>Ga0316217_10005119_pt1 | contig 13770 bp, 14 predicted proteins | sample 1anoAmetaG_FD_203633 | JGI IMG/M metagenome (GOLD analysis project Ga0316217, IMG submission 203633) | Freshwater microbial communities from Trout Bog Lake, Wisconsin, USA - 1anoA | ecosystem: Environmental > Aquatic > Freshwater > Lake > Hypolimnion/Profundal zone | place: USA: Wisconsin...
ACGCGTGATCCCGAGGGGTGGGCCACCTCCCTTCAATCACTTATCTATTCCGTGGCACTTCTTGCCATCTCATTGCTACCCGGACTGATCGGGATGGCCTCCCCCTATTATTTCTTCGCCGCCCTGTCTCTTGGAGCGGCAATGATCTATCTCTCCGCTGCCTTTATCAAAAACAGGACGAATTCCGCCGCCCGCCGCCTCTTCTTTGCCTCGATCATCTATCTGCCGCTGTTGCTTGGCGCATTGATAGCTTTTGCCCGCTGAACCCGTCACGACCATGGGAACACCACAAAAACAGAAAACTCAGCGAGTGATTCTTGCTGGATTGTTCGTTTTTGCGCTCGCTCTCTGTGCGCTTGTCGTGATCATGATGTTACGTCGCGGTCCCGCCGTGGCCTATTGAAGCTTTTACGATGAATAACGCCGCTTACAACGACTCATCCCTATTTCACGCTCCCATGGTCGTGGAGGAGTCCGCACATGATCATCATGCCGCTCCCCCAACGGCACCTGCCACCTGCAAGCTTGGCATGTGCATCTTCCTCTGCTCCGAGGCTCTCCTTTTCAGCGGGTTGATTTCCGCCTACTTGGTCCTCCGTCAGTCAGCCGGATCCTGGCCCCCCAATTTCGGTGACGGCATCGAGCTTCCCCCGATGCCGAAGCTCCTCACCGGTATCAATACCGTCATTCTCGTCAGCAGCTCCTTTGTCTATCACTTCGCCGAGGTGGCGGTGAAAAAAGGGAAGTCCGGCGCAGGATGGATGCTTCTGGCCGCGATGATGGGTGCGACCTTTGTGGGGCTCCAGTGCGTCGAGTGGACGGAACTCTATCATGAGGGACTTTGGTTCAATAAGGGGGGCGTCTACGGCTCCACCTTCTTCACTCTTACCGGCTTCCACGGGGCCCACGTCTGCATCGGCGTTCTCCTGATCCTCTGGTGTTTCTATCTGCAGGCTACCAAAAAGTTCTTCACGCCGCATCGCCACGTGGCCTTGGAAAATGTGGGTCTCTACTGGCACTTCGTCGACGTGGTCTGGGTCTTCCTCTACACGATCCTTTATTTGGTCTGATCCGAGTTGGATCCGGCATTTTCGTGAGCGACTCATTTCAGGAACAGGGCTCGCCAAGACCCATGCCTATCATGGTCTGGGTGATTGCCTTCCTTGTCGCCATCGTTTTGATCGCGGGTGCCAGCCGGCTCTTCAGGGTTTCTGAACGTCACGACTACGAGCTGACTCCGGCTCTTGGAACCGTTCCCGAATTTCACTTCACCACCCAGGAGGGAAAACCGCTCACGCGTGACGACCTGCTTGGCAAGGTCTGGGTGATCGACTTTTTTTTCACCCGATGCCCGGGCCCCTGTCCGATGATGAATTCGAAACTGGCCGAAATCTCCAAGGAACTTAAAAAAGCCAAGGACGTCCGTCTTGTGTCCCTCTCGATCGATCCGGAGCATGATACCCCCGAAGTGCTGAAGGAGTATGCTTCCCGTTTCAACGCCGATCCCAACCGGTGGATTTTCCTTACCGGCCCGAAGGATCAGGTCGACACATTTACCACCAAGGGAATGTTTCAGGCCCTCTCCACGGACCCGTCTAACCCAGCCAATACGGTTCATTCGACACGCTTTCTCGTGATCGATCGTGAGGGTAAGATCCGGATCTTCCGCAAACTGGACGAACCTGAATTGGTCCAGAAGCTTTTGATGGACATCGGGAATCTCCTGCGAGAACCTATCAATAAGCCAACGCCTTCGGCGCCATGAAACTCCTGAAATTTCTCCCGGCCCTACTCATTTCCATTGCAAGTGTGTACGCCTGTCCTGATTGCGCCCTGACAAGCACCGGGGGTCAGATCGAAACACAGACGATCGTGTCAAAGCTCGCTTTCTCCTCCAGCACGCTCTTCATGCTTGGCATCTTCTTTGCCGTCGCCGGTTTCATGACCTGGACCATGGTGAAAACCTGCCGTGAGATCAGCCGGGAACGGGCCCTCTGAATGATCTCTGCCATTGTGACTTCGGCGCTCTTCCTGGGTTGCTACCTCTATTATCACTTCCACGTCGGTCATGTTCCCTTCACCTATCAGGGGTGGCCCAGGACACTCTATTTCGTGATTCTATTCACTCATTTACCGCTGGCCCTGGTGATCGTCCCCCTGATCGCGCTCACGATCACCCCCGCCCTGCAGCAGCGATTTGACTCCCATAAGAGGATGGCCCGCTGGACTCTCCCGATCTGGCTCTATGTCTCGGTGACCGGTGTGTTGGTCTACATGATGCTCTACGTATGGTTTCCCTCCGCGAAGATCTGACCGGCAACAATCAGCCCCCGGTCGGTTCGGGAATCGAGCGTACCGGAATGCTCGATGCCTTTGCCCATGATACCCGTGAGGATGTTCTGGTTCTGGCGATGTTCGAAACCCGTCCTTGGGAACATGGAGAACTTCAATTGTTTCAGCTTCAGGAGAAGCTCAATGCCTATGTCTCCTTCATTCTGGATGGTGAAATGCAGGAGAACTTTCCCCATTTGCTTGGCAAGCCAGTCAGGATCGAGTTGCGCACTTCGCATGAACCTTCCGAAAGGGCGCTCGGGTTCCTGAGTCGCGCCCAAGACCAACTGGCTCTTCAGAAAATCGGCCTTGAGGTGGTCGTGATCGGGGAGGTGACCGCAGTAGAAGGTGGCTGCTGCGGAGGAACTGAAAGCGGCGGCTGTTGCGGGGGAGGCGCGACACTTCCCCAGCATCGTCACGAGACGCCCATTCAGGATTCTAATTCCTCCTGTGGCTGTAGCCACTGATAGGATTATCCGGCTTTTATGGAATTTAGCACAACAACGACACGCCCCCGTAACGTCGATTGGAAAAGGGCCGCGGCGATTCTCTACGGGGACTGGGGAACGAGTAAGGCCTACGTGATTGGGTTGGCATTTGCGGTGGCGGGATACAGCTCACCTTGGCTGATTGCGGCGATGTGCTTGCTGACTGCGTTGGTAGGGTTCAATTACATGACGATCTGCCGCCATTACCCTAATGGTGGAGGAGTCTATGCGAGTGTCCGTCATCGCTCGGAAATCATTTCGATCGTTGGAGCCTTTCTTTTGGTGGCTGACTACATTGTGACAGCAGCTGTCAGCGCCCTGTCCGCTTTTCTCTACCTTGGAGTTCCCCATCCGGAATACTTTGCGGCTGTATCGATCCTGATTATCGGTGCGTTGAATTACTTTGGACCAAAGCATACCGGGGGTGCCGCGGTTGTGATTGCCATCCCAACAGCGATAGTCGTGGTGCTTCTTGGACTTCTCGCCATTCCTCATCTCGGCGACGCCATGGCTCACACGCAACCACTTCACGGAAGTTTTTTCCATAACTGGAACGGATTCGTGGCTATCGTCCTGGCCCTTTCGGGAGTGGAGGCAATAGCCAACTCCACCGGCGTCATGCATCTCAATCCGGGAAGCACATTGGAAAAACCCAACGTTTCCAAGACGGCAAACAAAGCCATCCTCGTGGTGATGCTGGAAGTCTGCGTCTTTACGGCTTTCCTGGGACTGGCGATGTGTGCACTTCCGGGACTGGTTGTTGCCAACGGCGATGTGAACGCTCCGGGTGCGGAGGGAGTTCGTGACTACATGCTTCGGTATATGGCCCAGATCTTCGCGGGGAATATGTTCGGTCCTTTTGTGGGTCATATCGCGGCCTGGACTGTCAGTATTGTTTTCGGTGTTCTTCTTCTCAGTGCCGTGAATACAGCGATCGTGGCATTGAGCGGCATCTCTTTCCTGATGGCACGTGATCAGGAATTACCGCCGATTTTTTCAAAACTGAACTCATTCGGTGTTCCGAATGCAGGGCTTTTCTTTGCTGTCCTTGTGCCTGCGGTATTGGTCATCGCTGTGAGTGACTTGTCGAGTCTGGCCGATCTTTATGCGGTCGGTGTTGTCGGTGCGATCGCCACAAACCTGGGTGCCACCTGCACCGATTGGAAACTCCTCCTGAAACGCTACGAGCGAGTGATCATGTTCATCACGTTCGGCATCATGGCGGCGATCGAAATTTCACTGTTCGTTGAAAAACCGAATGCGCGTATTTTTGCCTTCACCATTCTTGCCATCGGCCTTGTCCTTCGTGGACTTGCCAGGGAGAGCTCCGACCGTAAGGCGGCTGCCGCTCAGGATGCCGCACTGGAAGCCGCTGTGCTTGCGGTTGAGAGAGCAGCCAGTGAAAAGCCTTCGACTGCTGCCAAGATCGTTGAGGAAATCCCCCCGACTCCTGTCCAAGCCGCAACACCGCCGGCCCGCAACTATTCCGGCCCCATTCTTGCCGCCGTGCGTGGCCAGGGGCGCACGCTTGATTTTGCTCTCAGGGAGGCGCAGGAGAATGGGCAACCGCTGTACATTCTTTTCGTCCGTGAGCAACCCGTCATTGCTCCCGGTGATCGGAAGAGAAAATGGACGGAAGATCGTCAGGCAAAAGAGATCTTCGAGTCCCTACGTGGGAAAGGCTTGGGCGAATGGATCATCCCTTGCTATGCCGTCAGCGATGCTCCCGCGCATACGATTGCCGATCTTGCCTCGACCATCGGAGCTGAGCGGGTGCTCCTGGGTGCACCGCAGAGAAATTCACTGCTTCATATGCTTCGCGGCAACATCATCCGTGAGGTTGCAGCTCTCCTTCCAGACGATATAACACTCCTTGTCTGCGTCTAAAGATAAGAAAGGATGAACGTCGAACGACTCAAATACATTATCTGGGCTGCTGATACGTCACGAGCCGTAAAGTTTTACACGACCGTTTTCGGCGGCAAGGTGATCAGGGAAAACCCCGCGGTGACCGATGTTGAGGTCGCCGGCGGCATCATCGGCATCCATGGGGGCGGCGAGGGGAAGCGCACCTGGACCGGCATGAGTTTCCAAGTTCCTGATGTGATCGTGGGTGCAGCAGAGATTGTCGCGGCGGGCGGCCAGTTGTTACGAGAGCCTCAACCCGAGAATGGCGAGCCGCCTCATCTGGCGATGTGCGTTGATACGGAGGGTAATGAGATCATGCTCTCTCGTAAGAGGAGCTAGCTCATATCTATCCGTTGGAATGCTTCCGGGGAGACTGACGTGCCTCCCGTGAATGGAAAATCGAGATCGATGATGATGTAGAACGTCATGCAAATGAGACCTGTCAGAAGAACTGTCAGCAGGACTTGAAGCCAGAAGTTTTGTGCTTCAAAGAGATAGGAGAGACCAATCGTTGCGGCAGCACCAACTAGAATTATTAACCATAGAAATGGAGGAAGGCTTGAGCTGGAATCGTCGATGCGGGAAGCCCTTAAGTTGGTCATTTTGGTGAGATACTGAATCGACGTATCCAAAAATACTTTTTCGTTCTCATTACCTGGTTTGATTCGCAGATACGCTTCTCCGATTTTTCGTTGTAACTGCGTGGTCTTCGGACTGGCCTCCCCTCTCTCCAATGACTTCCACTCATCATTCACGATGGAATCGCGATAGGCCCTGAGAACTTGCCGCAGTTCATCCTGTATGGGTTGGGAAAAAGCCGAGGTAACGAAATAGAGATCGCGTAAATAACGCGCCTCCTGAACCGCATTCGCGGAGGTGGTGGAAAAGGCTTCCCAAGTCGCCGTGAAGACAAAGGCTAGAAAAATTCCATACACTGTCCCCATTGTGGTGAAAAAAGGACCGGTTACATCGTGGCTACGGTTGAGAAAACGTAAGGAAAAAGTTTTCCTAAAGAGGTAGAGTCCCAGAACGGAAAGCAGCGATGGTGGAATGATACATACTGCCAGCAATTCAAACGGCGAAAGGTAAAAGCAGAGAGACTGCTCAAATGACATTGCAATCATCATGAGGACTTTCAGGCTGTCGTATATACCTCTGCTCCCTGTTTAACGAACTCCTTCGACTTCTCCTCCATGCCCTTTTTGAGGGCTTCTTCCTCAGAGAGGTTTTGGGCAGCGGCGTATTTGCGCACGTCCTCGGAAATCTTCATGGAGCAAAAGTGAGGACCGCACATGGAGCAGAAGTGAGCTGATTTCGCTCCCTCTTGAGGAAGGGTCTCGTCGTGAAACTCGCGTGCGGTGACAGGGTCGAGGCCGAGGTTGAACTGATCCTCCCAGCGGAACTCGAAGCGGGCCTTGGAGAGGGCGTTGTCGCGGTACTGTGCGCCGGGGTGTCCCTTGGCGAGGTCGGCGGCATGGGCGGCGATCTTGTAGGTGATGACGCCATCCTTCACATCCTTCTTGTTCGGCAGGCCGAGGTGTTCCTTCGGCGTGACGTAGCAGAGCATGGCGCAGCCATACCAACCGATCATGGCGGCTCCGATGCCGCTGGTGATGTGGTCGTAGCCGGGAGCGATGTCGGTGGTGAGGGGGCCGAGCGTGTAGAAAGGGGCCTCGTGGCACCACTCGAGTTGCTTGGCCATGTTCTCCTCGATCATGTGCATCGGGACGTGGCCGGGACCTTCGTTCATGACTTGGACACCCTTGGCCCAGGCGCGTTCGGTGAGTTCGCCCTGCACCTTGAGCTCGCCAAACTGGGCCTCGTCGTTGGCATCGGCCACCGATCCCGGACGGAGGCCGTCGCCGATCGAAAAGCTGACATCGTAGGCGGCCATGATATCGCAGATGTCGTCCCAGTGAGTGTAGAGGAAGTTCTCCTGGTGATGTGCGAGGCACCACTTCGCCATGATCGAGCCGCCGCGGCTGACGATACCGGTCATGCGCTTTGCTGTGAGTGGAACGAAGCGGAGGAGGACGCCGGCGTGGATTGTGAAGTAGTCGACGCCCTGCTCGGCCTGCTCGATGAGGGTATCGCGGAAGATCTCCCAGGTGAGGTCCTCGGCCTTCCCGTTCACCTTCTCAAGTGCTTGGTAGATCGGGACGGTTCCGATCGGGACGGGGGAATTGCGCAGGATCCACTCGCGGGTGGCGTGGATGTTCTTGCCGGTGGAGAGATCCATCACGGTGTCGGCTCCCCACTTGGTCGCCCAACGCATCTTCTCGACCTCTTCCTCAATGGAGGAGGCGACGGCGCTGTTGCCGATATTGGCGTTGATCTTCACCAGAAAGTTCCGTCCGATGATCATCGGCTCGAGTTCGGGATGATTGATATTGGCCGGGATGATGGCCCGGCCCGCGGCGACTTCTGAGCGGACGAACTCTGGGGTGATCTGTTCGGGAATACGCTGGGGGAAGCGGCCGAAGATTGAAGGAGTGTAGGGACTTCCGGGGCGCTGGCCGGAACCTGCGTGCTGCTTGTCGAGTTCGTTACGCACGATGTCCGTGTCGAGTTCGGCGAGCTTGGTCTGCTGGGCCCGACCCATGTTCTCGCGGATGGCAATGAACTCCATCTCCGGGGTGATGATTCCCTGACGTGCGTACCAGAGCTGGGTCACGGGATGACCTGCGGAGGCACGAAGAGGCTTGCGCTTATTTCCCTTGAGTCCCGGAAATTCAATCAGGCGATTCCGCTCGGAGGTGCTGGCATACTCGGCATGCTTGCCTGAGAGGTAGCCATTGTCCATGGGCTGAACCTCGCGCCCCTCGTAGGAAGCAACATCACCACGCTTCTCGATCCAAGATGAGCGTAGGGCAGGGAGCCCCTCGGAGGAGTCACCCTCAAAGTCGGGATCTCCCCAGGGGCCGCTGCAGTCGTAGACGCGGATAGGAGCATTCGGTTCCAGTTCCCCAGAGAAGTTCTTGGTTGGGGAGAGCTCGATTTCCCGCATTGGAACGCGCACTTCAGGATGAATGGTTCCCTCCACGTAGACTCGGGCGCTGGCGGGAAGGGCTTCGGTACTCTGAGGTTCAATGGCGGCTTTGGTAGAGATCATGAAATTCTGGGTTTGGGCTAAAGGTTATTAGACGGCTATGGTGGAATGAGTGGAGAGGAATGAGGGAATACAAAAAAAGCCACACGTGGGAGCACGGCGCGGCCTGAGTCTTCTCCCTATGCGGCATTACCCGCATCAGGTTCAAAGGGTCGTTCGGTTTGTCCCGAACCTCTCAGCCAGCCGGCTCCCCTGCATGTGCTGTAAGAATAGTCGGCTTGGTGGAGGGGTCAACAGCTCATCTGGAGATTGGGGGCGGCATCCATGAGGTATAACAGGCTTTGGCATCGACTTTCAGAGAGTCGGGCGGTATCACCCACATTGTAAGCCCGCTCCCGGAGAGCGAGCGATAAAGACCCCAATAACAAAAGAGAGCCCATGATCAATTTTCTCAATCGAATGGAAAAACTGCTCTTCGGATGCCGTTGGATTCTGGCGCCGATGTATTATTGCCTCATTGCTGCGCTCTTGGTCATCCTCTGCAAGTTTGCACAGGAGTTCTGGCACATCGTGAGCACGTGCCTGACGACCGATTCCCACAGCATCGTCATTTCCGTCCTGCAACTCGTGGACGTGGTTCTGGTGGGAAACCTGATCGTCATGATCATCTTCAGCGGTTACGAGAACTTCGTCTCCAAGATTGATATCGCGGAGCACCACGTCGACCGTCCGCCCTGGATGGGTAAAATCGACTATGGTGGACTCAAGCAGAAGATTATCGGCTCCATCGTTGCGATCTCCTCGATCGAGTTACTGAAACTCTTTATCGAGCTTGGGGAGATGCATGCCACCAGCAGTGACACAGAAATTCATTTTTTCCAGTGGAAGTTGATCTGCATGGGTGGTCTCCACGGCGTCTTTGTGGTTTCCGGTCTGATCTTTGCCTTCACGGAGAAAGAGTCGGAAAGGACGGAGCATTCCGGACACTAAAGCCCTTCTTTTTCAGGATAATCCGCAGCCATGGGTAGAACCTGCTGGCGTACAGGTGAGATCCACGAAAGCAAGGCATTACCTTTGCTCCACCTAATGGAGTGATCCCGTGCCATTAGAGCGTTGCTTTGACTGGAGCGTTGCGAGTTAATTCCGAACCCGGCATGAAATTCACTCTCTTCTCCGATTTTTTCACGGCATGGAGGAGTTGTATTCGCGAAGGATTTTCTGCAAACCGATTGTTTCGTGACAGTGTAGCGGGAGTGGTTGTCGGGGCTATCTCACTACCTCTCTCCATGGCGTTTGCCATCTCATCGGGAATGTCTCCTCAGTCAGGTCTCTATACGGCTATTATCGGCGGGCTTGTTGCCGGGATTTTCGGCGGATCGAAATACCAAGTTTCTGGACCGACTGCCGCTTTCATCGTCATTCTTATTCCGATTGTTAAAGATTTCGGCCCTTCTGGCCTTTTGATCACAACCGCCTTTGCGGGTTTCATCCTCCTTATTCTCGGCCTGCTGAAAATGGGTAAGATGATCGATTTCATCTCTTTTCCAGTCATTGCTGGATTTACGTTAGGCATCGCGATTTGCGTCATGATTCTTCAGATGCGAAGTTTTTTCGGTATCGAGGCACCCCCGAGCAATTCCATCGTCAACGAATTCACAACGGTCTGTTCACATTGGAAAACATTTAACCAAGCGGATCTGATCCTTGGGATTTTCACCCTCATTGCTCTTTTTTTCTGGTCCTACTTTTTAAAAAATATTCCTGCGGCGCTTGTCGTGCTGCCCTTGTCATGCGTCCTTGGAGTGTTTCTTCCAAAGTTCGATCCGGCACTTCACTTCGATACCGTACAAAACCATTTTTCCATTATGGTTGACGGCAAGATTTTTCATGGGATCCCTCCCATCCCCCCGCAGTTCGATTTCCCATGGACTCTTCCTGGGGGAATGCGGCTCTTAGATTCCTTTTCGGGAATGATGAGTTTGATCAAGGGAGCCTTCACCATCGCCGTACTGTGCGCCATCGAGACACTGGTCACTGCAGTCTGTGGCGACAGGCTCACTTCCACGCGGCATAATCCAAATGGTGAGCTCATTGGTCATGGCCTGGCGAATATTGTCTCACCCTTTTTCGGTGGCTTTAGCGTCTCGGGGGCGATCCCCAGAACTGCTGCGAATATACAGGCTGGGGCCACGAGTCCCTGGTCTTCAGTCATTCACTCGGCCTTTTTACTGGCGTCTATCCTGCTTCTTTCACGCTATCTCGGATATCTCCCATTATCCGCCATGGCGGCACTACTCATTTATGTCGCTTACTTTATGAGCGATCTCCGAGGGTGCGTTGATATCATCCGCACGGCCGAGAGCGAGGAGTGGTTGACCCTCATTCTTTGCGCGGTATTGACAGTCCTTTTTGATATGGTGACGGCCATCGCCGTAGGAGTCATTCTGACATCAGTTCTGTTCATGTACCGTGTTTCAGTAATTTCCATGACCAAAGAGGGTGTCGAGGAGTGCTTCAAGGATCAGGAAGCTGAAAAGGAGCTGCCTCCGGTGAGGGTTCCTCCGGGCATTCTCTTTTTCAAGGTTGAGGGAGCACTCTTTTTCGGATCGGCAAACCGTCTGACTTCTGAAATCAAATCCCAAGAGGGTGCTAAGTTTGCCGTGATCGATCTTTCCAGCGTGCCGCTGATTGATTCCACAGGGATTTCCCAACTGTTGACTACTCTGAAGCAATTGCGCGCAGATGGACTGGTTGTTTCTTTAACAGGTCTCAGACCGATACTTAAATCGGCAATCAGGTCTTCCAATTTAGCAGTAGAATTTCCGGAAATTCGGATTTTCAGAACCAATACGGAAGCCTTCCGTGTTCTTCTTACTCCGGTCAGTAAGATTCTTCCGATTGGTCACATCTGATGAGATTCCACTTTCGGCGAATGTGAGACACTAAAGCATTCGCTCCAAAAAAGCTGTACGGTTGAATAAAGTGAAGTCCCCCGCTTGTTCACCTGTTCCGATAAAGCGTGGAAGGACACCCGTTTCACGCGCAATCGCAACGGCGACGCCTCCTTTACCGGAGCCATCTAACTTGGTGAGAATGAGTCCCGTGAGAGGAGTAGCGGTATGGAACTCTTTCGCCTGAACAACGGCATTACTTCCGGTGGTGGTATCGGCAACGAGGAACACTTCATGAGGAGCCGCAGGATCAATCTTTCCAAGGGATCGCTTCACCTTGGCCAATTCCTGCATGAGATTTGATTTCGTATGAAGGCGCCCCGCCGTGTCGCAGATCAGAAAGTCGGATTTAAGGCGTTTAGCCTTTGCCAAGGCATCATGGCAGAGAGCCGCCGGATCGGCACCATACTCGCTGCTGACCACCTCGACGCCCAAGCGTTCGCCCCATGACTTGAGTTGCTCCACAGCCGCTGCGCGAAAGGTGTCAGCCGCGCAGAGCAGGACGGAGTGACCCCGTGATTTCAAATGTGCTGCAAGCTTTGCACTGCTTGTGGTTTTGCCGGTGCCGTTGACACCCACCATGAGGATCACGACGGGCCCTTCGGTTGATGGTGTGAGATCTTCTCCTTTCTCTGGAAGGAACCTCGATGCCTCCTCGCGTGCCGTAGCGAGAACATTTTCGGAATGAAGTGCGAGTCCCTTGCTCCGCAAGGCCTCGAGGATGGAAGTCGCCGTCGGGGTTCCAAGATCAGACTGCCAGAGGGCGGACTCGACCTCTTCCCAATCAACCGCATCATGGGCGCCGGTAATTCGCCCGAGTACACCCTTTAGCCAGCCAGCCATTACTCAGCCGGATCCTCTGATTCGTCGATGCCCTGTTCGCTTCCCTTTGCCGCGGGGGTTCTCTCAGGGCGCGTGAGCGTGGCCTTGATCTTGTCCAGGACACCATTGACGAAACGTCCAGACTCCTCTGTTCCGTATTTCTTTGCGATGTCGATCGCTTCATTGATCGAGACAATGGGAGGAATGTCTTCACAGAAAAGCATCTCGTGGATGGCCAACCTCAGGATGTTGCGGTCAACGGCCGAGAGGCGATCGAGTTCGTAATTCTGTGTGTGTTCGCGAAGGGCGACATCGACCTCGCCGGAATGCTCGATCACTCCGCTGACCAGGCCCTGGCAGAATCGCCGTGCCGAGGGGCTCAATCCCCGGAAGGCGTAGAAATCCTCCAGATCGGAAACCCCGGCTCCACCGCCGAGGTCGCGCTGGTAGAGAAACTGGATGGCGGCCTCACGGCCTTCGCGTCGTACTCCCATGATGTTTGTCAGGTGGTGGTGATTGCCGTCGAAGCGCGCAGAACCTCGATGGCGGCACGAGCAGCCTCGGTGCCCCGGTTGAACTCGGTGCCAAGGCAACGCTCGCGTGCCTGACTCTCGTTATCCAGAAGAAGCACACCGTGGATAATTGCCGTGCCAGTCTCCACCGACATGTTACATAGTGAGTTGCTGACTGAGGCGGCGATCAAGTCAGCGTGTCCGGTCTCCCCACGGAAAATAACGCCGAGGCAGATAACGGCATCCGCCCTGTTTTTTTCAATCACTTGCCTTGTCAGATAGGGAATTTCAAAAGAACCCGGGGCGTAAAACACCTCGGTTTTGCTGAGAGCTTCAATCGTAGAGATCTCGGAAAGCGCTTTCTCAACCATGGGATCGACGAACTCTTTATTGTACCGGCTTGCCACGATAGCAATGCGGTTGGTTGACGTTGTGGCAAGACGCGGTCGGGCTGGTAGCGGCGTGAGCATCAAGAAGTAAGATGAGGGCTAAAGGCTCTGGGCTAAAGAGAGAAATTCATCACTGGAACTTCGCTTAGATCATGTGGCCCAGCTTCTTTTTCTTGGTCGAGAGGTACTTGGTATTGTGACGGTTCGGTTCGGATCTGATCGGCACGCGCTCTACGATCTCCATGCCATAGCCTTCCAGTCCAACCACCTTGCGGGGATTATTCGTGAGGAGGCGGATTTTTTTGATGCCAAGATCCGCGAGGATCTGGGCACCCGTTCCATAATCCCTGAGATCGGCGGGATATCCGAGGCGTTCATTTGCCTCAACGGTGTCAAAACCCTCCTCCTGTAACTTGTAGGCATGGATCTTCGCGGGCAGACCGATACCGCGTCCCTCCTGACGCATGTAGACGAGCACGCCGTGACCGCTCTCAGCGATCTGTGCGAGGGCACGGTGGAGTTGACTGCCGCAGTCACAGCGACGCGATCCGAAGACATCCCCCGTTAGGCATTCGCTGTGGACACGCACGAGTGCTGGTTTCGTCGGATCGATAGGGCCTTTCACCAGGGCAAGGTGATGATGGTTATCAACCTCGGCCCGGTAGAGAACCATCCTGAAGTCGCCGAAGTCCGTCGGCATCTCGATTTCCTGTTCGCGGAGGACAAGCTTCTCGCTCTTGCGTCGGTAGGCGATCAGGTCACGTATCGACGCGATTTTAAGGCCATGCTTTTTACGGAACTTTAGGAGATCGGGAAGGCGCGCCATCGAGCCATCCTCATTAAGGATCTCGCAAATGACTCCTGAAGGATCGAGACCCGCAAGACGTGCCAGATCGACTCCAGCCTCGGTGTGACCGGCTCGTTTGAGAACACCTCCCTCGGCTGCCTGAAGGGGGAAGATATGACCCGGTTGCCTCAGGTCCTTAGGGCCTGCCTTGGGATTACTCAACACTTTGATTGTAGCTGAGCGGTCTCGGGCGCTGATGCCGGTGGTCGTCCCATGAGAGGCATCAACTGAAACAGTGAAGTCGGTTGCGTGGAGTTCGCGGTTATGGGCGACCATACGCTGCAAACCAAGGTGAGTGGCGCGCTCTTCGGTGATTGGAACACAGATCAGTCCACGCCCATGAGTGGCCATGAAATTGACCGCCTGCGGGGTCGCCTTAGAGGCAGCCATCACCAGATCACCCTCGTTTTCACGATCCTCATCGTCAGTGATAATGACCATGCGTCCCTTGCGTATTTCGTCGATTACTTCGG
>Ga0316217_10005120_pt1 | contig 13766 bp, 6 predicted proteins | sample 1anoAmetaG_FD_203633 | JGI IMG/M metagenome (GOLD analysis project Ga0316217, IMG submission 203633) | Freshwater microbial communities from Trout Bog Lake, Wisconsin, USA - 1anoA | ecosystem: Environmental > Aquatic > Freshwater > Lake > Hypolimnion/Profundal zone | place: USA: Wisconsin...
GCAGGAGGAGGATTTCTTGTGCGAAAAAAGGAAAACGGGCTTTGGCGACAGCGCGCCAAAGCCCGTCTGGAAACTCATGCCCGTCGCCGGTCAGTAGGTGTAACTGGCTTTGAACGAGTTTTCTTCGCCGCTGAGGACGACCTTGAATCCGACCTTGCGGCAGATGTGCTGCATGGCGTGGTTTTCCGCCAGAACGACCCCGCTGAGACTGGTCAATTTCTCGCAGCGGCCGATTTCAATCAGGCGGCGGAGCAGTTCGGTGCCGAGACCCTGGTGGTGCCATTGATCGCTGATGAGCACGGAAAATTCCGCCTCGCCAGGGTTATGCTGTTTGCTCAAGCGGCCGACGCCGAGGATCTTTTTTTCCTCGCCCTTCGGGACCTTGAGTTCGGCCACCAGCGCGATTTCGCGGTCGTAGTCGTTGAAGCAGATGCGGGTCAGGCGTTCGTGCGCGATGCGCTGCGAGAGTTTCAGGGCCGAGAAATAGCGGTTATAGACGCTTTCCTCGGACAAGGTCTCATGGAACTTGACGATGAGCGGTTCGTCTTCGGGCTTGATGGGGCGGATGAAGACGGGCGCCTTGTTTTTCAGCTTCCAGGCTGAGGCATATTGAATGGGATAGGGGCGGATGGCCGGACGCGGCAGCTTGTTTTCCGGTGTTTTCGGGTCATGCAATACCACCCGGGCGTCGAGCGCGAAGATGCGTTCCGCGGAGACGAGCAGGGGATTGATGTCCAGTTCGGAAATCCACGGCTGTTCGACGACGAGCTGGCTGAAGCGGACCATCAATTGTTCAAGCGCGGCAAGATTGGCGGCTTTGCGGCCGCGCACGCCCTTGAGCGCGGTGTAGATTTTGGTGCGTTCCATCATGCGGCGCGCGAGGGTGGCGTTCAGCGGCGGCAGGCCCAGCGCGCGGTCCTTGAACACTTCCACGAGCTGGCCGCCCGTGCCGAACAGCAGCACCGGGCCGAACTGTGGGTCCATGCTGCTGCCCACAATGATTTCGTAGCCTTCCAATTTGATCATGGGCTGCACGGTGACGCCCAGGAAATGCTCCTTGCCGGCTTTCTTTTCGCAGGAGGTTTCAATCGTCTTCCAGGCCTGCCGCACCGCCGAGGCGGTGCGCAAATTCAGTTGCACGCCGCCGACGTCGGTCTTGTGCGTGATGGTTTCCGAGTACAATTTCAGCACCACGGGGAAGCCGAGCCGCGCGGCCTGTTTGACGGCGTCGCCTTCCGTGAGGGCGATGTGGGTCTCGACGGTGGGGATGCCGTAGGCCGCCAGCAGTTTCTTGGATTCAAACTCGGTGAGAATCGTGCGGCCGGATTTGCGGACTTCGGCGAGGATGGCCGAGGCTTTCTCGCGGTCAATTTCACCATGCGCGTCGTCGGTGGCCATGGCCGGGGTTTCATAAAGCTGGCGCAGGTTTTCGCTGTAGCGCCACATGTAATAGAACGATTTTGCGGCACGGTCGGGATACTTAAAAGTGGGAATCTGCGCGGCATTGAGAATATCCTCGCCTTTGGCGACCATGTCGGCGCCCATCCAGCTGGCGATGACTGGCTTATGGGGGATTTGCGCATAGGGCTTGAGGCATTCGGCGGTGGCGGTGGGATCGGTCATCGCCTGGGGCGTGAGGATGATGAGGATGCCGTCGGTGTTCGGGTCTTTGGAGGCGATTTCGAGGGACTTGGCGTACAACTCCGGTTTGGCGTCGCCGATGATGTCCACGGGGTTGTTATGGCTCCAAGTGGGTGGGAGGATCTTGTTATACGCCTCCATGGTTTCCGGCGAGAGGGTGGCCAGTTGGGCGCCGCTGCCGATGAGCATGTCGGTGGCGAGCACGCCGGGGCCGCCGGCGTTGGTGACGATGGTCAGGCGCGGGCCTTTTGGGCGCGGCTGTTTGGCGAGCACCTCGGCCATGTCGAACAGTTCCGAGATGGCTTCGACGCGCAGCACGCCCACGCGCTGGAAGGCGGCTTGCAACACCTCATCGCTGCCGGTGAGCGAGCCGGTGTGCGACGCGGCGGCTTTCGCGGCAGCTTCGGTGCGGCCGGGCTTGATGACGATGATCGGTTTGGTGAGCGCCACTTCGCGGGCGGCGGACAAAAAGGCACTGGCATCGCCGATGCTTTCCATGTACATCACGATGCTCTTGGTGTTCGGGTCATCGCCCAGATGCTGGATCAAATCGCCCCAGCTCACATCGAGCATGGAGCCCAGCGAAACGAAGGCGCTAAAGCCGACGTTTTCCTTCAAGCTCCAATCCAGAATCGCGGTGCAGAGGGCGCCGCTCTGGCTGATGAAACCGACGCTGCCCGGCCGCGCCATATCGGCGGCGAAGGTGGCGTTCAACTTGGCGCCGGGAACCATGACCCCGAGGCAGTTCGGCCCGACGATGCGGATGCCGGCCTTGTTGGCTTCCTCCAACACCTGACGTTCGAGTTCCACGCCGGGGGCGCCGATTTCCTTGAAGCCGGCGGAGATGATGATCACCCCTTTGACGCCCTTGGTGCCGCAGTCCTTGACGATGGCGGGCACGGTTGCGGGCGGGGTGATGATGACGGCGAGGTCCGGGGCGGCCGGGACGGCAGTGATGCTGGGATAGGCCTGGATGCCAAGCACGGTGTCGCGCTTGGGGTTGACAGGGTAAATCTGGCCTTCAAAGCCGCCTTTGACGATGTTTTCAAGAATGGTCCGGCCCACGCTATTCAGCGTTTCCGTGGCGCCGATAATCGCGATGGATTGCGGCGAAAAAATCGGCGACAGGGGACGGCGCGTGGTATGGTGCAGAATATCGTGTGCGGACTCGATGGAATTGGGGTTCGTGGCAGTGCTCATAATCTTTGTCAATGTAAATTCAATTGCTGGGGAGAAAATGACAGCGACGCGAGCTGCCGACTTCCCACCTTTTGGCAAATCATCACCATATTTTGCAATTTTGGAGATTATTTGGGAATCCTCCGCCTTCGCAAGCTCATGCTCATCCCCGCCAAAAACACGGAAAAGCGGGGCGGAGCAGGAGGGTAAGGTTTGCTATTTTTGCCCCTGGGCGTCCGACCAGCGCACGGCGTAGCGGACCAGTTCCGTGGCGGTGGTGAGATTCAATTTTTGTTTGATGTTCGCCCGGTGGACTTCCACGGTTTTCACGCTCAAATGCAGGCGGGTGGCAATATCGCTGGTGCCGAGACCCTGGCTGATCAATTGAAACACCTCAAACTCGCGGTCCGAGAGCCGGCGCACCGGCGAGGCGGTGCTTTCGGTCACGTTGCCGGAAAGACTTTCCAGCACGCGTGCGGACATCTTTTCGCTGACAAAAATCTGTCCGGCGAGCACCCGGCGGATGGCCTGCAAAAACTTCTGTCCGCCTTCCTGTTTCATGATGTAGCCGCGCGCGCCGGCGCGCAGCACCCGTTCGGCGTAGATCATCTCATCGTGCATGGAAACGACGAGGATCGGCAGTTCAGGATTCAGCGTGCGGAGGTCCTTGATCAATTCCAGGCCATTTTTGTCGGGCAGGGAAATGTCCACCAAGGCGAGATCGAATTTGTGTTTGGCGGCGGCGGCGATGGCCTGGCCAGCGTTATCGGCTTCAGCGCAGACTTTCAGGTCATCTTCGCTGTTGATCAACTGTGCCAGTCCAGTGCGCATCATCGGATGGTCGTCCACGATCAGGAGGCGCTTGCGGGCGGGTTTGGGCTTGGCGGGCATGATTAAACGAGTTTTGAATTGGGGGAAACATCGAACCTCCAACATCGAACCTCCAACATCCAATGGGAGCCACTTGGACCAACCGCTGGTTTTTGAGCGTTGGCTGTTGGCTGTTGGATATTCATAGGGTTCAGATTGCGGGATTGGGCGCGGAGCACATGACCAGGACGCCGCCTTGGGCGTTGCGCTTTATGGTCAGGGTGCCGCCGATCATGCTGGCGCGGAATTTCATGATGCCCACGCCCATGCCGCCCGACTGCGGTGTTTTCTCCGGGGCAAAGCCGGTGCCGTTGTCGGAGATGCCGAGGTAAATCCAGCCGGGGTCGGCCTTGAGATAAATGGTAATTTCGGTCGCGCGGCCGTGTTTGATGGCGTTGGAGACGGCCTCCTGCGCGAGCCGGAATAGATGGGTGGCCATGGCGTGGTTGGACAGGGTCACCTGCGAGTCGTAATCGAACCGGCAGTGGACGCCAAAGATTTTTTCCTGGTTCATCGCGTGTTCGTGCAGCGCGGAAGCGAGGCCTTCAGATTCCAGCGTGACCGGCGAGAGACCGCGCGCAAGCGAGCGGGTCTGGACGATGGCGTCGCGCACCAGCCGGGCAATGTTACTGGCGCGCGCCGCGCCGTCTTTGGATTTGGGCGCGAGCTTGTTTTCCAGCACCTGGCTCAGCATCTCGATGCCCGCCAGATGTTGGCACAAGCCATCGTGCAGATCATGACCGATGCGGCGCTGTTCGCGGTCGCTGACCTCGAGAATCTGCCGTTCCAACTGTTTGCGTTCGGTGATGTCGCGCGCCAATTTTGAGGCGCCGACAACCGCGCCCTCCGCGTCTCGAATTGGCGAAATGGTTACCGAAACGTCAATCAGCCGACCATCCTTGCACCGGCGCACGGTTTCATGGTGGTCCACCGACTCGCCGCGCCGGATTTTTTCCAGGATGGCTGGCTCTTCGCCCTTGCGGTCGTTGGGAATGAGCACGGAGATGTGTTTGCCCACCATTTCGGATCGGGCGTAACCGAAGATGTTTTCCGCGCCCCGGTTCCAACTGGTAACGTAGCCCTCCAAGGTTTTGCCCACGATGGCGTCGTCGGAGGATTCGACCAGCGCGGCATAGTGCCGCAGCATTTTCTCGGATTCCTGGCGGGCGCTGATGTCGCGAACAAAGCCGGTGAACAGCGTCCGGTCCCGCAGTTTGACCTCGCTGACTGCCAAGTCCATCGGGAAGAGCGAACCATCCTTGCGCTGGCCGGAGACCTCGCGTCCGATGCCGATGATATGGGCCCGGCCGGTGCGGAGATAGTTGGCGATATGGCCGTCGTGCGCCGCGCGCTGCGCCGGGGGCATGAGGAGGTTGACATTCTGGCCGACGAGTTCGGCGGCTCGATAGCCAAAGATGTTTTGCGCCGCCGGATTGGCCGATTCGATGAGGCCGCGGTGATCAATGGTGATGATGCCTTCCACGGCGGTGTTTAAGATGGCGCGCAAGCGCTCCTCCCGCTCCGACAACGCCACCGCCACCTGTCGCTTTTGCTGTTTGGCGCGGCGGGCGTGTTTAGATTTGAGCTCCTCGATCGCGGCGAGCAGCTCGGTGCGGGACATTTTACGATAGTCCTTCATCTCGCGGATGCAGAGACTATCCGCTAAACCGGCCTCGCTGCCAACCTCAATTGCAGGCATGTCCCCCCGGGCGGTGGCCGGTCGTGGTCCGGTCAATGGGTCAGCAACTGAGCGCGGTAATCGGTCGGCGACTGGCCGAGGATCTTTTTGAACACGCGGTTAAAGTGGGTAAGCGACTGGAAGCCGACTTCAAACGCGATTTCGCTGACGCGCAGATTGGGGTTGAGCAGGAGGTTCTTGGATTTCTCAATCCGCACGCGGGCGACGTAGTCGGTGAAATTGATGCCGGTGACGCGTTTGAACATTTTGCAGAAGTAGTAGCTGCTCATGTTGACGGCTTTGGCGACCTGGCTCAAGGACAGCTCCTCGGTCTGATGTTCTTGGATGAAGGTGCGGGCCTTGGCGATGACCGGCGGCTCAGAATTTTCGCGCTGGATGAAGACCTGGTTGCTGACCATGGCCAGATGTTGCGCGAAGATGGACAGGAGCTTGAGGGCGGAGTCGTGTTCCTTGGGCGTCACCACCCGGCCGGAGAAATACGCCGCGCGAAGCGCCTCCGGGGTGGTCTCGACTCCCCATTTTTTGCACAAAACCGCTGTTTTTTTGAACTGCACTTCGGTGGGTTTCTTGCGGAATACCTGGCCGGTTTGCAGGTAACCGACGAGCCGGTCGCTCATGCGCACGGGCACGGCGCTGTCGCACAAACCGACGGGGCAGGTGACGGTTTCCGGCTCGCTGGAGGCCTGCTGGCACAAACGTTCCTGCATCTGCAAACAGGCGGCGCAGGAACGGTTTTTTCTGGATAAAAGGGCGCAAAAGGCGTTCTCATTGCGTTTGCCGTGATGGGGCAACTGCCAAGTCTCGACCGGCTGCAAGGCGACTGGCAGGCCGGTCAGATCGCTGAAGGCGCGTTCGTAGTCGCGATAGACCCGGGAACTGGTCAGGGCCTCCACCAGCGCCCGGTTGTCCTGGCCGGTTTCGGGGGGGGGGCTGGCCGGGAAGTCATGGACCACCTCGGGTTGTTCGTCAAGGTCCTCGACCAGAGCCGACTTAGCATTTATTGTTTGCATGAGGACAATATACGGTGAGTCCTAGCCAATCTTCAATTGGTGCTATACCTGATTGTGGTTGCGGGAAATGGAGCAGTGAGGTAGGGGAAACCCTTAAGAATGGCCCATGACCAATGATCCAGCGCGGCGGTTAACGTAGGGGCGGCGACAGCTCGTCGCCGCTGAGCTGGGACAAAAATCTGTATTGGCTAGGAAAGCAACGGTTCCTCGCAAGGGAAGATTGGTCCGGATGGAACTTCACGAATATAGGAAATCAGCCGACAAATGACAAACATGAGAGATCCATTTTCAGTGGCGGGGCAAACCGCCCTGATTACCGGCGGCGGCACGGGACTGGGCTGGCCGCGCGGTTTTCAGCCGCAGAAAGCAGTGGATTGAGCCAGCCAGCCGGCCTGGTTGGTGGAGTGAATTCTTTGCCAGACAACGCCCGGGCAAGGCAAGGTTGAGGATTGCCTTGGATGTAATCATGGGTGTATGGTGATTCCAGCGCAAGAATGTTCCATTTCCCAGACAACCCATCTCCGCAACCTGGAGAAAGAGCGGGCGGCTTGCGTATGGTTGTGCGTAGTCGTTTTCATCTTTGCCGTCGCGATCTGGCAAATCTGATTGTCCCGGCACTGACGCTCTGGCTGGGATTCTTTCAGTTGAATCGTGTCTTGGCGCAAGCGGACCAGGCGCAACTCCTGGTGACGAATGTGGCGCAGTTGCATCAAGCGGTTGCCCAGCAGTGGCGGGTGCGTTGCGATCTTGCTTTGACGGGCACGGTTTGTTCCGTGAGCGCGGCGCGCGGGGTCATGGTGTTTGCCGACGACACGGGCGCGGAAATGTTCGTCTTCAATTTTGACGGCCAGCAGGTGCGGGCCGGGCAAAGGGTGGCGTTGATGGGGAGCAATTGTGAAGCCCTGCGCCGGCGGACGGAAATCGCCCTGCGCCGAGGTCCGCTGGTGGATAATGACGGGGTGCATGCGAGTTTGGAGAAATCCGGTACGGTGGAACTCGCAGCGGGGCGGCATCCCATGCGGGTGGAATGGTTTAATGCCGGTGGGGCGGCGATCTTGGGTGTATCGGTCGCGGCGCCGGGAAGACGGCGAGGACCTTTGGCAGTTGCATCTGATCTGGCGTTCCGCTGCATTGAGGGCAACTGGAATTCGCTGCCTGATTTTGATTTGTTTCCGGTGGTGAAGTCGGGGATGGCTACCAATTTTGATGTGAAACTCACTCCCCGGAATGACGAGGTGGCGCTCGAATTTACTGGCGAATTCACGGTGCCCAGCGATGGCCAATACAGATTTTTTCTTAACTCGGATGATGGCTCGCGGCTATATGTGGGCGAAGCACTGCCGCGCGTTGCAGTGCTTGGCAAGGGCAAATTGCCTGAGCTGCGACGAAGACTGATAGGGCAGGTGATCGGCGACCCGGACATCTACCAATGGGCTTTGGCCGAGGGCACGGCTTATTATGCCGTGAGGCGGGACGGGCGGCTGGAACTGGAGCTGCAGTCGCGCACGGGCAACCGGCTGGAAGCTGAGATCGCCGATGCCACCGGGTTGGCTCCGGAACTATTGTTGAACGGCCAGGTGCAATTGTTTGGGGTGAGCCGCAATGTCCAGATTCCCGGGGGACAAAAAATTCTTGGCCTTCTCTCCGTGGTGAGCGCGGCAGACGTCCAGCTTCGTGAATTGGCGCCGGAAGCATGGACGGCGTATCCGACTATTTGCATTGCCGATTTAACCACCCGTCTCCGACAAACGAACGAAGAAGAAGTCGTGCACCTCAAGGGCCGGCTTCAGGCGGAGGCCGGTGGCCAGTCCATGTATTTAACTGACGGTACCGGCAGTGTCATGGTGACGCGCAACGACCTGGCGGAGAAGCTGGCCGGCGGGGAAGTTGAAGTCATTGGGGTTGGCCGGCAGGTGGGCACCAACCTCGTGCTATCCGGCATTTGCGCGCGTGCAAAAATTACAGAGGACGAAGTGGCGGCACCCTTGCCGCAGTTGACGACTGCCGAACAAATTCTGCGACTGAAACCGGAGGAGGCGCGACATGGCTACCCAGTACGCCTGCGCGGAGTGGTTACTTGTACCTGGCCGGATGTTTTTTCCAATCTCATATTGCAAGATGCCACGCGCGGCATCTTTCTTTTACAACCGTCCCCGGGAATTTCCGGCCGGCCGCAAATCGGGGAGTTTTGGGAGGCTGAAGGCGCAACCGATGCCGGGGCCTTTTCACCGATCGTCCGGGCCAGGAAAATGACACGGCTGGGTGAGGGACGGTTGCCGTTGCCGGCGCATCCAGATTGGGATCAATTGCTGAATGGCAGCCTGGACTCACAGTTTGTCGAGATCGAGGGCCTTATCATTGACCTCAACCGGCTGGAATCGCAAGCCACGCTGATGACGCACTGGGGCAAAGTCTCAGTGAAGTTCAAAGGTGAGCGGCTGCCCAAACTCGAACAATTTCAAAACAAGCTGGTGCGCATACGTGGCTGTCTGCTGGCGGTCTGGGATCTCGTGACGCATCAATTGAAAGTCGGCGAAATCTGCCTCGGCAGTGCCACCATCAATGCCGACCAGACGCTGCCGACTGATCCGTTCGTCGCGCCGCTAAAATCCATCGGCGAGCTGCTGCGCTATGATATTCAAGCCAGCAAGTTTCAACGGGTGAAGATCTCCGGGCAGATCGTCGCCGAACGCGCGGGTGAATTTTTTCTGTTGAGCGACGGGAACGGCGCCCGGTTTGTTCCAAAAAATCCCTGCCTGTTCCACCCTGGTGATATGGTGGAAGTGGCAGGCATCCCCGAACTGGGCGGTCCCTCGCCGGTGCTCCGCGAGGCTTCCGCGCGAAAAACGGGTGTCGCCCCGCTGCCGGCGGCAAAAAGAATTCCGGCGGCAAATTTTTTGCTGACCGAGAATGATGCGACGCGAGTGCAGATGGAAGGCGTGCTGTTGAATACGCGCTTGGTGCGCGACGAGCAGATGCTGGACCTCCAGAACGGGTCCCGCATATTTTCGGCCCGGCTGCGGGAAGGCGCCTGGTTTCTGTTGTCCATGTTGCCCGGCACACGATTGGAGTTGACGGGGGTTTATGCCGGGCAACGCGGCGCGCAAGTGGTGGGTAGGAGCGTGGACTCATTTGAATTATTGCTGGATTCATCGCGCGACGTGCGCGTATTGGCGCGGCCGCCATGGTGGACCTTGCGCCGGTCGCTGGCGGCGTTGGGAATTGTGCTCGTGATGCTGGCGGGCGTGATGTTGTGGGTGTTTCAATTGCGCCGTCGGGTTGAAATCCAAACCAAGATCATTCACGAAAATGTCGAGCACGCGGCCACCTTGGAGGAGCGTACACGCATCGCGCGCGAACTGCACGACACCATGGAGCAGGCGCTGGCGGGAATCAATTTTCAACTGGGCGCGCTGGCTGGGACGTTGCGCGGCGGGGCGCCGGAGGCCCAGCAAATCTTGGAACGCGCGCGGCTGATGGCGCGGCACGCCCAGGCGGAAGCGCGGCGCACGGTGCGCAACCTGCGGATGTTTGCGCTGGAACGAAATAATCTTTCCGGCGCGCTCGAACAATTGGCGAAGGAAAATGCCAATGGCGCGGGAACAAAAATCGAAGTTGCGGTGTCTGGCCAGGCGGTTTTGCTGCCCGTTAAGGTCGAAAACCACCTCCTGCGCATTGGCCAGGAGGCGATTACCAACGCGCTCAAACACGCTCAAGCGCACAACATCAAGATTGAACTCGCCTATGCAGCCGGTTTTGTGCAATTAAAGATCACTGACGACGGCAGCGGTTTTGACGTGGCGCGGACCGCTCCGACGGAGGCAGGCCATTTTGGGCTGCTCGGCATGAGAGAGCGGACGGACAAGCTGGGCGGCACCTTGAAAATCACCAGCCAGCCCGGCGCGGGCACGACGGTGATGGTTCATGTGCCCTGGTCTGGTAACGGGTCTAAATCCTAGATTTTATGAAACGGCCAATCCAAATCTTGCTGGTGGACGATCACTTCATCGTGCGCATGGGTTTGATTGCGTCGTTGAGGACGGACGCCGAATTGCATGTCGTGGCCGAGGCCGGCACGGGCGCGCAGGCGATCAAATTATTCCGCCAGCATCAGCCGGACGTCGTGCTGATGGATTTGCGATTGCCGGACCTGAGTGGCGCGGCGGCGGCGGCTTTGATCCTCAAAGAATTTCCGGCGGCCAAAGTCATCATTCTCTCCAGCCACGATTTGCCGGAGGAGGTTTTTCAGGCATTTCAAGCCGGGGTGCGCGGCTATTTGCTCAAGGATGTGCTGGTGGAAGAATTGGCGCGGGCCATCAAATCCGTGGCCGCCGGACAGAAACACGTGCCGCCGGAAATTGCCCGCAAACTGGCCGAGCACACCGCCGGCTCGGATTTGACGGAGCGCGAACTGGAAGTGTTGCAGATGCTGGTCAAAGGTCTGAACAACCGGGAAATTGGCCGGGCCTTGAACTGCTCCGAAAACACGGCCAAGTTTCATATCAAAAACATCTACGCCAAATTGCAGGTGTGCGAGCGGACGGAGGCGGTGACGGTGGCATTTCAGCGCGGAATCATCCGGTAGATTTTCGGCGGGGGTTGCCTGCACATGTTCTTCTCCTGAAGCCTACCCAGGTGGGTAGGTTGCAAATTTCAGATCCGGTGTATCGTCTCACCTGAAGCCGTTAAACACCAAATTGAAAAACATGCACCAATGCTCAATCGAACCAATTGATCCCATGAAAACCAACCCCCTTCTCTGGATTCGCAATGCACTCCACCGGCCAAGGCTCGCCAGCCGCGGTTGTCTCGCCGGCTTGTTTCTGTTGTTGTCCGTCATCACCTCCCCAGCCGCCTTCCAGTATTTCAACGGCACCAACGCCGTGTTGAACTGGGACAATGGTTCCACGCCCGACTGGGGCACCGTCTCCGGCGGACCTTACAACACGACTTGGGCCAACAGCAACGATGCCGTTTTCCAAGGCACCGCCGCCACCGTGACCAACTTGGGCGTCAGCGCCAATAGCCTCACGTTCAGCACCGCCAATTACATCCTCACCAACGGCACGCTGACCTTGACTGCGGCTGCGCCACGCATCACGAACACGGTCGCTGCCACAATTGGTTCAACCATCGCCGGCGCGGCAGGCTTTACCAAGATTGGCGCGGCCAGTCTGACGCTTTCCGCCGCGAACACTTTTACCGGGCCGCTGACCAATAATGCCGGCAACGCAAATGTAGCAGGCATCGTAGTCGCAAACAACAATGCGCTCAGCACGACCACGGTGGTCGTGGGCGGAAACAATTCCGGCGGCGGCAACATGCTGGGTTTGGCGGCGGGCATCACCACCCCGGCGACCGATACGATTTATTTGCAATGTGGCGCTTCGCAGCGCGCTGGCATGCAAAATCAGTCCGGCTCGGCCACCTGGAGCGGCAATGTGGTCATGCTGAATCCGGGCCCGACGGACACGACCGCGCCGAATGTTTATGCCAACGGCACCTCAATGACCATTCTCGGCAACGTGACGGGAAACAACGTCGGCGGCGGCGGCTTGTTTCGGGGCTCGGGTGCCGGGAATCTTTACGGCAACATCTGGCTGACGAATTCGCCTTTCTATGTGGCCGACAGCGCCACCTGGACGATTTACTCCAACAGCAATCTATGGAGTTATGCCCAGATCAATGGCGGCAAGCTCAAGCTCGGCACCAACGACGCGCTGTGCACGACGGGATCACTGGCGCTGGGCCAGGGCAACGCCAACACTTTTTCATTCGACCTGAATGGCTTCAGCCAAACCGTCGTCATCGTGACCAACAACATCGGCAGCGTGGTCAATCTCTTCACCAACAGCAGTGCGAATCCATCCGTCTTCACCGTCAATGCGATGACCGCAAACAGTCGCATCGCACCCAGCGGCGCGGGCAACATCATCGTGAGCGGCTTGATCTCATTGGTTAAAAATGGCCCCTTCCAATTGGCCCTCGGCGCGGCGAACACTTACACGGGCACCAACACAATCAATGGCGGCACCTTGCTGATCACCAACACCGGCACGCTGGGCAATCCGGCGAACCCATTAATCGTCAATGCCGGCACACTGAACCTTGGCGGCAGCAGCCAGACAGTCGGCAATGTGACCATGGCCAGTGGCATGATCACGAACGGCACACTAACTGCCAGCTCCTACACCGTGCAGAGCGGAACGATTGCGGCGGTGATCGGCGGGACCAGCGCGACACTCACGAAGACGGGCAACGGCACGCTCATTTTGACGAATGTAAACACCTTTGGGGGCGCGACCACCGTGACTGGCGGCAATGTCATTGGGGTCACCGGTGGTTCATGCAGCAGCAGCGCGTTCACTTTCTCGCCCGGTGCGGGCGCGGCCACGACCAACAGCGTGTTCATCAATTCCGCTGGCGGGCAATGGACCTGCGGCGGCCTTGCCGAAACGGCGGGCAGCGGCTCGATTTACGCGGAATTCAACTATGGCACCATTTCCAGTCCCAGCACAGCAACTGCGCCGGTGCTTGTGAACGGAGCGTGCAGCGTCAGCGGGACGTTGAACGTGATTGTGACCGGCGGTATTGGCTGGGCTTCCGGTCTGACTTATCCGCTGCTGCAAATTGTCGGCAGTGCGCCGAGCAGCCTCACTTTGAATCTGGTTGCGACGCCCAATGGCGTCATCGGCGGCACCTTGAGCTACGACCCGGTGGCGCAAATCATCAGCTACACCGCCGGCAGCGCGCCGCGCTCACTGACCTGGAACACTGGCAGCGGGGCTTGGGACATCAACACTTCCACCAACTGGCTGGACGCCAATTTGAACATCACCAAATTCCAGCAACTCGATCTGCCGACCTTCAGCGACGCGCCCGGTGCGGGAAATTCGTTCGTGACGAATAATTCCACCGTCACGCCGTCGAGCTTAACCGTCAGCAACAGCGTGGCGAATTACACCTTCACGGGCAGCGGTTCCATCGGCGGCAACGGCGCGCTCACCAAGACCGGCGCCGGCAGCCTGACCATTGCCTCGGCCAATTCCTATTCCGGCGGCACGCTGGTCAGCAACGGCACGCTGGTTTTGGCAAACAGCGGCGCGCTCGGTTCCGGCACGCTGGATTTTGAAGGCGGCAGCCTGGACAGCGGCCTGGCCAACCTGGTCAACGCAAACAACAATGCCATCACGCTGGACAGCGATCTGATATTCCTTGGCTCGCAGAATTTGAACCTTGGCAGCAGCGTGATTTCCTTTGCGGCCAATCGCACGTTTGCCGTGAGCAACAGCACGCTCACAGTCAGCGGCTCGTTGTCCGCTCCTGGTTTGACCCTGACCAAGTCCGGTTCCGGCACTTTGCAGCAG
>Ga0316217_10005121_pt1 | contig 13764 bp, 8 predicted proteins | sample 1anoAmetaG_FD_203633 | JGI IMG/M metagenome (GOLD analysis project Ga0316217, IMG submission 203633) | Freshwater microbial communities from Trout Bog Lake, Wisconsin, USA - 1anoA | ecosystem: Environmental > Aquatic > Freshwater > Lake > Hypolimnion/Profundal zone | place: USA: Wisconsin...
GGGGGCCCGCCATGTGGTCCCGTTCATCCTCATGGGCCTTTCGCTGCCGGTGGTGCTCTACTCGGGCTGGCCCATCCACCGCCTGGCCTGGTACGGCCTGAAGCAGGGCCGGCTGCGCATGGAGACCTTGGTGGCCACCGGCATTTTCGCCGCCTTCGGCTACAGCGCCGCCCAGTGCTTCCTGGGCGGCCCGCGCATCTATTTCGACACCGCCTGCGCCATCGTCACCCTGGTGCTGGCCGGCAAGGCCCTGGAGCGCGGCGCCAAGGAGCGCAGCGCCAAGGCCATCGCCATGCTGCACCGCCTACTGCCGCGCAAGGCCAGGATCCGCCAGGACGGCGAGGAGCGCTTCGTGGCCATCGAGGCCCTGGGCCCGGGCATGGTCTTCCTGGTCAAGGCCGGCGAACGGATCCCGGCCGACGGGACGGTGGTGGCGGGGCGGTCGTCGGTGGACGAGTCGGTGCTCACCGGGGAATCCGAGCCCAGGGCCAAGGCCCCGGGGGACCTCGTGGTGTGCGGCAGCCTCAACGCCGCGGGCGTGCTGGAGGTGGAAGTCACCCACGCCGGCGAAGATTCCAGCCTGGCCCGGATCGTCCAGTCGGTGGAGCGGGCCCTGGCCTCCAGGAGCCCGCTCGAGCGCACCGTGGACCACGTGTCCAGGATGTTCATCCCGGCGGTGCTGGTCATCGCCGCCGTGACCCTCGCCAGCTGCTTGGCAGCCGGTCTGCCGGCCGGCACCGCCATGCTGCGGGCCATCGCCGTGCTGGTCATCGCCTGCCCCTGCGCCCTGGGGATCGCCACCCCGCTGGCCACCACCGCCGCCGTCGGCGCCGCCTCCCGCAACGGCATCCTGATCCGGGACGTGTCCGTGCTGGAGACCTTCCGGAACGTGCAGGTGGTCATCCTGGACAAGACCGGCACCATGACCGAAGGCAGCTTCAAGGTCCATGAAGCGGCCCTGGACCGCCTGGACCTGGTGGCCGCCCTGGAATCCTATTCCGGCCACCCCCTGGCCCGGGCCGTGCTGGACCACGCCCGGGACCGGGGGATCGTGCCCGGGGATGCCGGGGAAATCGAGGTGAAGCCAGGGCAGGGCCTGACCGGCCTGGTCCAGGGCCTGCGGGTGGCGGTGGGCAACCGCAGCCTGATGCAGGCAGGAGAGGTGGAGATCCCCCCCCACTGGGAGGCCCAGGCCAGGCGCTGGGAGGGGGAGGGCCTGACCGTGGCCTTCGCCGCGGTGGATGGCGCCGCCTGCGGCTGCCTGGCCTTCGGCGACCGGCCGCGGGCCGAGGCCGCGGCCCTGGTGCGGGCCCTGAAGGCCAGAGGCATCCGCACCGTGCTGCTGTCGGGGGACGCCCGGGCCACCACCCACCACATCGGCGCGGCCCTCGGGGTGGACGAGGCCCTGGGCGAGGTGCTGCCGGGGGAGAAGGCCGCGGCGGTGCGCCGGTTCCAGGCGCGGGGCGCGGTGGTGGCGATGGTCGGCGACGGCATCAACGACGCGCCCGCGCTGGCCGCCGCGGACCTGGGCATCGCCATGGGCTCCGGCGCCGACCTGGCCCACCATGCCGCCCCCATCGTGCTGCTCAGCGATTCCCTGATGCGGATCGACGACACCTTCCGGCTCGCCGGCCGGACGGTGCGGGTGGTGAAGCAGAACCTGTTCTGGGCGTTCTTCTACAATGCCGCCGGGATCTCGCTGGCCATCGCCGGGGTGCTGGACCCGATCCTGGCCGCCGGGGCCATGGTGCTTTCCAGCCTGTCGGTGATCGGCAACTCCATGCGGCTCGGCAGGGAGCCCCGGCGCTGACCGGCTTCAGTGGCCCAGGCGCGGGATCCCCCGGTGCGCGGCCTGGTGCCCGGGCGCGGCGGCCAGGACATCGAACCGGGCTCCGGCCAGGCTGGCCCTCAGGGCCCCGGTGGCGCCGGCCCAGACGGTCTGCACCGGGCAATCGGTGGCGAACGGGCAGATGTGGCTCTCGGCCAGGCAGGGATTCAGGGCGATGGGCCCCTCCATGGCCTCCACCAGGTCCAGCAGGGTGATCTCGCCCGCCGGGCGGGCCAGGCGGATGCCGCCCAGGGAACCCCGGCTGGTGGCCAGGATGCCGCCCTTCACCAGCTTCCCGATCAGCCGGCGCACGAAGTAGGCGGGCAGCATCCGCTGCTCGGCGATCTCGGCGATGGAGGCCTGGGCCCCGGGCTCGAGGCTGGCCAGGTGCAGCACGATCCTGGAGGCGTAATCGGTATGGCGGGCGATCTGGAGCATGGGATCCCGGTCAGTGGCAGATCTCATTAATACTATTCAAGTCACTTTTGTCAACGGCTCCGTGCGGCGCTGGAGCCCCGCTCCACCAGTTCGCCGCGCAGCACCAGCTGGCGGGCGGCCAGGTCCGGCTCGGCGATCCGCCGCAGCAGCAGGCCGATCGCCTCCCGGCCCATCTCGTAGGTCGGCTGGGCGATCACCGTCACCCCGGGTTCCACCAGCCGGGTCCAGGGCAGGTCGTCGAAGCCGGCCACCGCGAGATCCCGCGGCGCGGCCAGGCCGGCCGCCCGCATGGCCTCGACGATGCCGAGCAGGACCAGGCCGCTGCTGGCGATGACCGCCTGGGGCAGCGGCGGGTGGGCCAGGGCGGCCCGGGCCGCGTCGCGGGCCTGCTCCGCCCGCGGCTTGATGCCTTCGGCCCGCACCGGCAGCCCGTGGGCGGCCATGGCCGCCCGGTGCCCCTCCAGCCGCTGGCGCGCTTTCGGCGCCGTAGAAGAAGACCATGTCCCGGTGCCCGTTGCCGACCAGGTGGTCAGTGAGCCGGCGGGCGGCGTCGAAGTTGTCGAGCAGGACCGCGTCCGCGGCGATCCCGCGTTGGTAGCGGTCCACCAGCACCACCGGGAAGCCGTAGTCCCCGGGCTGGAACTGCGCCAGCAGCCGCAGCGAAGGCGTCAGGATCACCCCGCTCACGTTCTCGTCGCGCATCAGGTTGAGACAGGCGGCCTCCCGTTCCGGGTCCTCGTCCGTGTTGCAGAGGATCACGCTCAGCTGGTGGCTGAAAGCCACGTCCTCCACCGCCCGGCTCACTTCCGTGAAGAACGGGTTGCGGATGTCGGACACCACCAGGCCGATGGTGCTGGAGTGGCGGGAGCGGAGCCGGCGCGCGGCCAGGTCCGGACGGTAGCCCAGGCGCCGCACGGCCTCCAGGACCTTGCGCCGCGCGGCCTCGCTGACCGCGGTCCCGCCGCCCAGCACCCGCGATACGGTCGCCACGGAAACGCCGGCCAGGTTCGCGACATCCTTGATGTTGACCAATGCGTGCCTCCGGCGGTGGGAATGATGTAGTCGTTTACATTATCTGAATACCATATCTAGCTGAAAAATAAGGCAAAAAGGTATAATGAAAAATTTTTGAAAAAAAAGTTGCGGCGTTTGCTGTAATCGATTACATTTGATCAACGACCTTTGAACCTATCTCCCCATACTCCATGTCCCAAGCGTTCCAAACGTCCCCAAGGCACCAAGGCACCAAGGCACCAAGGCACCAAGGCACCAAGGCACCAAGGCACCAAGGCCCCAAGGCCCCAAGGCCCCAAGGCCCCAAGGCCCCAAGGCCCCAAGGCCCCAAGGCCCCAAGGCCCCAAGCGGTCCGGGCGGTCCGGGCGGTCCGCCGGGGAGGAATGGCAGCGCCCACGAACGCCACCCCGGTGGCTTGAACCCGGCCGCGAGGCCTGGAGAACTCCGATCTCCTGAACGATCATTGAGCAGCAGGCAAACAGGGAGGAACATCCCCATGGAAACGATTACATCGGCTTGCATCCGACTGGACGCCAAGGTCGCGAACAAGACGGAAGCCATCTGCCTGGCAGGGAGGCTGCTGGCCGAGGCCGGCTACATCGCCCCCGACTATGTTGAAAGCATGCTCGCCCGGGAGGAGGTGGCGAACACCTTCCTCGGCGCGGGGGTGGCCATCCCCCACGGCAGGATCGAGGACCGCCGGCACATCCGCCGCACCGGGATCGCGGTGGTGCAGGTCCGGGACGGGATCGACTGGCAGGACGGCCAGCGGGCCCGGCTGATCGTCGCGGTCGCCGCCCAGTCCGATGAGCACATCGCCATCCTGCGCCGGCTCACCCGGCTCATGCAGCGGCCCGGCAGCATCGAACTGCTGGCGGACACCGACGATCCGGCCCTGATCCTGAGCACCCTGGCGGACGGGCCCGAAGCCCCGGCGCCCGTGGCCGAGGCCCGGGAATGGCCGGCGGACGCCCTCACCACCTGGACCCTGGACTACCCCAACGGCCTCCACGCCCGCCCCGCGACCCGCTGGGTGGAGACCGCCAGGCGCTTCGCCTGCGAGATCCGGATCTACCGGGAAACCCAGTTCGCCGACGCCAAGGCCCTGACCGCGCTGCTGGCGCTCGGCATCACCCGCGGCGACGGCCTGCGCATCGCCGCCCGCGGCCCTGATGCCCGGCGGGCCCTGGACGCCATGCTGGACACCGTCGTGTCCCTGTCCGGGGAAGAGAAGGCCGAGGCCGGGCGGGCCCGGCGCAACGCGCTGGCGGCCCGCCGCAGCGCCCCCGACTGGCTCCCGGCGGATGGTCCGCAGACGGTGTACGGCCTCGGCGCCAGCCCCGGCCTGGCCGTCGGGATCCTGGTGCGGCACGCGGGCACCCATTTCGAGATCCAGGACACTCCCGGCGACGTGGTCGCCGACGCCGAGGCGCTGGAAGCGTCCATCTTCAGCGTGCGCGCCGAACTGGAGCAGCAGGAGGCCGACACCCGCGGCCTCCTGGGCGCCTCGGAGGCGGCGATCTTCGCCGCCCACCGGGAGCTGCTCGCCGATGCCGGGCTGATGCGCGAGGCCATGGCCAACCTGCTGCGCGGCCACGGACCGGCCTGGGCCTGGAAGCATGCCATGCAGGCCCATGTGGAGCAGCTGCAGGCGCTAGCCGATCCCCTGCTGGCGGCCCGCGCCCTGGACCTGCGGGACGTGGGCGAGCGGGTGCTGGCGTCCCTGCTCGGGGTCGAACGGCAGCGGCTGATGCTCGACCAGCCCAGCATCCTGGTGGCCGAGGACCTGACCCCGTCCGACACCCTGCGGCTGGACATGCGCTTCGTGGCCGGGCTGGCGGTCAGCGGTGGCGGCCCCACCTCGCACACCGCGATCCTGGCCCGGACCCTGGGCCTGCCCGCGGTGGTGGCGGCGGGCAGCGCCCTGCTGGCGGCCCCGGCCGGGCTGACCGCCGTGCTGGACGGCAGCCTGGGCGCGGTCTACCTGGAGGTCTCGGAGGCCGACCGCGAGGCGGCCGAGGCGGTGGTCGCCCACCAGCTCGATAGCCGGCGGGCCCTGCGCGAGAACCGCATGCTCCCGGCCGTCACCCTCGACGGGCACCGGGTCGAGATCGCCGCCAACGTCGCCAGCGCCGGCCAGGCCGCGGCCGCCCTGGAGGCCGGCGCCGAAGGGGTGGGGCTCATGCGCACCGAGTTCCTGTTCCTGGAGCGGGACAGCGCCCCGGACGAGGAGGAACAGTACCGCGCCTACCGCGGCATGGCCGAAGTGATGGCCGGCCGCACCCTGACCATCCGCGCCCTGGACATCGGCGGCGACAAGCAGGTGCCCTACCTCCGGATGCCCGCCGAGCAGAACCCCTTCCTCGGCGTGCGCGGCGCGCGCCTCCTGCTCGAGCGCCAGGACCTGCTCTACGCCCAGCTGCGCGCGCTCTACCGCGCCGCCGCCCACGGCCCGATCCGGATCATGTTCCCGATGGTCACCCACCTGGACGAGATCGAGGCCCTGCGGGTCCACTGCGAACGGGCCCGGGCCCAGGTCAACGGCCCCCGGCTGGAGATCGGCATCATGGTCGAGGTGCCGGCGGTGGCGCTGCTGGCCGACAAGTTCGCCCAGCTGGTGGACTTCTTCTCGGTCGGCACCAACGACCTCACCCAGTACACCCTGGCCATCGACCGCCAGCACCCGGCCCTGGCCGCCCAGGCCGACAGCCTGCACCCCGCCGTGCTGGAACTGATCGCCCGCACCATCGCCGCCGCCAAGCGGCACGGCACCTGGGTGGGGGTGTGCGGCGGCCTGGCCGGGGAACCCCTCGGGGCCCGGATCCTGGCCGGGCTGGGGGTGGACGAGCTGTCCATGAGCGCCCAGGACGTGGCCGCCGTCAAGGCCGCCCTGCGGACCGAAACCATCGCCGCGCTGCAGGCCCTGGCCCAGCGCGCCCTGGCGGCCGGCACCGCCGACGAGGTGCACGCGCTATGAGCGAAGGCCCGCAAGTCCTCAGCATCGCCCTGAACCCGGCCCTGGACCACACCATCGAGGTGGAGCGGCTGCGCCAGGGGGAGGTCAACCGCGCCGCCCGGATGGAGGCCCAGGTCGGCGGCAAGGGCTTCAACGTCGCCTCCTGCCTGGCCGATTTCGGCATCCGCACCGCGGTGACCGGCCTGCTCGGAAGCGGCAACGCCGCCCCGTTCGAAGCGCTGTTCCGGGCCAAGGGCATCGACGACCGGTGCCTGCGCCTGGACGGCTCCACCCGGGTCAACACCAAGCTGGTGGACCCGGCAACAGGACAGACCACGGACATCAACCTGCCCGGCCCGGCGCTGACCCCCGAAGTCCGGCTGGCCATGCTGGGCAGCCTGCTGGCGTGCATCGAAGGCGCCATGGGCACGGTCCGCTGGGTGGTCCTGGCCGGCAGCCTGCCTCCGGACTGGCCGGTGGACACCTACCGGCTGCTGGCCCGGCACGTGCGCCACTGCGGCGGTCAGGTGGTGCTGGACGCCAGCGGCCCGGCCCTGGCCGCCGGCCTCCTGGCCGCTCCGGACCTCATCAAGCCCAACCGGGCCGAACTGGCCGAGCTGACCGGCCACCCCCTGGACGATCTGGACGCCGTGGTGGCCGCCGCCCGCGGCCTGCTGGCCGGAAGCCGGGGACCCGGCACCGTGGTGGTCTCCATGGGCAGCGAAGGCGCCCTGTTCCTGGACCGGGACCAGGCCCTGCTGGCGCGCCCGCCCAAAGTCGACCTGATCAGCACGGTCGGCGCGGGCGACGCCATGGTCGCCGGGATGGTCGCGGCCCGGGTGGCCGGACTGCCGCTGGCCGAGTGCGCCCGCCTCGCCACCGCCTTCGCCGCCGCCAAGCTGGCGCGCCTGGGACCGCACCTGCCCGCGCCCGAAGCGGTGCGGGCCATCGCCGCCACCATCAGGATCACCGAACTGGTTTGAAATCTGGAGGCACATCATGTCGCGAATCGTCGCCGTAACCGCGTGCCCGACCGGGGTCGCGCACACCCTGCTGGCCGCCGAGGCCCTGGAGCAGTCCGCGGCCCGCGCGGGCCACACCATCAAGGTGGAGACCCAGGGCTCGCTGGGGACCCGCAACGGCCTCAGCGACCAGGACATCGCCCAGGCCGAGGCGGTGATCGTGGCCGCCGACATCCGGATCGACACCGCCCGCTTCCTGGGCAAGCCCATGCTGGAGACCGGCTGCGACCCGGCGATCCGAACCGCCGACGAGGTCATCCGCAAGGCGCTCGCGCTCGCCGCCCCGGCGCCCGGGCCCGGCCGGGATCCGGCCGGGCCCGAGGTGGTCGCCGTCACCTCCTGCCCGACCGGGATCGCCCACACCTTCATGGCCGCCGAAGGACTCGAGGCCGGGGCCAGGGCCCTCGGCCGCCGCATCAAGGTGGAGACCCAGGGCTCGGTCGGCGCCCAGAACGCCCTGACCGCCGCGGAGATCGCCGGGGCCGAGATCGTGCTGATCGCCGCCGACACCAAGGTCGACAAGGCCCGGTTCGCCGGCAAGCGGATCTACGAGACCGGCACCAACGCCGCCATCAGCGACGGGGCAGCAGTGCTGCGCACCGCCCTGGCCGAGGCGAAGCAGACCAGCCCCGGCGCCGCCGGGCCCGACCCCCGGCCCGGGGAGGCCAAGGCCAAGGCGGGCCCGTACAAGCACCTGATGACCGGGGTCTCGCACATGCTGCCGTTCGTCACCGCCGGCGGCCTGCTCATCGCGCTGGGCTTCGCCCTGGGCGGGATCTACGTGTTCGACGACGCGCACAAGGGCTCCCTGGCCTGGACCCTGTTCACCATCGGCGCCAAGAACGGCTTCGTCCTGATGGTGCCGATCCTGGCCGGGTTCATCGCCCATTCCATCGCCGACCGGCCAGGCCTGGCCCCGGGCATGATCGGCGGCATGATCGCCGTCTCCATCGGCGCCGGCTTCCTCGGCGGCATCGCCGCGGGCTTCCTGGCCGGCTACTCGGTCCAGTGGCTGAACCGGCACATCCGGCTGGGGCGCAACCTGGACGGGCTGAAGCCGGTGCTGATCCTGCCCCTGCTCGGCACGGTGATCGTCGGCCTGCTGATGTTCTACGTGGTGGGCAGGCCGGTGGCCCTGGTCCTGGCCGGGATCACCGGCTGGCTCAAGGGCCTGCAGGGATCCAGCGCCATCCTGCTCGGACTGCTGCTGGGATCGATGATGGCCTTCGATATGGGCGGACCGGTCAACAAGGCGGCCTACGCCTTCGCCACCGGCCTGATCGCCAGCGAAGTCTACGGGCCGATGGCCGCGGTCATGGCCGCCGGCATGACTGCGCCGCTCGCCGTGGCCCTGGCCACCGTGCTGTTCAGGAACCGCTTCTCGGTGGACGAGCGCGAGGCCGGCAAGGCCACCGCGGTGCTGGGCATGGCGTTCATCACCGAAGGCGCGATCCCCTTCGCCGCCAAGGACCCGTTCCGGGTGATCCCTTCCCTGATGCTCGGCTCGGCCGTCGCCGGCGCCCTTTCCATGGTGTCCGGCTGCGAGCTGCGGGTGCCCCACGGCGGGCTGTTCGTGCTGCCCATCCCCAACGCCGTCCTGCACCTGGGGGCCTACATCGGCGCCATCGCGGCCGGCACGGTGATCAGCGCCCTGGCCATCGGCGCGCTCAAGCGCCCGCTCCCCGCGGCCTGAGCCCCGCGGCCGGGGATGGCCCTCAGGCCTGGAACTGCAGATTGTATAGGCGGGCGTACTCCCCGTCGCGGCCGAGCAGCTGCTCGTGGGTGCCGACCTCGGCGATGCAGCCGCCCTGGAGCGCGCAGATCCGGGTCGCCCGCTGGATGGTGCTGAGGCGGTGGGCGATGACCAGCGTCGTGCGGTCCTTCATCAGCTCCTCCAGGGCGGCCTGGACGGCGCGCTCGCTTTCGGTGTCCAGCGCGCTGGTGGCCTCGTCGAGAATGAGGATCGGCGGGTCCTGGAGGATGGCCCTGGCGATGGCGATGCGCTGGCGCTGGCCGCCGCTGAGGCTGGAGCCGGTTTCCGCCAGCGGGGTGTCGTAGCCCTGGCGAAGGCCCTTGATGAATTCGTGGGCGTGGGCCTTCCTGGCGGCCTGCACCACGGCCTCCCGGGTCGCCTCGGTGCCGTAGGCGATGTTGTCATGCACCGTGTCCATGAAGAGGAGGGTTTCCTGGGTGACCATGCCGATGCGCCGCCTCAGCTCCTTCGGGTCGAAGCGCCGGATATCGATGCCGTCGAGGGTGATCCGTCCGCCGGTGGGATCGAAGAACCTGGGCACCAGGTTGACCAGGGTGGTCTTCCCGCCGCCGCTGCCGCCCACCAGGGCCACGGTCTCGCCGCGGTTGACCTCGAGGTCCATGCCCCGGAGCACCTCGTGCTGGCCGTAGGTGAACCGGATGCCTTCGAAGGCGAGCCGCGCCGGCTGGGCCGGCACCGCTTCGGGATGCTCAGGGCCGACGATGGCCGGACTGGTGTCGAGGATCTCGAAGATGCGCTCCAGGGCCACCGTGGACAGCTGCATCTCCCCGAAGATCCGGGTGAGGACCCGGATGGGGTCATAGAGCTGGTAGATGGCCAGCAGGAAGACCAGGAATCCGCTGCCGGTGATGGCGCCGGACCTGATCCGGGTGCTGCCGTAGACCGCCAGGCCGGCCAGCAGGAGTCCGCCGACGCTCTCCATGATGGGGCTGGAGACGGACTGGATCCGCACGACCCGCAGGCCCATGCGGTAGATCAGGTGGCTCTGGGTCCGGAACCGCCCGGATTCGTAATCCTCCCGCGCGAACGCCTTGACGACGCGCATGTTGGAGAGCACCTCCTTCAGCCGCTGGAGCAGGATGTCCAGTCCGCCCTGGGCCTTGTGGCCCTGGCGGCGGATGGCCTTGGCGAGGTAGCGCACCGGCAGCACCACCATGGGGAAGACCAGCAGCAGGAAGCAGGCCAGGCGCCAGTCGGTCCTGAAGATGAAGAGCAGCATCAGCACGGCCATGGAGATCTGCTTGAGGATCTCCGCCACCTGGCCCGAAGCCAGCTGCTGGACCACCTGGACGTCGCCCAGCACCCGGTTCATCAGCTCGCCTACCGGATGCCGCTGGAAATAGGAGGGGTCCTGGACCAGGACGCGGTCGAAGAGCTTTTCCCGGAGGTCCCGGACGGCCTTCATCCCCGCGCGGGCCACCAGCAGGCTGCCCAGGTAGAGCAGCACACCGCGCAGGATGAACAGCCCGGCGATGATTCCGGGGATCATGAAGGCGCTTTGCTGGATCACTTCCGGGGGCGGCAGGAACGCGAGCAGCTTCCGGGCCAGCGCCGGCAGCGCGATGCCGGCGTTCCCGCCCATCCGGAACTGGACGTCGAACATCAGCTTCAGGGTGAGCAGCATGACCACCTGGAGCGAGTTCCCGACGGTGAAGAGCGCGGCTCCGCCGATTCCGCTGAGCAGGTAGGGGCGGAGGTGGTTGCGGAAGAACCGGCTGATCACAGGCATGGGCATCCCTTGGCTGAGCGTAGCAGAGGCTCAGGGCACCATCTGCAGATAGGGCGCCGGATCGGTCATCAGCGTGCGCTCCACGATCTCCTGCACGACCACGGCCGGCCTGGCGGATTCCACCAGCGTGGGTTCGAAATACGGCCCGCAGTTGAGGTAGAAGGCCCGGCCGAAGGCCTGCGACAGGAACGGCTGCATGGCGAAGCCGAAGGAATCGTGGAACATCACCAGGCTGGGGCCCCGGTCGGGCAGATGGCGGGTGGTGGTGTGCATGATCCGCTGGAGGGGGTCCCGCTGCCACTGCAGATCGCTGTTCGCCGGAGGGTCGAGGTTCAGCCAGGTCTCCGGCATGACCGTGCTGAGGTCCATGAACAGCGCCAGGTCGCCGCCGGCCCGCACCTCCTCCGAGGGGTGGAACTGGTCCCGCTCGGGCAGCGCGAGGCCCGGAAGCCGGGGCTTGAGGGCGGCCAGGAGCTCCCGGGCTCCGGCCAGGGCGCCCCGGTCGTTCCAGTGGGTGTCGGTCTTGCAGTACAGCCTTTCCCGGGCCTTGGCGGCCCACAGCGCGGGCCGCAGATCGACCACGGTGACGGGGTGGGGCGAGGCCTCGAGCCGGGCCAGGAGCTGGTCCAGCCGGGTGGCGCCGCCGGCGCGGCGGATGCTGTCGGGCAGGTATTCGGGATAGATGGTCTGGGCGTTCGGGGCCACCGTGAAGACGTAGCCGATGCCCCGGGCCGCCAGCCAGTCCCGGCGCCGTTCCAGCAGGGTCTGCCACTGGTCCAGCTGTCCGGGCGAGAACGGAGCCACGCAGGTGTATTCCTCCATGCTCTGGTCCCCGGTGAAGTACAGCCAGCCGCCTTTGCCCAGCACCACCCAGGGGGTGGGGGAGACCCGCATGCACCAGACCATGAACCCGGAGTGGAACCGCACCAGGGGGGCGCGAAAGCCGAACCCGTCGCTGAAGAAATCCTTGAGCTGGCCGAAGAACCGCGTAGGTTTCCGCCAGAACAGCGATACCTCGGGCGGCCCCGCGAGGGCGCGCTTCTCGAAGAAGCCCCGGGAGGTGCCCCAGCGGAACACGGTCCCCAGGAGCGGGACGCCGACCCCGGCCAGGAACCCCGCGACCAGGACCCACTGGCGGATCCGGCCATGGCCCCCCCCGGGCGTCAACGGGCCTCCGGCAGGGCCGGGCCATGGGAACATCCGGCCCCGGACGCCGGCCGGATCCGGGATTCATCGAAGGACATGGATGGCTCCGGATGGCAATGGAAACCGGGAACGGACGGGCAACCCTGTCATGGTGCCACAAGCTCCCGCGATTGGGTAGGTCGCCTTGGGACAAGCTGTCCAGGAACAACAATTCGGACCGGTCCGCTGGTTTGTTCCGGGTGATAATCGCAGGCAGGGCGATGCGGTTCCGGTGGAGACCTCGATGGGGATGGTGAAGAAGCTGTACAAAATGATGCGTGATCACGACCGCGCAAAAAGAGCTGCCCGGCGGCAGATCCTCGAGGCCGAAAAGGCAAGGATGCTGATTGAACAGGAAAACCAGTTCAATGAGCACGAAGCGCAGACCTTCCAGGTCCTGTGGGATGAATTCGATTCTTGTGCAAAGAGAAGGATCTGCTATTTTTCGAGCTTTGATGCGGATGGGCTGGTGGATGACCACGTCCTTTTCCATCTCAGCGCGCTCAAGGCGGTGGGTATTGATATCGTATTCATTTCAACCTCACCGAGCCTTGATGCCTGTTGGGTCGATAAATTGAAACCACATGTCACCACCATCATTCATAGAAACAATGTGGGACTGGATTTCTTTTCCTGGAAGATCGGCATGAAGGCGTTCCCGTTTGGGGAATCCACCGAACAGGTCTTCCTTGTCAATGATTCGGTGTATGGGCCGCTTTTCCCCATCGCCGGGGTCATGGAACAGATGAATCAGAAAAACCTGGATATATGGGGTATCACTGATTCCTGGTATATCCAGTACCATTTGCAATCCTATTTCATATGTATTAATTTATCAGAACGAAAAGCGATGCTGTTGAACCACTTTTTTGACCAGGTCAAAATCATCCACGACAAAGAAAAATTCATCGTTGAATATGAAATGGGACTGACCAGGATGTTCCTGGCGGCCGGTTGCAAGGCCGGCGCCCTGTGTGATTTCCGGAAGATCTACAGCCGGTTCTACTCGGATGAAATCGGCGAGTACAGGTTGCAGAACTATTCTTTCCTCACCAATCAGACCCTTAGATTCTGGAAAGAGCTGGTTGCCGACCGCTTGAGCCCTTATCTCAAGACCAGCATCCTGCGGGAGAATTATTTGAACGAAGTCGAGCCGAGGCACCTGGAAGCGTTGTTCGAGTACGCTGAATCCGCATTGAGCATCGAGATTGTCCTTGATCATCAAAAGCGCGTCTCCAAAGGGCAATTTCCGTGAACCCGCACCGGCCGGGACAGCCGAGGATCGCCGAGAAATGCAGGACGCTATTCACCGTATTTGGGCCAGTCTGCAAGAGTGGGGTTGGTTCCTCACGGAACGGCGTTCAGGGCACCTTCAGCAGATAGGGCGCCGGGTCGGTCATCAGCCTGCGCTCGACGATCTCCTGCACCACCACGTCCGGCCTGGGGGTTCCCACCAGGCTGGGGTCGAACTCGGGCCCGCACTGCAGGTAGACGGCCCGGCCGAAGGCCTGGGACAGGAACGGCTGCATGGTGACTCCGAACGAGTCGTGGAACATCAGCAGGCTGGGGCCCCGGCCGGTCTGGTGCCGGCTGGTGACCGGGAGGCGCCACTGGACCGGGTCCCGCTGCCATTGCACGTCTCCCGGCGCCAGGGGGCTCAGCTCCAGCCGGGTCTCCCACACCATGAAGCTCACGTCCATGATGCGCGCGAGATCGCCGCCGGCCCCCAGCTCCGCGGTGGGACGGAACTGGGTCCGGTCGGGCAGGCGCAGGCCCGGGAACTGCGGCTTGAGGGCGGCCAGCAGTTCCCGGGCCCCC
>Ga0316217_10005122_pt1 | contig 13764 bp, 5 predicted proteins | sample 1anoAmetaG_FD_203633 | JGI IMG/M metagenome (GOLD analysis project Ga0316217, IMG submission 203633) | Freshwater microbial communities from Trout Bog Lake, Wisconsin, USA - 1anoA | ecosystem: Environmental > Aquatic > Freshwater > Lake > Hypolimnion/Profundal zone | place: USA: Wisconsin...
CGCCACCGCCTGTGGTGTCCACGCGCGATGGCGCGCGGGGGCGCGGTTGACGAGGCGTCAACCGCGGCACGCGAGGCGCGTGCGCTCCCCGGAATGGGTGCGCGATTTTGCTTCACATTTCTGCCGGAAACGGGTCCCACATAATCACATAAAAAGGTCCCCCATAACTGCTTACGCGGGACTGACTCCTATAGACTCCTATATGACTCCCATACCGTTTCCGGCGCTGCTTGGTGCGCTCATTTGAGAGTTTTCAGGACCTGGTGCGGATTCAGCGCAAAGCTCGCATGGATTGACTTGCCGGCGGACTTTGCGGTATACACCGCAAATTGTAATGACGGTGACAATTGGTTGACCGTCACCTCCGGATCCAGCGAAATCACGCGGCCAACAGTTTGTCGGATCACCACCTGGATGCTGGCCATATTTGTCTGCGTCGGATCACTCACGGCGATGGCAAGCTGGCCGGCGGTTGCTTGAATCAGAACGGCTGACTTCCGATCCACCGTGACGAGGCCCACGCTCTGTTTCCCATCATCCCAGAAGTTCGCCGCTGTCAGTCCCAGCGCCGCGTGCTTGACGGCCTGTATTTCCGGTGTGTTTTCCACAATTTCAATGCCCGGTTCCCCGGCGTATTGCTTGACTGCCGCCGCGGTTTTTCCGGGAAGCAATACATAGGCGTAGCTGCCATTAACCGGATTCGTTCCGTGATCAAACCACAGCGTCAGATAATTGCGGGTCAAACTTGTCGCCAATCCGGAGGTGGTAAGAATTCCACATTTGACCCGAGTTGCGGGTCACGTCCCCCAGATCGCTCCAGAGAAAGGTTCGGGTGACCGACTTGTCCATAGGGGCCCAAAGCGACTGTGCCTCCGTGGAAAGTGTGCTGAGTCGAGCGGCAACGACGGGATCATTCGTCTTAAGATTTTCACCTCCGGTGAGCATGTCACACCATCGCAGCCGCAACTCTTCATACGCCGAAGAATTTGAAGAACGGGGCAGCGCGGCCGGAAGTGGAACCGCAGCCATTACCGCCAGACCGCCGATTGCCAGCCGCCGCCAGTTCCAAAAAGCAATTCTAATCGTAAAGCAGGCGGCTATTTTAAACCATTTGCCATTCATATTGAACCTCCGCACTATGGCTTCCAGTTTAGCAGCACTGGCTGGCGGGCGGAATCAGGGTTTTCCTTCGTTCCGATTTCCACAATGCGGCCGTCGCAATCGTAAACTCCCTGGGCATAGTACGTGTGGTTGCTGTATTGGTTGACGTTGTAACGCACGATGCGCGCAAGGACAAACGTGGCCTGCGTCTGGTTGGACGCCAACAGTGATTTTACATAGTCGGTGACATCCACGTAATTGGTTGTCCAGGCGGACGAATAGTAGGAAACCGGACCAAGAAATTTCCCATAAAGGCCCAACCCTTGCCCCTTGCCGCTGGTCACCCCCGCATAGTTGTCCTCGATATCCACCATCGCTCCCAAACCGGTCGCCGCCGCCATCGTGTTGGTGCTGGTGTAGTATCTGCCAATACCCGGAGCCGCCGTCCAAGTGAGGTTGTTTTCCGACCAAGCCCCGCCCCCCGCGCCGTAAACATGCAGAATCTCCCGCGCCTTTGGGTCGCTGCCAAGGTTGTGGCCCGGCAGCTTGAGCAAATACCGGTTGCCCTGGCTGAAGCTGCTCAAACTGAATTGCAGAAAACCGATTCGCCGCTGGCTCGCCGTCGAATGATGCATGGATACTTTAATCGTTGGCTCGGCGCTGTGGTTGGCGCCCGTCTCGCCCACCACCAAATAGGTGTCATTTGCTGGCAATTCACCAGACCGGGTGTCAGCCGCGTGACCTTGGGGAATCCACACCAGCAAAGCGCTGTGGTTGGGCACGCTGAAAGCGAGCTTCTTGCCGGCGTCCACGGCGAGGTAGTCGGTGATCTGCCCGGTGTTGTCCGCGTCCACCCGTGCCACCGTGACGGGGGCGCCTGGCACCACGTCCAACCCGCCCAAATCCAGGGACCCGGTGGCATCAGCGCCATTCACGTTGGACAAATAAGCATAGTACGCGTGGTTTTCCTGATCCCAAACGGCCGCCAGCCGGCGCTGGCTGCTGGCCCCGGCGGTGATCTGGCAGCCCAGCACGGGTTTGCCGCCGCGAAAATGGCGCGCATACAACTGGAAACACGCGCCCCCGCGCGTCACCCCGCCATAGTTGCAATCCCCCACGGCACTCACATAGGCGGTCTGGTTGCCGATGCCACACGTCACCGCCCCGCCGCCGGGCGAGCCCAGCTTGAACAGAAACAATCCCCCCGCATCTCCCAAACCCGCCGCGCCCAGCGTCGCGGTGCTGGGCAGAATTTGCGATAAACCAATCCCGTAACGAAGATCCTCGGTGTCTTTGTCGTTGGATTGGAAATGTCCGCCCGTGCTGGTGTTGAATTCGGATATCAGGATGGGAATCGTCGCATTCGGAGCATTGGTGGCGCGGGCAATGTCCCGGCGCAGGGACCGAATCGCTTCTTCCTGCGCCGCTCCGTCGTCCGAATACTTGTGATAATCATACATCCCATAATTCCAAATCGAAGGGTCCTGGTGGCCAAATATATCCGTGTGAATCTTCGCCCACGACGTGCTGCCCCAGCCGTGAACATTCACTTTTGGATCCGGCAGCCGGTAGTCCCAGTAAGGGCCTGGCTCGGTCGGGCCGCACAGGTAAAGGGTCAGCTTTTTGCCATAGGCGGCGTTGACATCCGCCATCGCTTTGCGCATCGCGTCCGCTGCCACCAGCCAATGCGATTCCCATTTGGCATACGTCATCCCGGCGTGCGGCTCATTGGACAATTGAAACATCGTAATGTCATAGCGGGACGCGAAGAAATAGACATAGCCATACCACTGTTTCCAATACTTGAACTGGTTGCCCCAATCCGTCAGCGGATTCTGGTCCGTCATGACGGAATCAACCATCATGGGCATGATATGCAGTTGCTCCAATCGCTGCAGAGAGTAGGGTCCGCTCGGGACGTTCTGTGCTCCACCGCCACTGTCAAATTCGCCCTGGAACCGGCTCCAATCGAAATAGACATCACCAGCGGTGCCTTGCCGCCACGGATTTGCCCGCACCGCCGCCGTCGCCGCGTTGAATCCTGCGACATCGGTCACGCCGCCCGTCGGATTGAGTGGTGAAAAGGACGGCTTGAACCAGTAGCGATGATGGGTGATGCCAAACCACTCGAAGTAGTCGAATCCGGTGAACCCTTGCGCCCTTTGGATGCTCCCGCTGGCGCCGATGATCCCGGGGACGTGGCAACCGTTGGTGCCCTGCAACGCGATACCCCAAGGGTCAGCCCGTGCCGGCGACAGCACCAACAAAGATGCCAAAAGCGCCAGCCGCCGAGGTTTCGCCGAAGCCGCAATGCGGCACAAAATAACCCTGCATAGTTTACTAATCATAATTTTAACCGTTGATTTACAACATTAGTTTGAGCCTGTCGAGAATGGGCTTCCATTCAAGGTACATAGCGCGTGCGGTAGAAACCCGCGCCGCCTGACGGTGTCAGGGTGAAGCTGACTTGTCCCGCTGCGCTCGCTTGGTTCGTCACCACCGGGGTCCAGCTCAACGGCGCCGCCAGACTGGCAGTCTGATCCAGGGCGTAATAGCTGTTCGGCACGCCTTGGCAGAGGATCGAGTAATTGCCGTCTGCCGCCTTGGTCACGCTGATCGTGGTACCCCCGCCGCTGACCGTCAGCATCAGGTTTCCGCCACTGACGGAAAGGCTGCCCGCCTGTCCCGGTCCGAGGGCGCTGCCGGTGACGGCGGGGAACCCGGAAGCGCTGCTGATGCTGCCACTGGCTTGCCGCACCAGGAGGTAGGCGCCATTGGTCAACGGTGCGGTCGCGTTAACCGTGAATTGATTCCCATTGAGCGACAACACCCCTTGCGAAATAAAGAGCGCCGGATCCGAGCCATCATAGGTCAGGGTTATGGGCTGCGCGCCCAAATTGACGGTGCCGCCGGCAGCGCCTTTGATGGCGGCAGCGGTGGCGCCCACACTGATGCCGGCGCCGCTGGCGCTCAAGGAGGTGTTGCGGCTCAAAGTATAGGTGCTGAAGGCCGACACATCAAAGGTCGCGCCAGCCGCAATGGCAAGCGCGGGAGAATTGCTGAGGGAGCCGCCGGCGCCCAAGGCCAGCGTGCCCGCGCTGATCGTCGTGGCGCCAGTGTAGGTGTTTGCGCCCGAGAGAACCAAGGTGTCATTGCTGTTATAACCACCCGTATCCAAGGCGTACCCATTGCCGCCGTCGCCGATGCTGCCCGCGACGCTGGCGGTGTAAGCCGTGGATCCGTTGTAGTTGCACCAGATGCGCGAGTTTCCGTTGAGAGTCACCGTGCCCGAGACCGTTATCCCGTTGTTCAGGCGAAGGGCCCCCAGGGGCGATGGATCGCCCGTCCAGCCATTGCCGCTAATGGCGAAGTTGTTCGCGGGGTTCCCCGTCCGCAGATAGATGCCGGAACCGCTGCCCACAGTGACGGTGCCGGTGCCAAAAGCGGCGGCGGCATTCGCGGTCACCCGGGCGTTCCCCGCGAGGATCGTGCCGCCGGTGTAGGTATTCGTACAATCAATTATCAGACTGCTGGAACCGTTCTTCATCAGGCTGCTCGCGCCGCTGATGCATCCGCTCCCGCCAAAGGTGTAGTTATTGGTCGCCGTATTCACCACCACGGATGCCGGGCCGAGCGCACCTTCCAACACGATTGGGGACGAAGCCGAACCGCCATCGGTGAATTGAACGAAATTGCCGTTGGCAAAAACACCTGCCCCCCCGCTCCAGTTGGTGCTGGTGGTGTCCCATTGATAATTCGCCGGCGCGGCCGACCATAACAGCGTGATATCTGGAACCACGGTAATCGCCCCGGAAACCACCGAGTTCAGGCCACCGATATTCGCGCTGATTTTCCCGGTGCCGCTCGCGCTGGCCGTGAAGGTCGAAACTGGTCCGCTGCCCGGCGAAAGGTTGCTGGTCTGCACCCCGCCGGTGTTGTTGACCACCGTCCAAGAGTTCGCCGGCGCGTTCGCCACGAAGTTTGTCCACGCATCGCGAGTGATGGCATATACGGTGATCGCCTGGCCGGAAGGAATGATCTGGGCCGGCACCACCGTACCGCTGCCATCCACCGCCGTCTCCACGCCCACCTGCATGGCTGGCCCCGGCACCACGGTAAGCGTGCCTGAGTCCGTGGAAATCCATCCGTTCGCAGTGGCATGAATGCTTGCCGAGCCGACTCGATGTCCCGTGAAGGTCGCGCTCCTGCCGTCCCCGGCCGGAACCAGGTCGCCATTGGCCACCCCGCCCGTTAACGTTGGCAGATACCAGCTTGCCGCCACATTCGACACAAACGCACCATTGGCCGCACGGGCAATGGCGTACACCGTCAGACTGCCGCCGGCGGCAAGGTTTTGCGCCGGCACCACCATCCCGCTGCCGTCCGCCGCCGTCTCCACGCGGATCGTCGCCGCCGTAAGGACATTCAACATCACGTCTCCGCCGCTGACGGAAATGAAGCCCACGCTTCCCGGTCTGATGCCGGTGCCGGTGGCGGTGGGAAACCCCGAATTAGTGACGATATTTCCCCCGGCCTGCCGGACCAGCGTATAGGCGCCGTCGGCCAACGGCGCGGTGGAGTTGACGGTGAATTGATTTCCATGGAGCGACAACACGCCTTGCGAAATGAAGAGCGCCGGGTCCGAGCCATCGTAGTTCAAAGTCACCGGCTGATCGCCCAAGGCAACGATGCTGCCGCCCCTGATTTCGGCGGCGGTGAGGCCCACCGTCGTGCCGCTGCCGCTGGCGCTCAAGGTGGTGTTACTGCTCAAATTGAAAGTGGCGATACCCGACACGTCAAAGGTCGCGCCGGCGGCAATGGCCAGCAAGGCGGAATGGTTGATGCTGGCTGCCGCCGAGCCGCTCATTTCCAACGCGAGCGCGCCCGCGTTGATCGTCGTGTTGCCGGTATAAGTTTCCGTGCTGCCAGATAGCACCAGGCGGCCCGCGCCCGTCTTGGTTAGTCCAGCATCGCCCCCGCTGCCGTTGATGATGTTCGCTTGGATTTGCAGCACGACGCCGTTCACCTGAATTTCGTTTGCGCCCGCGAGGCCCAGCGCCAGTTCCAGGTCATGGCCCTGGCCGGAATTCACGTTGGCCGCCGGGCAGGATGACACGAGGACAGGATTGACGCCATTATTGCCGTTCACAGTCAGCAGATAAGGCCCGCCCGTGCTGCCGGTATAAATGTCCCAGCCAGCGGCGCCTGGCGGCTGGCCATCAAACCTCAACTGCCCAAGTCCAAAGCTCGATCCCCCGAGGCTCACCGCATTGGCAACCCAAGCCGTCCCGTCAATCGTGTTGGTGATGAAGGCATTACTCGCGGTCTGATTAAAAACGGCGTTCTCACTCGTGTTATCAGGAATATTATTGTTGGTCCAATTGCCGGTCGTGCCCCAAAAATGATCGGCGGCGCCCGTCCACGTAATGTCCGTTCCGGCCGTCCCGGCCGCATTCCAAACCACCAAACCCGGCTGGAGACCCGGATTGCCGTTTTCTTTCGTGCCGATTTCAGTTATTTCTCCGTCGTAATCATAAACTCCTTGGTTGTAGTAAGTCGCATTGCTGTATTGATTGACATTATAACGCACGATGTGCGCAATGACAAAGGTGGCCAGCGCCTGATTGGAGGCGATCAGGGATTTGACATAGTCGGTCACGTCCAGGTAATTGGTCACCCACAAAGAGGAGGAGAAGGAGACCGGGCCAAGAAATTTCCCGTAGAGGCCCAAACCCTGCCCAATTCCAGAAGTCACCCCTTCATAATTGTCCTCGATATCCACCATCGCCCCGAGGCCGGTCGTCGTGGCCATGGCATTAGTGCTGGTATAATACCGGCCCACGCCCGGAGCCGTGCCCCAAATGAGATTGGTTTCCGACCAGCTGCCACCGCCGGCGCCATAGACGTGCAGAATCTCCCGCGCCGCCGGGCTGGTGCCGATATTGTGGCCGGACAGCTTGAGCAAAAACCGGTTGCCGTTGGTGAGGCTGCTCAAATTGAATTGCATAAACCCGATCCGCCGGTTGGTGGCCGCGGCATGATCCATGGATACCAGCAGGGTGGGCGCCGCGCCATAGTTGGTGCCCGTCCCGCCCACCGCCAGATACGTGTCATTGGCCGGCGGTTGAACGGCCACGTTGCCGGCCGCGCCGCTCCGGGGAATCCACACCAGCAAGGCGCTGTTGTTGGGCGCGGTGAAAGTGACTGTGTTCGACGCGCTCACGCTGAGATAGTCAGTGACTTGCCCGGTGTTGTTGGTATCCACCCGCGCCACGGTCACCGGCACGCCGGGCGCCACCGCCAGCGCGGCCAAATTCAGCGACACGGTGGCACTGGTGCCATTCAGGTTGCAAAGATAAACATAGTAAGCCTGGTTCGTCTGGTCCCACACCGCCGCCAGGCTGCGCCCGCTGCTGGCGCCGGCGGCAACCGTATAGCCGAGCACGGGTTTGCCGCCCCCAAAATAGTGCGCATACAATTGGAAACACGCGCCCCCGCGCGTCACGCCCCCGTAGTTGTAACCACCCATGCCGCTAACATAAGCTGTCTGGTTTCCAATGCCACTGGTCACGCTCGTGCCGGCGGGAGCACCCAGTTTAAACAGGAAGAATCCCCCCGCGTCACCCAGACCCGCCGGGCCAAGCGTGGCCGTAAGCAGCAGCATTGGAGCAAGCCCGATCCCGTAGGTGATGTCCTCGGTATCCAAGCCTTTGGCAGTAAAATTGGCCCCATCGCTGGTGTTGTATTCGGAGATCAATAATGGAATCGTCGCGTTGGGGGCGTTGCTGGCGTTGGCGATGTCCTGGCGCAGGCCCGTCAGATTCGTCAGGGTCGCCGCGGCATTGACGGAATAGGTATGGTAATCATACATTCCGTAATTCCAGATCGAGGGGTCGGTGTTGCCATAGATGTCGGTTTGGACCTTGGCCCAGGAGACGCTGCCCCAACCATGAACGTCCACGGTCGGATTAGGCAAACTGTAGTTCCAATAGGGACCCGGCGTCGTCGGGCCGCAAATGGAGAGGGTCAGATTTCGGCCGTAGTTGGCGTTGACGTCCGCCACCGCCTTGCGCATGGCGTCCGCGGCGACAATCCAGTGGGATTCCCATTGTGCATAGGATCCATTGTTGGCGTTCGGCTCGTTTCTGAACTGGTACATGGTAATGCCATACTGGGAGGCGAAGAAATAAACGTAGCAATACCACTGCTTCCAATACATGAACTTGTTGCCCCAGTCAGCCAAGGGATTCTGGGCCGTAAAGACGGTGTCCACCATCATCGGCGTGATCCCCAGTTGCTCCAACCCCTGGATCGTGTAGGACCCGCTCCCGACGTTCTGTTCGCCACCCCCGCTGGCAAACTCCCCATTGAACCGGCTCCAGTCGAAATACACATCGCTGCTGGTGCCCTGCCGCCACGGATTCGCGCGCACCGCCGCCGAGGCCGCATTAAACCCGTCAACATTGGTCACGCCGCCGGTCGGGTTCAGCGGCGAAAAATCCGGCTTGAACCAGTAGCGATGATGGTTGATGCCAAACCAATCGAAGTAGTCGTACCCGGTGAAGGACTCGCTGCTTTGGATGCTCCCGCTGGCGCCGATAACTGCGGGAACATGGTAACCGTTGGTTCCTTGCAGCACGATGCTCCAAGTGTCCGCCCGCGCGGGAAACCACAACACCAAAGGCACAAAGAAGGCCAGCCACCGGCCTTTCGCGGAAAACACAACAAATTTCAACACGCACCCTAACGTCATAATATGCAAATATTCGTCCGACGAGCATGCCAATTGGGAGGCAATGCCGCGCTAACGAAAGAAAGGTGACATTTCACCAGCAATCTCCTTTCACGGCACATAGCACGCGCGGTAAAAGCGTTGAACATTGGTGGCGGCGGCATCGGTGAAAGTAAACGCACCCAGGCCGTTGGCCACGACGGAGGTCAAAGCTTGCCAGTTTGGGTTTTGCAAATTGGTGGCAACCAAGAGGGTGTTGGTAGTGAAGGGGAATCCGTTGAAATTTAGCATGAATGTTTTATCGGCGGCTTGGAATGACGGCAAAGCCGCCCAGATCTGGTTGTTCGACTGGTGCGGCGTGGGATCCGGCAGATCCAGAATGGCCAGATCACCATCCATCCGGCTGCCGCTGCTGGTGTCCGCCGGTTGCTGGGTCAGATCCACGGCATCCACCAGTTGTCCGGTGCCGTTGAACAGGCCGATGATGGAGGATTGCGGCAAGGAAAAATTCACGTGCAAATCCGCACCGCTTGCGTTTAAGTTGGTTTGGCCATCCGTCCAAACCAGCAAAAAACCAAGCGCGGGAATGCGGTATCCCGCCGGGATTTGAAATTGCAACAGATTGGTCGCCGAACCGGTGAGATAGCAACCGGTGAGATTCACACTTGTGGCGCCGGCGTTGTAAAGCTCAAACCACGGTTGAAACCCGCCCGCAGGATCGGCCAGGGTGCGGGTGTTGTTGCGCATCCACTCGTTGATGTTGATGGGCACCGGGGGAATGCTCGAATTCTGGTTGAAGACTTGAAATTCATAGAGGGATGGGGTCAAATCCGCCGTCGCAATGGCATAGGTGAATAAGAGCCGCACCTTGGTGGAAGTGACGGTGGGAAAAGCATCCGCAGCCCCCATTTTTCCGCCATTGACATCGGTAATCCAATTGCTGCCGTTCCAATGTTGCAGTTGGTAGCCGGAAATGCGGCTGCCGAATTGGGAATAGCCGGTTTGGTTGAACGAGGTGGGCGCGGGAAAATCCAGTTCCAGCCATTCATTAGTTTGCGGAGGGTAATTGGCGTTCCAGCGGGTGGCAACATTGTTGTCGTTCGCCATGGCAGCGGAATAGTCGCTGCTCCAGGCGCTGGAGGCGCTGGCCGTCGCGGCCAGCGCGAGGTTGAACGAGAACTGGGAATGCAATTGGCGCAAGGTGAAATTGTCAAACTGCGCGCCATACCAGCCGCCGCAGCCCAAGCCGGCCAGGCCGCTGGAGTAGTTGAGGTCGTTGACATTCGTCACGAGCAAACCGTCCACGTAGCCACTGATCACATGACCCGTCATCGCCAGGCGCAAATTGTGCCAGGTGTTGACTGGAGCATTCGCGGCGCCGGAGGCCAGCAGATTGGCGGCGCAGTGTAATTCCCACTTGCCGCTGGCGTTGTTCAGCCCCAGCCAGTAACCGAGCGGCGCACTGCCGGTGCTGGCGGCGCTTGTGATGCGGCCCATGATGAACGCCAACCCGCTGTTCGTCTCGATCAACACATCCGCGCTGACGTCATAATCTGCCAGGTTTGCGTCGCCGATGATCGTGTAGGGCTGCCACTCGGCCTCCCATTCAATACCCATTTGCGGCAAGACTTGGCGAAGATCCTGCCCCTGTCCGTCGGTGCGCGTGAACACTGCAAACGTGCCGACTTGATCCGAAAAATATTTCGGTGTTGTATTGGGTGAATAACTTTCAAAAGTGTCCTGGAACGGCAGGGGAAAGGCCGAGCTGGGCGGCGGCGTAGCGGTGCCTTTCCTCTGGCCGGTAGTCGTCGTCAGCGTGTAAATGGATGCCGGCTGGAACGTGTAGCTGAACTGTCCGCCGGAAGGCGTGATCTGGCCCAGTTGCACAAATTGATTGGTCTGCGTCGTTTGCCAGATGTAAATGGTCCCGGTGGAAAGCCCATTGGTCAGGGTAAAATTAACCGTCTGCGCCCCGGCGGCAGATATGGTCTCCACGATGATGGAGTAATCGGAGCGATTCGTGGATGCGAGCGTCACGAGGCTGCCGCCGGAGGGCAGCAGCGCGGAAGCGCCGCCTTCCAAATAGGTCCACCCCGGAGCAGCAAATTGTGTCGTATGGGCAACCGCCCAAATCGCCGGCTCCACATTGTAATCTCCCGACCAGGGTTGGTTTGCCTGCATGAGTCCCGATTCCGGGATGCGCAGGCAATCATAATAGGCCGAGATCGGGCTCCAAATTTCGGTCATGGTCATTTTGCCGGTGATGTAATTGCGGTTCAGCGTTTGGGCGATACTAGCGGCACCCGACGACCAAGTGCCGCTCCACGGCCCGTCCTCGCTCGACCAAAGCGGCTGGCCGCAGGCCTGGGCTGCCGCCGTGCTGGTCGAGCCTGGATAATGCACGCCAATCCGCGCAATGGAGTTGGATAACGCCAGATCGGTCTGAAGGTTGGTGGCAAGGCCCCAGAGGTTGTGATTTTGATCCGCGGCAACGATCTGGACGCTTTGAAGATTCTGGCTGTTCAAGGTTTGGCGGAGCAGCTTGATCCAGGCGGCGTTGTAGGTTTTTTCATTCCAGATACCGCAATAGCCGATGGTGAGACCATGATAGGTTTGGGCGCCGTTCAAATAGTTCGCGATATAGTTGGCCATATCCTGCGAGTAAAAAGTTCCACCACCAATCCAACCCGGCGCCCCCCACGCGAGACAGTCGAGGGTAATGTTTGGATTACGCGTGGCCGCCTGTTCCATGAGCCACCACTCGTAACCACGGTTAAAATTGGTATCGGTTGCCGTGCGCTGATGGGTCGGTTCCGTGCCATCGGTGGAATTGATTTCACCACCAATCTCAACCTTGAGATGTTGCAAGGCCGCACCATAATTTGGCTTGAAAAGATAGTCAAGTATCTGGCTTCGTTGCGGCTCCGGATAATCCACCAGCAGTCGCGAGGATGCCCCTGCGCTCACAGCGCCGATGCCTTCAAACGTGCGGCCTGGCGGAAGCGGATCCAGGGTGATATTTAAAGCCAAACCGACTGAACCACTCATGGCCAGTCCAAAAATGATGGTTGTGGCTTGAATGGAGCTGTTGATGACGCGATAAAACCGTATGCACGGCCCGATTGAATTTGCCATCCACACGCCTTTCTCTGACCGATGGATTGTGATTCTCAATTTAGCTATTCTCTAATCTTGTTTGCAACCCCAAAACCATTTGTTTCTTCATGTCGCTTTCTTTATTCGTTTTTATGGACTGCCAAATATTATGGGTGGCGGTGCCAACCCCAGTCACCGCCACCCACCCACACCCGAACCCATTCCGGTCTTGGTGATGGAACCCAAAACCGTCACGAAGCGGTTACCTCACGGCTGCCATTTTAGCTGGTAAAACGCAGCGGCCGGCGGGATGCCCCCGAGGTCGCCAAAGGTGTCGTTCACATTAATCACTCCGTTGGTCGCCGCCGTATTGGTGGAGATGTCCACCCACACCACCGGCGCCAGATTGGTGGCTCGTTCCGTGATGTAGCTGTAGCCGGGAATGCCGTAGGCCGTCAGGGTGGTCGGGTTGCCCGTCACGATGCCGACAATCGAATTGGTACCAGCCACGCTGTTGTTCACCACGATGTTCACATATCCAATGTTCGTGCCGCCCTGCCCGTCGCTGATGCCGTAGCTGAACTGGTCATTGACATTCGAACCGTTGGTGTAGAGCACGAAGGAGTTCGTTGTGTAGATGTAGTTGGTGCCATCGGTGGTCACCTCCGGCGTGAACGCCAGGTCCACGCTGTTGGTGGTGACCCGGTTGAAACTCGCCACCGGCAGGGTCACCGGGTCGCCATCGGCATCGCTCCAGTTGGTGGCGAGGTCGCTCAACCGGATCAGCAAGCTCAACCCCGCCGTCCGGGTCACCGTCATGGTGGCCGCGACCGGCGGATGGTTGGTGACGATCTGATTCAGGCTGGCGATGCTGCCCAGATAATTCGTGTCGCCCGAATAGACGGCGGTGATCACGTTGGTCCCGCGCGGCAGATTCGTGTTGAACAGGCTCGTCGCCATGCCAGCGCCCACCGTGTTCGTGCTGATGGGTCCGTTTGCCGAGGAGAAAACCACGCTGCCCGTGGCGTCCGCCGGCAGAATATTTGTGAACGTCACGGCGCTCAGGTATTCCGACGGATTGGCGCTGGAAACCAGGCTGTTCGGGCTGGGATTCGCGTTGGTGATAACCACCGCGCCGCTCGCACCAATCAGCGTGTAGTTGGTGCCCGCCCCGCCGCTCAAGGCCAGGCTGCCGAGGGAAGTGATGGCACTCGTCCCGACATAGGGGCTGGCCAAACCGCCGGTGCCGCTCAAAGTCACCACGTCGCTGTTGACCGCGTTCGTCACTGTCAGAATTGCCCCCGCCACGTTCGTGGTCCCGTCGTAGGCCCGCGTGCCGGCCAGGGCTGCCACCAGCGGATTCACGGTCAAAGTGCCGCTGACATAGCTGATGCTATAGTTTGCCAGGCCACTGCCGACCGCGTTGGTCGCGGCTATGGTATAAATGCCCACCGTGGCGGTGTTCGCCGTGCCGCCACTGCTCAAGGTTATATTCGTCACCGTGTCGCTGTTGGTCAACCCCAGCAAGCTGAACTCCGTTCCGGCAAACGTCAGCGTCTGCCCATACGCCTTGTTCGTGCTATTCGCCGTGACGGTTAATGCCGCCGGGGTGATGTCAGCCGCAAGCGCCGGAGTGGGCCACCCCACCGAATAGTCGCCGCTCTGCCCGCCGGGCGTCAGACTCACGCCCCCGGTCACCGTCACCGCCTGGCCAGTCCCCACCTGATTGCCGGCAAACGTCCCCGTCAAGGTCCCGGTCGTGAAACTCACCGTGTCCCCCGTGTAAGGCACGCCATCCGCGCCGGTCCCGAAAGCTCCCGCTTCGGTCGCCAGCG
>Ga0316217_10005123_pt1 | contig 13763 bp, 12 predicted proteins | sample 1anoAmetaG_FD_203633 | JGI IMG/M metagenome (GOLD analysis project Ga0316217, IMG submission 203633) | Freshwater microbial communities from Trout Bog Lake, Wisconsin, USA - 1anoA | ecosystem: Environmental > Aquatic > Freshwater > Lake > Hypolimnion/Profundal zone | place: USA: Wisconsin...
ATGCGGCTCGCGGTCACCCAGCCCAGGTACCTTGACGATGCGCCGGACGGCGGGGCCGAAAGCCGCGAGCGCGTCGAGCCGCCTTACCTCGGAGCGCCAACCTGCGCTGCCCGCGCCCGCACCAGCAGATCGAACCAATCGCTGGATCGCATGGTCACCAGCCAATCGCTCCGGTTTCTCTTGTGCGCGACGACCGGCACCTTCCCGCCAGCGTCATCGACGGCCTGGGCCATTGCCTCGTTGACGTTGAGGCGCTCGACAGCCTTGACCTCAAAATGGAACCTCGGCAGGTCAGCGCAGATGACATCAGGGGAGTCGGGCGAGCCGGAGAATTGCTGGCCAGGGCGGGCCTCGTAACCGTGGGCCACAAGTTCATCGCGCCAGGCTCGTTCCCCGCGTTTGCCTTTTTGGCAGCAGTTCATGCCATAGATACGGCGTGCCCAACAACTCCCGCGTCAGGCTGGGCAGGTTTCAGCCTCCCTCTCCGGGGCCAATGGGCCAGTGGGACTGCTTGTGAGCGCGACAGCGCTTGATCCCGCCGTTCAGTTGCTCAAAAAGTTGCTTAAAACGCTTCCTTTTTAAGCAACTGTTTTCCTCGGCTTGCATCCTTTTGCATCGTGCGTTAATCTTCGGATGTTGCGAACAGCCCTGATTTTCCGGGGGTTTTGAGCGTTTGCCTTGATTTTAGAGTGGTGGGTTGGGCGGGACTTGAACCCGCGACCAACGGCTTAAAAGGCCGCTGCTCTACCGACTGAGCTACCAACCCACACAAGAGGACCGCTCCGAGTCTCCGGAAGCCTCCGCAGCGACAAAATCGAACCGGCGGCAACAGGTCGGCCGATCCAAAAGCGCCGGGAACACTACCCAACCTGGCGCGAGGAAGCAAGGACTTTTGTCGTCCCAAAAACCGTCCGTCTGTCCAAATCGTCCGATCAGGCTCATGCTTGCCGGGTAAGTCGCAATCCGCAGCGCGTGGTCCGAACGGTTCGCGGCACGGGGCGGCCCTCCGGTCAGGCGGACGATTCGGGGCCGGGGTGGACTTCGATGAAGCCGTGGAGTTGGCGGATGCGCGTGGGATGGCGCATCTTGCGAAGGGCCTTGGCTTCGATCTGGCGAATGCGCTCGCGGGTGACACGGAATTGCCTGCCGACTTCCTCGAGCGTGCGGGCGGCGCCGTCTCCCAGGCCGAAGCGCAGTTCCAGCACCTTGCGCTCCCGCTCGCTCAGGCCGGCGAGCACATCGCTCAACTTGTCGCGCAGCAGACTGAAACTGGTCACGTCGGCGGGATTCTCAGTGGATTTGTCCTCGATGAAATCGCCGAAACTGGTCTCATCGCTCTCCCCCACCGGCGATTGCAGAGAAATCGGCTGTTGGGCCATCCGAAGGACGGCTCGAACCCGCTCGACGGGCACCTGGATCTCATCCGCAATTTCGTCCGAACTGGGTTCGCGGCCGAAATCCTGAAGGAGGCGCTTTTGGGCGCGCACGAGCTTGTTGATCGTTTCGATCATGTGGACCGGGATGCGGATGGTGCGCGCCTGGTCGGCGATCGACCGGGTGATGGCCTGGCGGATCCACCACGTGGCGTAGGTGGAGAATTTGTAACCGCGCCGGTATTCGAATTTCTCGACGGCTTTCATGAGGCCCATGTTGCCCTCCTGAATCAGATCCAAGAAAGAGAGGCCGCGATTGGTGTACCGCTTGGCGATGGATATGACGAGCCGGAGATTGGCTTCGACCATTTCAGTCTTGGCCTGAAGGGCCTGGCCGGCGAAAGCTTTCAGTTGAGCATAAGCTTGGAGATAATCCGGGCCGGGCATTCTCACCAAGCGTTCGAGCTCCTGAAGGCGCTGCCGCTCAGCCGGGAGGGAGGCGGGGGGGAGGGAGGACTTGCGTTGATCTACGATTTTAAGGGCGCGCAGATTGGTTTGGAACGTTTCCTTGATGTTTTCCGCCACCAAGGTCATCTCTTCGGCGACCTTCTGCTTGTAGAAAAACTTGGCATACTGGCGTTGGAGTTTCTCGTGAAGCCTCCCGCAATTTGCCAGTAGTTGGGCGCGTTCTTCGGGGACGACCGCCGTTTGACTGAGGGCATATTCTCGGTCCAGTTGTTCGTCGAGGTTGCGAACGATGTTGACCAACTTCCGGAGGGTCCGGAGATGGCTTTGCCGGTTTTCGGCTTTCTTGTCAACGATGACGCGATCAAATCGCTCTTTGGGCGGTTCGCACAGGAGCTTCTCCGCCAGGGTGATGTGTTCCTTGGCCGCGAAACCCAAGCTGTAAAGCACCTCGCGGAGGCCAGCCTCGGCATTTTCGATGCGCTTGGAAATTTCGATCTCCTGTTCGCGGGTCAGGAGCGGCACCTGCCCCATCTGTTTGAGGTACATGCGCACCGGGTCATCGAGAATGTCCAGCCGCAGGCGTTCATCTTCCTCTTCGGGTCCGGGTTGTCTGACCCGATCGACCTCCGCCTGGTCGACGATCTCCACGTCCAGGCCGCGCAACTGGACATAGATCTCATCCAGGTCTTCTGGAGTCATCAGGGTCTCCCGCAATGACTCGTTGATATCATTGTAGGTCAGATACCCTTGTTCCTGAGCCAGACGAACGAATTCCCGCACCTTGGCGACGATCTCGGCCGCGTGACGGTCCCTCGGCTGGGGAGGTGAAGATAGATCATGCGGGTCGGACATCGAGCCTGCTTTTCCTTCGCTGCCTCCAACTGGTGGAGAGGAAAGCGCGTCTGAAGGGGGGGCCTCAGGGGCAATTCGCGAGGCGGTCGGGGGCCCCAGGGCGCTAGCGCCAGCCGGGGCGGCATTCGAGGTTGGCTTGATAGATCGAACGAGCGACGGAGACTTGCTCACCTTCGGTTTGGCCATAGCGCTTCAATTGGCAATCATCTCAACCACGAAAACCTAGCTTGAATTCTGAGAAGGGCGCGATGCGGAGTCAAGGGAGAAGGAAAACCGGAAGGAAAACCGGTCCCGGGCCAGCCGGTCCGTCAAAATGGGGCAGCCCGCTTTTTATCGGATTCTCATCTTCCCTTATTTGAGCCTCAAAGCGCGGCGCGCGCGGCGGCAATGTCGGCGGCGATCTGTTGGCGGAGTTCGATGATGGACGCGAACGCTTTTTCCTCACGCAGCTTTTGCACGAAGACCAATTCGAGCTCCGTGCCGTAGAGATCTTGCGTAAAGTCGAGCAAGTGGGCTTCCACCCGAAGCTGGGGCATGGACTGGCGCAGGGTGGGGCGCCAGCCGATGTTCAGAACCGCGGGGATGGCTGCGCCGCCGAGAGAGGCGCGGACGGCATAGACGCCGTTGGGAGGCAGGAGCAGGCCTGCGGCATCAATATTCGCCGTGGGAAAGCCGATCTGGCGTCCGAGTTGGTCGCCCTGGACCACCGGACTGGCAAGCGAGTAGGGGCGTCCGAGCATCTCGGCCGCCATCATCAACTCGCCGGCCGCCACGGCTTGGCGGATGCGCGTGCTGCTGACGGCGGAACCGCCGAACGAGACCGCCGCGAGGCCATGGACGGCGAATTGCAGTTCGCGGCCCAACCGTCGCAACAAGGCCAGGTTGCCGCCGCGTTTGTGACCGAACGTGAAGGCTGCTCCCACGCAGATGCTGCGGATGGATCCCAGGTCGCGAACGAGGCCGCGGATGAATTCTTCTCCCGTCAGGAGGCTGAATTTTTCGTCAAAATGAAGGAGGAGGGAGGCGTCGACGCCGAGCGAACCGATGTGGCGCAGTTTTTGCGACAACGAGTAAAGCAGGGGAGGGGTGCGGTCCGGGGCGACCACCGAGTTGGGGTGGCGGTCGAAAGTGATCACGAGGGTCAGGGCATCTATCGCGCGGGCATCGGCGATGCTCTGGCGGATGACCTGTTGGTGCCCGGCGTGAACACCGTCAAAAAAGCCAATGGCCAGGCAGACGGGACGGCCAGCCGGTCGGAGTTCCGCGGCAGCGTGGAGCAGGCGCATCGGTTCAGGCTCGGGCAAGCTTCAGGAAGGGCAGAACGCGCTTTTCCAGTTCTCGGGAATTGAGCTTGAGGACCTCAACCAGGGGAATGGCCTGGGCGACGTCGAATTTGCCCGAAGTGACTCGGCGCAATGTGGCCAGATGGGCGCCACAACCCAGCTTTTGCCCCAACTCGTGAGCGATGCTGCGGACGTAGGTGCCTTTGGTGCAAGCCAGGCGGAACTGGGCGGTCGGCTCCGTGTAAGCGCTGAAGCGGAAGGTGTAAACATGCACCAGGCGAGCTTCGCGCTCGACCTCAATGCCTTTGCGGGCGAGTTTGTAGAGTGGCACGCCGCCGATCTTGACGGCCGAGACCATCGGCGGAGTCTGCATGATGTCGCCTACGAATTCGGCGGCGCTCTGGTTGAGCTGTTCCAGGGTCATGGGCATCACGGGGAGGGACGAGACCAGCTCGCCATCGGCATCGTAGCTATCGGTGGTTTCACCGAACTTAATGGTCCCCTCATAGACCTTGTCATCGGACATCAGCCGTTCGGAAAGCTTGGTGCCGCGCCCCAGGACAATGATAAGCAGGCCGGTGGCGTTGGGATCGAGCGTGCCACAGTGGCCGACCTTCTTGATGCCGAAGTGGCGACGCACCGCATCCACCACGTCGTGGGAGGTGGGGCCGGCGGGTTTGTCGATAAGGAGGGCGCCGTCGAGGGCGGAGAATTCCTGAAGCATGCTCTAGTGTGAATTGAGGGCGCGTTTAACCGCGGCGATGACGCGGCGTTGAGTCGAGAGGGGACTGCCGGCGATCCGGGCGCCGGCCGCCGCCGGATGGCCTCCTCCGCCAAATTGGGCGGCAATTTCATTGACGTTTACCTGATCGCTCTTCGAGCGCAAGCTGATCCGCGTCAACTCCGGGCTCAACTCCTCGAAGACGCACGCCACGACCACCGGGGCGATCGCGCGGATGTGATCAATGAGCCCCTCGGAATCGCAGCTATCAGCCCCGGTGCGCGTGAAGTCCGCTTTCTTGAGCCAAAAGTAGGCGATTTGGTTCTGGTGCGTCAGTCGGAAATGGCTATAGACGTGCCGGAGAAGGCGCGCCCGCGAGACCGGGTAAGATTGATAGACTTCGTCGCAGATCTTCGCCAGGTCAGCCCCGCGGCGGACGAGTTCCCCGGCCACATGATAGGTGCCGGGACGCGTCGTCGAGTACTGAAAGGAGCCGGTATCGGTCGAGACTGCCGTAAAGAGGCAGTCGGCGATGGATTTGGAGATCGGCCACTTGGCGATCTTGAGGAGGCGGAAAATCAGTTCACCGGTGGAAGGCTCGCGGGCGGAAACCCAGTTCAAGTCGCCGAACCGGGTGTTGCTCTCGTGGTGGTCAATATTGATGAACAGTTTGCGTTGGGTAACGCACGGTCCGACGGCGCCCAGTCGTTCAAAGCTGGCGGCGTCGGTGGAAATGACACAGTCGAATTTGACGCCTGCTTTCGGTCGTTGGAGCAGGTGGTCGGGGTCCAGGAACTCGTATTTCTGGGGGATGCGATCCTCGTTCCAGCAAACCACTTTCTTGCCTTCGCTGCGTAAGGCGCGCGTCAGACCCAATTGCGAGCCGATGCAGTCGCCGTCGGGGCGCACATGGCCGACGATACAGAAGGTCCGGTTTTCGCCAATCGCCTGAACAATCCGATCGATGATTTTTGGGTGCGGCTTCATCCTCGCCGGCTAGTTCTCTGGGGCCGGTGACTCCGAGCCTTCCGCCGGCGCCGGCAGCGTCTTCTCCAACTCGTTGAGAATGTCCAACACCCGGTTGCCCCGGAGCACGGAGTCATCCATAAGGAACTTGAGGGTGGGAGTGTATTTCAGGATTACCGCGCGGCCAACCAAGCCCTGGATGCGTTTGCGATGGTGGACGAGGAGGGAAAAGCCCCGTTTTTGCTGCTCTGGATTGCCCAGGATGCTGATGAACACGACGGCCGAGTGCAGATCGCCAGCCACGTCGACGTCGTTCACGGTCACGAGGCCCACTTCGCTAACGGGGAACTCACGGCGAACCACCTCGCCGATCGCGCGTTTGAGCAACTCCCGCACCCGTTCAAGTCTCAGGGAAGGCATAGTGGTTTAAAATTCAGGATTAGATGGCGAGGCCCCCGTTGGGTTGGGGAGCCCTCTCTCAGAGCTTCTGCGCGATCTTCTCCATCATGTAACACTCAATATTGTCTCCGACTTGAAATTCGCTGAATCCCTCGATACGAATCCCGCACTCCATCCCGGAACGCACCTCGTTGACTTCGTCCTGAAACCGGCGAAGGGATTGGGTGAGACCCTCGTAAATGACTTCTTTTCGGCGGCGAATACGAACTTTGCCTTTAACGATTCGACCGCTGGTGACCATGCAGCCCGCCACAGGGGCGCCCTTGGAGAGATCGAATATCTTCCGGACTTCGGCGACGCCCACCGTGGAGTCCTTGAGCAAGGGCTCCAGGAGCCCGGCCATGGCCTCTTTGACCTGGTCGATGAGCTCGTAAATGATCGCATAGAGCTTAACCTGCACCCCTTCATGCTTGGCCTTGTCCGCCACCCCGCTATCGACGCGGGTGTGAAAGCCCAGGATGACGGCGTCCGAGGCCGAAGCCAGAGCGACATCGGAATCGGTAATCGTGCCCACCGCGCTATGGATGACGTCGAGTGACACCTTGTCAGATTCGATTTTCTTGAGGGCTTCCACGATGGCCTCAACCGAGCCTTGGGCGTCGGCCTTGACGACCACCTTGAGAACCTTGGTGTTATTGGAAGCCAGTTGGTCGAAGAGATTCTCGAGCGTGACCTTGGCGCGAGTGGATTCGAGGCCGAGCGCTTTGACCTCCATGCCGCGTTCTTCGGCCAAGCCTCGAGCGGCCTTTTCATCCTCAACAACGCTGAATTCCAAACCAGCTTCGGGTACGCCGTTGAGGCCGAGGACCTTGACAGCCACGGAGGGGCCCGCCTCTTTGAGGCGCTTGCCTTCCTCGCTGATCAGGGCGCGGACGCGGCCGTAATACTGACTGCATATAATGACGTTGCCGACGTGCAGGGTGCCCTTGCGCACCAAGACGGTGGCGGTGGGGCCCCCGGGTTCAAGTCCCGATTCAATCACGTTCCCGTTGGCTAATCGCTTAGGGTTGGCTTTTAGTTCGAGCAAGTCCGCTTGCAGCAGAATCATCTCGATGAGCTTGTCGACGTTCTGCTTGGTCAAGGCCGACACCTCGACGAAAATGGTATCGCCGCCCCAATCGTCGGGCACCAGTCCTTTGTCCTGCAACTGCTGGCGGACCTTCAGGGCGTTGGCGTTGGGATGGTCCATCTTGTTGACGGCGACAATGATGGGCACCTTGGCGGCGCGGGCGTGATTGAGCGCTTCGAGGGTCTGGGGCATCACCCCGTCGTTGGCGGCCACCACCAGCACGACGATGTCCGTGACATTGGCGCCGCGGGCGCGCATGGAACTGAAAGCGGCGTGTCCGGGGGTGTCGAGGAAGGTGATCTGGGCCACCTCTTTCTTTCGTTCCGGATGGGGGAAGGAAATGGTATAAGCGCCGATGTGTTGGGTGATCCCGCCGGCCTCGCCGGCGGCCACATTGGACTTGCGGATGCCATCCAGGAGCGTCGTCTTGCCGTGATCGACGTGACCCATGATGGTCACCACCGGCGCGCGCGGAGAGAGGTCTTCGGGTTTGTCGGTTGGGTCTTTGACCAGCGGCACCCGGATGGGGGCATGCACTCCGGCGCCGCGGTCGCGCTTCTCAACTTCAAATTTAAATCCGTACTTGGCGCAGATCTTTTGCGCCACCAGCTCATCGATACCCTGATTGACCGTGGCAAAAACCCCCAATTCGATGAGGTCCGCAATGATCTTGAACGGTTTCTGTTTGAGCTGTTCGGCCAAGTCCCGGACCACGATCGGAGGTTTGATCGTAATAACCTGCGCATCGGCGGGCAGCACCATCTTCGGCGGGGCTTCCGCAGCTTTCGAGAAACCGCCTTTGTTTTGGCTCTGATTGCGCCCGCCCTGCATCGCGGGTCCGGTTTGGGCGGGGGCTCCGCGCATGCCGCGGGGGTCGCCCCGGCGACCGAACTCGGGACGCCTGAGCTCGGGCGGACGCGGAGGGAGTTTCACGCTGCCGACCTTGTCGCCGGTCCTGGGTCCTGGCTTGGGGGGCAACACGATAAAACCGACCTTGTCGCCGAGTTTCGGGGCGGGCGGAGGGGCAGGGGGGGGCGGCGGCGGAGGCGGCTCTAATTTGACCACCGGCGGAGCCGCGGGCGGTTCGACGGGAGCCGTGGCCGCTACCTCCACAGCAGGGCTCACGGGCGGCGGCGGCGCAGCAGGCTCAGTTCTTTCCGGCTTGGGCGCCGGAATTTCCGGGGGCGATACGGCCGCCGGCGTTGAGATGATGAGAATGGAAGCGGGCTCCTGTGGCGGCGCGACCTCCGCCGGAGGAGTGGGGCTGGGCGCCGCAACGGCGGCCGGTTCCATCATGACGGGGGTCGCGCTGACGACGGGCACCGCCGGTGCTGGCGCAACGACCGGTTCGGAGATCGGCGGGGTCGCAGTCACTACTGGCTCCATCGGAGTCGCAGGCGGAGGGGCAGCGGCCGGCGGGGCCGTGGGGGCTTCAGGGATTGGAGGCGGCGGCGGTTGGGGATGAGTGAGTTTAAGCTGATCCTCGAGGTATTCGGCCGTGATCTTATCCAACGAACTGGAGGCGACTCGGGCGGCGGCTATGCCCAACTCCTTGGCCTTGGCCAGAACTTCTTTGTTCTCCAAGCCGAGCTTTTTCGAAATGTCGTAAATACGAACGGGCATAATTCTTAAACTCTTCGGGCCTCAGGGGCCTGAACGCCTTCATAGGCTCGAAACTACTAACATACTCAGGTTCGGTTGACCAGCTTGTTGTCTCAGCCGGAAACCGGGGCTTCGCCCACTTTCAACGTGCGCCGAGCCGCCTCGGCGCGGGCCGCTTCCATAATCGCCGCGGCGTGTTCAGCCAACAGCGGCACTTCCGCGAAATCCGATTCGTCGGCCTGCAGCAAATCCTCCAACCGCGTCAGACCGTGGTGGACGAGCAGATCGGCCTGCTCGCGGGTAATTCCAGGAATGGCGGCCAACGATTGTACCGCTTCGGCTACTTTTTCTTCAAAACCCTTAGTGACCACCACTTCCGGCTCGATGTCCACCTGCCAACCGGTCAACTTAGAAGTCAGCCGCGCGTTTTGGCCCCGCTTGCCAATGGCCAGCGAAAGTTGGTCCTGACTAACCATGATCCGCACCCGGTGGTTGGATTCATCGATTTGAAACGACTTGAGCTTGGCGGGCGCCAAAGCGTTCGTGATAAAATTCTTGACGTTAGGATCCCAGCGGATGATATCCACCTTCTCATTATTGAGCTCGCGAACGATGTTCTTTACGCGCTGGCCGCGGAGCCCGACGCAGGCGCCGACCGGATCCACCTTCTCATCTCGCGTCCACACCGCCAATTTCGTCCGGAAACCCGGCTCGCGGGCGATCCCTTTGATCTCGATTGTGCTATCAGTGATCTCGGATACTTCCAGTTGGAAGAGCTTGATCACAAATCGCGGGTCCGAGCGCGACAAGATGATCTCCGGCCCGTGCGGGCCCTGCTCGACCGCCTTGACGTAACAGCGAATTCTCTCCCCCAGTTGATATTCTTCGGTGGGCACGCGCTCCCGGTTCGGCAGGAGGGCTTCGTACTTGCCCAGGTCCACCAGCACGTCAGAGCGATCAAATCGCCGTACGGTACCACTGATGATGTCCCCCACCCGATCCTTGAACTCGGTGAAGATGAGCTGCTTTTCGGCCCGGCGGATGTGCTGCATGAGCGCCTGCTTGGCGTACTGGGCGGCAATGCGTCCGAATCCGACGGGGGTGACTTCGACTTCGAGTTCCTCTCCCACCTGGGCGTCGGCCTTCAGGCGGCGCGCATCGAAGAGGGAAAGTTGATCATGTTTGGAAATGACCTTTTCCGACACGACCAGCTTGGCGAAGGCGCGAATATCGCCGTTCTTGTTATCTATGGCCACCCGCAACTCGCGCGCGGGCCCAACGGCCTTTTTTGCCGCCGAGAGCAAGGACTCTTGCACAGCCCCGATGAGGACATCACGGTTGATGCCCTTCTCGCGTTCCCAAAATTCCAAGACTGCTAAAAAGTCGGCGTTCATACATTCATCAACGGCACCCTTTGGGGAACAAAAAAGTCGGCAGATGATACTCTTCCGACTTTGGCGCGCTGGCGATCCAGCAAATACCGTTCTAGTTACAGAGTAAAAGTCAGTTCAATAACAGTCAAGCCCCAAATCTCACGGTGTTTTCCGGGTCTTGGCTCGGCGGGACCACTGAAAAGGCGTTGCAATTCTCGCGCCCCTGTTCCAAGCTAAACCCATGACAAAACCGCTTGCGCTCGTACTGTACGAAAAGCTACTGCCGGGCAGCCAGCTTGTCAATCGGTTGCAGGATTTGAACTACCGGGTGCAGACCCTGGCGGATCCCGGCATGCTGGCGGAGTCCGCCGAGCAAACCAAACCGATGCTCGTGCTCGCTGACTTGACCTCCACGCGCGAGAACGTCTGTGGGGCCATTAAACGACTCAAAGAGCATGCCGCCACGAAGCACCTCCCCGTGATTGCTTTCAGCAAGGACGACTCCGCCACGCTCCAAGTTGAGGCTCGCGCGGCGGGCGTGACGCTCTTGGTCAGCGAAACTGCGATCCTCAATCACCTTCCCCAGTTCCTGGACCACGCCCTCCAAGTGGAGTAATTGTCCACTCCTGCCCCCTGAAGAGCAGGGTCGTTCGCCTTGAACGGGACCATCCGGAAAAAATAACCTATCGCACGGTCGAATTTTCCTACGCCAGTACGCGGGAAGTCCTCAAATGTGGTTTTTTCGGTCAATACAGGCTTCACGAGCCGTTTGCGAGTAGGTGGCACGTGCTGTGCTTTGGGGGTGCTGAATGAACTGCACGGAAAAAACAGAGAAAGGTCAATTGGGTGGCGATCAGTGCCTAATCCAAATGCCGTTGGGCTTGTTGGGGTTCGAGCAATTCAAGTGTTATAGTCTTCATTCCGACCCTGCGGAAGAGCCGTTCCTGTGGTTGGAGGTGACCGGAAATTCCAAACTCGCTTTTCTCGCGGTTTCGCCGTTTGTGGTCCTACCAAATTATTGTCCCGAGGTCTCGGACGAGGACGTTAAGTTCTTGGGGTTGGAGAGCCGGGATGACGCCTTGATTTTTAATGTGGTCACGGTCAGAGGACCGCAGCAGGCCACGATTAACCTGAAGGGGCCTATTGTGCTGAACCGGCGGACTTTCCTGGCCAAGCAGGTCATCCCGGTCAACGCGTCCGAGTTTTCGGTCGCCCATCCGCTGTCTGTGAAGGCCAACTGATCCGGCGAGCAAACATATGTTGATTCTTTCCCGGAAATTAAACGAGAGCATTGTGATCGATGGACGGATCACGGTGAAGGTGATGCGGATTGATGGTGATGTCGTCAAGCTGGGCATTGCCGCTCCGGCCGACGTGCCGGTGCATCGCCAGGAAGTTTACGACGAGATCCGCCGGAGCAACGAGGCGGCCGTAACGCAGCGCACCACCTCGGTGCCAAAGCTTTCAAATTCGGGCGTGGCGCACGAGGCGCGACCGCGTCCCGCGGACTGGCAAGACGGCCAGCGGAACTCTGACACGGAAGTCAACTCACAAAAACAAAACAGACCGAACAAAGGATAGGCACATATATGACCATAACCACGAACTTACAGGCGATGCGTAGCGCGGATGGCCTGGATGCCGCGCAGACGCGGCTCAATCAATCGCTCGCCCGGCTCAGCTCCGGAAAGAAGATTACTTCACCATCGGATGACGCGGCGGGGTTGGCGGTTTCGACCCGGCTGACGGCGGAAATCGAACGTACGACCGCTGCCAGTAGCAATGTCGCCAACGCCCTCTCCTTCACCCAGACCCAGGACGGCTATTTGTCCACCATCAGCACCGCTCTTTCGCGGATGAGCGAGCTGTCGGTGATGGCGCAGGACCAAACCAAAACCAACGGCGACCGCTCCCTTTACAACCTGGAATTCCACCAGCTTGCGACCTACATCAACTCGACCGCCACCAAGGACTTCGACGGCGTCAGTCTCTTCAGCGGCAACTCGCTGTCCATCGAGCTGGATGCGGACAACTCGACCTCCCTCGCCATGAACGGCGTGGATCTGACCGGCTCGACGGCCTACACCAACGCCACCACGGGGTCCGACATCTCGACTACCGCTGGGGCGCAGGCCGCTCTCGATGCCATTAAAACCGCCATCACCCAACTCTCGACGGATCGGGCCATGGTCGGTTCCTATGAGACGCGCTTGAACTACTCCGCGCAGCAACTCCAGGTGGGCAATGAAAACCTGACCGCCGCCAATTCGCAGATCACGGACGTGAACGTGGCGGATGAGTCCACCACTTACGCCACCCAGAACATCCTCGTCCAATCCTCGACCGCGATGCTCGCGCAAGCCAATCAGTTGCCGCAAACCGTGCTCAAGCTCCTGCAGTAAACCGCGGTTGCGCCCAGGACTCTTGAGGGGCGCGGGCCGCCCTCGGTCAGTAACGGATCGGCCGCTGCCTCGTAGGAGCCTGTCCGTGTGGAATAGTCTCGATAGAGCACTCATGAAACCGAAACTCAATCCCAAAACTCTCTTCCGCAAGGCCGCTCGCATCAGCCGTGAGACCGCCTCCGCCAACGGCGGTTTGGCGAAGATACTCCAGGCCGAGGAACGCATCGGCGAGATCGCGGCCGCCGGCCAGTCCGGTTTGCCCGACATGATCTCGAGCCGCCCGAACGATGGCTTCTTGCGTCTTTGGAACGGGCTGGGGTTGAGCCGACAAGGGCGCCCGAGCGAAGCCTGCCAGGAGTTCCTCGCTGCGGGGGATCTCGGCTGCAACCACTGGCGCGTGGGCTGGTACTTGGCCCAAGCCGCCAGCCAGGCTGGGGATAGAGAGTTGGCCCAGGCCGCGTGCGAGGCGGTGCTTCGCGCCAATCCGGATTTTCAACCCGCCGGCGACCTGCTGGCCGGCCAGGTAGCCCAGGCGGCTGACGCGCCGATTTCTGTCGCCGTAGGTCCGATCGATTCCTCCCTTTGGAGCCCGCCGCCCACCGTCACCCAACAGGCCACAGGTCTGGATCTAACCGGGTTCTTGGAGGGGGCGATGCTGGATGCGCTCGTGATGCGAGCGGTCCGGGAGTTTGCGCGGGACTATCTCCAGTCCGCTCAGGCTGCGGTGTCACAGGCGCTGGTTGAGGCGCCGGACGACTCGCCGCTCATCGCCGCGCTGGGAAACATCCATTTTCATCTGGGCGATTTCCCCGCGGCGCGGCGTGAGTTTGAGCAAGCCGTCCGCCGCGATCCGTTCAATCCAACCCGGCATGTGCAACTGGCCGCCGCGTGTTTGAAGCTGAAGGACGTCGCGGCCTTTGAAAGCGCGTTGACACAGGCGATGACGCTGTATCCGAACTGCGTGCCCGCCCTGCGGCTCCTCGCCAAGACCCACTTCGAATTTGGCAATTTTCCGGCCAGCGCCAAGCTCTATGAACGGATTCTCGCCTTGCAACCCGGCGACGGCGATGCGGGCGAAGCCTTGGATGCATGCCGTTTTGGCTTTGAGCGCGCCCTCAAAGGCGATTTGGCCAATGTCGTAGCCGGCGATGACGCGCCGGAGATGGCGGCCGCCAGAGGGCGTTCGCCCCTTCCT
>Ga0316217_10005124_pt1 | contig 13762 bp, 18 predicted proteins | sample 1anoAmetaG_FD_203633 | JGI IMG/M metagenome (GOLD analysis project Ga0316217, IMG submission 203633) | Freshwater microbial communities from Trout Bog Lake, Wisconsin, USA - 1anoA | ecosystem: Environmental > Aquatic > Freshwater > Lake > Hypolimnion/Profundal zone | place: USA: Wisconsin...
ACCAGTAAAGAGAGGAGTGGGTATGAGCAAGGCGTCTGAACTCAAATGCTTGAAATCAACCGGCGAGGTGACAGGGGAACAGTCTGCGGAATTGGAGGCGCTGGCCGAAATACCGGATGAAGATCGACCTGTCCGATATCCCGGAAATCACCGAATGGGGCGGGGCTGTTGTCGGCAAGTTCTATCGCCCCGTGAAAGAGGCTGTTACCGTGAGGCTGGATGCGGATGTCGTTCATTGGCTCAAACGCGGCGGCAAGGGGTACCAGACCCGTCTTAATGCTATTCTGCGCCGGGAGATGGAGCGGAGTGGACGTAAGGCGGCTTGAGAGTGTGGGTGTCATTACGCACACCAAGCATTGACAAAAACACCACAGCCGTGCCATAAAATAAAGGGATAAGGGAAAGCCGCTTCTGCCTGATGAAGCGGTTTTTATTTTCCCCGGCAGGCAATGGAATAACAAGATCCGGAGATAGTGAGTGGACGACAGCAGAAAACGATTACTGATCAGGAACAAGACAATAGCCACGGGGTTGATGATCGGTGCTGCCATACTGTTTGTGGTTGCCCGCTCCCGCAATGGGCATGGTGCCTGGGAGTGGGTGGCCGCCTTTGCGGAGGCGGCCATGGTCGGCGCTCTGGCGGACTGGTTTGCGGTCGTGGCGCTGTTCCGCCACCCGTTGGGGGTGCCGATACCCCATACAGCCATCATTAAAAACAAAAAGGACGTCATAGCCGGAAACCTGGCCGGGTTTATCCGAGACAAGTTCCTGGCCAGCGAGACCTTGATCGCCAGATTGCGGGAGTATGATCCGGCAGGGCATCTTGCCGCGTACCTGATGTCGAAGGAGCATGCCGACGAAGTGGCCACAGGGATGACCCGCCTGCTTGCCGATACCCTGGATACCATCGATGACGAGCGCGTGCAGCAGTTGTTGCGGGCCGCCATTGGCAACCGGCTGGAAAACTTCGACCTTTCCGCTTCCGCCGGGGCTGTTTTAGACACGTTCATAAAAGGCGACCGCCACCAGGTCGTTCTTAATGACCTGTTGCACCGCGGCGCCGCGTGGCTGGGAACTGAGGAAACCCAGGCGAGGCTTGCCGATGCCATTGACAACCTCTGTACCAGGGAGTATCCGCTCCTGAGCGCCTTCATCCCCAAGCGGGACCAGTTTGCCAAGGGGGTGGGTGAAAAGATCACCAGCAGATTAAACGCGCTCCTTCAGGAGATAGACGCAGATCCTTGTCACGAGGTCAGGCACAAGTTTGATAAAGTAGTGAAGGAGTTCAGTGCCAGATTGAAATCCGATCAGGCGCTGCGCGACAAGGTCGAGGCGATCAAGGGGGAGGTTGTCCATAACCAGGCCATAGCCGATTATGCCAAGAGCATCGGCAACGATCTGAAGAGTTGGCTGAGTAACGACCTGCACCAGCCCCACTCAAAGGTGCAGGAGAAGATTTCCGCGGCAGTTGCAGGTTTCGGTTCGACCCTGCTCAGCAACCAAGGGTTGCGGGAGTCGCTGAACGCACACCTGGAAAAGCTGGTACTGCATTATGGAGATACGCTTAGAACCGCAATTGCCGGGCACATTACCGGCACCATGCAACAGTGGGAAAGCGAGGACTATACCAGCGAGATCGAGCTTAGCATCGGTTCCGACCTGCAGTTTATCAGGATGAACGGCACCCTGGTCGGCGGCGTGATAGGCCTGCTGTTGCATGCCGTGGCGCTGCTGCTTGCGTAATCCAATTCTAAAAGGCGCTCAGTTCTTCGACTATATTGCGGCTTGATTCATCCTTGATTGGAATCGGCATAACATCTTTCGGCACTTCATGAGCTGCCACTGGATCCACTATGAAAATACAGAAATTGACCCTAGATAACCGCGCCAAGGCCTATGCCCTGTTGAATAGCGCCTTTCCCGGCAGCGGCCACGAAGCCGGGCTGGTGCAGAAACTTCACGAGAATGGCAGGGCCATACACGAGTGGGTCTGCATCCATACCAACAAGGTAATTGCCTACATCGCCTTTTCCAATGCCTATCATGGCAACAATGTCTGCGGCCTGCACTTGGCGTCCATGGCCGTGGCGCCAGATTTTCAAAAGCAGGGGGTGGGGACGGAACTGCTCAGGTTCGCCCTGCGCCAGGAGGCGATCAAAAGCCAGCCACTGTTTGTCCTGGGCGCGCCAGGCTATTTCCGCAGATTTGGCTTTGAGCCCTGCCGTATGCCCATCTGTCCGTTCGATACCAACAACGCTCATTTTCAGAGCTTGCGCAACACCGTTGCCGCCAGCTTCACGGTGGGATACGAACCCGAGTTCAAACCTGCGCCCAGACTGCGCCCACAGGGTGGAAAACGCCAGATACGCTGAATTAGGCAAGATTTACAAGAGGGCCGCTTCGCCCGGCCTTTCTGCCTTGCCTGCTATGGCTTCTTGCCGGCCGGGTTCATCTGCCACAGGGCCAGTGTCGCGCCGGTCGGGTCGGTGATGACGCTGAACCAGCCGATGCCGGGGATCTCGGTAACCTCCTTGCAGATCGTCGCTCCGAGGGACCGAGCCTTGTCGGTGGCGGCGGCCGCATCGTCAACAAGTACGTAAGCCATCCAGCAGGATGGAGAATCGGCCTGAACAGTCTTCATCATGCCGCCGCCGGTCCCTTCACCCACATTGATCATGGTGTAGTCCATGCCAGGTATGACTTCCAGTTTCCAGTCGAACAGCCCGGTATAAAACGCCTTGGCCTTGGCCAGGTCGTTGGTAGTCAACTCCACATGCACAAACGGATTTGCCATGACTCTCTCCTTTTCACCCGTAATAGTGTATCCTCTCGTTTGATTATACGTCATCTTAGGGTAAATGCTTGTTTCCGGCTTGTGACGGATTTCGAGGACCGTATGCTTTTCCGGGATCCAATGAGGCGGATTGTGGGTAGATGTTCTGCCCGCGATAGTGCATAATAAACTCTCAAGTTTCTGTGCTGAACGCAACCCCGCAGTGGGATGCGCACAATAACCCTTTTGGAGTCCAATCTATGGAATTAGACCGTGCCAAGCTGAAAAACCTGCTGAGTAAACGAGGCGATGAGATAGAAAAGAGCGTTGCCGGAACCGGCTATTTGGCAAAAACAATCATTGGCGTGGGTATCTTTTTGCTCGATAACGAAGGGGATGTCGATCTGTTGACCTCGAAACAAAAAACCATCTTTGACAAGTTTCTCCAGCCGCTGTTGGATGCGTCCCGCCGGTAGTCGGCAATACTATGAATCTAAATCCCACTATTGATAACCCCTTGCTGATTGTTTCATATAACGCCGATGTCCGTAAGGCATTGGTTGAAAACCTGGAGCGCTGCAGTGCCGGCGGAATCCCCTGCGAGAGCTTCCTTCAAGCCGAAGATCTGGCCCGTGAAGTTATTTGCAAAGGAATCCTTGTTGACTTGCAATCAATAATCAAAGCCAAGGGGGATGAAAAACTGATTGCCTGCTCTTTAACCGGGTTTTATCCGACTTTCCGGGTGCGGGCATTCGGTTCAATGGTGGTGCCCATGGCCATGCCGGGGGATGCCAAGCAGGACAACAGTCTTTGTGATTTCCTGAGCAAGTCCTGTGCCTCCTTTGTCCCACGTCGGCTGCGCATGAACCGACGGCGTGACGCAGTACTTGCCGTGCTTTTAGGGGATCGAGACGGAGAACGCGCATTCACGCTGAATCTATCCTGGGGAGGAGCTTTCCTTGTGGATACCCGCCCGGAGAGGTTCACCATAAACAGTGAGCTGGAGATTGTGTTGCCTGAGTTCGGATTGAAGACCACTGTCACCGTGCGTCACATAAAGATGTGGGGGGAAGGTCACGCACCTGGTATCGGGGTTTCTTTCAACTATCCCGACGATGACCTTGAGGCCGTTCTTGAGAGTATCATCAGAACAAATAAAGATTTAGATCGCGATCGCATGATTGCCAGATAAGGAGGCGGAGATGTCTTTAAATGAAGCGGTCTATAAGGAGGTCGGGACAACGGAAGACGCATTGGTCAACCAATTCCATTCCGATGTTCGGGAAATCTTCATGACCATGGTCGGTGTCGAAGATCTGCTGCGTCTCCCGCTTGTGACTGACCCCAGGACGCATTTCAGCGATTGCATCACCGCCATGGTAGGCTTTACCGGCTTCTTCAATGGCTTGGTGAGCCTGCATGTTGCGCAGTCGCTGGCCCTCAGGTTCACCTCAAGCATGATCGGCATGGAGGTCACCGAGATGGATGCGGATGTCACCGACGCCTTGGGCGAAATAGCCAATATGATAGCAGGCTCCTTCAAACATCACCTTTCCAAAGAAGGACATGAGGTAAGGCTATCGACCCCCTCTGTTGTCACCGGCGAAGAATATGTCGTGACGGCCGGCTCAATGGCCGATACCCTTACCCTTCTCTACGACGCATATGATGAATGGTTCCTGATCAGCATTGTCGCAGGGTTTGAATAAACAAGCCCACTGGATGGGCTGTGTTCACGGCTTATAATTTATTGCAGTCGGCGGATGTCCAGCGGGCTTCAAAGCGGGAACAGGAATTGACATCAACAGGTTCATGATTTCCGAACTAAAAAACCGACCAAAGGCGGAGCTATGAATATCTTCAATATATGGAATACCGTGAGAGTTTGTCGTACCCGGATGATAAGCAAGGATTTTTTCGAGTGCATGGTGAAAAAACCCAATCCGGAATTCTGCGAATATTCCCTCAGTATGGGGGGCAGCTACATCTGCAACCATCCCGACCGCCTCAATTTTTCGAACAAGAAATAGTGAGTGTCCCGTGCGGCAGTTACCACAACATGACGCATATGGATATGGGCCTCTCAGAATCCTTCATGCAATGGGCAGCAAAAACATGACTCAAAATGTTTGTGGCCGCTTTGCCCGGGCGACTTGAGGACACCGCACGACAGGTATCGATCGAGGAATATCTTACATGGGCATCTCAAAACACCCTTCCGTCGTTACCATGCCGTTGACCGAGAGACCATACCCTTCCATCCTTTTTTTCCTGAGCAAAAGATTTCCTGCAATTTCCCAAGAGACCTGGGAAAAGCGGATCTCGGAGGGCAAGGTTCTTGACGCAAGGTTGCGGCAAATCACCCTGGATACGCAATATACCCCTCTGGGTCGCATCTTTTATTTCCGCGAAGTCGCTACCGAGCCGTCCATTCCATTTGACGAAAAAATCCTGTATCTGGATGACGAAATCCTTGTCGCCTGCAAACCCCATTTCCTTCCAGTGACCCCTGGCGGACGGTATGTTGACGAATGTCTGTTGAATCGCCTGCGAAAAAGCACCGGAATTGGGGATCTTGCTCCCCTGCACCGCATAGATCGCGAAACAGCCGGTTTAGTGCTTTTTTCCGTCAATAAAAAGAGCAGAGGGGTTTACGGCAGGCTCTTCATGGATGGTGAGGTCGAAAAAAACTACCAGGCCATCTCCACGTGTAAACCATCCCAGGAACCAACATCATGGGACGTTGCAAACAGGATAGAACGGGGGGAGCCGTGGTTCCGTATGAAGACGGCACCCGGTCGCGTCAATGCGAGGTCCAACATCCGCCTGGCCGAGATCAAGGGCGCGATGGCCCGTTTTGTCCTAAAGCCGCGAACCGGTAAAACCCATCAACTTCGGCTCCACATGAGCAGCCTCGGGTTCGGGATATTGAACGACAGATATTATCCCGAGTTGCAGGCCGAAGGCGAGGACCACTTCCACGCCCCGCTCCAGCTCGTGGCCCAAGGGCTTCGCTTCATGGACCCTGTCAGCGGCCGCATCAGGGAGTTTGCCTCCGAGCGCACGCTCTTGTGGCAGACCGGCTGATACGACTTAATCCCCCTCCTGTTTCAGGAGAACCCACCGGGCTAAGGGGGGTAAGGGGCCAGCTTGAACGCGCTCTTGGTATAGTTTGCTCCGCCGGCGGTTTCATGATATATTCCATAAGCGTCAGGCCACAGGAACACCCTGTGGTTTTTTTGTCGGCGCAGAATGAGAGAGTATTCCCATGAACCCCACCGCATTTTCATCACTCCGGCTGAAAACGCCCCTGCTGAAGAACCTGATATCCCTAGGCTATGCCGAGATGACGCCGATCCAGGCCCACTCCTTGCCGCTCATCCTGGCCGGCAAGGACGTGATCGCCAGGGCCAAGACCGGCAGCGGCAAGACCGCCGCCTTTGGCATCGGCCTGCTCACTCACCTGGATGCGTCCTCCTTCCGTGTGCAGGCGCTGGTGCTCTGCCCGACCCGCGAGCTGGCCGATCAGGTCGGCAAGGAGTTGCGACGCATTGCCCGCTTTACCGACAACATCAAGATCCTGACCGTGTGCGGCGGCGTTCCGTTCGGTCCCCAGCTTACCTCCTTGGGACATGGCGCCCACGTGGTGGTCGGTACGCCCGGCCGCCTGCTGGACCATCTGCGTCGCGGCAGCCTTGAGTTGTCCACCCTGCGTATCCTGGTACTGGACGAAGCCGACCGCATGCTCGATATGGGGTTTCAGGAGGATATCAGCGCCCTGATCGCCGCTACTCCGACCAAAAAGCAGACCCTGCTGTTTTCAGCCACCTACCCGGAGTCGATTACCGCCATGAGCGCGGCAGTCCAGCATGAGCCTGTAGAGGTGAGCGTGGACGAGACCCATGACGAGGGTTCCATCGAGCAGGTCTTCTACGAGGTGGACCATGAGCAGCGGACCGAGGCGGTGGCACGTATTCTCGGTCATTATTGTCCGGAATCGACCCTGATCTTCTGCAACACCAAGCTGGAATGCCAAGATCTGGCCGATGTCCTGGTCGGCCGGGGTTTTGCGGCCCTTGCCATCCACGGCGACCTGGAACAGCGTGAACGGGACCAGGTGCTGGTCCGATTCTCCAACCGGAGCGCCACGGTGCTTGTCGCTACCGATGTTGCCGCCCGCGGGCTGGACATCAAGGAGTTGCCGGCGGTGATCAATTATGAACTCTCCCGCAACGCGGAAACCCATACCCACCGCATCGGTCGTACAGGTCGTGCCGGTGGGCAGGGGCTGGCGGTAAGTCTGGTGACATCCAGGGAGAGCCGGTTGATCGCTGCCATTGAAAATGCGATGGGAAGTACCATTGCCAGGGGCGACCTTGCCGCGCTGGCGCCGTCACCGGCCCGGCCGCCGGCACCCCCCATGGTAACGTTCTGCATCGACGGCGGACGCAAGAACAAGTTGCGCCCTGGTGACCTTCTTGGCGCCCTGACCGGCGAGGGGGGGATTGCTGGGAGCGAGGTCGGCAGGATCGATGTCTTCGACGACCGCACCTATGTGGCGATTGTGCGGCACAGCAGCGATCAAGCCCTTTCCTGTCTTGGGAGAAACAGGATCAAAGGGCGCTTCTTTAAGGTGCGCAAAATAGAATGACGGTCATGGCAATGGCATGTGTGGGAAGGCATGGGGAACGTCTGAGCGGATGCATGATCAATAATAAAATCGTGTCGCGATCCAGAGAGTGATATAGTATGGATAGCTTGGAGATGTCGTCATGCACCAATCATCAAACGAAAAGGAGAAAAACTCATGAGCAAGGGAGTGGACGCTAAGAAGGCAACGAAAAAAGACCCGGCCAAGACCCCGAAGGAAAAGAAGGCGGACAAGAAGATTAAAAAGGCTGAAAAAAGTAAATAGCTATTTATCAGCCCGTATGCAGCTGTTTAGTTCATGCCAGCGCCGCGCCGAGTCGATATCCCGCATGACGCCGCTTACGTCGGCGGGGATGGCGCTCTGCTCGAAACGGCCGGTCAGCACGCTTTGCGGGGTAAGTTCGCCCCTGGCGTACAGCCTCCAGACCTCTCTCCCGTAGTCGGTGGCCAGAAGTTCCGGAGCAAACCGTCCGAAGTAAGCGGTCATGTTGGCGACATCCCGTTTCAGCATGTCGGCGGCGTTGTTGTTTCCCGCAGCATCGATGGCCTGGGGCAGGTCGATGATGACCAGTCCGTCTCTGCCGACCAGTACATTGTATTCGGACAGGTCGCCGTGGACGAGTCCTGCACAGAGCATGAGCACGACCTGGGATATCATGGTGCGGTGACCGTCTCGGGCCTGCTCGGGCGTCAGCCTTACATCGTTCAGCCTTGGCGCGGAGTTGCCGTTGTCGTCAGACACCAGCTCCATCAGCAGGATTCCCCCGGAAAAGCTGAAGATCTTCGGCACGCGCACCCCTGCGTCGGCCAGACGCTGCAAGGCGTTCACCTCGGCGTTCTGCCAGGCGCCCTCCTGCTCTTTGCGGCCGAATTTCGAGTTCTTCCCCATGGCGCGCGCCTGGCGGCTGTTCTTCACCTTGCGCCCTTCCTGGTAGCGGGCTTGGGAGCTGAAGCTCCGGTGGTCGGCATCCTTGTACACCTTGGCGCAACGCAACTCCCCCATGGACCGAACCACATAGACCTCGGCCTCCTTGCCGCTCATAAGCTGATATACGACCTCGTCGACCAGCCCGTTTTCAACGTGCATCTCAAATTTCTTCGGTGTTTTCATGCTTTTTTCATATCCTGTTCTGGGGGGACCGCCTCCAGGCACTTCCCTCTTCGCTTGGTCGCTCGTCACGATGTTCCCGAGGGTGTAAGGAGAGGCGGGTTCGGTTCGAAAGGTACGCGAGAATTATTTTCTGGTAGTAGCTAAATATAAACTATACCCTATCTGACAGGCAAAGGATAGCTCATTTGCCGAAGCCGCCAGTGTCAAGGAGTCGCTGACATATGACGGCCTTACCCAAAGGAACGCCTTGAAGGGAAAATTCATGACCAACAATGATCTGCTCCGCAGCCTCCGTTATGCCCTGAAGCTGGATGGTGAAGCCATAGCCGAATTGTGCGCGTTGGGCGGGCAAGAAATCAGGCCGATAGACGTGCTGAAACTGCTGAAAAAAGAGGAAGAGACCGGTTTTGTGGTCTGCGATGACAAGGTTGCGGCCGCGTTCCTGGACGGCCTGATTGTTTCCCGTCGAGGCGTGAAGGAGCCGAAGCCCGGTTCGGCCGCGGCAACGGAGAAGGCCTTGGACAATAATCTCATCCTGAGGAAACTGAGAATAGCCCTGGAACTGACCGATGATGCGATGCTGGCGATCCTCGCCAAGGCCGGCGTCCAGATATCGAAGTCTGAACTGTCCGCGATGTTCCGGGCAAAAGGACACAGAAATTACAAGCCGTGCGGCGACCAGTTCCTGCGCAATTTCATACGGGGATTGACACTCGGAGACGGGTACCAGGCTTGACGTCGCATGCCGGCTTCACGGCAAAGGCGGCCATGCGGCCGCCTTTGCCGCTTCACGAGCGATGTTGTCCTGCCAGAAGCTACTCGGTGCGGCTTGTGACCTCCAACAGGTGGTAACCGAACTGGGTCTGGACCGGGCCGAGCACCTTGCCCACTTCGCCGCTGAAGACGACCTGATCGAATTCCTTGACCATCTGGCCCGGGCCGAATTCACCCAAAGCGCCACCCTGCTTGCCCGAGGGGCATAGAGAGTGTTCCCGTGCAACGGCCGCAAAGTCGGCACCGGTTTCGATCTGCTTCTTGAGGTCTTCGCAGACCTCCTTGCTTGTTACTAAAATGTGGCGGGCAGTGGCTTTTGCCATGGTGTACTCCTTGTTGTGTTGTTTTCCTAAAGGCTATGAGCATATCATAAATCCATGGGATGGGGACAGCAACTTTTATCGCGGTTGACGACCCCGTTCTATTCTGTTAGATTCCCCGCCCCGTTCCGGCCTGTCCCGGCATGGACCCTTGCATTCAGGAGATTTTCCACCACATGACCAAAGAGCGGTTGATCAAGGAGATTATCACGGAGCTTTCCGCCGACTTGGCGGTGCTCTCCACTGCTGCCAGATCGGCCCACGCGGCTGCCACCCACGAGGAGTGCCTTCCGGACAACAAGTATGACACCACTGCTCTGGAGGCTTCCTACATTGCCCAGGGGCAGGCCAACCGCGCCCAGGATATCCGCGTGGCGCTGGAAAGCTACCGTACCCTGACGCTGTACAACTTTGACGATGAAACGCCTGTCCGACTGACGGCACTTGTGACCCTGGAAGATGGCGAAGGGAACGTGCGGCGATTCTTTCTCGGGCCGCAGGGGGGCGGCATGAAGATCAGCGACAACACGACGGAAATTGTGGTTATTACTCCGGGCTCTCCACTTGGACGCGCCCTGCTGGGAAAACGGACCGGCGACGAGGTGCGGGCAGGCGAGGCTGCCACGGCTATGATGTTTACCATCGTAGCTGTCGATTGAGGGCTCCAGTGCCCCGTGCTGTTACTTCCGACGACTAACCACACCCGACATTAGGTCAGGTAAAGAGGGCTTCCTTTACAGCCGGGCCAGGAATCCAAGCAACGCCTCATTGAACCCTAGCGGTTGCTCCAGGTTCACCATATGGCCGCCGCCATGCAGAATACACAGTTCACCGTTCGGAAGTCCATCCGCTATGATGCGTGAGTTTTCGACCGGCGAGGCCTGATCCTGATCGGCTCCGATCACGAGGGCCGGTTGGGTGATGCTGCCAAGCAACGAGACACAATCCTTCCGGTTTTGCATGGCGATGAGCGCCGTTGCCGCACCCTGCGGGTCGGTAACGCTCATCCATCCCAATACTTCGCCCACCAGAGCGGGGTTGTCCGTAAGGGTTGCCGGCGCGAAGAGGATCGCGCGGAATGCATCCGTCACCGGCAGGATCCCTTGGGTACGGCTGGCTTCGGCCAGGGCCTTCCGCCTTTCCTTGCCTGCATCATCGTCGCCACCCGCTTTCGTGGTTACGAAGATCGGGGCTGCAATGCGGTCCGGATACCGCTCCAGGAGGTTAAAGAGCACATACCCCCCCATGGACATCCCCCCCACCACGGCCTTGTCGATCCCCAGATAGTCCATGAGCGCCACCATGTCGTCGGCATAATCATCCATGCTCAACGTTCCAGAGGCCAAGCCGCTCTCCCCCAAACCTTGCAGATCGGGTGTTATGACCCGGCAGCCTGCCTTGGCCAGTGCTTCGGCCTGGGGCAGCCACATCTTCCTGCAAAGAGGAAAGCCGTGGATGAGAACCAAGGGAAGACCCTTCCCCCTGTCGCTGTAGGCCAATGTTTTTCCGCTGATGTCTGCTTTCATGGTCCCTCCCTTGCGATGCATGCGCGCTTCTGTTTTATAGTGTTTTCCCTCCCTGTCGGGGAAGGCCTGAATCCGTTCTTGTTTCGATTCAATTGTAACCCTTGGCTGGACCGGCATAAAGGCAATTATGGACAACATGGCATATGGGGATACAATTAAGCAAAAACTGGTGGGCAACTTGCCCGGGGAGGTGCATGATGAAAGCCGAGGTGGCGGTGGACGACATGCTGGTCACATCACGGCAGCCGTCCGACCTGCCGGCGTTCGTGCGCGGGTTGATGAGGCTGTTGCCGCAGTAAACCGGGAACCGCAAAAGTCCTGGCGGAGCGACCGATGCTCTATCGTTTCTTGGCCGATCTGACGGTTCTGGCCCATGCCCTGTTCGTGGTCTTCGTGGTCTGCGGAGGTTTTGCGGTAATTCGCAGGCCACGTTTGGCCTGGCTGCACCTGCCTGCCGCCGCCTGGGGGGCGGTCGTGGAGTTCAAGGGTTGGATCTGCCCGCTGACCTACGTGGAAAACCATTTTCGCAGGCTGGGGGACGAGGCTACCTACGACGTGTCCTTCATCGACCATTACCTGGAGCCGATCCTCTACCCGTCATGGCTGACGCCGGGATCGCAACTGGTCATGGGGCTGGGAGTGGTGGGGGTTAACGCCTTGATCTATGCCTTCCTGTGGAGGAAATGCTTGCATAGGCGCTAATTTTTCTCTTGACTGCCGCAAAAATATGTAAAATGAATAGAAGAGTATTCCGGAAGAAAAGAATATCAACCGATTCACAGACGGTTATTAACATTTTAGGATCAAATATCTTGAGCTTCCCTCTCCGCCCCTGTTGTAAAAAAATGCTAAGTACCGCAATCATGGCGGTTTTAATGGTGCTGACCCCCGTGGTTTTGGCGCTTGCGCAGGAAGATTACGCCACCTACCCTCCGGCACTGATCGGCTATACCTCCATCAAGGTCTTTGACTACCAGGGGCGTTTTGTCGGCCGGCTCCTGCCGGAGAAACGATACTGGGTCCCCATCGACCGTATCCCTGCTTTTCTGCAAAAGGCGGTGGTGGCCGTCGAGGACGCCCGCTTCTATGAACATGGGGGAATCGATATCCGCGGGATAGCCAGGGCACTGGTGAAGGATGTGGTCAAGGGGAAGATGGTCGAGGGGGGCTCGACCATCACCCAGCAGTTGATCAAGAACAGGTACCTGTCCGGCGAGAAGACCATCGGGAGGAAATTCGATGAAGCCCGCATGGCCATGGATTTTGAGAAGAAGTACACCAAGCAGCAGATCCTGGAGATGTATTTCAACGAGATCTATTACGGCAACGACGCTTGGGGCATAGCGCAGGCGGCCCGCATCTATTTCGATAAGAATCCCGAGGATCTGACCGATGCCGAGTGCGCCCTGCTGGCCGGCGTACCGAAGAATCCGGGGCGTTACAATCCATTGGGAAAGGCAACCAACATCACGCAACGGCGTGACGTGGTTCTCAAGCGTATGGTGGATCTCAGCATGATCACGCCCCGCCAGAAACAGGGTCTGAGAAGCCAGCGCGTCACATTCATGCAACCCGGCCAGGCCCCCCAGTACCTTGCCCACATCCGGGCCAAGCTGATCGAGCTGTTCGGGGCCGAAGCCATCGAGCAGGGTGGATTGGAAGTGACCGCAGCCATGGATCTGAAGCTGCAAAAAGAGGCTGAGCAGGCGTTGACCGAAGGAGTCAAGCGGATTTCTCCCCGGATGCAGGGCGCGCTGGTATGCCTGGACCCTGCCACGGGTGATGTCCTGGCTGCCGTGGGGGGAGTAGATGCAGGCAAGAACTCCTATAACCGCGCCTTTGCCGCCAAGCGGCAGCCGGGTTCGGCCATCAAGCCGCTGATCTATGCGGCGGCCCTGGAAAAGGGCATTACAGCCGGAAGCATCTGGAACGATAAGCCGGTAGCCTACAACCGGGGGAACAACGAAACCTGGAAACCTCTGAACTATGGCAGGAAAGAGTACGGGGACCTCAGCCTGAGACAGGCCCTGGCCTATTCCGACAATGTGATAGCGGTAAAGGTTCTTGAGGCCATCGGGGTTCCGTATTTTACGGAGTTTGCGGGCAAAATGGGGCTGCAGCTGCGGGCGAAGAACGGTCTCTCCCTGGCCCTCGGATCGGAAGAAGTGACACTGAACGATCTGGTCCAGGCGTATACCCCTCTGGTCAGCGGAGGCATGCGCTCCGAAGCCCGGACCATTATCCGGGTGTATGACCGCAGGCGTCATGCCTGGACGGAATACCCTACGGCGGTTACTCCGGTCCTCGCACCTGCCGCCGCCTTTATCACCACCCAGATGATGAAGGACGTCCTGACCTATGGTACCGCCAAGTCGCTCAGGAAATTCAGCCAGGAGCGCCCCTCTGCCGGAAAGACCGGCACCACCGATGATTACCGGGACGCCTGGTTCATCGGCTATACCCCCCAAATCATAACCGGCATCTGGGTAGGTTACGACAAGCCCCGGCCCGGGGGGAAGGGTTTCACCGGCGGCGCTGCCGCGGCCCCCATCTGGGAGCGGTTCATGCGCCGGGCCGTGGCATCCAAGCCGGTCGTTGATTTCCACAT
>Ga0316217_10005125_pt1 | contig 13761 bp, 2 predicted proteins | sample 1anoAmetaG_FD_203633 | JGI IMG/M metagenome (GOLD analysis project Ga0316217, IMG submission 203633) | Freshwater microbial communities from Trout Bog Lake, Wisconsin, USA - 1anoA | ecosystem: Environmental > Aquatic > Freshwater > Lake > Hypolimnion/Profundal zone | place: USA: Wisconsin...
CGTTGGTGCCGGTCATGCCAATACCGTTGACGTCCAGTACGGCGCCGCTGGTGACGCTGACCGTGCTGGTGTTGGCGCCCAGGGCAGTGGCGTTGCCGACCTTCAACGTGCCGGCGCTGATGGTGGTACCGCCGGTGTAGGCGCCGGCGCCGTTAAGCAGCAGGGTGGAGGTGGCGGAATTCTGTAGCACGCCGGCGGTGACGTTGGCGCCGATCGCGCCGAGGGTGACCAGACCGCTGCCGCTGCCGCTGTTGGTGATGCTGCCAGCGACGTTGAAGCCGCCGGTCAGGGTGATGGTGCCGGCGCTGTTGGCGGCCAGCGTAAGGTTGCCGGCGCTGCCGGTGATCTGGTTGGTGAGCGTCAGGCCGGCGGAGCTGCCCGAGGTCAGCGTCGTGCCGGAGGAGTTCATGGTCAACGCGGTAAGCGTCAGCAGGGCGCTGCTGTTGCTGGCGTTCTGCATGATACTGCTGACATTGCTGCCAACCGTCGCGATGGTCTCGACGCCGGCACCGGTGCCGTTGTTGGTGATCGTGCCGAGGTTGTTGGCCCCCGCGGTCAACGTGATGCCCTGGGCGGTCGCACTGTTATTGGTGAGCACCAGGGCGCCCGTGCCAGCCACGGAGTTCGTGACCGTCAGCAACTGGGTGCCCAGCAGGTTCGTGAGCGTGGTGGTGGGGGCGAGGTTGAGCGTGGTAACGGTCAGGGCGCTGGTGGTGCTGTTTTCCGTTATGCCGGTGACGTTGGCGCCGAGGGTGGTGACCGTCACAAGTCCCGTGCCGGTGCCGGAGTTGGTAATGGTGCCGCTGCTGTTGACGCTGGTAAGCGTAATCGCCTGGGTGCCGCCGGGAAGGACCGTCAGGTTGGCGCTCCCGCCAACGGCGCCCGAAATGGTGAACGTGTTGCCCGTGCCCGAACTGCCGATCGTGCTGGCGGTGTTAAGCGTCACGACGCCGGCGTAGGTGGCCGACGTATTGCTGCTGTTAATCAGGGCACCGATGCCGGTGCCGGCGCCGTTAAGGGTCAAGGCGTTGATGCCGGTCATCCCGGTGCCATTGATATCCAGTATGGCGCCGCTGGCGACGCTCACCGCGCTTCCATTGGCGCCCAGGGCGGTGGCGTTGCCGAGCTTCACGGTGCCCAGGGTGATCGTGGTCCCGCCGGTATAAGTATTGGGGCCCGAGAGCGTCAGGTTGCCGGCGCCGTTCATCAACAGGGCGCCCGTGCCGCTGCTGTTGAGGATCGTGCCGCTGAAGGTGATCGGACCGACCGCATCCGGTGTGACGGTCAGGGTTGGGGTGCCGAGGCCGGTGCTGTTCAGGTCGACGTTGCCGGAGATGTTCAGCGAATTGGCGGTGCCCGATGAGTTGATGGTGGCGTTGCCCGTTTGCATGATGGCGCCGGGCCAGATGTTCGCGCCAAGGCTGTTGCGCAAGGTGCCGCCGGCCAGAGATATCGTCTCGGTGGTGTAGGTGCCATTGGCCCGCAGCAGGAGGCTTCCGCCGCTGGCGATGCTCACGCCGCTGGCCCCGGTGGCGCCCAGGGCCGTGGTGCTGTTGGCCCAGATCGATCCACTGGTGATGGTCACCGGGCCCGTGAAGGTGTTGGTGCCGGAAATGCTCAGGTTGGAAGTGGCGCTGTTTTCGATGATGCCGTTCACATTGGCCCCGATCGCACCGGTGATGTTGACCCCGACGTTGTTGCCCTGGTTGCCGATGCCGCTGTTGGTAATGCTGCCGAGATTGTTGATCGACGTGCCCGCGAGCGCGATCGCGTTCTGGGTCGTGCTGTTGTTGGCCAGGATCAGGTTGCCCGTGCCGGCAATGTTGCCGCTGACGGTCAACACGCTGGTGGAACTGTTGGTCCAGGACTGGCTGCTGCCCAGGGTGATCGGAGCGCTGATCGTATTGGCGCCCGAACCGCTGTTGACCACGATGCCCACGCCTAACGCGGCGCCGCCGGTGCCGCTGTTGACGCCCGCGGCATTGATGGTCAGCGTGTTGGTGTCGTTGATGGTCATGCCGGTGGTGTTGTTGAAGGTCAGACTGTTGATGGTGGTGGCGGCTCCCAGGGTCTGGGGCGTCAGGTTGGTGACAGTATTGGCCGTTTCGTACACATCGGTGGCCGCACCGGGAATCGCGTTGGTATCGGTTCCGGCGGCGGCGTTGAGCCAGTTGGTGCTGTTGCCCAGGACATTGCCTAACGTGTTCCAGGCGCCGTTTTGGTTGCCGCTCCAGTAGGCTGCGGTCGGAGTTGAGGCGGCCGCCTGCACCACCAGGTTTCCAGCCGCGGAGACCGAGAACAGCTCGGTGCCGGGCGTTCCGGTGGGAACCAGTTTCAACGAACTGTAGCTGCCGCTGGCGAGGGTGGCCGCGGAAATCATCGGATAACTTCCGATATTCGGCAGCGTCAGCACGTTGAGGTTCAGCGTCGCCCCGCCGGCTCCGATGGCCGCGTTCTGGCTGGTAACGATACGGTCGACGGTGGTGGTGGCGCCGCTGGTGAACAGGTTGAAATTCAGAATGCCGGCATTGCCCGCCGTGCCACCGATGGTCAGCACGGTGGAGGCGGCGGCGCCGCTGAGAGTCAGGGTGCTGGCCGAGGCTTCGCTGGAGGGGAAAGTCAGCGTTCCCTGGCCGGCGGTGTTGCCGCCGCTGATGGTCAGCGAACCGGCGCTGCCGGTGCCGATGGTATTGTTGCCGTTGATCACCAGTGTGCCACTGTTGGCGCTGCCGTCGCCCACGGTCACCGCCGTGCCGCCCAGTACGGTACCGGTATTATTGCGCAACACCAAGGTGCCGCCATTAACCGCAGTGGCGCCGGTGTAGGTATTCAGGCCGGAGAGGGTCTGCGTTCCGGCGCCGGTCTTGGTGACGGTCATGCCCGTGACGCCATCGGCAATAACGCCCGAATAGCTGGGGCTGGCGCCGGCGACCGGGTTGAGGGTAATACCGGTTACGGTGCTGTAGGAAGCCGGGGCAATCACCGTGCCCAGGGCATGTTGGCCGGTGCCGTCCACCAGGCCGCCGAAGACGGGCGCCGTCACACTGCTTAAGGTCACCACGCCGGCACTGGAGGTGTCCAGCGGGCTGTTCTGCAGGGCCTGGGCGTTGCTTAAGGTCAGCGTGGCGCCGGCGCCTACCAGGGTATTGCCGGAGAATGTGTTGGCGGCCGCGAGGGTCAGTGTGCCGTTGCCGCCGGTGGAAATGACCGTGAGCCCGCCGGAGGTATTGGCGGACAGCGTGGGCGTGGCCGGGGGAGTTGCGACCGTGGTGTAATTACCACCGGTCAGGACGATCGTCGGCGCCACGGTGTAAATGCCGGGATTGGTGATCACCACGCCGGTAACGATGCCGCCCGAGACGGTGGCATACCCGGTGGCGCCGCTGCCGGTGCCGCCGGTGAACGAGACAATCGGGGCGGCGGTATAACCCGTGCCGCCCGCGGCGACCGCTACGATTCCCAGCGGAATCCCGCTGCTGCCTGGTGCCAGGAGCGGCTGGGCAATGGTGTTGCTATAGGTTTGGGTGTCGATGGTAGCGCCGCCGCTGTAGACGTAGGCCGATTCATTGGTCTGGCTGGCCATAAAGCTCGTCGTAAGGGAGGCGGTGGCCTTGAGTGTGCCGCCGTTGAAGTTAAACGTGCCGGTGCTGGCGGTCGCGCCACGGGCGATACCAGCGCCCACGCCATTGAGGGTGCCGCCGTTGAGGTTGAATACACCGGTGCCGTTATTGCCGATTTCCAGGGTGTGGCCGGTCAGGCCGTGCAGATCCACCGTGCCGGTGTTACTGAGGGTGAACACGCCGGTGGTGCCCGTGCCATCGGCCATTAGGAAATAGTTGTTGCCGGAGACGGCCAGTGTGCCGCCGCTGAGGTTATAGACCCCCGTGCCGTTGCCGTTGGTACCACCAACGATGAAGAAACCACTGTCGGTCACGCTGCCGCCGCTCTGGTTAACGGTGCCGTAGAACACATCGATCTTCGCGCCGCTGACCGCCAGCGTGCCGCCGGAGATGTTGTAAGAACCGGTGCCGGATCCGGAGCCGGCCGTCGGGCCGATTTGCAGACCCGCAGTGCCGTTGCTGCCCGTGGTGCTCAACGACCCGTTGCTCTGGGTCATCGTGGCACCACTGGTGTTGCCGCCGATCGTCAGCGAATTGATGCTCTGCGTCTTGTTGTTGATATCCAGCGTGCCGCCGCTGTTGAGCCACACGTTGGACGTGCTGGCGGTCGGCAGGGCATTGGTGGCACCGAGTTGGAGGGTGCCGGCATTGACCGTGGTGCCGCCGGTATAGGTGTTGGCGCCGCTGAGCGTCAGGGTGCCCGTGCCGGCCTTGACGAGGGACAGCGCGCCGCCGCCGGTGCCGTCCACGATCGTGCCCGCGAACGTGCCGTTGGCATTAGTGGAGTTGCCCACGGTCAGCGTGGCCGCGGTGCTATTGGCATTCTGCACCACCGGGGTGCCGGGGGTGGCATTGGTGGACAGGTTGCCGATGATAATACCGTTGCCGTTGAGGTTCAGCGTGGCCGTGCTGGGCGCGCTGGCGCCGAAGGTGACCGCGTTTTCCGAACCGGCGGTGCTGTTGAGCGCCCCGGCGTTGTTGACCAGCACTGTGCCAGCGTTGATGTTCACGCCGCCGGTAAACGCGTTGGCGCCGGAGAGGACCAGCGTACCGGTGCCGGCCTTGGTTAGCGCACCGGTGCTCGCGGCGATCCCGCCGCCAACGGTCATGTTGAAGGTGTTGGTATCGAACGTGCTGGCAGCGCCGGCGAGGAGCGTAAAGACCCGCGACGGGTTGAAGACGACGTTGGCCCCGGCTTGTAGCGTGCCGGTGACGGTGGTGCTGCCGCCAATCTGCACCGCGCCGCTTAGGGCGCCCAGGTTGACGTCATTGCTGACGTTAACGGTGCCGCCGAAGGTTAAGCCGTTAAACGCGTTGGTTCCGTTGAGCGTCACCTTGGCCGAGGAGGTCGAGCTGCCGCTGTAATCGAGCACCAAGCTGAAGGGTCCGACAATGGCGTCGTTAATGATATAGGTTCCGCTGCTGTCGTTGCTGATTTGCGTACTATTGGCCTGGAGGGTGATGGTTGCGGCATTGGCCGACGAACCCAGCGTCACGTTGCCGGTGTTGCGGATCAGGGCGTGACCTTCGTTACTGGTGCCGGCGATGAAGAAGTTGTTATTAATGCCGCCCGTCCCGCCGTTGATGTAGAGCTCACCGCCGCCGCCGGCGTGCACATCGCCCGACCCCAGCGGCCCGGTCGCATTGGCCCAGCTTGTGCCGCCGAACGCGCCAGCTGAAACCTGGAGGCGGGCGCTGTTGGTTCCATTGGTGACGATATAGGTACCGCCGCTGTAATTTTGTACTGCACCGATGGTGAGGCTGTTCGTGTCGCCCGCATAGTTGAGGATCAGCGGCCCGCTGCCCGTCAAGGTATTGGCGGTGTTGAAAGTCCAGTACCCGCCGGTCTGGTAAAATTGCCCGCCGGCGAGGGTGACGACGTTGCTGGCACCCATCGTGACGGCAGCGCTAGCCGTGAAAGTGCCCCCGGCATTCAACGTGACAGCGTTGGAGCCTATATTGGTTAGCGCACCGATGGACAGCATGCCCTGATTGATGGTGATGCCGCCGGTGAAGGCACTGGTGGTGGACGAAAGGGTTAGTGTGCCGGCGCCGCTCTTGACCAGGCCACCGGTGGTGGTGTTGGTAATTGGGGCGCTGATGGTGAGCAAGTCATTGGCGGCGGCGGTATAGATCACCAGCGGGGAGGCGTTGCCGCTGGTAAGGCCGGTGCCCGAAAGGGTGGTGACACCCGTGGCGCCGCCGTTGCCCGAGCGGAGAATGCTTTGGGTGGTCAGGAGGCCGGTAAGGGTGAATGCCTGGGCGGTATTGGTGGTGTTGACAATGTTGATGCCGGTGAAAGTGGCGCCCCCCTGGCCGGTAATGGCACCCGTGGTTTGGGCGTAGTTGGCGGCGGTCAGGGCGGCGGCGCCGGCGACCGTTGAGGTGGTGATGCTGTTGTAGGTTGTTCCCCAAGCGATGCCCTGGACGAAGCCGCCAGCAGTGCTGTTGACGGCGTAGTTGGCGTTCGCGGTGCCCCCTTGGTAGAAGGCATTCACGCCGATGATGCCGGCCGTGGATCCGGTGATGTTGATGTTGTTATTGGTGCCGTTGGTACCGCCGGTGGTCACGAAATTGACCGTTGCGGCAGTCGGCAGGGCGCCCATGGAGGCGAAGGTCAGCACGGTATTGCCGCTGGTGCCGCCGTAATTGGACGTGATGTTGGCCGCACCGGCCGTGACCGTCAGGGCGCCCATGCCTTGGGCGCTGCCCGTGGCGGCTTCGAAAAAGCTTATTGAGCCGGAGTTGGCGAAAGTCAAGGCCGTTCCGGTGGTTCCGTTTAACTGGTTGATTCCCGCAGCGATGCCGATGTTAAGTGTGGCGCCGCCGCTGATGGTGGTGGTGCCGGAGATCGTGTTATTGCCACCCGTCAGGGAAAGCGTGCCGCCGCCCTGGGTGGACTTGAGGGTCAGGGCGTTGCCGGCCCCAAGCAGCGGGCTGCCGAAGGTGGTGTTGTAAGAGTTGACATCCATGATGGCTCCGCCAGTTCCGACGGTCGTGGAAATGTTGGTGGCGGTGCTGAAAAGATTGTTGCCCGTCGGGGTTGCCAGCAGGCGCAGAAGCCCGCCGTTGAAGTTGAAGACGGAGCCGGATTTATTCGTCGTGATCGCGACCGCCGTGTCCAATTCGCCTTGGTTGGCGGTGCCATTGCCGAGGTTCACGGTGCCAGTGCCACCCGAACCCACATAGAACGCGCCGCCATACACACGCACCACGCCGGTGCCGTTGATATTGAGCGTGCTGGTAGAGCCGGCGGTCTGTCCCACGTAAAAATTAGTGGCGCCCGATTCGACAGTACCCCCCGTGACATTCATGATGGAAGTGCCGGCGTTTTGGTTGCCCAAGGCGATCTGTTGATTCGTGCCCAGGTAACCAGCCGTGACGTTCAATGTGGCGGTGGTGCCGGATCCGGTCATGAATACGATGTTTCCGCCCACGCCGCCTGAGGTATACATGCCGCCGGTGCCGGAACTGGTTAGGGTTGCGCTGCTGGTCGTGCTGCCGATATTCGTGTAGAACCCGGAGTAGGCGCCGCTGAGGGTGGTGGTGCCGGAGGAGAAGGTGACGATGTTGGTACTGGAGTTGGTACCGGCAAGATTGCCGCTGAGGGTCAGACCGCCGGTGCCGGCCGCGATCGTGGCGCCAGTGCCGGTCAGATTAATATTATTGGCAATGGTTTGCAGGTTGGAACTGCTGTTGGTAATGCCGCCGTTGGCGGCCAGGGTGAACGTGTTGCCGCCGAGGAAGAAGGGGCCCGCGCTGCTGTCAAACGTGAGACTATTGACGGCGGTCACGAAATCGTTATTGAGCGGCGTGCCGCTGGTGCCGGTGTTGGTGGTGCCGGCGAAATGGAGATCCGCACCGGTGGCGGTGGGCGCTGTGCCGCCCCAGTTGGCGGCCGTGGACCACTTGGCGTCACCGCCGCCGTTCCACGTAAAGACACCGGCCGCGGCGTCTCGGGCAAAGCCCAAGGCCCCCGCCGCCGCGGCAATGGCCAGCGCGAGAAACCGTTTGGAGTTTTTTCCGAGCGTGTTTTTGCGATTTTTCGTCACAGCCGGTCCTTCCAGAAAAGAGACAAAAGCAGACCATCGACCCGCGGGGGCCAAGACCACGTTCTCTCTCTTTTTTTCGGAAGGCCGTGACGTACTTACACGCGTATACGTCGCAACGCGTGCCGCCGCAGTCCTTGTACCTGACCCGGTCCATTTGCATGGGCCGAACCTGCACCACCCCAGGTCCGCCTTTTTAATCTCTTTACCCGATCCATTAGTCTTCAATCACAGTGAACGAACAGCCGGGTTCAAGAAACTATTCCCTTAAGCGGATAAGAGCCAATGCTGTACACATACAATGTACCACCGATTTTGACCACGTCCAATGGATTTTACGCTGTTTTGAAAACAGTTTAGCGTACGCCAGTTACGGCCTTGGAGACGGTTTTGTACATTACAAACGTGCGATTACTAGAGTTATTTATTGGTAATTTATTGTCTTCAGTAGATCACCAGACCATATAAAACTGCCGAATAGATCCATAAATTACTTATTTAACAATAGTTAGGGATACCCTCAAACACACCTGATACGCACGAGTTCTTTATATATGGCGATACCGATTTACAGACTACAAAACTTCGTAAAGAAGATCCTTGAGTGATTTTTCACAATAACTCACAAAAATAAAAGTTCCATTTTAATCATATTTGCGACACAATGTTAAGGTGGGCAACTTGCCGCGCCCAACTGGGAGCCAGTATGCAGAATCCAGAAGTTGGGAAAATACCACATGACGCTATGACAACATACCCACCAACACGTCTAGCGTCGTCGCAGCACAACGCCGTTTGCTGGCGCCAAGAGTGAACCTTGGTTATTGAAAATTGCTTCGTCATTCGTCATTTATCATTCGTTATTTTAACCACTCCCCCATTGGGCCCGCCCACCGCCACCGTGTCCCCAAACCCCACCAGTTCATCGACAATATAAATCGGCCGGCGCTGCACTTCTTCGTACGTGCGCGCCAGGTACTCGCCGATCAGGCCCATCAAGAATATCTGCACGCCGCCCAGCAGCAAAATCGCAATGGCCAGGAACGTGTAGCCCCCGGCCCGGTAGGGCGTGCCGTCGGGATTGTGCCAGAAAAAGAACTGGCCGATCACCACCGCCACCCAGAATACCGCGCCGGCCGCCACGCCCAGCCCCAGCCACGTGGCCACCTTGAGCGGCATGGTGGTAAAACCCGTGAGCGAGTCGAGCGCCAGCTTTAATAATTTAACATAGTTATATTTCGTAACACCTGCAAAACGCGGCGCCCGTTCAAAGGGCACTTCCGCGGATTTAAACCCGGTCCAGCAGATCAGCCCGCGCACAAAGCGGCTGCGCTCCGGCAGCGCATTGAACGCCTCGACCACGCGCCGGTCCAGCAGGCGAAAGTCCCCCGTATCGCCGGGCAGGTCGATCCGGGCCAGGTGCCGCATGAGCCGGTAAAACAGCCACGAGGTGGTGCGTTTAAGCAGCGGTTCGGCCGCCCGCCGCACCCGCCGCCCATAAACCACCTGAAAACCCTGCCGCCATTTTTCCAGCAGTTGCCGCATTACCGGCGGCGGATCCTGCAAGTCCGCATCAATCAAAATAACCGCGGCCCCCCGGGCATAACGCAGGCCCGCCGTCGAGGCGGCCTCATGGCCAAAGTTCCGCGAAAACGACACCACCCGCACCCGGGTATCCTGCCGGGCCAGTTCCGTAGCGCGGCCCAGCGAGCCATCGGTGGATCCATCATTCACCAGGATCAACTCAAAAGCTTCGCCCACCGGCTCCAGCGCCGCGACCACCTGGCGCACAAACTCCCCCAGCCCCTCGGCCTCGTTATAAACCGGCGCCACTACGGAGATGATTGGCTTTTCCATAATGCGATGATCCTATAGCACTCCGGTCAATGCGGCAACAAAACTCGCGAAACGGTTGGTTTTGGCCCGATCATTTTCTATCATGCCAAATATATCCCAAAACACCGCGCCAAGCTGTACCGGAGAAAGCCTGATGGTTGTACGGTCCTTTTTACGTCGCCAGCGCCTCGGGCGGACTGCCTGGGCCCGGCGCCACGGCTGCCGCCGCACGGCCACGCTCGAATTACTTGAGCCGCGCCGGCTCTTAACCAATGCCATCGCCACACCCGGCATCCCCGCCGGCTGGGCCACCGGAGCCACGCTGACACCCACGATCACCGTACCCATCGGCAAAAGCCTCATCATTCCGCTTAACGACAGCGACACCGCCGGATTGCCGCTTACCTGCAATGTCCAAAGCTCCAATCCCAACATCACCGCCGCTGTCCTCAAAAACAATACCTTCATCGATTTCCACGTCACCAGCGCCACCGCCGGTGTTACCGGTGATATTGTCGTCGCCCTGCTGAACGATATAGCCCCCAATACCGCCGCTTACCTCGCCAGCTACGCCCAAAGTGGCTGCTACAACAACACCATCATCAATCGCATCCTCCCGGGCTTTGTCGATCAGGCGGGCAGCCCCAATGGCACCAGTTCGTATGCCCCGTTTAATAACCTCGACGAGTTTAATGCCAACACCATCTACAGCGGCAATGGCCAGTTTGCCATGGCCCGCACCAGCAGCCACGACACCGCCGCCACCCAGTTCTTTATCACCGTCGGCCCGCAACGCAGCGCCCTGGATATGAATTACACCCTGTTTGGCCAGGTTGTCAGCGGGTTCGCTATCGTCAATGCCATCAACAACGTGCCCTATACCGATAATTCGGGCGGCCAAGGCGGACCACCCGTTACGCCCATCACCATCACCAGCGCCACCGTCATTGCCGATACCTCCGACGCGGTGATCATCCTGGCGGCCAACAGCACCACGGCCAACAACGATACGACCACCATCACCGTGACCACCAGCGATGGCCAAGGCGCCACGTCGGCACCCCTGACCTTCACCGCCCAAGCCGTGACCGATCCCACCACCATTGATGATCCACCGATTCTCACCACGCCCGCCACCACCGCTGCCACCTGGGGCACCACCGAGGCGCCCAGCCTCAACTACACCACGCCGGTCAATACCCCCATCACCATTCCCATTACCGCCACCGATATCACCGGCGCAACGGATGTTTTCTCCGGATACTGGCTCAACAATGCCGGGAACAATGCCGCCGCCGCACTTTCCGCCGTCACTACCGCTGGCACCACCAACACCGTGAATCTCACCATAACACCCAATACGGACTTCACGGGGGTGGTATCCCTGGCAGTCCAGGTCACGCGCGTCGGGGATGCCGCCGAAAGCGCTGCCACCGCCGATTCCCGCACCTTCACCATCGCCGTGGGCGACAACCCCCTGACCATCACCAGCGCCATGGCCGAACCCGCCAGCTATGCCCCGGGGGAAATCCAGATGGCGGCCTTTACCGATGCGGACCCTGCCGCCACCACCGCCAGTTTCACGGCCAGCATCAACTGGGGCAATGGCCTTGCTCCCACCACCGGCACCGTGGTGGCCGCACCCGGCGGCGGCTTTGCCGTGCTGGGCACCAGCACGTATGCCAACCCCGCCACCTATACCGCCATCGTCAACATCAAAGATTCCGCCGGTGCCGCCGCCACCACCAATGTCCTCGTGACCATCGGCACGCCGACGATCGGGCTTGTTTCGTCGGCCGTAGCGGTGGCTGGCGGGCAATCCATTACTTTTACCGCAACGATTACGGAGGCGACCACTACGCCAGCCGGAACGGTGACCATCTTCGACGGCACCACGGAGCTGGCCACCGCCGTGGCCGTGGTCAATGACGCGGCCACGTTCATCACCAGTTCCCTGACCATCGGCAATCACCGCATCACGGCCCAGTATTCCGGCGATGCCACCTATATGGCAGGCACGTCCGCGGTACTCGTCGAGTTGGTCGGCTCCAGCCATCAGCGCTATGTGCAGCAATTGTACAACGACCTGCTCCAGCGCGCGGCGGATCCCGGCGGCCTGGCGGCCTGGACGGGGCTGCTGGACGCGGGCACTTATTCCTATGCCCAGGTGGCCACCGCCTTCACGTCCAGTCGTGAATATGATGGCATTATCGTCGATGGCTTCTACGTTAAATATCTGGGCCGCCATGCGGAACCCGCGGGGCTTAACGATTGGGTTAACCTGATGCAGGGCGGTTATAACGCCGAACAGATTCGCTCGGGCATCCTGGGCTCACCGGAATACTTTGCCGACACTGGCGGCACCAATACCTCGTTCGTTACCGCGCTCTACCAGAGCTTCCTCAACCGCGCTCCGGACCCCAATGGCCTTAACGCCTGGGTAACCCTCCTGGTCACCGGCCAGTACACCACCGCCCAGGTAGCCACCGGATTTCTTAACTCCGACGAAAACCGCACCGATATCATCACGAATTTCTATGAAACGTACCTGCATCGCGCCCCGGACCCCGGCGGCCTGGCGGCTTGGAAAGCCCTGCTGGCTAATGGTGTCACGCAACCACAGATCATCAGCTCGTTCGTCACCGCGCCGGAATACTTCGCCATTAACTACATCTCCTGATCACCTGCGAGGGTCTGCGGCCCATACCCGGCCGGTTGACGATGATCGCCCGCGCCTGCCGGGCACGGCTCCGTGCAAATACGGAACGCCAGGGCGTGTGGCTTGGCGTACACGCCATCGCCCTGGCAACGCAGCGTTAATCAATTTGGAATGTCTTCCCCAATGGTTATCATGTATCACTTATCCAATATGGGATTGGCCAAAGCAGTACTGGAGACAGACTAATGGTTGCACGGACGCTTCTGAGTCGCCGGCACTCTGGACGGAACATCTCTACGCGGCGTCACCATGACCGCCACCCCGCCGCACTGGAAATACTCGAGTCCCGGTGGCTGTTAACCAATTCCATTGCCACGCCCAGCATCACCCCCGATTGGGCCACCGACGCCACGCTCACGCCCACCATCACCGTGCCTATCGGCAAGAGCCTCATCATTCCGCTTAACGACAGCAACACCGCCGGGTTGCCGCTCACTTACAATGTCCAAAGCTCCAATCCCAACATCACCGCCACCCTGCACACCGACAATACCTTCATCGATTTCCACGTCACCGACGGTGCCAGTATCACCGGCGACATTGTCGTCGAACTCCTCAACGATGTGGCCCCGATGACCGCCGCCTATATCACCAGTGACGTGCAAAGCGGCTTTTACAACAACACTATTATCAATCGCGTCGTGCCCGGCTTTGTGATTCAGGCCGGCAGTCCCAACGGCACCAATTCCTATGGCCCGTTCAATAACCTCGATGAATTCAATGCCAATACCATCTACAGCGGCGATGGCCAGTTTGCCATGGCCCGCACCAGCAATCACGATACCGCCTCCACCCAGTTCTTTATCACCGTCGGCCCGCAACGGACGTCCCTCGATATGAATTACACCCTCTTCGGCCAGGTTGTCAGCGGGCTCGATCTGGTCAAAGCCATCAACACGGTGCCCATCACCAATGGTGCCACCGATGGCCCTCCCGCCTCGCCCATCACCATTACCAGCGCCACGGTTATCACGGATACCGCCGACGCCGTGATCACCCTGGCGGCCAATAGCACCACCACCGCCAACGATACCACCACCATCACCGTGACCACCAGCGACGGCCAGGGTAACACCTCCGCACCCCTGACGTTTGTCGCGCAGGCCGTGACCGATCCGGCCACCATTGACGATCAACCGGTCTTCACCACCCCCTATACCAACAATGCCACCTGGGGCACCACCGATTCCCCCACCCTCATCTATACCACCCCGGTTAACACCCCGATCACCATCCCGATTTCCGCCACGGATATCACCGGGGCGCAGGATGCCTTTTCCGGCGGTTGGCTCAACAGTTCGGGCTCCAACGCGACCGGATCATTCACCACCGTCGCCACCACCGGCACCACCAACACGATGGGCCTGACCGTTACCCCCAACACGGGTTTTACCGGGGTGCTGACCCTTTCGCTCCAAGTCACGCGTGCCAACGATACCGCCGAAAGCTCTTCCAATACCAGCTTTGCCCCTGATACCCGCACCTACACCATCGCGGTCGGCGACGGCGCACTGACTATCACCAATGCGACCGCTGT
>Ga0316217_10005127_pt1 | contig 13756 bp, 14 predicted proteins | sample 1anoAmetaG_FD_203633 | JGI IMG/M metagenome (GOLD analysis project Ga0316217, IMG submission 203633) | Freshwater microbial communities from Trout Bog Lake, Wisconsin, USA - 1anoA | ecosystem: Environmental > Aquatic > Freshwater > Lake > Hypolimnion/Profundal zone | place: USA: Wisconsin...
GGTAGAGCAGCCAGTAAATCACCACGCCGGTCACGGAGACATACAGCCACAATGGCCACGTCCAGCGGGCGATTTTTTTGTGCGCTTCAAATTGCTGCTTCCGCGCCCGGTGCAGCGTCACGAGAATCAACGGCACGATAGCGGCGGCGAACAGCGTGTGCGTGAACAGAATGGTCAGGTAAATCGGGCGAAACCAGGCAGGATGGACAAACCGCGTCGGTCCCAGATGCAAGACAACAGCGAGATAAATGTGATAGGTGAGATAACAGCCGAGAAAAACCACCGACGTGCCAAATGCGGCAATCATGCAGTTGCGGTGCGCGGTTTTGCGACCGCGCTTGATGAAGACAAAACCGAGTGCGAGGAAAATCGCGCTCACGCCATTGAGTGTGGCGTTGACGGCGGGGAGGTCGTGGATGGTCATGGCTCGTTTTCCAGTTGCCGGACGGTTTTCAGCAACTGCGATTGAACGGTATTGGTCCAATCCACGCCCTCGCCGCCGGTTTCAAAACTACCGCGCAGCCGCGCATGCTTGTCCACTACCACGAAAATCGTGGTATGGATGAACAGGTCGGCGGCGTCTGTTTGCTCCTCGATTTTCACCGGCACGGCGCTCAACTTCAAACTGCCGCTGGCCAGCGCGGCGATTTCTTTTTTCGTTCCGGTGAGAAAGGTCCAGCGCTTGAAATCCGCGTCAAAGCGTTCGCCATATTTTTTCAGGACGGCGGGCGAATCGAATTCCGGGTCGGTGGTGAGCGTGACAAGCCGCGCGGCGCTCGCCGGCGGCAGCAGATTTTGCAGCGAGCGCATCTGGCCGGTCATGCGCGGACACGGGCCGGCACAGCGCGTGAAAACGATGTCGGCGACCCAGACGTGGTTGGTGAAATCCGCAAGCGTGGAAATTTTTCCGTCCTGATTGGTCAGCGTGAACTCCGCGACCGGGCCGATGACCGGAAGTGGTTGCTGGCTCAACTGCCGGCTGACTTGGACCAACCACGCCGCGAACGCCAGGCCGATGAGGCCGAACAACAGCAGACAGCCGATCCAGATGGTGCGCGGGGCGCAGGGCGAATCTTCCGTCATAACGTTGCGGAATTATGCACCGAAACCCGGCCGCCGCAAGCGAACGTGCGCCGGGCTGTGGCGGCCGCGCCGAAGCCGCGGTTATTCAAAGCTCGTGGGCGCGGCGGAGCCGGACTTGGATTTCAGCCACGCCGCGTAATCATCCTTGCTCTGCACGACAATGAAGCCACCGGACATCGCCGCGTGGCCGTTGCCACAGAGCTGCGCACATTCAATCTGGTAACGGCCCAGTTTCGTGGGCGTGAAGGTGAACGGAATGCGCAGGCCCGGAATTGCATCCTGCGTCACGCGCATGGCGACGAGCTTCAGCGAATGAATCACGTCCTTGGAACTCAAATAAATCAGCACCGGCTTGTTGACGGGAACGTGAATTTCATTGAACACCTGCACGTCGTCCTTGCCGGCGGGGTCGGTTGGGTCCACGCCGAAGACGTTGTTCTCGGCGACCAGCTTCATATCCTGCCGGCCGAATTTTCCGTCCACGCCGGGATAGCGCGCGTTCCACGCAAACTGCTGCGCGACGATTTGAATGACGGTGGAGTCTTCGGGCTGGGGAAAATGGTCCACATTTTTCGCCCAAATGGGCAGGGCCACGCCGACGAGCAGCACGGCTTCGATGCCGACAATCGCCAGCTCAACGTAGCTCGGCACCTTGCTGGTGGAGCCGTGATAATCGGCCTTTTTCTGGCGCGCGGCGCTGAACCGCCAGAGCACAAAGCCAAAATAAATAATCCAGCCGACGAACAGCGCGAGCATCAGCCAGTGGAGATAAACCATGAGATCGTCCACCGCTTTGCCGTTGGACGAGGCGAGTTCGGGCAAACCGAGAACTTTGTGGGCGAACCAGTCTTTCATACTTTTGCTTCGGAAGAATTTTTTTGTTCGGCGGCGGCGGTGAGCGCCTCGCTTTTGCGGATGGCGTAAATCAAAAAAGTCAGGAACGCGCCGAGCACCGTCGTGATGACGGCGCCAAGCGTGAGGATGGCCCAGTTCATGCCGTCGGCCATCGGCGCATCAATGTTGCCGCCAAAGCAGGCGGCGCAGGCGAAGATTTTTGCCGGCGCGAGCAGGACGGAAGCGAACAAAATATTACGGAACAATTTCACAGGTAGCTGACGTTTTTCAGTTTCTTCAAAAAATAAACGCCATAGACAATCACGAAAATGCCGGCGGTGATTCCCGCCACGCCCCAGAACACGCTGCCCGATTGAAACGCCCACGCCGCGCAACCGAACGACAGCGCGGTGAGCAGCGTCACAAAAATAAGGTGGAAGGCTTTGAGTGACATTTTGTTTTTTAATGGGAAACGGTGCCCGGCGGAAAACCGTTCGTGGCCCAAACCGTCAAGCCCATCAGGCCGATGAAAAAGAACACGGTGAAACCGAGCACGGTGTAGATGAGTTTTTTTTCGGTCAGCAAATGCATCAGGTAGCCGGCGACGAGAAAGGCGTTCACCACCGCAATGGCGAGGATGATCCCAACTTTCAGCATCCAGCCCTCACCGAGATGCGAGAACGACGTGGCGATCATCGCCGACGTGGTGCAGACGATGACAAGGAAAACGACCGCGCAGAGGCGGATGTAATTTTGCAACGAAACAGGTTTATCGGATTCACTCATATAAATCATCAGGTCAAATAAAGCACAGGAAACAGAAAAATCCAGACCAGATCCACGAAATGCCAGAACAGGCCGGACACCTCAATGCGGTTGGTGAAGCGTTCGGGATCGGTCTTCCACATGCGGCGGCCCGGTCCCCAAAAATAAAAAATCACCAGCGTGCCGCCAAGAATGTGCAGAGCGTGCAGGCCGGTCAGCGTGAAATAAATCGCGGTGAACGTGTTGTGCGCCGGGCCATAGTTGCCCATTTTCTTGATGTCGGTCGCGGCAATGGTGATTACCTCATGCTTCGCCGCCTGCGCTTCCGGGCTGCGCAAATCCATCAGTTCCTGGCGATCCTCGACGATGTGCCCGTGCAGCGTGAACGTGCCGGTTTTCTTCGCGAGATCGAAGTCTTTCGATTCCGCGATAAAATGGCCGTCGGCAAATTTGCCGTTGGTCAACTGCACTTCGTAGTGCAGCAGTTTGTCGCGGTATTCGTAGCTTTTAATTCCGAGGAACGTCAGCGCCAGCAAAATGGTGCAGGCGTGGAAAAATTTGAACTTGCCAAAGTCACGCACCTTGCACGCGGCCCACGCCAATAGCGTGGTAATGGCTGAGAGCGCGAGCAGCAGCGTGTTGACGGTGCCGAGCGTGACGTTGAGCCAACCGTGCGGCCAGTCGCCGGGCGCGGCGCCGACGCGCAGCAAAACGTAGGCGGAAAAAAGTCCGCCGAAGAGCATCACTTCCGACGCGAGAAACAGCCACACGCCGAGCTTGGCGTTGTAAATACCGGTGTCCGGCCGGTTCTGAACGGTGTAGGGAATTTCCATGGCAAATCAGTGGTGCGCGGTTGGCGTGATCGGCGCGGAAGAGCTTTCCGCTTCGTCCTGCGGCGTGAAATCCGCCGCGTGGCCGGGCGCGCTGTATTCGTAAGGCCCGCGCACCGTGACCGGCTCGTGCGCAAAATTGCCGTGCGGCGGCGGCGTGGGCGTCTGCCAGTCGAGCGTCGTGGCCTGCCACGGATTGCTGTCCACCGGTTCGCCGTGGCTGATGCTCCAGAATAAATTGATGATGAACGGAATTTGCGCGATGCCCAGCGCGATGGCGGCCCAGAGAATCCAGCCGTTCAACTGCATCACGCTGCCGGGCAGCGCGTCAATCGCGCCCGGCACGCGCGCGGCGGAATAGTTCACCGCGCCGTCGCTCATGCGGCGTAACATGCCCTTGATGCCTTGCGCGAACATCGGCATGAACACCAAATTCATGAACGTGAACGAGCACCAGAAATGCACGCGGCCCCAAAATTCGTTCATTTTCCGGCCGGTGATTTTAGGAAACCAGAAATACACGCCGGCAAACAGCGCAAAAATCGTTCCCGGCGCGACGACATAATGGAAATGCGCGATGATGTAATAAGTGTCGTGCAGATACAAATCGCTCGCCGCCAGCCCGAGCGGCAGGCCCGTCAAACCGCCGATCCCGAACATCGGCAGAAATCCGAGCGCAAACAGCATCGGCGTGTTGAAGCGGATCGAGCCGCCCCAAAGCGAGAGAAACAGGCACGTCAAAATGATGACGGACGGAATCGAGATGATCATCGTCGTCGTCTGAAAAAACGTGGCGATTTTCTGGCCCATGCCGGTGAGATACATGTGATGCGCCCAAACGATGAAGGACAGGAAGCCGACGAACAGCGCCGAATACACGAGCGATTTATAGCCCCAGAGCGGCTTGCGCGTGTTGTTGGCGATGACTTCGGCAACAATGCCCATCGCCGGCAAAATCAAAACATAAACTTCCGGGTGGCCCAGAAACCAAAACAAATGCTGCCACAGCAACGGGCTGCCGCCGCCGCTGCGGTCGGCGATTTGCCCGCCGATCGCCAAGCCCGTCGGCAGAAAGAAGCTCGTGCCGGCGACGTTGTCCATCAATTGCAAAACGCCGGCCGCTTCGAGCGGCGGAAATGCGAGCAGCAAAATGAACGCCGTCACAAATTGCGCCCAGACGAAAAACGGCATCCGCATCCACGTCATGCCCGGGGCGCGCAATTGAATGATCGTCGCAATGAAATTTACCGCGCCCAGCAGCGACGACGTGATCAGTAGCACCATGCCCACGAGCCAAAAAGCCTGACCGTGTGTTGGAATAGTCGTGGCCAGCGGCGAATAGGAGGTCCAACCGGCTTGCGCCGCGCCGCCGGGAATGAAAAAGCTCACCAGCATCACCACGCCGCCGAGGAAAAACGAGTGGAAGCTCGCCATGTTCAACTTAGGGAACGCCATGTCCGGAGCGCCGATCATCAGCGGCGTGACGTAATTGCCGAACGCCGCGAACGCCAGCGGCACCACGCCGAGAAACACCATGATCGTGCCGTGCATCGCGCCGAAGGAATTATAGAGGTCCGGCGAAATCGCGCCGTGCGCCGCCGGCTGGCCGAGGATTTTTTCGAGCAGCGGACCGAACACCGGCACCGGCACGCCCGGATGCGCGATCTGCCAGCGCATGAGCAGCATCAGGAAAAAACCAAACAGCATGAACGAAAGTGACATCAAGCCGTATTGAATGCCGATGACTTTGTGGTCGGTGGAGAAAATGTATTTCTGCCAGAAATTCAGCTCGTGGTGTTCGTGCTGACCGTGGTCGTTATGCGCGTGCGGCGCAAGGGCCTCGCGATACGGCGGAAATTCTTGGACATTTGCCTGCATAAAATTTATTTCAACTTGTTTCCCACCAGCGCCGCAATCAGCAACGGCAGATAAATGATGGAGGCGAGGAACAACTGCCGCGCGCGTTGCGCCGTCAGTTGCCGCGCGAATCGCACCGCGCACAAAAAATAACCGGTGCCCAGGACCAGCGCGGCAACTAGGTAAATTTTCCCGTTCAGCCCAAACGCAAACGGGCACAGGCTCGCGAGCAGCAGGGCAATCGTATTGCCCACCGCGTGCTGCGCCGTGCGGCTGCCGCCCGCGTCCACGTTGGGCAACATGATAAAACCGGCTTTCGTATATTCGTCGCGGTAAAGCCATGCGATGGCCATAAAATGCGGAATCTGCCAGAACGCCAGGATCGCGAATAGCGCCCAGCCTTCGCCGGACAGTTCGTTGCGCGCCGCCGTCCAGCCCATCAGCGGCGGCAGCGCGCCGGGAATCGCACCGACCAAAGTATTCACCCACGTCACGCGCTTGAGCGGCGTGTAAATAAACAAATAGCTGACCAGCGTGACCGCACCGACAACGCTGGTGAGCAAATTAACAAGCGTGGCGAGATAAATCAGACCGGCGACGGAACACACGCCGCCGAAAATGGCGACGGTCGCCGGTTGCAACCGGCCTGACGGCAGCGGCCGGTCCGCCGTGCGGCGCATTTTTGCGTCGTAATCGCGTTCGAGCAACTGGTTCAGCGCCGCCGCGCCGGCCGCGACGAGCGCGGTGCCGAGCAGTGTGTGAAACATCGGGAGAAAATTCACCGCGCCGTGTTCGCCCAGGTAAAACCCGACGAACGTGGTGAGCAGCACCAGCGCGGTGAGCCGCGCCTTGACCAGGTCGGCGAACACCGCCGGCCAACTTTTTTCCGCAACCCCGGTTGCGGGGAGAATTTCCGCTGACAATTTCATTTCAGTTTTGAGCTGCTGGCGCGTGAGTTAACGCGCCTAATTCACCCTATTTTGTCATCAATGAGCAAAATATGTCAATAGTGTTTGCGGCAAAATGAGGAAGGGAAATGGCCTAGACGAAGCCGGACAACCTTGGCGTTATTGCTGGTGGCAACCCGTGCGCGGGCGGGCGCTATTTGTTCGCCAGCCGTGTCCGCCGCGCGGCGACCAACCACCAAAGCGCACCGGTGAGCAGCGCCAGCGCGCCAACCATGACGTGCAGCGTGGCGATATCCGCCGCCTTGTTGGACCAGATGGTCGCCGCGCCGAGGAAAAGTTGCAGCGTCAGCAAGCCGAGCCAGAAGAAGGCGGACTTCGTCAGCGCGTCGCCGCCGCCGAGTTTTTTCCGCGCGAGCATCGCCGCCGCCGCCACGCCGAGGAAAATGAGGTAGGCGACGAGCCGGTGGATCATTTGCAGATTCACCCGAAACGCCGTGATGGAGTTTTCACCGTTCAGTTCCATGTGATGTTCGTTGTAATTCGCGATGGCTGCAGGGCTGGTGGACGGCCAGATTTTTCCATAAGCCATCGGGAAATCAGGAATTGCCAGACCGGCGTGCTGGTGGCGCATGGTCGCAGCAATGAGGAGCTGGATGAAAATTAAAATCGTGACGTAAAGGACATGGCTGCGCAGCCCGCGCGGAACGGAAATTTGTTTTTCCGTTTCCAAATTTTGCCACCAGCGGCTGGTGAACAGTGCAAGGGCGGCGGTCAACACCAGAAAAGTTTGCGCCACCGCGCCGTGCGGAACACCGAGCCAGTCCAAATGCAGGCGGACGCGGAGGCCGCCGAGAATTCCCTGCGCGACGACGAGCAGAAACGCGGCGATGCCGAGCCAGTGCAGCCATTTGCGCGAATCTTTCAGCCAGAGCCAGAAGGCGAGAATCGTCGTTAGCAAACCCACGACCGATGCGAGCAGCCGGTGCGTGTGTTCAAAAAACGCACCGCCGGTCCAGAATTTGATTGGCAGCGCGAACATGTTGTAGCCGTAGCTTGTCGGCCAGTCGGGCACGGACATGCCAGCTTCGTGGCTGGTGACGAGGCCGCCGAGACCGATGAGCAGAAACGTGGCGACGGCGTTGAGCACGGCGAACCAGAACAGCGCGGGATGGTATTTGTTGTTCATTTTGAAAAAAAGAAAGACCGCTGCGGATTGTGTCACGCAGCGGTCGTGAAAGGGAAACAAAATTTATTTCGCTTCAAACGTGAAGTTTTGCACGGTGCCGTCGTCCTTCACTTCGATCTCGGCGGTTTGCGTGCCGAGCTTGCGGTGCGCGGCTTCGAGCGTGTATTTGCCGGCGGGGACATTTTTGATGGTGAACTTGCCATCCGCGCCGCTCACGGCGAAATACGGATGATCAAACACGCTGACCCAGGCGAACATCCACGGATGCACGTCGCATTTGAACTTCAAAAACATTTCCGGCTTGTCGAACGTGTAGGTCAGATCCGCGCCGCCGGGCATCTGCACCTGGTTGGATTCGGGATTGGCGGTCGGCTGGGCGTGGACGTTGTGAACGAGCTGGTCGGAATTTTTCACGATCAATTTCTGGCCGGTCTGGATGGCGACAATCTGCGGCACATAAAGCGCGCCTTTCTGGTCCAGCGTCGCCGGAGCCGCGCTCGCGCCGGTGGATTTGCCAGAAAAGCCCTTGAGCGAAATAATCACATCGGCTAGTTCGCCGTTCGCGCCGACTACGTAAAATTTCGTCTTCGGCAGCGCGCCGGGATAGAGCGGGGCGCAGTTCGGGTCGTCCTTGATGGGCGTGAGTTCTTTTTCCGCCGGCGCGGTGCCTTTGAAATTAATGGTGCCGGTGATGTCAGCCGCGCTGGCCAGTTGGGCGGCGGCGAACAGTCCGAGTGAAAGCAGTAAAAGTGATTTTTTCATAAGTTTAGATGACGGCGGCAAACTAGCATTTGCGTGCGTCGCCTGCAAGCCGATTGGCGGCTTACAAACCGGCCATCACGCGCGCCATTTCCAGTGCGGTCTGCGCCGCCTCGGTGCCGCGATTGTGTGTTTTGTCCAGGCAGCGTTCCTTTGCCTGCTGCTCGTTTTCTAAAAGCAAAACCTCGTGGATGACCGGCACCTCGTGCTCAATTTGGATCTGCACCAGCGCGTTGCTCACGGCTTCGCCGATGTGTTGGGCGTGCGTCGTTGCGCCACGCAAAATCACGCCCAGGCAGATGATGGCGGAAAGCGAGGTGTCCGGCGCGAGGCGCGAGGCGCGGGCGAGTTTCGCGGCCACAACGGGAATTTCATACGCGCCGGGCACGCGGACGATTTCCACTTTGCCGCCGGCGCGGAGAATTTCCGTTTTTGCGGCGCGCAGCATGGCATCCACATAGCGGGCGTTGTAGGTCGAGGCGACGATGGCGAAACGGCCGCCGCGCGCGGAAATTTTTTGGGACTGATTTTTTTGCAGCATGAAGAAAATTTAACCCGGCCGCGGCCCGATGACACGATTTTTCACCGTTCAACGGCCGGCCGGATTGTTCCCGGTCTTGGGAATGGCGACCGGCCGCCATTCGCCCTGGGCCGTCGAAACCATCACGATGTCCTCGCCGCGCGCGATGAATTGCGTGACCTCCTCGACCGGCTCCGGCCCGGCGGATTTGTTCTCGTCGCGCACGCGGGCGGCCTCCATCAGCAAAAATTCCCACGTGCCCGCAACGGTGCGTTCCGGCGGCGAACGAAACGGCTGGAGCTGAAACTGGCCGCCCGTGAGCGCGAGCAGTTGTTGAAACGCCTTTTCGCCGGTGAGCTTGCCGGCGGTGGCGTGGATGATGCGTCCGGCCTCGATGAAAATCTGCCCGTGCGTCCGCGCGTCGCGGATTTCCAAAATCAACGACTGCCGGCCCAGGCATTCCATCTGGATCACGTCCGCCAGGCCGACCTGCCGCAGCGCGCCGGAAAAACCCTCGCGCGGTGACCAAAGCAGCAGCTCGTTCAGCATGTTGAACGCCACCTTGATGCCGTCCGGCGAAACCGGTTTTTCCAGAAACAATTCCGCGCCGCTGCCCAGGCAGGCCGCGCGGTTGGTCTCATTGGCCAGGCCCGTCATCATGGCAATTTTCACGGCGGGATGACGGCGGTTGATGATGCCCTGCAACTGAATGCCGTCGAGCATCGGCATGCCGATGTCCAGCACCACGAGGTCAATCTCCTGCTGCCGCAAAATTTCCAGTGCGCGGTCCGCCGTCGTGGCCGTGTAAAGCTGCCAGGCGCCGGCGCTCAACTCGCCGCACAGCGCGGCGAAGGTTTCCAAAAACGCCGGGCTGTCGTCCACGAACAAAACGTGTTTTTTCTCGGCCGGCTCGCCGGCGGGCGCGGCGGGTTTGGCCGGCGCAGCAGCCACCGGTGGCGCGGGCGGCGATACTGGCGAGGGCGTGGCTTCAAAACACAGTTCCACATTGCCGAGCCGGAGCGACTGGCCTGGCTTGAGCACGGCCTCGGAGATTTTTTCGCCTTGGACAAACGTGCCATTGGTCGAATGCAGGTCACGCACCACCAGTTCACCGCCGCGCAACTGCACATCGCAATGTCGGCCGGAAATCGACGCCTCGACGATTTGAAACGCATTGCCATCCGCCCGGCCGATAGTCGTCCAATTCGCGTCCAGCTCATGCGCGGATGCGGCAACGCCTGTGGTGATGACGACGAGCCGGGCCATGTCAATAGAGGTAACTCATGCCTGCAAAATTATCCGCCAAAAAAGCAGGCGGGCAAATGAAAAGAAAAGTCTCCGCCAAATTCAAAAACCAGTGTGTGCGGTCAACCCCGAGGTAAATTTGCAGATTATAAAAGGTGCCCCAGCTTCTCGCGCTTCGTGTTCAGATACCGTTCGTTGTGCGGATTGGGTTTGATTTTGATGGGCACCTGCTGGGTGATTTTCAAGCCGTAGCCTTTCAGCCCGACGATTTTTTTCGGATTGTTTGTCAGCAGCCGGATGGTTTTCAGGCCGAGGTCGCAGAGGATTTGCGCGCCGAGGCCGTATTCGCGCAGGTCCGTTTTGAAGCCGAGTTTTTCATTCGCTTCCACGGTGTCGTAGCCTTGCTCCTGCAATTTGTAGGCCTGAATTTTCGGTGCGAGACCAATGCCGCGGCCTTCCTGCCGCATGTAAAGAATCACGCCGCAGCCGGCCTCGGCCACCTGCCGCATGGCGGAATGCAGTTGCGGCCCGCAGTCGCAGCGGCGCGAGCCAAAGACGTCGCCGGTGAGACATTCACTGTGGACGCGAACGAGCACGTTTTTTTTGCCGGCCACGTCGCCGCGCACCAGCGCGACGTGATTTTCGCCGTCAATTTTCGAGCGATACAAATGCAAATTAAAATCGCCGTAGTCGGTCGGCATTTTCACGGTCTCGATGTGTTCCACCAGTTTTTCGCGCGTGCGGCGGAATTCGATGAGCGCGGCGGTGGTGGCAATTTTCAATTTGTGTTTCTGCGCAAATTTCAAAAGCTGCGGCAGCCGCGCCATCGTGCCGTCGTCGTTCATGATTTCGCAGATGACGGCGATGGGCCGGCAGCCGGCGAGCGTGGCGAGATCCACGGCGGCTTCGGTGTGGCCGGCGCGCTGGAGCACGCCGCCGGGCTGGGCGCGCAACGGAAACATGTGGCCGGGCTGCACGAGGTCGCCGGGCGTGGCCTTGGGATCGGCCATGACGCGGACGGTGGCGGCGCGGTCGGCGGCGCTGATGCCGGTGGTGATGCCGCGCGCGGCGTCCACGCTGGTCTGGAAATCGGTTTTGTGGGACTCGCGGTTCTGGCGGACCATGCGTTCGATGCCGAGCTGCTGCAGGCGCGCGGCGGTGGTGGGCACACAGACCAGCCCGCGCGCGTGGCGGATCATGAAATTGATGACGGCAGGCGTGGCGTGCTGGCCGGCGACGATGAGGTCGCCTTCGTTTTCGCGGTCGGCATCGTCCACGACGATGACCATTTTGCCTTTGCGGAGGTCGGCAAGGACGGCTTCGATAGAGTCAAACTGGGTTTTCATCAGCGGGCACAGGCTAATCCGAAGCCGGGAAAATGTCACATCATTCGTGGAATTGATGCAGGTTTTCCGGATTTTTGCTGGCCGTTTCGCAAAATCGGATTATTATGAAGCTGATAACAGAAGTTTATATTTAAACAAATCGGCGACGGGTGACGGCGCCGCGACCAATCATGTCACACGGTCATCCAGCAGAAAAAACCGACAGCGCGGCGGGCAGCCCCCCCACCGCAGTTCCTGAATTGCAGGAAAATCTCCGCCGGCTCGACCGGCTGGCCAATCTCGGCCTGGTTTCCGCCAGCATCGCGCACGAAATCAAAAACGGGCTGGTCGCCATCAACACCTTTGTGGCCGTGCTGCTGGAAAAAGGCGAGGACCGGGAAATGGCCGACATGGTGCAGCGCGAACTGAAGCGGATTGACGGGCTGGCCACGCAGATGCTGCGGTTTGCCTCGCCCAAGCCGGCGGCGCAGACGACGGTGCATGTGCATCATATCTTGGATCATTCGCTGCGGTTGCTGGAGCACCAGCTGGGCGACCGGATGATTGTCCTCAAGCGCGACTACTGCGCGATTCCCGACACGGTGCGCGGCGACGAGTCGCAATTGCAACAGGCATTTATGAACCTGTTGTTCAATGGCGTCGAAGCCATCGGCAGCAACGGCGAACTGACCGTGGTCACGGAAATCACCACGGCCAAGGACGGGGTGCGCCAGTTGAAAATTCATTTTCGCGACACCGGCGCGGGCATCACGCCGGAAAATCTGCCGCACGTCTTCAAAGCGTTTTTCACCACCAAGAAAAATGGCACCGGTCTCGGACTGGCCATCTGCCAGCGCGTGACGCATGAGCACGGCGGAACGATTGCGGTGCACAGCCAACCCGGTCACGGCGCTACCTTCACCGTTTCGCTGCCGGTGGAATAAACCGGCCGCCGCCCGTTTCCAAGAAACCAAAAACCGCGTTCTTGCAAACGCGGTGGCGGTGGTTTTGGAAGCGGTTTTGAGAAATTATTCCCCGAGCATGTGGTAAGGATCCGCCACGTCCTCGCCCACGCGCGTGGACGGGTTGGCCTTGAGCGAAAGCGTAAAGGCGACGGTGAAATCGGGCGAGCTGCCGACGTTGTCCACCACGCGGAAGGTGAGCGCGCCGGTCCAGCTCCGCAAGTCGCGGTAGAGCGTGTAAAACTGCTCCTGCAACCGGCCGGACTCCGAATTGAAATTATGCGTGGCGCGCAGCCCCCAGTTGTCGCTCACGCGGAAAAACAAGGTGCTGGTGATGAAATTATTTTCGACGTTGCTGATGAAGCCGTCCCGCAGATACCAGTGGCCCAGCCCCCAGCTCCAGCGGTCGTTCGGCGCAAAAGTGAGCTGGTGAAACGCCATGTTCAAATTGCCGCGGTCGAGGTCGTAGCGCAGTTCCGAATCCAGCGACAGCCAGGAGCGCGGCCGGAACGTGAGCTGCGAATACAAATCGTTCAACGGACTTTGGCCCGGTTTCGGATCGAGCCGCCAGTCGAGCAGCAGGTTCCAGTTCAGCAGGTCTTCCAGCCGGCCGGCGCGTTTGGTCTGCAAAACATTGCGCAGGCCGAAGCGGACAACGTTCATCGTGTCAATCGCGTCAATGCTGTTGTAGTCCGGGAACAGCACCGGCGAGAGCATGAGCGAGGGAATGTTGCCGTCGAACTGCGGCAACTGCGCCGGCGGCGTGCTGGGGTCGGGCACATAAACGTAGTTCGCCGACGGCTCGATGATGTGGCGCAATCCGTCCATCTGCAGAAATGAGTTGGTGGCGTCGCTCCACAGCCGCGAGGCTTTGAACGACAGGCCGACGCCCGTGTTGAAAACGCCGCGATAAACTTCGCTGTTGGGCAGGCCGTTGGTAAGGTTCTGGCTGCTGTAATACGTCAGCCGGCCGCCGACACGTGGCGTGACGTTGAGCCAGTGGAAAAACGTCCACGGCAAAGTGAGCTGGTGATAGGTGTCGGCGCGGGTGGCGGAGGCGGCGTAGAAGCCGTTGCTGGCCGGATACAACACGCCGTTGGTCGCGGCATTGGCGGTGAACGCGCGATACCAGCCCGCCGAACTTTCGCTGTCGTAGTAAACCGGCGTGTCAAAAACCTGCTGGCGGTAGCCGGTGAGTTTCACGTCGGGCAGCCGCTCGACCTGGTCGAAAAAGCTGTTCACGCGCGGCGTGGCCAGCGCGTCGAGACTCCAGTTGTCCCAGTATTTGTTCGCCTCGACGAATGTGTTCGGCTGCGGATTAGCCGTGTATTCGCCTTCATAAAAATCATGCACGAACAGCGGGTCGCTCTGGTAGTTGACCTGCGCCTTCAAATTCAAGTTCGTCGCCGGCGTCGCCTGCCAGCCAAGATTGAAGCGCTGGCGGTTTTCGGGCATCTTGCCAAACTGCGGAAATGCATTCGT
>Ga0316217_10005128_pt1 | contig 13753 bp, 8 predicted proteins | sample 1anoAmetaG_FD_203633 | JGI IMG/M metagenome (GOLD analysis project Ga0316217, IMG submission 203633) | Freshwater microbial communities from Trout Bog Lake, Wisconsin, USA - 1anoA | ecosystem: Environmental > Aquatic > Freshwater > Lake > Hypolimnion/Profundal zone | place: USA: Wisconsin...
GCAGTTGAAACAAGAGTGGAGGAAGTCGTGGAAATCCATCACTAAAAGCCGAAAGCTGAGGAAACAAGAGTGGAGGAAGTTGTGGAAATCCATCACTAAGAGCCGAAAGCTGAGGAAATAGCAGTTGAAACAAGAGTGGAGGAAGTCGTGGAAATCCATCACTAAGAGCCGAAAGCTGAGGAAATAGCAGTAGAAACAAAGGCTGAGGAAGTTGTTAAACTTTATCATTAAGAACCACAAGTCTAGGTAATTTTAAATAATATCCTCTCCCTTTCTCCCAAAATCAAAGTTATTTAAAATATATCTTTGAATGTCCCTCAAGTCTCTTAAAACCTTCACCAATCTTCTGTCTTCATCCCGAAATAACTCAATTAAGCATTCTAATTAAATAAAGTTCCTTTTTCTGCTGAAAAGCAGCTTCATGTCTCAAGTTCATAGCTTTAAAATTAACGCAAAGTCTTAATCAATAATTAATAAATCCTTCCTGATTCCTAAAAAACTTAAAAAAATATCCAAAGATAATAACCTCTCGCCGCTTCTCGAGCTGCAACAAAAAACAAAAAGTAACTTGCAGTAGCCCCACAGCCGAAATCCAACATGTAGCAAAGATCTCCCGTAAGAACATAAAAAGCGGCAGCCGAGTCTCAAGCCTGTAAATGTGACATAATGTGATATGTTATACATTTGTAGTATTACTAGAAATACAATTGATTGAAGGTAAATATCAGTCTCAAGATATAATGCTCATTGGTCCAAAGCTAAAGGGCTGTTTTGCGTCCAAAATTTTGCCCTTTACGCTCTAACAGCTTCCCGCTTTTATCTTCATCTTCTTTGACAAACTGCTCTACAAGAGCTACAAATTTGACAACTTTTGCAACTAGATTGTTATAGGTAAATCTTTTTTGGTGGTGTTTTTGAAAACCAAGAAGGCATACCGTCCGACCGAAGTGAGCCAACTTTTAAAAGTTTTTTTGTCGTCAGATTGCACATTTTTAGCGTTCTATTCTATCTACGCAATATCTTCGATATATTGCAGCATCTTATCAAAGCCATCATCGACTTCGTAGCTGAATTTCGAGTTTGCGTAGGTGCAGAGATTGAAATCTGTTGCGTTTTCTAGGTTGATCAGGATTACTATTTCCTGGCCAGAGTCGATTTCTGAGATCTAGACTGAACCCTATCTCTGGTACATGTATTTCTAGTCGGATATCTTTTTGTTTACTTTGCCATTGCTGTAACTTAGAGCGATAATATGGCATACGTTGTAGGGAGTGTTGGAAGGCAAGCCTCTCTTTCGATGATCTTCCTGCGCTGCCATCACAAAACCATGAGTCAAAGAACCTGCCTATATCTTAACAATTAGATTTTTGACCTTCAGTTTGCGTTCTGAAGTGTAATAGTAGTTAGGTCGGATGTAATTGATGGCAGTTGTGGCGTAGTACTTGAAGTAGGTTTCAAAGGGCATCCAAAAAATACCGTCATCTTTGCTATCAGTGTACTTCAAAGCGGTTTTTGCATCTGCAGTCCATTTGCTTGATTTATCCGACCAAGCACCATTCCACTCCATCGTTCCCCAAGGATTTCGCAGTTGAATCAACTTTTCACCTTTGTAAACAGCCAAATCGAGAATAGAGTAAGCATGTCCTATAACGATTCCCTCAGTAGTCACAGACTAAGAGTGGTCTTACAACTTGAACTGTCCTTTGTCACTTTCATCTGTGCCGCAAGTCATAATGAACTGCATCCTATTGGCGTAGTTAAGCTTATCCCATATGCTTTCAGGGGTAATGCTTTTGTTTTTGTGGCTGAACGATTGGCCAGGTGCGCCTGAGAGATCTTTTATTGCTTCATAAGGTTGTCCGCCTACTATGTGTTCATAACATCCATAAGCCTTTGCGTAGGCCTTTTCAAGAAGTAAAACCCACAGCTCCTCATCTCCAGCTCTGCCTCGACTAAACACCACAGATTTTCCGTCAGGTTTGACTGGAATAAACCCATCGACTTCAATCAACTTCCACCTTCCATCAAGGCACAACCAAACCAGAAAGTATCCATTCTAGATGTCGTAGTACTAAAACAACCTTTAGATCAATCTGTTGTATTCAGCTAGTCCTGCCAAAGAGCATAAAAAGTAGCAGTCTCCAAGCTACCCTTGTACAATATCGTTGGGCTCAATCCCTTTTTAAAACAGTTTGGGCGACTTATAGAGCTAAGAGTAATGTTTCCACTTGAGAAGAGTTACGTTTTCTATCTTAGACGCAGATGCGTTATCTGTTAAGGAGGACCTCTCAGCTGGAAAAGATTTATCTTTGAAGATGGTTTTCTTCTATTTGAGCTTGTTTGCATTTGGTAAATAGACTTTGTTCAGTAGTTATAACTCTTCCTCGTTGGCTATGTAGGCAGAAAACTTATAGCCTTCCTCAGTGTGCACTTGGTTTTGAACTACAAGATTTTTGATTTAGTCAAATTCTTCGTTGTTCTGGCCTCTCTTTGCAACTTCTTATTTCACTTTACTCTAATTTTCAAAATTTTAGTCATATTCCTCTGCATAGCTCTAATTCGGCAGCTCCTTTCTGCTTTAAATTTACGGCATTCTTGGTTTTTGATCTTAATCCTGTTCACTTTCTATTTAAATTCCGTATTTTCCAGGCAGAGAACTTAGCCATTATTCGTAATCAAATTTGCCATTACTAGAAATGTTTTATTCGTAGATCTTTTGGATTTTTTCAATGTCTTCATTTATCCCTTGTAACTCAATGCAATTTTTGAATTATTGTAGGGTTATACCTTTTTTTGCATTTTTTGTGCCTTACTTAAAAGATTTCAACACTTTTCCTTTTTTTGTGGCATATCTTTGTGCAACTTCTCTCTAGATGGATTAAACGTCAACTTCCTTTTGTTCTTAGTTCTATGATTAAAATCTTTTGATAGGTTCTTCAATCTGTGGTGTCTTTTGTTGGTTTGCTTTCGTTCCATCTCTATCCTTCGATGTTTTTAAGTTGGCTTTGCTTTTCAAAACATCTGTCTTAACTTTGATCATTTAATCTTCAGTAAATTTCTGTTCAGGCACTTTGCTCTTTAAATTAGAATTTTTTATTTTGATCATACTTTCATCAGGTTTTTTTGCTTCCTAGTGAGTTAGTTTTTATTTTTTAGGCTAAGGGACCACTTTCTTTGAGGCTTTTTTGCTGGTTTATTGCTTTTTCTATTCAGTTTATTTGTTTTTCTCTTTGTCTTTTAGAGGTGAGCTTTTCTTGTTTTTACTTTAGCTTACTTCTTTCTTTTCCTTCTTAACTTACTTAGGTTTCTGGTTGTTTTGCGCACTATTTTACCCACTTGGTTTGTTTTTCGATGGACCTTTGCTAACTTATTAGACTTCTTCCATTTAAAGATCCTCTCCAAGGATATTAAGCCATTCATCAACACTTACTTCTCCTGAGGCATCCCTGTCAAACACTGTAAGAACCTTAGCAATAAGTCCAACATTGATCCCTAAGTGTTTCAATCCTTAAAGCAGCTCTTCTTTATCAACTAACCCATTGTGATTGATATCAATTCGATGAAAAACTTCAGTTTTAGTCAGCCCACTATCCTCAATAGCAATACTGAGCTAATTAATGATCTTTTCAGCAGGGACATCTTCTTAAACCATTGCTTTCTTCAAAGTGGGATGAAGCTTCTCATACTCAGTGCTGAAATTGCTTATTTGCTGAATGGAGTAGAAACTTCTGATTGCTGAAATGAACTCTTCTTTAGTGATTTACTGGTCATTGTTTAGATTGATTAGATTGACCCATTTGCGGATTTGGAATGGAGTCTAAGATGGCATTATCTTTTTGAGGCCTTACTACAGCTCAAATGGAGAAATACCCGGCTTACCATCAGCTTATGCCTCTTCAAATATTGTTATGGGATTCAGCTTCTTATCCCTCAAAATCACGCAAAGCTATTTGATTCCTTTCTCAAACTTCTAGTTTTGGATTTACTTCTAGTCTTTTTGCTTTATGTTTTCCATCGATTTTAGGTAAACTTAGTGCCTAACAGACCCAGTTAAGGTAGGATCCCAGAGTTTCAACAAAATCATGGATTCGTTGGAGTTAAGTTTGAGGTCTTTCATTTTTGAAGACAATTCCGCAACCCCACATGGATCCAATGTATTGTCCAGGAAATTGGAAATCTTAATTCCTTTCTTTTTGAGCAAGGCAGCTAGCTTTTCTCCGGCTCTCCTTTGGTAGGTTATTGCTTCCTTGCTTTCACAGCCTCCATGGGCATACAAAAATTCCTCATACTAATCGGAAGATAGCAAACCTTAATCATGCGAAAACTACCATTGAGATTGGTATCAACTGCATAGAACATTTCGTTTATGAGTTGCTAATCTAGGTTGGAGCTGAGTCTTACGATAGTGCGCATGAATTGTTATTTAGTGATTTCGCCTTAGTAGTTGCTGTCAGCCATTCTAAACACATCGGATAGCACCATACCCATTTCCTTCATGCGTTGGTTCAATTCATTGACGGTTTGTACAATGTTATAAAATGGATGAACTTTTTTGGAAGTGGTCAGTTTGCTGACTGCTTATTTTTTATGCTTTTTGGAGTCTTTGTAGCGGAGAGTTTCATTGATCTTCTGCTCCTTTTTAAGATGGTATTTGAGTAGCTTAATGTTGTGACGATATTCTTCAACCGTTTTAATTGAACTTTTCACTACACTTTACATTTAAATTTTGATCTATAAAACCTCTTATCTAGCTTTCTATAGACTTAGCCAAAGAAACTATCGTTTTTCAATACACTCTAAAAAACCCATTTTTCATTCTCAAAAAGTTACAAAAATATACGGTTTATTTATAATTAATCCAAATAGTTTTTTCTGGTTTACTTTATCTTTCATTTTTTTGCAAGTTTTTCTTTGAATAACTTTTAGTGATTATCCATATACCTCAACCCAATAAAGCCCATGTCTTTAAAACAAATCACTGATCAAATTAAAGGTATTTTACTTTTTAATTTGAGAATCTGATTCTAAAATGCCCATTTATAAAAACTCCATAACTTCCTACTTCCAATATTTATGGCTTCATAAAGATTAGTAATATGGAATTCTGATTCCGTTGTGATTATTGTATAAAATTCTTGTAGGTTGTTTTAGCAATTTTCAATTAGGAAATCAAGATATTTTATATTACGTCATATGGAAAGGCTCCAAAAACTTAAAGCCTAGCTAGCAGATTCCTAGCAGTTCCAATATACGACTGATAAAGGTTGTCTCACGCTTGAACAGCGTAGATTTTATTAAGAAAACGGCTATATAGTCATCAAAAACTTCCTAAATCATTAGGACATTGATAAGTGGACTGCTCGCTTCAAAGAATATTGCGATAGGACCTTACAGCCGTAAGTTTGGGTTATATTTCAGGCTTCCTGGCATGCAGATAGTGAGAGACATCTCACTAGCAAAAAAGAATAAGCAGAGCTATAAAGATTTGAAAGGAGAATAAAATATTACGAAGGTTCAAGATTTCCAGTTTGACTAAGTCCTACAAACCTACTGTACGAACCCAAAACTTGTGCCCTACCTGAAAAGTTTTTGTGGCAACAACATCAAATCAGTGCATACCATGTTCATCAATAAGCCACCTTTTATGGGAGAAAGCTCAAGACACCCATTCCATCAAGACCTTGCATATTTCCCCTTTGGCCCGGCTGATAAAATTGTGGCAGCCTGGGCGGCTCTGGAGGATAGTACACTCTAAAACGGAAGTCTTCATATTTTCCCAAAAACTCATAAGGGCCGCTTCTATGATCACTCTTACCCTACTGAAGGGGAAGTGAATAAGGCTTACTTTGGAATCAAAGAGTATGAGAAATTTACAGGCGAAAAGATTGACCTTGAGATGAAAAAAGGAGATATTGTCTTTTTCCATCCCTTGCTTATTCACGGTTCAGGGATCAACAGATCTAAAGGTTACAGGAAATCAATGTGCTGCCATTTCGCAGCCTCAGAGTGCAAATACATTCCGATCGAAGGCACAGTCCAAGAGCTAGTCGCAAATTAAATAATGGGCTACTTTAAGAAAAAAGTAAGCCAAAGTGAAATGACTCCACTGTCCCAGATCAATAGCTACCATCAGATTTGGAGATTCAAAGCAGCCCTTGTCGCTGGCCAATCCTTTGAAGACGGACTTTGATGATGCCAATTAATGATATCAGGCATAAGGATATCAAAAATAAGAGTAATAGGAAAGATATCATTAGTTGGGTGCTGCCAGAGATTGTAAGGCGTTTTACAAAAGCTGGGATCTATTTCTTAGCTAGCTTAAACACTTTCTCTTTTCGACAAGAAGACCTGCCAACTGGATCTTTCCTTTCTCTTTAGCTTACGAAATATTCTAAATAACACAAAATGTACATTCTATTCTGATTTTTTGAGGTGGAGTACCTTCTCCAATCGGGTGAATTCTTAAGCCAACTCTGCTTTTTTCAACTTAAGCATCTTCACCTTCTCCATTTTGTCTGCGAAATCTTCAATTTTCTTTTAGTTCTCTGGGTCTCCGAATTTGATGCCCATTTGTTCCTACAGCTAGTGATAATCTTTTTCACTGAGGTAATGACTTTCTTTTAATTTGGTTTTCTTAGGCTTTGCTTTCATTCCTCTGTTCATCTCTTTGAGCTATTTCTATATCTGTTCAAACTAAAGTTGAATCCCTTGAGGGTTTGTAGAATCAGTAGCTAGGTTCTTAAAGCCTGAAGCCTGATCTTTTGCGTTTTTGAGTTCTCTTCTTTTTTCTTTGAGCATTTTAATGTGCGTTTTGGCTTTTTCTTGAGTTTCACTAATGTTTTCTTTGACCTTTTTGGTTTTAGTTTCCTCTATACTAATCATTTGCTTCAAGCTGTCGAGATAACTCGACAAGTAGTCAGTCTAAGAGCCATACATTTTGTTCAGATCGCATATCTTTAAGATAATTTATAGCTTTTTACTCAGCTCTTGCTGATTGCTTAGACTTTTCTAGAGCGCACTTTGCTTTTATTACAGACCGACGATGCTGGAATTGATTCTTTCCATTTCTTCTTGGGTTTTGTCGACTGATTGCATCTAAAGTCTCTTCATATCCTCTATCTTCTAGACCAAGATTTCATTATCGTGCTTCAATTCATTGAATTTTCGTATGACCATAGTGTAGTCTCGACTATCGTTTTTGTTCTCCTTCTAGCGCTTGATTAGGCACTATGCTCCGAAGTTGGACTTTTTGATGTTGGGCAGCATTCTTGATTATATTGCTTAGTTTTGGGTCACAAACATGTTCAAACTAGGCAAACTCACTTGTGCTTTTAGTTGATTCTTCGCTAGATTGTTCTTCTCTAGAAGTTTATTTTAGTACTGTTTTTCCTTGATTATATGATCTTAGATTTTGTTCAAATTTAGTTTATATTTCTTCGATTGGTCAGTCTAGAGGCGAGATCTTTTTGTCAAGCAAAAAGAGCCTTACTTTTCGTCACCTTTCTTCAGCTTCTCTAACTTAAACTGAGGGTTTTTGATTGGCAAAATGTCGATCTTTTTCTCTGTATAAATGCCAAGTTTCGTTTACTTGGCAGTTTTAGTAATTTTTAAGACTTCCCGAATAAGTGAGAACTCCTTTATAGGGGACATGAAGTGAATTGAACCCGGAAGACATTCTGAGATCATCTGAGAGTAGATATGCTTGACAGTTTGGCAGAGCCAAGGAAATTGCAGCCAGATCCATTGCTTATAGTAATAATAGCTCACTTATTCTCCATTTTTGTGGTAATCTTCTTCAAGGTATTCCTTGTACTTTTTAAGAATCAATGAATCTTTCAATTTTTCAACGTCTACTCTGAATTACTTTTCTTATTTGTTTTTGCAAGACTCTTCTTAGTTGTCACTTTATTCAGACTCAAAAGCCAACTCTCTGTCTTTGAACATGTTTTTCTTCAACGGCGCAAAGTAATTTTCTAAGTACTATTTCATTTATTAAGTGAAAAACTGCTTGAACTTCTCTTGATTTGACACTATACCCACATTCAGCTCCTAGACATTGAATGTCTGAAGTGCTTCTGCAGTGTCAGGCGAAGTAGCTTAAGAAGTTGATGGCCTTTAACCTTCAGAAGTTTCGTCTTGAGATACGATTTTTGGCTACTTTTGCTACTTTTGCTACTTTAGCTCTTTTTGCTCTTTTTGCTCTTTTTGCTCTTTTTGTTATTTTTGTTATTTTTGCTATTTATCTGTTTTTCTTTACTATCTAATAGGTTTGGGTTTTACAGAGTCTTTTTTATTGGTTTTTTTCTAGGTCTTAGGCACTGGACTTTTACTTTTTTCTTTGCCTTTTTAGCTTTCGAGGGTTTTTGATATTTCCTTTTTAATGGCGGTTGTAGTTAGAGTTTTCTTGAGTTTCGAAAAGCTATGGTCTATTGTTGTTTAAATTGGCTTCAGTTTGTAAATTTTACATTTGCCTACAATCTCCAAAACTTTGAGCTAATCATAGATTCCGATTTCTTGTAGATGTCCCACTTCTCCTTTGATCAATGGATGTCTGAACTTGGGTGTTTTGGCATTCTAGAATTCAGCGTACTATTTGAAGAAGATGCTGATTTGGAAAATGATTTTGTAAAGGTCTTCTTCTTTGGGGTAGTAATGTGAAGAGTAAGCCTCAATTGCTTTGTTGTACTCAAAGACAGGATCGAATTGCTAGAGTTGCTAAAGACGGACCCAACATTGGCAGAGCAGCTCTTTGCTGAAAGGTGTGTAAAGCATTATAAAGTTTTAGACTCGGCAGATCACTTCCTTCAACTCACTGAAGTTTTAAGTCTGTAACAGTTGATAAACGATTTCCTAGAGTCCTCTCAAATGCAGAGATTCATTTTTAATTGAACGAATGATGGAGTTTCTGTAAGTTCTGACTTTCTCTTTGTGGGGGTCAACTAGCATTTGGATAAGACTTTTGGCCTTAGGGTTGCAGATGATAAAGTACTCGAAAGACTAGACAATGAAGAAGTCGAAGTATTTGCAGAAAAGTTCCAGCTTCTAAAAAGTGATGTTGATGATCTTTTGGATCCACTTATACTTCAGCCCTTTCCTAGATAGAGTCAGAGTATAAAGCAAAGACTTGATCTCTTCTTCACTTAAGGAACTATCAGCGATGAAGCTGATGTAGTTCCTAAAGATTTCGTCAAAGTTTTCGCCTTAGACTTTGAACTGGGGTTTAGCCAAGACCATTTTTTCAATCAAGAGGATGTTATAAAGTTTCTAGCTGCTGTATTTTCCCAGCAGATGCTGCGTTTTCTCACAGCACTTCTTGATGATCTTTTCCTTTCGCTAGTGCGACATGTAGTGATGAAGGACCGTGCTGTTTTGGATGGTCTGAGGGTCATTCTTCATGGTTATAATGAGTTTGATATTGGAAGGAATGCGGGAGGGCAGCCAAAACTTGTGCTAGACTGGGTTTCCCTTCAAATCCACGCAGTTGTCAACTCCTTCCAGAATGATGACAACTTTGGGGACTTCGTTTTTCTTGTAGCCCAAGTATTGCTTCTACAGGAACTAAGAAGTGATTTCCAGCCAGTATTTGAAATACCTCCTTAGCTTCTCCTCATTGAGGTCCACCTTCTGCTAAATCTTGAAATGGTTCTAAATAAGGGGGGCAGTACCCTGAGCTGGATCATGATCTTGTAAAGAATATTGGAATAGATGGGGGTGATGGAGGCGAAGTGCGCGAGGTGCAGCCAGTCGGGGTGTTCGCGCTTGTTCTCCTTGAGGAAGGAGCAGAGGAGAGTCTTCTTGCCGACCTCGGCCTCGCCAGTGATGACAAGGGCGTTTTCGGTGTCCTGTTCTGCCCACTTCTGGATGAAGGCTAGCTACTAGTTGAGCTCAATGTGCTTGACGTTGTTATACTCTGCGATGAATAGCTCGGATTCGCTGCATGATGGGATAGTTACTCGCAGTAGTCCTTTTCTTAGAGGGTGCGGCTGTATTACTCCATGGAATTCGAATAGCAAAGAATTTTAATTATATAGAATAATCACTCTTTATGATTTTGGCGAACGCAGCTACGCAACCCCAAAAACTGCAATTATTTTCTGGCTGCTGGAGACCTTTGTTTTATCAGTCAATAACTTTGTTTTATCAATGGAAATATAAATGAGGGAGGATTGAATGATTATCCAAAGACAGCCTCTGTTCGGCAACAAAAGGAAAAGCTGAGACCATAATAGTAATCAAGAATCTTCAGGACCCACTGTCATCTTATATCTGTTCTGCCCTCTTTCGTTTCTTAACTCTACTCCCCTGACTTTATTTCTTTGCCAGGGTAATTCTGCCGGATGCGGCCTCTTTCAGGCTAAACTCAATTTTAGAATATAAATATTTTTGTTATATTATCAAAATCTGGCCTCACGTCTGCTCCTTGATGGGCTTGAACCTGCAGCCCTCGTTTTATTTGGAGCTAATCCAGTCAGTCTCCTTGCTGAGCTTGCTCCTGCCCAGCACTCCGAAAGCTTTCTTGTTGAGCCTCACCTCCCCTTCCCCCTTCTTCTTGTAGATAGAGCATATCCCCTGCGGCTCTCGCAAGGCCTTCTCCCACATCCGGCTGTGGATGCGGGTCTTCTAGAAGTCCAGAGAGCTCTTTTGCTTGCTGAGCTGCTTATCGCGCTAGTTGTCCACCTGCCTCAGGAGGGAAGGGAAGCCTTTGATCCTTTGGCATTTCTCCTCGATCTAGCACCAACTGTACTCATACTTCTTGAGCTTCTCCTTGATCTTCTCCAGACTGTATCCCTCGTTCTCGCAGGAACTGTTCAGCCGCGAGGAACAGTCGATGAAGCTCTAGTTGACGGTGTAGCGGTACTCGGCCTAGCCCTTGGAGACGATGTGGGTCAGCAGGTGCTCTCTCTCCTTCTGCTTGGTCTAGAGAACCTGGTTTTTGGTGAGGAGGTCAGTGGCGGGGCCCACTCGCGAGATGTTGGACAAAGTGGACAGTTTGTGGGTTAGAAAAGATCCAGTGATGGTGAGGCGCTTGTTTTCTCTGCTGAACCTGCGAGTGCGCTGGTAGAAAGATTTGAGCTCTTTGATACCCACATACTGGTAGGGCTTGGACTACTAAAACTCTATGTTTTTTAGCTTTTAGAGGGACTGGTGTTTGAAGAGGTTGCTGCCTTTCCTGCAGACAGCTTCGAGGGAGGGACTGTGGGTCATGGTGGCCGAACTGATGATTAGATTGAGTTTGTGCTGGTTCTTGCTTTTCTCCATCGGAAGAATGTACGATTATAGAATAATGATATAATCATGAAGGTTGTTCTTTACAAGCAGGCAAATAACCAAATATTAGCCCTTATGCCTCACAACTCAATGTTCTACAGCTAAAACTTCACCGCCTGCTTAATCGCCACCCAGTTCAGGCTTTTCTTGTTGCTCCTCATCCCCTGTTCCCCCTTGCTTTTGTTTTCACGGAATATCTACCCACTCTACGCAAGTTCCAATGCTTTCAAAGCCTATTGCGCTTACTGATGCTTCTCACGTTCTTTGTTCTCTTTTCTCAGTAAAATGTCCGAGGATTTTTCCTTGGACACCAGACTTGGGCGGAAACTACATTCCTTTATCTACTGCTCAGTGAGTTCAAGCTTCCTTTTTTTGCGCTCATTCTCCCTCAGCTCTAATCTTAATTAAGGGACTGATACTTAAGTGTTTGTCGCTACAAAAATGTACCTTGAGGCCTGAATCTTGGACTTTTTGTGATCTAAGGGGTAAAGGTACACATCTAGAGCTCTTATCGTTCCTTGGCTTCTTTTTAGCGCTTGAGCTTCTCTATTTTCTTTTTCATTTGTTCATGCTTTTCAAACAGACCCTTCAGTAGCTACTAAACTTTCTTAGAAGACGCCTGTAATTGCCTTTTGCCTTGCGTAGACCTATTCGGCTTGTGTTTGGATGTTTGTGACTATTTGGATTTGACTTGATCTTTGCTTTTGGGTTGGGGGGAGGAGTTAGGTTACAGTATTTTGGTAAGTTTATGAGAGTGCTCGTTGTTTTGTTTGTCTGGAGACCTACTTGTATCCATTCTGAAGCTATTGAAGACCCTAGAATTATGAGCTTTGGGAGTAAAGCTATTTAGGCGCAATCTTAAATTGTTTTGCGTTTTGGTGTCTAGCTTCATTACTCGTATTAAGAATATGTATAATTTCAATCTTGGTTTTAACAGATATATTGAAAAGATGGCTCCAAAAAAGAAGAGCCGCAAAGATAAACTTGTTTGGCCTGACTGTTTACTCTTAAGTGATATAGCAATCAAACTGCGTTTCAGTTGATTAGTCTACGAAACTCCAATCATCAAGCCTCAGCTACTAGTCCACTCAAGTATGAACTTATTACCCGCTCCACCTATGATTTGCTCCTTCCTTTTAGGGCTAGTCTTTAGAAGTTGATGTATACTATGTTGGCCTCCTTTTTTATCATACTCCATAGGTTCTCATTTTGAGGGCTTAAGGGGTCTTTCCTCAGAGATTCTATCGACTTTTTCATTAAAGAAATCGCCTTTTTGACTGTATTTTTTCCATATTCGTTCAAGGATTAAAAGTAAAGCCTTATCAGTGAATGCTACTTCAGTCTGTAGGCCAGGTAGTGAGGGTTGGCTTTGATCATAGAGTTGAGGGTGCTGTTGAGCTGCCTATGCAGATATTCGTCATGCACACTATACAACTCCTCTATCTTTACGAAGAGCTCAAAGTCTTTGGAGAGCCAATCCAGCTAAATAATGAGTGAAGTACAAAAGATTTGTAATTTTTCTGAAGCAGTTTTTAAATCAAAGTGAGGCAGGAAATAGCAATAGACCAATTTTAGCTGTGCTGAAGAGCATTTTCATTGAGTAAAGAAAACCTAATTTTGGGCAATAGGCCCAAGTGCTCAAAAAAGGCATAAATATGCCTATAGGAAAGTAGCTTAATGAGCTGAGTTTATTAAAAAAGAAAGGCCTTGGAGTCATTAATGAGTGTTTGTTTGAAAAAGAGCAATTGTGTCAAGGTGATAAAGTGGGGGTAGAGTGAGTGGAAGTGTGAGAAGGGGGTTTTGGCAAGTTTTTTGTTGAGCTGCTTGAGGGATTTGAGAGAGACGATGGATTTGGTGATCCTGGCGAGGGCGTATTGGTAGAGTTGGGTATTGCTGAGCTTTTATAATAATTTCAATTTAATAAGGCAAGCTATTTATATTTAGTTGAATTATTCGTTTCCGAAATTCAGACCGTTTTTCTAGATCAAGCGGAAGACTAGCTCAAACTCACCCGCTGAACCCTGGCTCAGGCTGTCCTAGGCTAATAATGACAATTTTTACAGCAGCTTTAGTTTGTGGCTCATAGCTTAAAAACGGAACTTCCGTTCCAACAAACTTTCAATCAACATCAAACACTATTTCCGGATTTCCACACTTTCGCTCGAGACGAGTTCCAGAAGCACCAAAAAGTCAACTTTCTGCCAATTCATGAAAGTGTGAAACTAAAGCTCTTCATTTAGTGCACTGCTGACCTTCCTGAGGATAGATAATGACCTTAGAATGAGTAAAGAGCAATCTCGAGGCAACAGTCTAAACAGCTTTTCAATGAGGTTCTGAGATAGTACTTGGTTCCTAATCTGCTGATCCTTCAAAAAATGTGCTAGGAAATCTATACCTATCACAGATTTGCACTGTTCAATCAAAAGTGTGCTATCAAGTACGCGAATTAATTTCGGGAATTACTGCACGCAGAAAGCCTAGCGCG
>Ga0316217_10005129_pt1 | contig 13753 bp, 5 predicted proteins | sample 1anoAmetaG_FD_203633 | JGI IMG/M metagenome (GOLD analysis project Ga0316217, IMG submission 203633) | Freshwater microbial communities from Trout Bog Lake, Wisconsin, USA - 1anoA | ecosystem: Environmental > Aquatic > Freshwater > Lake > Hypolimnion/Profundal zone | place: USA: Wisconsin...
CTACAATCATACCAGATAAAAACTATTCATTATATTTTTCTTGCCTCATTGCGTTTGTTCGTAATATTTTATAGTTATCAAATACCTATACGAATTAATACTGAATCGATTTGGTCAGTTCTCCTCAGGCTCTTTTCTTTTTTCAACGATCGAGAAAGAGAAGTGAGGGCGGTACACTTTCTGGTCCTCCACTGACACGCCTCTGCATCCACCAACCAAATTGAGTTGCTTGGTTGTATTGGTTATCAGGTTGACCAGCTTGATAGGGACATCCATTTCTTGGCAATTCAAGCCATCTGTGAAGCCACGGCTCATTTCGTCATAGGTGGTAAAGAAGCGAATGATCCACCCATTGATATGCTAAGTTATGCCGTAGTCTTAGTGTGGGACCGGCTACCTTCTAGTATATATGTTGTTCCAAAACCAGGTGCTTGGGTTGCCTTTGTAGGTCTACACCAACTGGTTCAAAACAGGCAACAACCTTTCAACATAGATCTTCAACCTCCCATCCACATCGAATTGCCTCAGAAACTACAGTTTTTTAACTAACTTCAGCCAATCTTCTAGCGAGCCACCCATATGAATATTTTGGATGCCGCAGATGCAGATCATCCTGGTATAATCATAATATTTTTGATAGGCGCTCATGACCAAGGCTGTGGACATGATTTTAGAAAAGCGGTCAGTTGATGAGAAGTCGCATCCCAGCTGCTCAGTCACTCCCTTGACTGACTTCTACCGTATTTAGACAATCATCTTATCAAAGAACTCTTGCCATTTGGTTTCATCTTTTTACAGTGTTTCGATAACTAATTCCTGCTTGCCCTCATGATGGACGAAGGCCTTTCTGAGTTGCTCAGCATTGTTGAACACATATTTGGAGAAATAAAGCATGATGGTAAGCCATACATCATCAGGAGTTATTTTAACATCGCCGTGGTTGATGTAGGCATCAAAAAATGCTTGGAAAAATCCACTTTGGGTCTTGTAGCTGAGGTGGCAGTTCTCCTAGTAGGAATAAACAGCTTATACCAAATCTTTCTTCCAGAGATGCTTGCCATCGATAGGAGGACCATTATACAGCTATCTTGGCTATAGCTATTGGATGGCGATGGTCTTAAATCCTTTGTATTTGGTATCTTTTGGAATGGAGGGTAGTTCAGATACATCTTTCTTCTTGATCTATAACTATTTGAACATTTGATCCAGGAAAAGTGCCCGATTCACTTAGTTCTCGGCTTTCATTAATCAGAATCAATAGATTTAATATTATTTGGTTGTATTAATGGATCTTTGCTTTTTTCCATAAAAGTATCAGTAGAAAGCCTAGTTTATGTATTAGGCATAAGGAAAAATACAAACAATATAAAACATCCTATCAGTATTTTTAGTAATTCGTCCTTATCATTTGTTCACTGGTTAATCATTATCACGGTGTTATGACAAAGAAAATTTGTAAGCTTCTATCTTTTCATCACTATTAAATTTTTTTTCTTTCCGCACTTCCAAGTCACCCAGAACTACACCTATCCGAAAGGGGACTTGAAGAGAAACTTGCACCCATTGGCTGTCAACTTATTGTCTGCTTTATGAATTTAATTTTTACTCAGATGGATTAACTTAAGGTTTTTCCATTCGCTTCTACTGATAAGGCTACAGCCTTCATCCTGAATGTTGTTTGAAGCTGATTAGCAAATACAAATACATAAATAGATGGCTTTAAGTTCTTTCCATCGGCTTTTGGATAGATAGGAGAGTCCTTGGTCCCCAATATTATTATTTTATGAGTTAATCAACTTTTACTTAGTTGAATTATCTACAGACTGTGCCAGCTGACTTTGGCCAAGTGCTTGCAGCCAGTGTTACCGATATTGTTATTGGCTTAGTTTATAGTATACTACGCAGCCAAATAGTTCTTAGGCGATTGCAGTTGGATTAGGACAGATTTTGGCATTCCCTCGGACCTAAGCTTACGTTGTCTGATGTAAAATTAAGTACTCAGTCCTATGTAAGAAAGTTGGTGGGGTTGATAGTCCTTAATGAGTTCACATACTATTGGGCCAACATCATTCTAACCTAGAGCGAAGCATTCTTACTTATTATGATCTACAAAGTCGCGTTTTATTCTTTTTGCGGGATGTTAGTTAAAATATACACGATAAGTTCTCCAATCTACTGTTTGCTGATGCCTTGCTATCTTTATATGATGAGATTACGAAAGTGTAGCAATGAATAATGTTTTAGTCTTGTTGCTTTCTTCTGAAAGATTCAGCAACTTTTTATTTTGTCCCTAAGGAGCATTTCATTGAGTGGTTGCTATTTATAAATTATATCGGATTAGCTATTTATTTTTTCAAATGCTGTTTCAGAATTAATGCTCAGCTTCATTACGATACTTCATAATAATCTTCACACCAAGGATATCATGCATTTTATTGCACTTATTCTTTCTTAAAATTCAACACATTTATTCTGATGAAGCCACTCAGTCCAGATTAAAGACTACAGCAACTGCTTCATAAATGCTAAATTACAGAGCCAGAACTTCTATGTCCGTTCAAAAATAAAGTCAGTTTACTGTGCGTCAATACTTCATGCTAGAGACCATCTCTCCATTGCCAAGCATAGGATTGCGAAAGCTGTCTTTTCCATCAATAGAATGGTTGCTCAGCAACTCAATTAAAATTTATTACGGGTCTGGTAAAGAAGCAAACTGAGTCAAAGAAACTAATCCTTAGATAAATGATTGCTATTGAAACGAAGATGATGTAGAAGCTGCACTAGAACAAGGAGCAGTTCAAGAATTCGTTTGGTTTTAGTAGTTTGTAAGAAAAAGAGTTACATATGCTAGAGTTGCTATACTCTCGGCCGGCTAAAGAGATCACTATTACTGGAAAAGATGCATCTGTACTCGTATCGAAGCTGCAAAAGAATAAAAAATAGTTTTCCAAAAAATAAGAAGAATGTTTCAAGTTTTTTAACTCAGGGATAGAAGCCTTGATGATTCAGTTCATAAACTTGTAAAAAGAAGCTATCTAAAGATTTACAACTTCTAATTCCATTCCCATTTAAAAGCCTAAGTCTTAGAATCAAGTTGCCAAGAAGGCAATAAAAGAGCTAAGCCTTTTCGAAAAACTTTAATAACTCTTTGCCAGGATTTAAAACAAAAGTATTTAGAAGGTCTGCGACAATAAATTTAAGGTTGAGACTATTTGCCAGAATAAAAACTGTTAGAAATAATTTCACTGCCGATCAAAAAACTGTTCTTCTTGCTCCAACCTCAAATAAAAATAGTGTTTTACTTATAATGCCCAAGATATTGCATAGACTTTTAGGAGAAAATTCGAATCAAAGAAGAAAATATTTGAGTATTTCAAAACTATGTAGCTTAAAATCGTAAAAACACTAAAATAGGAGGAATCCTAAATATAAAGAATGCTGACCAACGATCTTGACAGGGTTCTGATGGTTATTTTGGGCGATTGCTACGGCAAAAATATTTTTGATAATATCGACTACATTCGCTCAAAAAACATTTGCTCAAAGCTCATGGAAGTCCAGAAGGATAGTTTAGGAAAATAGTATAAGATTGAGCAGTGTACTGTACAAGTAGCAGATTATTTCAGCAACTACCTCAGCTCTATAACAGCACCCATCAAAAACTAGTGGATTCCAGCTGATGTTTTGCTTATTGATTCTAAAGTAGTCAATAGCACTAATTTAGCAGGCTATAAGTTTTTCAAAAGTTCGCACAAAACAGCCAAAAACTACGAGTTGCTTTATAGAGCCTCTGAACATAACTTTTCTGCTAAAATGTTTCACTAAAAATGTCGTAAAATATAAAATATAATGGTGGTTGCTAGGATAAAAAGATAAAATAAAAAAGAATAGAAATAGCATATTATAGCCGCATATACGCCTCAAGCTTTTCAATCTGCAGAAGGCTATACCTAAGATAAAACTGCTAAAAGCTTTTTGCTTTTCTTAGATCAAAGAACAAAATGCATGCTAAAAAGAACGAAATACGCAGTGTATACAAATCAATAATTTGGACCATGTTTTGGCGGCATACAAGGCGCAAGCTTTGACTTTTGTATTGGAGATGAATCCAACAAATATCAAAATAGCTATTGCCACACTCCCAATAGTTACGTGCCTTTAGAGGACGATTAAAGAAACTTTTATAGCCCAGGTAGATTTCTAGTAACCGAATATTAAGTCTTTAGAGTGATTTAATGATTAAAGTTGATATTTATGATATTGAGCAGTATAAAAATCGTCTTATTGTGTGGATAGTTATTTAAGTTCTTGATTCAATATGTTCGAATGAGTAAATGTTGATCACTCCCAATATAATCTGAGCGAATCGTTTTCCCAAAACATCGAAATAGCTAAAAACAGGTTACTCTTCCTTAAGTTTTAAGGAATTTCTACTTTTGCTAATTGCTTATTGCCTTCTTTCCAAGCTACACTCCACAGGTTGGTATCCACAACTATCTCTAGCGAGTCATCTTTATTCTCTTTCTCCTATTTCTTTTGTTTGTTCCCTTAGTTGTCTTTCTTATCTTTCAGATCGATCGTATGTTTTTCCTCTTTTTTTGGTGTCCTATTCTCTTTCTTATCTTCTTTCTAGTTACATGGCTTTGCAACCCCACCTTCATAGAGATATTTTTTGTCAAAAGTAGTGTGGTAAAACAAGGAATTTTTATGGGTGTGAGGATTAGATCTTCCGAACATTTCTCTTGTGACTATTCCACTCATAAAGTCGTTGACTTCAGGATTGAGCCTTTTTATTTTGTAGGTGGTTTCGGCTTAAACGGGAATCGAACCGTAGTTGATGTAGCTGTGCCAGTAAAGGTTACCTTGGTGGATTATTTTGAAAGCCTTCTCAGTCTAAAACTCCAATCTGAACACTGAGGAACTGGCCATATGCTTGATGTAATCCTAAAGTTTAGTCCTTGCTGTTTCCTCGGACTAAGCAGAAAGTCCAAGTTGAGCAGAACTGTTTGGCATTTAAGCTTCAGCATTACTTTATCTTTGAACATTCTTTTGTAGTTGACCATTCTATTTTTGCTGACCATTATTTTAGGTCTATACGTTTTATTTTCTGAGTAACTCCAGCTGGAATTGCTGTTGATCTTTAGCATTCTGGGCAGTTTGTGGAATTTAGGTAAAATTTGGTTCTTCATTAGGAGACTTGTGGCAGAGTTCACAGATTCCTCCCATTTTATTTAAAGCTATCTATTTAATATTAATTAACTTGTAAAAAATTGTTTGGGTACCTTGATATCTTTTGGATTTGATTACAAAATATTTGGCTTGATGTTACTAAGGATAAATCATGGCTGTATTGTTCTATGTAAGCTATGCGAACGCATTGTGTTTTTGTTTTCTAATAAGTATGTTAGGTTGTCTGGTGAGATAAGAATCTAAATATTTGAACTTAGGAGTCAAGTGCTTATAGAAATAGATATATTTGCAGGTTGCAATTTAAATCATAGGCTTAATTGCCTTATAATCAATGAAGCCTACCTATTCCGATTAGTTGAAGCAGCAGTTGGCGCGCCAGCTTGATTCCCTAGACTCCAAGATAGCCTGCACCAACGGCAACGTCATTACTCACATCTGCATCAACCCACAATGCGACAAAAACTCTTTTCACTGCTAAAACGAATCATGTGAAACCTGTTCTTGCCATAATTTGAATGGCTGCTCTTTGATCAGCTTTAATTTTTTAATACAGAGCCTGAAGAAGAGGAAATCTAGTGGTGAGAGCCTGCTTGCTAGTATAAGAGAATTGCAAGAAAAGATGATTCAAGCAGTGTGGGAAAGCATAAACAAAATCGAAAAGGAAATTAAATTTGGCTACTTGGAAAAAAAGTATTCCCAAATCATAGATTCTATATTTTCAAAAGACTTGATTAAAATAAAGGGGGCAGAATCTGCCGAGCTGGTTGACTATTTGAGAAAAGATAAGGCTGTGTTCTAGAAAAACTAGTAGAAAGTAGCTGATTAGTGCAAAAAAACTTTGGATCAAATAGCAGAAACTTTGATACTAATGCATAGAGACTCAATACAAAAACTATTCATGAGAGGTGCTTCATTAAAATCTCGTATAATCACTCCCTCAAAACTATAGAGCTTTTAATTCATTCAAAAATAGCTTAACTTTCCCAAAAAGTTCGAGTTACTGTTCAGGGCTTCTTAGAACAGGTTTCTGGCCTCATAGTTCCATAAAAAGTGTGACAACATTGAAAATACTTTGACTCTAGTGCAGACCTAGTTTGGCAAAGTTCTGGCAGCTTTTGCACACCCTAAATTTTAATCCCTCAGCTCCATCAAATGCGCCAATTATTCTCCAGACCCAACTGGCCAAAGCTTCTTGTTGGCTGTAGATTCCAAATTGAAGATTCCTCTTGTTGAGTCCAAATACGCAGTTTATTGCTATAAAGAATTCGGGCCAGCTTTTGGGAGAGGATTCGATTTGAAGATCGGTGATCGGTGTAATGAAACTGATAGTAGTCTAATAAGTTTGCAGCATAGCTATAGTTTTGACAAAGGGTTAAAGCTCTTATCTAAGTAAATAGCTCAAATTTGTGGCTCGCCTCAAGGAATGTTTAGAGTTTGGGAGTACTAAGTGTTTAAAGTTATTAAATGATGCTATATAAATCGAAAAAAATAATAATCATAAGACTACTATCTGAGAGTCAATAAATTCAAAAATTGATTGAAAAATTTTAGAGGATTATGACAAAAGTTGAGTTCAAAGGTAGAATTAGGAAATTGACTATCTCCTTTTGCTTACCTTACCTCAGGCTTCCAATAAAAATAATCAAATCTACTGTATTGAGCAGAATTTTTTTCAATTACCAACACAAGGCAACCCGATAAAACACAAGCCTCTAAGGTATTTATTAACTGCACCTGTTAAGAGATTAACGAAAATTTGCAGAGCTCATTTAGAAACAAGTACTAAGTCTATTTTGTTATTCTCTACTCCAAAGAATATGAAAAAAAATTATTCATACACATGATAAGTTCAAGAACTGGTAAAAATGCTTGGGGCTCTGGTTTATATTTAACAACTAAAATCTGAGGGTCTAAATACTTGTCTTGCTCGTTGTACAACTAAACTAATTTAATGAGCTCTATCATTTGCACAACGATAATATGCTTTGCCTTTCCTCTTTAGGTAACTCCAACCCAATTATTTAAAGATCCTATTGCATGTGCTGTTTTGAAGTTGTTCCGATGAGTGGCAGGATTCCTTAGTTAATCAGGATCGCATACAACAGCTGGGCTGGGGTTTTGTTATACTTCTTGCTTAACACAACGATCTCTTTGGATTGTAGTATATGCGGATTAGCCGTCAAAGTCCAAAAACTTTGGTATACAATCCCTTTTTCCTTGCAAAAAGCCCTCAACTATTTATCATAGTGAGACTCCGCGTAAAATCTATTTTGAAGGAATGATGGCTTTACATTCACACCATCATAAAGGCTAGTGAAAAATTAAAAGCTATAGCAGTTGCTAATGCCAAGTGCTCTCACTCTTCCTTCTTTAACAAACTCCTAAAAAACAGTCCAGACCTCGAGAGTTTTCTGGAGCGAAGACATGGGACTGTGTAAGACTAACGAATCCAGGTATTCGGTCCTTAGATTTTTAAGTGAGGCTGCGAAAGAAGTCCTGACTTGATTTTGGATACTATCTTTGGGATTGTAGGGAATATTGTTTGGATCCTGTCCTCCGATAGGTGTGAACTTGGTCTGGATAAATAGCTATGCTCGGGGTATTCCTGATTGAGCGATTCCTTAGCCCACTCCTGATTAGTTATAGTGCTTGGGTTGGCAGGCTGTATCTATTCCTCTGAAGCCGCTTTTGAGCGCCAGGCTGACAAGTTCGGCAGTTTTCTATTTTTTCCAGGCAGTGCCATATAAGACTGCAGGAACTGCTTTCATCAATGTTTGCTAGTTATTATTAGATAAATAGGAATTAAAATCTATGCTCTTTCAGCCTTTCACCACAAAACTAAAGAAAACTGTCCCTTGGTATGGTCGTTTTGAATTAAATATTGAATGTTCGGAATGGATATCAAGTATTGCTTGTAAATTTAGTATCATGAAGCTTAGAGAATTGTGAGTTTTGCTTCATATCCGTGATTTGAAGAGACAATCCTATAAAATGCCAGTTAAGTAAATCTTACATAGCTCATAGTACTATGGGTCAATTTGGTCATAAATAAATCAATGGAATTTGCCAAACGATTTTTTTTACTCTAATCATGCTGAAACTAATCTTTGAGATATTTGAGAACATTATGTTAGATTTTAGTATCATTTAGGGAACAAAAGCCACTATTTAGAACATTATGTTATAAGTTTTCAGAGGCAATTAGATTCCAAAAGGTTTAAAATATGGCTATTTAACCTAAGCAAATGGACAGACTTAAAAATTTTTTTTTCGCTCTCTATAAATCCTTATTTAAAGATTAGATGAGTAAAAATTTAGCGATCTTGCTAGTCCTACTTGTCCATCAAATCTCAGCTAGTAACTAACATTTCATGTAGGAAATTTGCTCTTCGTAGTGACCTGGCTTGCAGGCCATTGCGAATATATTTAAGGAGATTGTGACCCGGAAGTACTCAATCGATGGGACCAGTAATATTAATATCATTCAGCAGAAGTTTCACGATTAACGGGCTGTGGCCTTCTAAAAAATCTAGAAATAACTATGGCAAATTTAGCCTGCCTTTATTGCATAATGATTCTAGGTTGTTCGAAAGCATGAATAAAAACTGGCCTCCTCAGCCTCAAATAGGTGGAAGACCATACTTTTTATGGGAATGGCTATGGAAAACTCATGGGAGTGCTTTCGGGGATATGCTTTTATAGTTCAATTAGAAAAAAGGTCAAGGAATATTGACTCATGATGATATCCAGCGATCTTATTTTCAGAAAGGCATAGATTTATTCCGCAAACTAAATTTAGTCAACTTAAGTTCCCCCCTGATAAAGAAGTAAGAATTGGCATCACTAATGAACATCTCTAGTTCGAGTTTTTATTTTATCTGCACCTAGCTGGGCACTTTAAGGTAGATCAGAATCTGTTATGATTGGGAATTCAAGGTTTGTCATTGTAATAATAAACCTGATATAAGCTGCAAAGACGTTATTATTCTCAAAGATTGGAGCCCATTAAATCCATAAACCTCCTAATAAGGGCAGGAAAAAAACAAAGCTGCCGCAGACACAGAATACACATAAATGTAGGCAGCTTGGGAGAAGTCACAAAACAATAACTAGATATCCGATTCACAAAGAGAATAGATGAGCATATACTAAAATGACGTGACTTCAGATGACCTAGATTTCGCTGACCCACGCTTACAAACCAGCGATATCATTCTCGGGTTGACCTGTCTCCTAATGCTAGCTTTGATCCTGTCGTGCCTTATTTACCTAAGGAAGCAATCTGCAAAACATAACAGATAAATGAAGGACTAGATTAATCGTCCGATCGAGATTAACTTATCTGAAAGGCAGGCGAAGCAATAAAATTTAATCGAAGGCATGTTACCTGAACCATGATCCGATTCATTTAATGCTCTTTTTTGCTTTAATATTGATTTTCTATTGATTGAGGGTTTGCTATAGTAAACCAGAGTACCCTTGGCATCTTCAAAACTAGTTCTCTGTCTTTAATATGCCCATTTAAACACAAAGCAGATAGTCCTTCTAGCAGATTTTAGCCCATTCAAAGAGATGAGTAACTTTGGTCAAACCTGCCAACTCGAACATGTTGAAATGTTTCATAACTTTGTCCGATTAAGTAGGTTTATGTTCATGATGCAACAATTTTTTTAAATGTCAAGCTATTAATTAAGCTTACCAACTTAGCCAACAGGCTAAAAATAACTTACTGCCAAGGAGAATCCTACACCATCTCTGAATAACTTGCCAAAGCCAACTGCCTTAAATCTCTATTTCAGAGGAAGGAAAGCCACATGGGAAGGTTTAAGAGAAGGGAGTTGGATTTATCCTCGAACATTTATTTTTCATAAAATGCCAATTTCAGAAGCCAAAATTATTAATCAGCATAGTCAGTCTTGTCTAAGACGTTTAATATCCCTTCAAAACTCACCGGAAAAACTTATGTATTCATCATTTGTAAAAAAGATTTTGATAGTTGTTAGTAGGAGAATAATCTAAAATCTCAGACGGCTGGTATAAGAGGTCTTTAAAAAATGGTAAAATTACTAATTTCGGATTGACTAAGCTCTGAATAGCTTATTGAGTATCAACAAAATATTTATAATTTGGAGGAAGATTTCAAGCATTGGCTGTCAGCCATCAAACCAGTGTTAATCGAATAAAATGAGTTTCATTTGTTAGCTTTAGCTAAAGCTGGCCAATTTTGAAACCCATTAGAACTTGAGTAGTTTGAGGTAGGGATAATGATGACTATTTCATAACTTAATAGTGTTTGTTTATTTTATTTTTAACTCTGTTGCTGAATGTAAATAAAAATGGTTGTTTTGAGTTTTAGAAGATCTGCAGCCAGCAATTAATAGAGTTGGCCACTGGCTTTTGCCGGCACAACAGTTTTCTGTTACACTATTCGATTCATCTACTCTCAACTTCAAATATCTGGATATAATAGTTTCGTAGCAAAATCAAGTTAGCATGAATTCCTCTTACATTTAGGCATAAACTGCAGTGGATATCATCAGCTGGACCTCCAACTTACCATTTGCTGGTAGCTACAGCTTGCCCTTTCTACTTCCGACCTCTTTTGCCAATTAACCTAGTTTTGGTCAAATCGTCAGTGGTAATCACGAAAATCTCGTCTAAAACAGTTGGAAGGGCTAATATTAGAGCAGGCCCAAAACAAATATCATCCTTAATACCCGAAAAGACTAGTTTTATGGAAGTCGAGCCGTTTCAAAAAGTAGTCTTTCTGATTAATAAACTACAAGAGTCACCCGGAAATGCATCCAGAAGGAAACTCGCAACATTAACTCTAACTTACTAAGAATTTTCTTCAAAAACCTGATCGAATTAAAGGTCTATAGCCCAAAGTTAGATTTAATTCTAAGGCAGGTAAAATCAACAAAAGAGGAGTTTTACCTCTGGATCAAATCCTTCGAGATTAACTTCAAAAATTATATTCGCGGAAACCAAATCAGCAAAATCATGAGTGCAGACCAGCCCACTCACTTCAAGAGGGCTTTTTTGGCTGTGCTTGAACTATATTCTCAGGAAATAGGCATTCTGCATTGTCTGACCTCGAAAAGAATCTAACGAGAGTCAGTTAAAATGCACCTGCAAGGCCTCAAATAGTTGCTCAAGATGTTTCCAGAAAGTTACTGACTGTAAATATTGATTGTTTCGCTTTATCATGTTGATTTGTATATTAAGGGAAATATTAATTAGGGCGGACTCTGAATGGGATCAGTAATACGTTGTCGGAATTGCAAACAATTTTCTGCCATTTTTGTACTCCAGTCTAAGTGTCATCTTCAAAGGCATTATTTCCTTTTCAAATGCAATAGATGATATTTTGGGTAGGACTAAGCTCATTGATTAAATTGTATATTTGAGATTGTTGCAATAAATCTCTAGCTGATTAGTAGTAAATTTATTAGATTCGCATAAAATAGCTTCATTTGGTTCAAAATAACGAATTTTTAGGGTATTTCCAAAAAAGTAGAACTGAATAAAAAACTAAAAACTTAGTTCTCTTCCAACTTCTTTTTTGTTTGACCTCAATCGTCTTTGGAAATGTAAATACTAGGCCTTTAGCTATTAGTTTTTTCTAGTTATTGATTAAACCAAACAATAACTTTTTCAAGGATAATTCTATAGGTTAGGTTATCTCATTGTAAGATGATGAATAAAGAGCCTAGAATAAGATTTTTTAGTGGCTGATTACTAGGCAAGTGATATTAAATGTTAAATTTAGAACAAGTGATGCGGAAGACTAAAATCCTCCCTTCCAAAGACGAAATTACTGCTTGTATAGCTCTTAATACTTTAGTTTTAGGGTATTGGGTAGCTTGAGATAATAGCATGGTAAAGTCATCGCTAAGAATAAGTAAAACCAGTTATAAATATTAAGGGAAATCTTAAAATTCGCTTTAGAGTTAACAGAAAATATGTCTTTGGTCATGTTGTGCCAGCTCAATACTTACATTAGAAGCTCAATAGCATATTGCTTACAGCTATTTTTATATCCTGCTAAAATATAGGAGCCTAACTTCTAATTTATAACTAAACATCGCCTAAAATATTACAATAAGCCCCATCAAAAGTTATCTGGTTATATTTTAAAAATACGTACTTTCGTATTAAAAAGTAATACCTACACTATGAAGTAAGGATTAGATGGACTATGAAGATCACCAAACAACTTTGTATACTTCGTACTAAGTTACTTTGAAAGAGTGCCCATTGATGGCTCCAGTAAAGCTTGTTTTGGTTTGTTGATTAGCCTGGTAGATGCCATTGCAGTTATAAGTATGAGGAAAGTTGGCGTAGCTGCTGTTGTTTTCATTGCATTTGTTGCTTAAGTGTAGATCATGACCACCGCCGAAGGTAGGACCATAGTCTGCTCTGTTATAAATCGCACTGCTGTTGCTTGTAGGCTTCATTTTGTGCAGCAGGTTGAATGAGATTAAGAAACTTAGATTTTCTTCATCTTTGACATATGAGCTTCCTTGGACTTCGTTCCATTTTAAGGGGGTGTAGCCGCCAATGATTTTTCCAAATTAGTTTTTAACGAGAGTAAAAGTATGCCTGAGATTGTTGCAGGTTTAATGGAACTTAGTAGCTTAAAAGCCGTTTTGTGATGCTCTAAAGATTAATTAGAACCTCTTCACACCTGGAAAGCACTCTTTCAAAAAGGTTAGATGCTCTAAATTCTCCTTTGTAATAATAGTGGAGCCTTAAAGAATGTTAACTTCCGCCTTGACTTTAGCCCTTTTCATATATTAGTCAATCACCTTGGTTTAAGTATCATTCAAGTTTTTAATGATGGTTTGCACTTCACTTTTAAATTTTTACAGCAACTGTCTATCAGGCTCGACTACATCTTTTACGGTCCTTTTCAGCACCCCATATGTCTACTCCGCCAAATCACTCTTTAGTTGAAAGTTCTCATCTTTCTTCACATACAGCTATTCAATCACCTTTAAGTATTTCGGCTCGAGATCACCCAAATAGAATCTCTCGACGATGGCTTTTCTTTTTTTCTGGATTTCCTGGATCATCGAATTCTCGATTTAGAATACTTTGATGATGAACTATCTTTGTCCGTCGGCTCGCTTCTTGAGAAGGTGGGTAAATGCATTCAAATAGACTTGTTAGCAGAGTAGGTGGCTTTTGGAGCATGAGCTGCAGCTGGTATCTTGGCATAGGAGTGCATTTGTTGTACAGCTGTGGTTGATGCAGATGTGGGTGATCTCATTCCCAGCTCCACACTTTCTCTTAGGGTGCTAGATTTCGAACAGCTTCAGAAAAACATTTATACTTTACTCGCTGGTCTCCTCCATCATGTTCAGGTCAAATAGTTAGCAAGGAATATATAATAAGCTCTTACAATGGCCAAAAACACATAGAATGAGTAAGATATAAATTTGATACTGAATATCTCGACTAAAATAGTAGGAATAGCCTATCCATGACGAAAAATAAGTAATGGATTGTTGTCTATGATGATATTAATAAAGTATTTGGTTAAGGGGTTGGGGTTGGG
>Ga0316217_10005131_pt1 | contig 13750 bp, 11 predicted proteins | sample 1anoAmetaG_FD_203633 | JGI IMG/M metagenome (GOLD analysis project Ga0316217, IMG submission 203633) | Freshwater microbial communities from Trout Bog Lake, Wisconsin, USA - 1anoA | ecosystem: Environmental > Aquatic > Freshwater > Lake > Hypolimnion/Profundal zone | place: USA: Wisconsin...
GGGCGCCGGCGGTTTTATCGGCTGGCGATTCAGCCGTCAATTTGGCGGCGGCGGCAAAAAGCGCGGTGAACAAGCCGCCGCTCAGAAAGGTGTTGCGGAACATTTCCCAGGTGGTGGGATGCCAGTCCGGCCGCCCGAGGGTCAGGGCTTGAATCCAGCCGAGGAGGGTTTTGGCATAGCCCGGGTCTTGCAGCCACGCGGCGGTATTGGTGAGCAGATAAAACAGCACCGCGCCGAGCAGGCCGCCCAGCAACAACCGCAGGAACCGGGTTTTGCGCCCGAACCCTTTCCCGAGCGCGATCAGCACGGCATAGCTGCCATAATTGACGAGCATGCCCGCACTGAGTGGCGCGACATGATAGCTAAACACATTCAGCGCCACATCCGTGGCCAGCATGATGCCCAGCGGCAGCCACCAGGCCAGCGCGCCGTCCAAAAACGTCCCGGCGCAAAAGGCAAACGCATAGGCCACGCTAAAATTCGGCGGCATCAAGCCTGGAATCCGCGACAACGCAAACACGGCGACCAGAATCGCCGGCAGCAGTATTTTGCCTTTCACTGATTGTATTTTAGCGCAGCCGGGCGGGGTTTCAACGTCGAAAAATTTGTTTCTGTTCTTGATTTTCCGCGGCGTTCCCGGTTTCATTGGCGCCAAGGAATAATAAATATTATTTGACATCATGGCCTATAAAGACGTTACCCCGCCCGCCGGCGGCAAAATCTCGATTCAAAACGGCAAGCTCACCGTGCCGGACCAGCCCATCCTCCCGTTTATTCGCGGCGACGGCACCGGCCCGGACATCTGGGCCGCCAGCGCACGCGTCATGGACGCCGCCGTGGCCAAAGCTTACGGCGGCCGGCGCAAAATCTCGTGGTTCGAGGTGTTTGCGGGCGAGGAATCCTTCAAGAAATTTAACAACTGGCTGCCGGATGACACCGTGGAGGCATTCCGGGAATACCTCGTGGGCATCAAAGGCCCGCTGACCACCCCCGTGGGCGGCGGGATCCGTTCCCTGAACGTGGCCCTGCGCCAGATGCTGGACCTTTATGTGTGCCTGCGGCCGGTGCAATGGTTCACCGGCGTGCCCTCGCCTGTGAAGCATCCCGAGAAGGTCAACATGGTCATCTTCCGCGAAAACACCGAGGACATTTACGCGGGCATCGAGTATGCCGGCGGCACGCCCGAGGCGCAAAAGGTGTTGGATTTCATCGCCAAGGAGTTTCCAAAGGACTTCAAGAAAATCCGCTTTGGCACCAAGCCCGCCGCCGCGGAGTTCTGGCAGGCCGTCGGGGTCCCGAACTTCCCCACGGACGTGAAAGTGGGCGTCGGCATCAAGGCGGTGAGTTATTCGGGCACCGTGCGGCTGGTTCACAGCGCCATTGAATATGCCATCAAGAACCGGCGCAAGTCGGTGACGCTCGTGCACAAGGGCAACATCATGAAATTCACCGAAGGCGGCTTCCGCGACTGGGGTTACGCCACCGCCAAGGAATTCTTTGGCGCGGTGGAAGTGGACGGCGGCCCGTGGTGCAAGATTCCCGAGGGCAAGCCCGGCGCGGGCCTGGTGATCAAGGACGCCATCGCCGACATCACGCTGCAGCAGGTGCTGACGCGGCCGACGGATTTCGACGTGATCGCCACGCTCAACCTGAACGGCGATTATTTGAGCGATGCCCTGGCGGCCCAGGTGGGCGGCATCGGCATCGCGCCCGGCGGCAACATCAATTACATTTCCGGCCATGCCATTTTCGAGGCCACGCATGGTACCGCGCCCAAATATGCTAACAAGGATGTGGTGAATCCCGGCTCGGTGGTGCTCTCCGGCGAGATGATGCTGCGCTACCTGGGCTGGGGCGAGGCGGCGGACCTGATTCTCAAAGGTCTCAACGGTGCCATCGGGTCCAAAAAGGTGACCTACGATTTCGCCCGCCTCATGGAAGGCGCGACCGAAATCAAGTGCTCGGAGTTTGGCGACAACCTCATCGCGCACATGTGACGGCTTGGCGGCGGCGGCTGTCCCCGGGGGCGTGAGACAAAAGTCTTTTGCCCGGTTCCAAGCTTGAATCAGCGCCCCATCTGGTGGAGCGCGGTTTTTGTCTCTACCTGTCCCCGGACAGCCGCCGTTTTGTTCTGTGCCCGTTAATTCAAAATTCAGGACCCGTTAATCTTCCTGTGGTCTAATTTAATAGACGGAGAAGTGTCCCCGGCGGCGGGGCTGGACGCCCTTGGGAATTCTCCCAACGGGAAAGGCTGAGTATGAGAAGTTTTACGTTCGTGGCCGGACTTGCGTTGAGTTCGGTTCTGTTGGGCTGTGCCACCACACCGGTGGCTCTGGCGCCGGTTGGCCCCAACCCCGCCGGCGCCAAGTTTTTGGGCCGAAACGGCCAACTTGAGGTTTATTCCGCCACGGTGGGGCGTTGGGAAGGCACAAATCCCACGTGGCGGCAACACAGTGACTATTTTCTCTATAATCGGCAGGGCCGGGAGATTGCGCATGTTTTCAATGCTCCCGGCTATTACGCCACGGAGCCGCGCTCCGTCGCTTTGCCGCCCGGCCTTTATCGGGTCAAGGCTCGCGCGAAGGATTTTCCCAACGTCTCGGTGCCGGTCGTGATTGAGGCGGGGCGCATCACCAGAGTCCATTTGGACGATGCTTGGCAGCCGTCAAGCGCTGGCTTGGCGGGGTTGGTCAGTCTGCCGGCCGGCTATCCGGTGGGATGGAGCGCCGGGGCACGGTAGGTTGGGTTTTAAATCCGGATTTTTTGACGGCGGGCCGGATCTCTGGCAGAATCGCGCGCATTAAAGCGCTCATGCCATCCTCCATTCCCCATTCTCGATCCGCGTTCATCCTGGTCACCGGCGGCGCAGGGTTCATCGGCTCGCACCTGGTCGAGCGTTTGTTGCGCGATGGCAAAAACGTCGTCGTCCTTGACGATTTCTCGACGGGCAGCCGCGCGAATTTGCGTTCGTTCGCCAAGCATCCCGGCCTGACCGTCCTGCGTTCGAAGATTTCGCGCTGCCAGCAATTGCCCGCACTGGCGGCGCGGGCGGAATTCATTTTTCATCTGGCGGCGACGGTGGGGGTGGAGCTGGTGGTCAAATCGGCGTTGCACGTGCTGGAGGCCAGTTTCCACGAGACCCAGATTTTGTTGCGCGCGGCGGCGGCCCACGGCACGCCGCTGCTGCTGGCCTCGACCTCAGAAGTTTATGGCAAAAGCGCCAAGCCGGAATTCAGCGAGGAGGATGACCTGCTGATCGGCCCGCCGGGGCATTCACGCTGGAGCTATGCCTGTTCCAAACTGACGGATGAGTTTCTGGCGCTGGCGTACGCGCGCGAACAGGGCCTGCCGGTGATCATCGCCCGCCTCTTCAACACGGTGGGGCCGCGCCAGACCGGTCGTTATGGCATGGTGCTGCCGCGGTTCATCGCCGCCGCCCGGGCGAATGCGCCGTTGCAAGTGTTTGGCGACGGCGGGCAATCCCGCTGCTTCGGCCTGGTGTATGATGTCGTGGAGGCCCTGGTGCGGCTGCAAAACTGCCCCCGGGCGCGCGGTGAAATCTTCAACATTGGCGGCACTGAGGAGGTTTCGATTTTGGAACTGGCGCGGCTGGTGATCCAGACGCTCGGGTCGCAATCCCTGATCCAGCGCATCCCTTACGACCAGGCCTACGCGCCGGGATTCGACGACATGCGCCGCCGCAAACCGCGCGTGGCCAAGCTGCATCGGCTCGTGAAGTTCAAACCGCAAACGCCCTTGCGGGACATCATCCGGCTGACGGCGGCGGGATGAATCGGGATTCTATTTTGATCCCGCGTCGCTTTTCCAGCCGACAATTTCGCCATCCGGCAAACGGACGGCAGTGGCGGCGGTAAATTCCGGCTGTCCGGGCCAGGTGACGCCTCCTTGCAAATGCACAATGGTGGTCAGGCCAGCCTTGATCCTCACCGGCACGGTGACCCAGCCATAGCGGTTGGCGCACGCGACCACGCGGTATTCACCCGGCGGCAATGCCACCAGCCTGGGCCCTTGCAGGATCGTCCCCGAATTGTTGGCCACCCGCTGCAGCGCCGTGCCGTCGGCCGCCAGCAGGCGATAATCGGAGTATTCCGGACGACGGATATCACGGCGGTCAAAGTCCGCATTGACCGTGTAGGCGGAATAAACGATGAGCGTTCCCTCCGCCGCCACCCGGTCCGCCGCCGAGCCGGGCGCCGGCCCCACACACTCGAGGGTCAGCCTGTGATAGTTGATGGCGCAGCCCAGCAAGACCAGACCGAGGCCGCCCAAGGTCAGCACTATTCCCAGCTTCATGCCCAAACATGCCATGCTTTCGCAGCTTCGGGAAAGACCTGAACAAAATTTAATCTTCCGAGGTTGGCCGGTTGGCCGGGGCTTGAACATTTGGCCTTGCCAAAACACCGCACTTTGTTGTTAAGTGAAATCCATCAGCGGACCGCTCAGCCTAAAAAATCATGGTTAGCGTCAAGATCGAGTGCCCCTGCGGGCAGCATTACGCCTTCGATGTGGAGCCGGTAAATGGGCGAATGGCGGCGGCGGTGGCTTGTCCCGTTTGCGGGGCCGACGGCACGGAGGCCGCCAACGCCATTATTGGCAGCAAACTGCCCCCGCCATTCACCCGGCCTCCGGCCCGCACGGAGGGAGCCGGTTTATTCCCGACGGCGCCGCCGGTGAAAACGGTTTCCGGGGTTGAACCGCAACCGCCCCATCAGGTGCGCCCGCAGGCCCGCATCCTCGGACTGGTGGATCGTGACACGGCCGAGACCGAGGCCCGGGCGAAGATCTCCTGGGGCGATTCGCGAGACGACGTCACCAAATACCTGATGCTTCAAGGATTCAGCGCGCCCGAGGCGCAAGCACTGGTGGCGGATTTGTTCAAGGAAAGGCTGGCCGCCTTGCGGGTCAAGGGCATGCGAAAGATCGTGGTCGGATGCCTGGCCATGTGCGCGCCAATCTTCGCCTGGGGTGCCATGGCGCACATTGGCATTATTTCCGCGAAGTTGTTGGGGGCTTCGGTTTTGGTGGCCCTGTGGGGCATTTGGGAACTGCTGAACGGCATCATCATGCTCGTGGCGCCCAAAATGGAGTCCGGTGATCTGGCAGACTAATCGCCTCTGTCTGCCAGTGGATTAATCCGAACGGACTGATTAATTCCCCACGGTCATGTGAGCCACCACCCACTCGAAATCCGCAGCGGCGCTGGCCGGCGTTGTGGGCAATAGCATGGGCAGGCTGACGGCACCGGCCACATCCGGGGCGACGGTGGAAGCTTGCTGCCACGGATGCAATAACGCATGGCCGTCGGCGAATGAGAAGGTGGCCGCATGGTTGTGGAACGAGGCTGGCAACCGCTGCCACTCTTCCGAAAACACGCCGCTGGCACCATAGGTGCCCGTGGCCGCAGCCGGGTCGCGGTCAAGAAAACAACCGTCCCGGATGCTATCGGGATGCTCGTCCAAAAACACAAAGATCTGCCCCGGGCTGAGAATCTGCTCCAACTTGAAAAATTGCCGATAGCCGGGATTATTGAGATTGTAACCGGTGAGCGAAAAGGCGCCGGCGTTGCCCACCATCCCGTTCATGGAATAGCTGCGAATCCGTTGACTCCAGCCGGCGGCCTGTTGCGCCGGGCTCAAGGCTTGGTCGGACGGGCAATGATAAATGGCGGTGACGCCAATGACATACGGGCCGAGGCTGGCTTGGGTGATGGTGGCCGGATTGGTGTTGTCCGGACTCAGATCCCACGTCAGCACGCCGTTGACCCAGTTGAGGTTCGTCTGGAGCGAGGTGCTGGCAAGGCTGAGATTGTAGGGGAGGACGCCATCGTGGTCGTCCGCATAAAGTTGCCAAGCCAAGGTGAGTTGACGAGTATTGTTCAGGCAGGCAACCCCGCGTGAGCGTTCGCGTGCTTGGGATAGGGCCGGCAGCAGAATCGCCGCCAGAACCCCAACAATGACAATGACCGTCAGCAGTTCGATCAGCGTAAAAGCCGCTCTGGCCGTCGCGCCATGCGGCGGCTTGCGCAACCAGAAGGTCGCTTTTATGAGGGGTTTTAGGCCCATCGCAATTAGATGATAAGCTCTTGTACAACCAATTCCCGACAATGTCAAATAAAAGGTTTCAGCCACGCTTGCGCGCGTGACATTTGGGCCAGAGCGTAGTCTAATCGGCGGTGAAAACACGCATGGACCCTTCCGCTCAAAGTCCTGAATTGCTGGAGCGGCCGGCCGCTGGCTGGCCCTCGGATGAGATCGCCCGCCTTTATGAAGATCACAGCCGGGCCATTTATTACCTGGCGCTGCGGTACTTGGGTGATCCGCAAAAGGCCGAGGACGCCACGCACGATGTCTTTCTCAAGGCGTTCCGCAAGCTGGATCAATTCCGGGGGGAGGCCTCCGCCCGCACCTGGCTGTACCGCATCGCCATCAATCATTGTCAGAATCTCCAGCATTCCTGGCATAACCGCCATGTGCTGGCCAATTCCCAAGACCCCGTCTGGGAGACCACCCCCGCCCGGACGGATTCACCCTTGCGTGTGCTCGAAACCAAAGAACTGGGACAGCGCATCCAAATGACGCTCGACCGACTCTCCGATGAGTACCGGCTCCTGCTCCTGCTGGTGGCCGACGAGGAGCTCAGCTACGAGCAAATCGGTGTGCTGGTGGGGCAATCCACCGACGCGGTGCGCGGAAAACTGCATCGCGCCCGCAAAGCCTTTGCCGCCTTGTTTGAATCCACCGCCTAAAGCCTATGAAACACCAGTCTAAATTTTCGCCCGCACAGGCCCAGCAAGCCGCGCACGCCCAGCACGCCAGCCAGCAGCAATCGGCCCGGGAATTTGCCAGCGCGGAGGAGTTGCTGCGTTATGACGCCGCGCAAATGGAGGTGCCCCCGGAAATCGCCGCGCGGCTTAAGGACGCCAGCGCCACGCTGCCCCCGCCCAAGCAACCTTGGTGGAAACATCTGTTTACCCGATGATTTTTCAAGACGAAATCGAAACCCTCATTCGGGCGCGGTATCCGATTCTCTACGTGATCTCCAGCGAGGAGATGCGCGTGCAAACCACGATCATGGAGATCGCCAAAAAGCGTCAAAAAAAGGCGTTTGAGTGGAGTTACAGCACGGGCATCGTTCCAGCCGGCACGTCCATCCAGTCGCACCGGAACCGCAATGCCGCCACCCAGGACCCGCTCGCGGCCCTGGACCAGGTCATCGAGCAGGTCGAGCCGGCCCTCTTCATCTTCAAGGACTTTCACCCCTTCCTGACCCGCAACAACTACGCCATCGTCCGCAAGCTCAAGGAAATTGCCCTGCACCTGAAGAACAGCTTCAAGACCATCATCCTGATTTCGCCGGTGCTGGAAATTCCCACCGAACTGGAAAAGGAAATCACGGTGCTGAATTATCCGCTGCCCGCGCGCGAGGATCTGGGCGGCCTGCTGGATCGGATCATCGAGGAGGTCCGGCAGTTCAAGCAAGTGCGGATCGAACTGGATGCGGCCGGTCGGGACCGGCTGTTGCAGGCGGCGCTGGGCCTGACCCTGGGCGAGGCGGAAAATGTCATTGCCAAGATCATCGTCAAGGACGAGCGCCTCAGCGGCGACAACATCCACGAGGTCTTTGCCGAGAAGCAGCAGATCATTCGCAAGAGCGGGCTGTTGGAATACTGCTCCACCGGCGAGAGCTTTGCGAACATTGGCGGGCTGGCGGTCCTGAAAGACTGGATGAACAAGCGCGTGGCGGCGTTCACCCAGGAAGCGTGCGCGTTCGGCCTGCCCGCGCCCCGGGGTATTCTCATGCTGGGGGTCCAGGGTTGCGGCAAAAGCCTCTGTGCCAAAGCCGTCTCCAACCAGTGGCAACTGCCCTTGCTCCGCTTCGACATGGGCCGCATGTTCGGCAGCCTGGTCGGCTCCTCGGAGGAAAATGTGCGCCGCGCCATTGCCGTGGCCGAATCGGTGGCGCCGGCGATTCTGTGGGTGGACGAAATTGACAAAGCCTTCGCCGGCGCCCAAGGGTCCGGAGCGTCGGACGGCGGCACCACCGCGCGCGTCTTCGGCACGTTCCTGACCTGGCTTTCCGAAAAAACCGCGCCGGTGTTCGTGGTGGCTACGGCCAATGATATTTCCCAACTGCCGCCCGAATTGTTGCGGAAGGGCCGTCTGGACGAGATTTTCTTTGTGGACCTGCCGAGCCGGGACGAACGGGCGGAGATCTTTGGCATTCATCTCGCCCGCCGCCGGCGGCCAGCCGGGCAGTTTGACCTGGCGGCGCTGGCGGAGGCCAGCAGCGATTTCAGCGGCGCGGAAATCGAGGAAGCCATCAATAGCGCGCTGTACGACGCTTTTTACGAGCACCGGGACATCTCCACCGAATCGGTGCTGCTCACCCTGGGGCAAACCGTGCCGCTGGCCAGGACGATGGACGAGCAAATCAGCCGGCTGCGAAATTGGGCCGAGGGCCGGGCGCGGAACGCGAGCGTTTTTCGCGGGGTGAAATGACCCCCCCGCTCGCCCGGTGAGGACACCGGCGTGTGCCGCCTACTGATGCGTGCTGCTGCCGGCGAATTTGACGGCGAAGATGATCAAACCCAGGATGATCAAGATGACGATGATGCCGCCGATGAGAAAGTAGGTGTTGACCTTGTTGGTCTTCTTGGAAAAGCCGGTGCCTTTGGTGTCAAAGCCCACGCGCGTGCCGGCTTGTTCCAGTTGTTCCAAGCTGACGCCGCGCGGAATAATCATGGTGCCTTCGACGGTCTTCTTGCTCGGCGTCGGGGCGGGGGCCGGAACCGGAGCGGCGGCGGATGCGGGCGCCGGCGCGGGTGCGGGTGCGGAGACGGGCCGGCCATCGTCAATCTTCAGTTCGACCTGCCCAAACCGCAAGGTCTGGCCGGGTTTCAAGACCGACTCGGTGATTTTCTCGTTGTTGATGAACGTCCCGTTGGTGGAGCCCAGGTCGCGGATCAAGATCTCCGTGCCGCGCAGGACGATTTCGGCGTGATGGCTGGAAACCGAGCCGTCGGCAATCTGTAAAGTATTATCCTCCACGCGGCCGACCGTGGTGCGTTCAATGTTGAGTTCGAACGTCCGTCCGGTCATGCCCTGATTCAGGATAACGAGTTTGGACATAGATTGTATGAGACGATTATGGGCGCGGCGGGTTTCAAGTCAAACGCAAATCCATGGACGGCAATTCTTTTTTCAGCCGCGCGCCTCAATTAATTTCCGGAATTCCGCGAATAGCGGCGTGCTGTCGTGGGGGCCCGGCGACGCTTCCGGGTGGTACTGCACACAAAACAGGGGTTTTTTCTTGTGCCGGAAACCTTCCACCGTCTGGTCGTTGAGGTTGACGCGATGCACGGCCACGGCCGCCGGCAAGGACGCGGCGTCCACCGCGAAGCCGTGATTTTGCGAAGTGATTTCCACCCGTCCGGACTCGAGGTCCTTGACCGGCTGGTTGGCGCCGCGGTGGCCGAATTTCAATTTGAACGTCTTGCCGCCCAAGGCCTGGGCGAGAATCTGATGTCCCAGGCAAATGCCAAAAATGGGGATGCCGCAGTCCACCAGCGCGCTCACTTCGCGCACGATATAACCCAGGGCGGCGGGATCGCCCGGACCGTTGGAAAGGAAGATGCCGGCCGGTTTGTGGCTCAGCGCTTCGGCGGCCGTGGCGGTGGCCGGCAGGACATGCGTGGCAAACCCCTGCTGCCGCAGCCGCCGCAGAATGTTGTACTTCATCCCAAAATCGAACGCCACGATGGGAATATCCGCCGCCGCCAGCGGTTGCCGGCAATTCCGCGCCGCCGCCAGCTCATTGCCCCGCACCAAGTCAAAGGCCGCGCTCTGTTCGTCCTTTTCGTCCCAGCGAAACGCCTGCTTATGCGTCACCTCTTTGACATAGTCCACGCCCACGAAGACGAACTCCCGCGCCCGTTTCACCGCCTCGGCCGCCGTGATTTTTTCCGTGGAGATGAATCCGTTCATGGCGCCGCGCACCCGGAGCTTCTTGGTCAATGCCCGGGTGTCAATGCCTTGAATGCCGGGAATGCCATGCTGCTCCAGGTAGGCCTCCAGCGATGAATCCGCGCGCCAGTTGCTGACCGTCGGCGACAATTCGCGGATGACGAAGCCGGACGCATGCGGCCGCCAGGATTCCACGTCCTGCGTGTTGACGCCATAATTCCCAATCAACGGGTAGGTCATGGTGACGATCTGCCCTTTGTAGGACGGGTCGGTGAGAATTTCCTGATAGCCGGTCATGGAGGTGTTGAAGCACACCTCGCCGCAGGCCGACGCCTTCGCGCCAAAACCTTCGCCGAGAAACACCGAGCCATCTTCGAGGGCCAGAATCGCTTTCATCAAAAGTGAGGTATTTTAACAAGAAACCGTGCCGAAGCAAAAAAAAAGGGCGGAACAAGAAAAACCGGGGGTTAAGGCGAAAACCTTCTGCCCGGTCCAAAGCCCGAATGGGCAACCCGCCTGGCGGAGCGCGACTGGGTCAGAGACCAGTCGCAGTCATTACGGTGGGGAGCGGCGGGAGCGGGACGAGGAAAAGGCCCGACGCCTGGTGGCCGAACACTGGCAGGGGCTCGGGTGGTCCGGCGCCGAACTGGCGCAGCGGCGCAAGGGCGATCCCGAGAAGGTCGCCCTGGCCCGGCGCTTGGGCGCGGAAACCACGATGTCGTTGAAGTGGATTGCCAGCGAATTGCGCATGGGGAGTTGGACCTACGTTTCCAACCTCCTCGGCCAGCCAGCGCAAAGGAGGGGCAAGGGAGGTGCTGACCCAGGTTTGAGTGAGGGTCCTTAAAAGCAAAGATTGGGGTTGATTTTTAGTGGCTCAAGGGTCTTATGTGCTGGTTGTGAGCACTGAAAGCATAATTTTAACCGGGAGGCAAAGGGGTCGCCCCGCAGCGACCCACCGTGGCCATTTATAGAAATATTGTCAATAGTCAATAGTGAGGACTGACATTTGCTCGTCGCCACTAACTTCAAGGCGTTGAAAGCCGGTAGAACTTCCGGTTAAATGAACGAGTGTTTGTGTCCAGAAATTGAGACAACCCGCTGGCTCCCGCCGTGCTGGGGCCAAGAACTTGCCAAGTTAACAAGTTGGTCGATACCCATACGCGGTTGGTGCCGGCGGGAGTCGAGGCCAAATCAAGGATGATGGCAGCATTTGTACTCACAGAAAATCCATAAATATTTGGCTGTAAGAGCACGGTCAACCAGGCGGGTGAGCTAGTTGCATGGCCATAGAGATTTGTCACCACCAGCTGATAATACCCGTCCAAGTTGGTTAAAACCGGGGCAAGGGTCAGCATCGTGTTGGTGGCTTCAATGGCAGACCTACCATTAAAATACCATTGATAACCCAAAGGAGGCGTGCCGCTGGCGCCGGCGGTGAAAGTGGCTGCATTACCGATAATAACGGTCAGGTCATGCGGCTGATTGGTGATGGACGGCGGCGTCAGCGCCACCCAGGACAGGCTGTAGAACTTCTCCCGGCTGCCGGCGGCATTGGTGTCGATGAACTGGAACAAGCCGTTGGTTCCAGCGACCACCGTGCCAATCAGCTGCCACTGACCTGGCGTCCGATTCAAATTCGTGGAGGCCCATACCAGGTTTGTGCTGCCAGGCACCGACGCCAGAAGCAGCACCTTTGAGCCCCCGGCGCCGTTGCTGATGCCATAGGCGTTTGGCTGCAGCAGCACCCGCAAGGCCGTCACGGCGCTGGTTGCGCTGCCATAAACATTGGTGGCCAGCATCTGATAATTCCCAGCTTGATTGGTCGTGACCGGACCCAAGGCTAGGGCAGGGTTGGTTGCTCCCGGCAACAAATGGTTGTTAAAATACCAGCTATATGTCAGAGGCAAGGAGCCTTGAACAACCGTCGAAAACCGCGCCGGATTGCCGATGGGCTGCGTTTGGCTTATCGGTTGTGAAGTGAATACCGGGGGGGCATGGACGATTAAACTGGCGTTGCTGCTGAGCAGGCTGCCAAACGCATTGCTCACAACGACGCAATAACTCCCGGCATTGCCCAGCGTGGCCGCGCTCAGGCACAGGACGTTGCTTTGAGCGCCCGAAGTCTGGCCGTTATTTTCGAGATTGGTCCCGTTGAACTCCCATTGATAAAACAGTGGCTGCGGTCCGGTGGCGGCAACCGAGAACAGGGCGCTGCTTCCATTGGTGATTACGCGATCCAAAGGCTGGGAGGTTATGGTAATTCCAGTCACCAGAAGATTCACGCCCGATCCGCTGATGGTGATCGAAGGCGCAGCCCCCGCCGCCAAACCGCTGCCGGTGACATTGACCGGGCAGCTGCTGGCGGCAGTGACGTTCCCGCTGGCTTGTTGGATCAGCCGGTAGGCGCCCTGGCCCAGCGGCGCCCCGGAAGCGTTGTTCACCGTAAAAGCGTTCCCGTTGAGCAACAATGTGCCTTGTGAGATATACAGTGCCGGATGGCTGCTGTCGCCGTTGGAGTTCGTTGGCGTGAAAGTCAAGGAAATGGCCTGAGTCCCAAAATTCACGGTCGCGGAACCCTTGATGGTGGCCGCTGTCAAACCCGTCGCGACGCCGGTGCCGCTGGCTTTTAAAATGGTGGTGCCGCCCAAACCATACGAGGTGATGGCCGATACGTCGAAGGTCGCGCCTGCGGCGATGGAAATTTCCGCAGACTTGTTGATTGAGCCCGTATTACCCAAGGCCAGGGTGCCGGCAGTGACTTCCGTGGGGCCGCTATAGGAATTGGCGCCGCTCAACGTGAGCACGCCGATACCAATTTTGGTCAGGGCAAGCGTGCCGCCGGTGTTTTCGATGACGCCGCTGAAGGTGCTGGTCTGGTTGTTATTGCCCACGGTCAGCGAACCGTTGCCCGTGGAGTTATTGACCATGCCATCACCGCTCAGGCCGTTGACGGTCTGGCTAAATCCGGCAAGGTCGAGCAGGCCATAATAGTTCTGGTTGATGATCACATTCCCATAGCCAGAACCGTTGGGAATGACGCCCGACGCGCCGAGTTTAAGCCACGCTTTAACGCCGCCAAAGAAACCCGGGCCATTGGTGCCCAGAATCGTATTGCCGGTGTAATTATTATTGGTGTTGGCCAGCGAAACCACGGTGCTGTCCATGTCGAGCATCAGCGCGCCGGGCCCCGTGATTTGGCTGTTAATGGTGAGGGGCAGATTCCAGCCCGAATCAATAAAGCCGCCGTTGGTTCCCAGGGTGATGGTCCGGCTGGAATTGAGGATTGGCGACGAGACGTTATTTCCCAGGCAGCCGCCGTTGAGGGCTAGTCCTGAAGACACGGCCCCAAGCGCCGAATCGGCGGTAATGTGCAGCGTGCCGCCAATAACGGTCGTGCCCCCGGTGTAGGTGTTGACACCCGCCAAGAACACCGCGCCAGTGCCGATAACGTTCACCCCGCCGGTGCCAGAAATAGTGCTGCCCACCGTCAGGGCAAGGTCGCTGCGATCAAGGATCAACGTGCCGTTATCCGCCACATCGCCCGGCAGGTTGCCGGTGCCGGCATCGTTGTTGCCCACTTGCAACGTGCCTCCGAGGCCGATGACTGCCCCACCGGCGATGGCGCTGTTGGGATTATCCAAAACCACCTCGCCGCCTCCGTCCGCGATCATGATGCCGCCGCCAAAGCTATCGCCGCCGCATTCCGTCAACGTTAGCGAGCCGGGGCCTTCCTTGACCAGTGCGGTGGCGGCACCGGCGATCCTGCC
>Ga0316217_10005132_pt1 | contig 13750 bp, 14 predicted proteins | sample 1anoAmetaG_FD_203633 | JGI IMG/M metagenome (GOLD analysis project Ga0316217, IMG submission 203633) | Freshwater microbial communities from Trout Bog Lake, Wisconsin, USA - 1anoA | ecosystem: Environmental > Aquatic > Freshwater > Lake > Hypolimnion/Profundal zone | place: USA: Wisconsin...
CGACGACCAATTTTTTCTTCAACCGACAGTCGAACGACTTCGGCAAAATTTTCAAGTGTGCAGTTTTGGAAGCGCGGATGAAGGGCTTGAATTCGTTCTAGCCAATGCCGAATGTGTCAGCCTGATAATTCTCGACATGATGATGAGGATGCCGCCCGGCGCACATAACGCCGCTTCTGCTGACGGGATGTTTGCGGGTATGTGGGTTCTTGAACGTGCCAAGAGCCAGATAAAGAAACACAGAATTCCTGTAATTCTTTTGAGCGCAGCGTTGCGTCAAGCAATCGAACCTCGCGTGCGAAGCTTTAATTCAGAAACTCATGCAGGACTGGTTACGTTTATTTCAAAACCCATCGCCGACAAATTCCTGATCGCAGAGGTTGGACACAATCTCGATTTGTGGCACAAGTAACTTGCTAATTTGCCATGAGCGCAAAAACTGCCAATTCCCAAGAATGCGTTTATTGTGGAACCACTGGATGCCTGACCCGCGACCATGTGCCACCCAAGGCCATATTTTCAAAGCCGCTGCCAAGTAATTTGATAACAGTGCCTGCATGTGCCAAATGCAACAGCGCAGCTTCCAATGACGATGAGTATTTTCGGCTTTCACTTCAGGTGCGTGACCAAATGGAAGATCATCCAGATGTGATTAGTTCGCGACCAGTCTTGCTTCGTTCCTTAGAAAAGCCACAAAAAGCAGGCATGAGGAATGCCTTAATGAAAAGCATTGTTCTGGCTGATCTGGTTACCCCGAGTGGATTATTTATCAAAAAGCAATGGGCCATCCAAACCGATACGGACCGATTAAGGCGAGTGGTGACCCGAATTATGAAAGGTCTTTTTTTTCATCGTAATGGTCACCGGCTACCTGATCAATACGAAGCATTGGTTTTTGACGAAGAAAGCGTTCAGAAATGGCCAATAGAGACTCTGAATGTTTTTCACGAAAACGTCATCAAACCGATACTTTCCCAGCCTGGTGTTACGATTGGCAATCAGGTTTTTACTTGCCGTTTCGGCTACAACACTACCGACCCTGACACGACATATTGGATTTTCACCTTTTATCAGCAAGCAAGTTTTCTTGGGCTAACACAGCCACGCGAAAAAAGGAGCCTATGAAATGCTGCACTCAATGTTTTCAGGACGATTACCTCGTAAAGTTCATTGAACGCAAGGGAGAGGTCGGGAATTGTGAGTTCTGTCACGCTGAACAGGTAAAAATAATTGATGCGCACGACCTCGGTGGCATTTTTGAGCCGCTAATTGAACTTTACGAGGAAGCTCAGCCAATTGTGGAGGACTACGAAGGCGAGTCATTGGCGGAGTGCCTAGAAGAATGGGAAGTCATTTCGGGCGAGATGGACACGAGGATTCAAAACAACCTATTGGATGAAATCATGTATGGCGGGATGCGTTACAAGCGCCGCTTTGAGCATCATCTAAGTTCTAGTGATTGGGCCTCCAAAAACAATCACTCGTATTATGGCAGGGATGAAAACATTTGGCACGAGTTTGCCGATCACATTAAACGCAAGCGCCGCTTTCTACCAAAGCCAGAGCAGTTTGAGTTTCTCGAAAACCCCAATGACTGGCTGCCAAAAATGCTTGCGGCAGCAGATTATGAGGTAACGTCCGAATCGGAATTTTTTCGAGCGCGCGAGGGGTTTATCAGAGAGCAATTCGGCCATCCAAAGCCGTTCCCGCCAGATCAGATGAGCGCCCCACCGCCTGAGAAGGCTCGTCGAAATCGCGCAAACCCGGCTGGCATTTCCTATCTTTACGTCGCCGAAGACGAACCGACCACCATAGCAGAAATCCGAACTTTTGTCGGAGCCAACGTCTCGATTTGTCGAGCGCGCCCGAAAAAGAATCTCAAAGTTGCTGATCTTACCAAATATCACGGGGTTGGCAGTCCGTTCGGGAAACGTGATCTCGAATATCTTATTAAGCGGAACGCCCTCCTGAACGTGCTGAATGATGAGCTAGCACGCCCGGTCAACCCAGAGGCCAGTGAAGTCGAGTATGTGCCAACTCAATACTTGGCTGAAGTCATTTTAAACTCAGGCTATGACGGCATCCGCTACAAAAGCGCCGTGAAGCCAGGCGGAACTAATCTCGTGTTCTTCCGGCCTGAAGACTTAGAGATTCAACCTAACACACGCCTCGTCGAAGTGTTGTCCATTGACGTTCACTACAGATGATTTTACAAAATCAATAAATGAGCAAACCACTAACCAAGTATCGCTATCTGGTCGGCCTGACGCAAATTGACATCCAGGAACCATTGGGCAAGGGTGATCAAATTGCGAACGAGTTCCGAATCACGAATGATAAAGCGGTGGTTCAAAAATTCCTGTCCCGCAATTTAATGGAAGCCTTGGGCGGACTCGAAACGATGGCGCTTTTGAATGCCGATGCGCTGGTTTATGAAGAGGCCACAACGGAAGAAAATCTGGACGCGACGACCGCCCTGGCCAAGTTGACGGGGATGCTGGAACGGACGGGCGTTTTTGCGACCGCCCTGTGGATGGTGAAAGATAATGCGGTCAATTTTGAGCTGGGCTTTTTGGAGATTTGGCCCCCGGATGGCCAGTATCGAGCGCACAGCAATTTTCTGGCGATGACCGTTCGGAAAGCCGACGGCTCTAAAGACAAGGTGCGATTCAGCCGCAGTGAACTGCGGGAGGCTCGGCAACTGTTCACCGGGCTGTTGCAACTCATGGCCCAGGATACGCCCGAAGAAATCAAGACGCAGGTTAAACTTCCCGCCGGCCAGCAGCCGATAATGACCAGCCACGCCAAGGTGCCTCGGGTGCGGCGGGCATTATATTTTCTGGAGTCGGCGCGGTCCTTCCGGGACATGGGACTGAAAATCGCCATGTATTGCAGCCTGTTCGAGACACTTTTTTCCACGGATGCCTCGGAAATCACGCACAAAATCGCCCATCGTATCGCCGTATTCCTGGAACAGGAAACCGACAAGCGGTGCGAACTTTACACCCGGATTAAAAAAGCCTACGGCATCCGGTCCAAGGTCGTCCACGGCGATGAGGTCAAGCAGGATGCCAAGACGATTCAATCCATCTCGGTGGATGTGGACGAAATCGCCCGGCGGATATTTCTGAAGCTAGGCAGCTCGGAAGAATTGTTCAACCAGTTTCAGGTCAACAAGAGCGAGTTGGACGATTATTTTTTGAAAGAATCGTTTGGCGGTGCGCCCGCACCCAATGTTAAAACGAACTAAATCATCATGCCGCGTCCGCCGCATCATCATTGTGAATTCACCTATGACTACCGCCCTGTCGGGCAGGGTTTATTTTGCCGGGGTGAGTTGGTGTTCATGGAGCGCAACCATCCCCGAAAAATCTTCCAATGGGTTTATGATTGCGGTTCGGAAAATCGCGACATTGTAAATGGGGAGGTTGATTTATACCGTCGGCACCTGCCTGATCCCAAACGGCTGGACTTGCTGGTGTTGTCACACTTTGACCAGGACCATGTTGAAGGCGTCGGACGTTTGCTCCAAGGCCTGCCGGTTGACAATCTGGTTTTGCCGTATCTGACCCCGGCGCAACGAATGTTGCTGGCCGCCGAAGCGGGACCGGACAACCCGGATTACCTCCGTTTTCTTGTCAGCCCGGCGGATTATCTTCTGACGTTGCCGGGCGCGGAGATTGGAACCATCACCTTCATTCTGCCTGGGCAAGACCCGCTGCCTCCTGAGGGTGGCGGCACGCAAGGAACAGCGCCGACCGGCGACCAGCCGACAAAAATATTGCTGGAGGGAAAAGCCCCCACCAAGGATGAGTTCTGGATTGATCCGGGGATGATGCGACACGTTGGGTCTGGGCGCACGCAAGTGCAGGTCACGCGGGTGGCCCGGCCAATGGATATTTTAGGATTGTGGGAGTTTGCCTTTTACAACCTGCCGCAACCCGAGTTGCAAGCGACATTGCGAACGCAGGTGCAACCGATTTTTGACGCCTTTTACTGGCAATCCGAAGCAGACCGGAAATACGGTGACTTAATTGACCAGTTGCGTGACATATACCGAGATAAAGCGATGTTCGGTGATACCGAAGAGGGACGGAATGACATATCGCTGGTCACTTATACCGGGCCGGTGATGCAACATTTTGAGTCCGCGCATTATGGCTGCATCAATCACTGCCATTATCCGGCCACCCGCGAGGGGCGCGGGCCGCATGGCGGGCGCGAACAAGACTGCCCCGACGGGAAGATTTCCGCGCTTTATACGGGCGATCTCAATTTCAAAAAAAGCGTCACTGCCGCGGTAAAAACTTTTCTGGGGGAAGACCGCTGGCGGCGAATCCGATTTCTACAAGTGCCACATCATGGTTCCAAAAAATCATGGGAAACCGGCCAATCAACAATGTGGAATCATGAATGGAGTGTTTTTTCAGCCGGACTCAATAACCGTTACAAACATCCGCACCAGGAAGTGCTGGACGATCTCAAATTACACAATCCGGTTTTGGTGAACCAGTGGCAAGGGGCGGCCTGGGGTGGAATGGCCGGCTGGGCGAATTCGTAGGTTTATCACGCCGGCACTTTTTCAATATGAACTGTGTATTTGGAATTTTTGACGTGCTGGGATTTACGAGTTTTTGTGAAAACTGCGAGCCGCATGCCGCAGAAAAAGTTCTAAAAATCATTGATGATTTTGAAACCGAAATTCCCCGGCTGGTATGGCAAGAACTGGACCCCGAAAACAAAGTGCCCCAAGAAAAAAAAGACATGGTCACGAGCCGCCTGCGGTGGCTGACATTTTCCGACACGGTTTTCATGGCCATGCCGCTGGAGGCGGATGACAAACCTGACACGGTGAAGTTTAATTTGATTTTTTTCACCATGCTGGTGGCCTACATCAACCGGCGCATGTTTGAAATCGGCCTGCCAATGCGGGGTGCCATTCATGTGGGCGAAGTGACGGTCAGCCGGCGCTGTTTCGCCGGGAAGGCGATTGTGGAGGCGCATCGGTTGGGTGAAAAGGTCCAGGTTGCGACCACCGTTGTGTCGGAGGCGGCCGATGCGTTTTTTATCCAGACCTGTCCACCAGGGACCGGGCTTAACACCTTTTTCAAATCGGCCATTATCGAGTGCGATCTGCCAACGAAAACCAGCGGGATGGAAAAAATCAAAACGCTCTGCTGGTTTTTTCTGCATCTGGGGCATCTGCCACCTTTTGTCATTCCAGGGGATTTGAAAGTTTATATCACTGAAAAATTCACCGATCACGGAAAAGTGTTGGTGGACGAAGCAAAAAACAAAGTGGCCAACACGGAGAAACTTTTTCGGGATTGGATAGCCGTCAACAAACTGGATTATCACGAATTGTCGCTCAAGGTTCCACCCTCAAGTCCGAGCCTCAATCCCAAGGTATAGCCTGACCTATTCGATGGCGCGAAGATAATCAGCGAAGGTCTGGCCGGGGCGCGGAGGTCAGCGGCGCGGCCAGAAAATCACAAGCAACGCGATGATGACGGCGAATGCGGCGAAGAACAGCAGTTGCGGACTTTTGGCAACACCACGCACGGCCTCGGTGGCTGTATGCTCGCAATTCCGCGCAAGCGGATTGTAGGCTTTGGCGCGGGCGAGAATCTGGCGGGCGCGGGCCATGACGTGTGAGGGGTGCGCGCCGGTTGGCAATACGGTGACGGGTGAGTCGGCAGCGAACTCTGCCATCGTCGTCAAGTGCTCGCCTTTTTCCGGCGTGTTTTGAAGGACGGTGTTGTGCGCCACAAGGACACCGAAGTGTTTAACAATGCCGAAAGCTTTTGGGCGAACGAGGAGATCACCGATTGAGGGAGTGTAGGTCATAAATTTATTTTCGTTTCATGAGATGGCGGAGCAACAGTGCAAGGGCGATGGCCACACCTGCGCCGATCAAAATATTTTTCAAAGTGTCACGAACCACCTTCTTACGCGCCGCCTCACGGAACTGATCAAACAAGGCACTCTGGTAGGACGTAGGGTTGGCTTCGCCTCGCTCCCATTTGCTGACCGTGATGGGATGGACACCGGAAAGCTGAGCGAACTCGACCTGGTTCAGGCCGAGCTGCTTCCGCAATTTCTGTATATCGGACGCGTTCAATGCGTATGTTTATACATTAGCTTTAACTTAGTGTCAAACAGCTTTATTCGATGGCGCGAAGATAATCAGCAAAGGTCTGGCTGGCGGCGGGGCGGGGAATGAAAAAGCCCGCGTCGCACAATTTGACGATGCGGGCCAGACATTCGGTTTCGGTCAGCCATTTTCTCTGAAGGCCCTGATGCAGGAGGCCAAGCGTGCCGGTGCAACGGAGATCGAGCGATTTGGCCTCCCGGCGGGCGGCGGTTTCATCGAGCACGGCCATGCCGTTGACCTCCTTGGCGAGCATCATCACGGTGATTTCACCGGGGTCAATGGCGCGGTTGAGCCGAGCCAGGGTGGCGACAGCAAACAGCGAGGTTGCGGCGCTTTGAACCGTGAAATGTCGGCCTAAAAAATCCGCGTAATATTCCTTTCGTTTTGGATCGGTCAGCTCGGCCCGCGCGCCCGGCGTGGTCAGCAGTTTATATTCTCCAGAAAGTTTTTTGAGCAACGGGGTGAGTTCGCCACGATGACCAAAGTTGAGGAGGGCGGAGGTGTCGAAGACCAGTGAATCCATTTATGACGACCCGGCTGGTTCCCCCTCGTGGTTGCAATCGTCTAGGATGGTGAGGTCCTTATCCCGCGCCAGTTCGGCCAGATAATCCTCGACGACGTGGCGCTGGGTGAAAAACCACTGGGCCAGTTTACCGTTGGAAATCTGTCCGTCCTCATGCAGCGTCAGCGCCACGTTGCGGAACCGGGCGTCCACCTGGGCGTCAATATCCTCGACGCGGCAAGGCGGGGCTGGCGGCGTTTGGAAGTCGCCCCGGAAATACTTATTCTTTTCGGTCCAGCGAAAAACATTGAGCTTGGTGAGCCGGTAAAAGATGGCGTCGCGGGACACATTGAACTCCTGTGCAACGCGCTCCAGGCAGGATGGTTCCTTGAGTCGTGAGCCATAGGATTTCACAATGGCTTGTAGGTCGGCTTCCGGCATCAAAAATTCACCGGCGAAAGCGTTGGCCTGTTTTTCCAACGGGTCGCGGTGAGAGGCGAGACCGGAAACAACGGTATCAATGCGCTGGCGGGTCTCGCGATCTTCGCGACCCAGGTGAAACACAACATGAGCGAACTCGTGGGCGAGCGTGAACAAGCGGCGTGCGGCGGAGTGCTTGGCGTTGATGAAAATGGCGGTGAACGGTCCGCGATAGGACAGACCGGACAAATGCCAAGGCATCGCCCAATCGAAAACAAAAATGTTCCGCTCGGACAACGCCTGCTTCAACTCCACGAGCGTGACGCGCCGGTTGAGTTTGAGCGTATCGCGGAGATTGCCGGCGATATTGGGCAAATTGGCAAACGAATCAAACTCCGCCCAGAGACTGAACGGCACCGGCGGCTGCTTGACCATGCGCAGCGCGGTATCCACGAAGTGAAGCTGCGCGGACGCATCGAGCATGGTCTGATCAATGTCGTCGCGCTGGTGGGAAGTCGTCTGCGCGCGGCATTTGAAGTGTGGCCGGATTTCGGAATTGAGCAGATAATCCAGCGCAACGCCCAAGTGCCGAGCAAGATCGAGCAGTTGTGATTCGTCTGGTGTGCGCGTGCCTTTTTCCCAATGGGAAATGAGTGAAGCGGACACGCCCAATTTCCCGGCCAACTCGGTCTGGCTCTGGTTGGCGAGGGTGCGGACTTCAGATAGCCGTTTCGGCAAGTTGTGTAGTTCGTCGCCCATTTGTGCTACATATTAACATGATATTCACACCATGCAACAAAAACTTGACATTCATTTCGAGTGATACGAAACTGGCCACAGTTCTTTGAGATAGTTTAGCACTATTGGTGGGGGTTGATGAAAAATCAACCGCTACAAATAGACATTTTCGCCCCTTGTGGGGATGAAACGAGAAGGCCGCAGAGTTTGCAGCTCCACGGCCTTGTCGAAACCTAAAACAACGGAGTTGTCTTAAATTTCTGTAATTACCAGCCACCTTTATACGGCGGCACTTTCCAGGCTTCAAGACAATTCCACCAAGAGAAAGAAAAACGATGATTATCAAATCCATCGTGTCTCCTGGCCCCCAATGGCGTCCTCTGCCGGTTGGGTTCGTGATCTCGGAATTATCCGGGAAGCGGACTGAAACCAGCGCGGCAGACCGCTTTTGGATTTGGGCACCGGGCTGCCAATAAGCAGCGGGCACCGTGGGATGCAAAATCCCACGGTGCTTTCCACCGGATGTTCACAGCCTGCCAGAACATGAAGATTTGATAATCGCTCCACGTTGGCTTGCTTGCCGACAAACAAAAAAGCAAATCCGCCGGCAGACCGGAATGTCTGCCCGTGAATTCTGCACCACGCACTGTGCGGCCGTAACTATTAAAACTATATGGAAGATTACAGCATTGAACGAGCTGGCGTTGCCAACCTCGATTTCACCGGTGAGTTAATTGGTCAGAGCGGTGGCCCGAATCCACGGGTAAAAATCTATCGCACCAAAGACCTCAAGTATATCGCTGAACTGAAAGCGGATCAAAAATTGGCGCAGGCACAACACTTCGACAAACCAGTTGATGTAATCGGTTGGTTTAAAATCCTCAATTACGGCGGCGTCTCCCCGGAAGTTCAAGACGCCATCGAGGACGCCACGAAACATGACGAGGCTTTCAAGGCCATCTGGAATGAGCATGTTGATTAAGGCACATGGCTGGAAATCTTTTCTGCGCCTGAACAGAATTCAAGCACAGAGACGCGAGCACGGTCGGAAAATTATCGATTGGAAACCGTTGTTTTCCCTAACAAGCCCGGCTGCGTTGTGTCAATTCTATCAACAAGCAACCATAGGAATACTATGAGCAACGGACTTGATGGCCGGCAGCGCGACGAGAATGGCCAAATTCGTGAAAAACGGGGCGATACCCGTGTTGGCACATTGCGCCAGGAATATGGCGACAATTTTGCCAAAGGTTATCGTTCTGACACGAAGCTCCAAACCGTGCGCAACGACACGGGCAAGAGCTTGAGCGAACTTGTAAAGAAAAAGTAAGGCTTTTAGCCTTTAAGAACTAATCAAGCGAGCGGGGGTGGAGTTTGAAAATACAATTCCACTCCTGCTCGTCATTCTATGGAATTAAACTCTTCTTTGGAATTCCCCAGACGCTGCCCGGCCACCAAGCCGGACATCACGCGGACTGCTTCGTGGACGCCAACCTGTCCGCTTCGTGATCTGCGGCGTGGACTTCGGCGGAAGTTGCCAAGTCACATGCGAACCGTTGCGCGAACCATGGTGCGGACATTCACCGGCGTTGTATGAGATATTTCCCGCCAACTTCTTGGACATTGCTCGGATGTTGCCCGGTGATTTCCCGGATGCTGCGCGGACTGCTGCGGCAATTGCCAAGTCATTTGCGAACCATCGTGCGAACCATCGTGCGAACCATCGTGCGAACTTTGGCGCGGACATTCACCGGCGCTTGGTGGGACGTTTCCCGCCAACTGCGCGGACACGTCTCGGAAGTTGCCCGGAAATTGCGCGGCCACGGACTGGTTGCGGACTGTTCATGGACTGGACGCGGCTGCGGACATTGTGCCGGACATTCGCCGGCATTGCTCGGACGCTTCCCGTCCGTTGACTGGACGCTAACCGGATACTGCCCGGCTGCTGCTCGGACAAGTTGCCGGATATTACGCGGACGATTCGGCGGACGTTGCGCCGGACGCCACGCCGGATGTTGCGCCGGATGTTGCGCCGGATGTTGCGCGGACATTGCGCGGCCGTTGCTCGACTTGCAGCCTTATTTTTTGATAAGGGGATGGTGTCTAACCAAAATGACCGGCTTTCCAATTCCAGAAAGCCGCCAAAGATTCCGTTCGACTGAACACCTCAAATTGATGCGTCCATGAGCAAATTACCAAGCACTGAACGAGCGTTCTGAAACCGGCAGCGAAACGGAGCAGGTCGGGAGTGGCATGAACGGACGACGGTGGAGTTGAGCGCGGTTTTAGAACGACCGGTGAGTGCGTGACCGTCTAGGTTTCCATCACGGCGATTTGTCTGGTCGGTTGCTGAATACCTGGAAGCAAGCCGGCCAGTCAAAGCGCCGGTAATGATGGAATTCATCTACCTTGAAGATGCGACAGGTGCCAGGGGTTGGTGGGTTGCTGTTTCGGGTCAGTCAGGTTTCCATTTTCGACCGGATGCCAAACCGATTGCAATTCCTGTGCTCGCCGAATTACTCGGTCAACCAGTTCAGATTTAGTCGCGGACTTTGATGCCGGTTCGAGTTCAGGTGTGATGTTCAGTTCTGCCAGGCGTCCAAACATCGGCTTCAAAGCGCGGTCTTCGTCACGGAAAAACAGACTGCCACGAATCCGCACAAACTTCCAACCGAGCCGTTCGAGAATTGCCTGACGCTCGGCATCTTCTTGGAGTTTTTCCGGTCCGTGGTATCGCTCACCGTCGCATTCCACGGCAAGACGGCGGCCATTTCCAGTTACGACGAGATCAATTCGATATGCGCCGACGTGAAATTGTGGAATCACATTATAGTGCGATTCCATGAGACGCCGTAGCACGCGCTCCTCAAAGATGGATTCAGTGCGTTCAACACGTTTACGCAATTCTCGTTCCCAGGCATTCGGGTCAATCGCGTGTTCGATGAGACGGCGGCGATAATCACCGGCCTGTAAATCAGTTTCGTGATTCAGGCTATGGACAATCCACATTTGATTGCGGGCGCGGCTCGCAGCAACATTGAACCGTTTTTTGAAAATCTTTTTTCCGCCTTCCTGTCGCAAGGTCAGTGGAGGTTCGGCGGGTGGCGAATCCACGACGGATAAAAACATGACATCGCGTTCGTCACCCTGAAACTGAGCAGAATCACCGCAGAGAATTTGCCTGCGCCGATACTCGCTCAAATCAAGCCGTTGCCGCAGTATGCTGTCTATTTTTAAGGCCTGTTTGTCAGCGACCAATGAGACGACCCCAAAAGTTACTGGTTTGCCTTCATCATTTTTTGCGAATTCTGGTTGCTCTGTTGCCGCACAGATGAGAGCGGCGATTTTCTCGGCTTCAACCTCGTTGACATTGTCGCCGCGATCACGTCCGCCTTGAACGCGATAATGAACGACGTGGGGGTTCAGCGGTATCGAAGAAGCCTCACGAAGCGGTTTGATTTCGCCTTTGTATGAGAGGTTGTTGCTGAACGCGATGATGTCTGGCGCACAACGAAAATGCTCTGTCAGACGTATCACGCCGCCAAACGCAATCTGTGCAAGTTCATAAACTGATGTTGTCCCGTCAAAGAATGCTTTGAGATCAATTCCATCGAGATGAATATTTATGAGCTTGACGACTTCGTCCATGTTTACACCAACAGCAACTGGCGTGACTTGTTCATCATCGCCCACAATGATTGTTTGATTAGCCATGTAAAGCGCGAACAATGACGTTGGGTCGCACTGGCTTGCTTCATCGATAATCACCACATCAAATCTTGTCTTCCTTGGATCGAAAGTTTCGGCAACGTCCGCCAGTGGCATTATCCAAACAGGAACGGCGTCTTTTGCTGTCTCCATTTCATGACGTGCCGTGGCTAGAAAATCCGCATCGCGAACTCCTTTTCTTGTTTTCGTAAGGCGCTTGTGCGCTTCCGCGTAAGCTCCAAGGGCACGCTTTTGCGCAAAACTCGTTTGCCGGATTTGCTTCATCCAAGTCTGCTTTTCGACAAGTTGTGCGGTGACTTCGAGGAGCTGATGTCCAAGATTTTCAATTTGCTGTTGCAACTGGTCGAGCGACACGTTCGCCCGCCTTTCCAATTCATCGTGAAGTTGCCGCCATTCCCAAGCTGATTCCGGCTCGCCCGGCGGTTCGGGGTGGTTGTGTTTGGGATGTCGGTTTTCAACGGCAGAAGCCCAAGCCGGTGCGGAACGGCTAATTTGTTTTAGCAACTCACGGCGGCGGGCCAAATCCAGCTCCAAATTTTTGAGTCGCACCAATTCCTCGTAAGCAGCTTGGAAATCGGTTGGTGAAATCTCACGCAGGGCGCGGCGCAAATTTTGCGTCACCAACGCATCCGGCATGTCCGAAGTCGGGACTGATTGAGGTAATGCGGCAATGCTGGCTCCGAGCCGTTTGTGACGAAGCCAACCGCTGCGTGACTGGAGAATCGCACCAAGGTCTCCAGTCACGGCGCGACGAAGCCGATTCAGTTCGGCGTTAGCGCCCGTCTCCGGTTGCGTAGATTCAAGGAACTCAGGCCACATGAAACCCAGACGTTGGAATTCAGATTCAAGCGGTTGCCACGTTGAATTATGCCATTCCAAGCAGGTTTGAATAATGCCGACAAATTGCTTACAGACTTGCTCCGGGCGGTCGCCAAGTTCCGAGCAGGCCGGGCCGCCCTGACTGGCCATCTGACGTTCCCACCGTCCCGTCAATTCGGATCGAAGTTGCCGCATCCGCAAAAGTGCACGAACTGCGCGCAGATGGGTCGAGTTGTTTAAGTCCAAGACACGACTTCCAACGCGAACTTTTTCCCTGAATTCAAACCAATGTCTCTTGGTTAATTTGGTGAGCATCCCAAACGAATTGCCGGCATCGTTGTGATGAATGATTTCCTCGACGACCAAAATTAGTTCATGGGGTGCCCGACTGTCAGAAATGACCGGCCCGTGTTCCAACACGAGTGCATGACATTCATGCACCTCGCGCCAGGTTGTTTCAATTAGCTCTGTAAGCGACAACCACACGCGACGTGCTTCCTCGCCATCACGACCAGCTTGAATCGCCTCCAATTGCCACGGCGAGCTGTCCCGCAAAAATTCAATCGTCTTGCCCGCCGCTTCCAGCATCCGTTCGAACTCCTTCAAATCCTCCGGCTCCAGCGTGGCATTCCATAGTTCTTCGCGAAAGCGAAGCTCATAGGTGGCAAGCAAATTTAGTTCTTCAATGGCGCTTTGAAACTCCTTGGGTGTTGGCAGCGCGGTGATTTCCGGCCTGAAGCCGTTTAGTTCGCGCTCATCACCGGCTGAGATTCGAGCGTTTGTTTGGTAAAGTGCAACCACGTCTGCATAAGAAACCGGCAAAGATTCACCCAGCTTCACCGGGCTTGGAATCCAGTCATCCTTGCCGGCGCCCTCTTTCACCCGCTTCGCCGCTTCGATTGGGCGCATTGCCTTGCCGCCGAACACCACATCGCGAATTTCGTCCTGGCGTGCATCGAGAAATTTTTCACGCACATCGCTCAATGCAGAGATAATTCGTTTCCGTTCATCCTGTAAACGCAGTGCTTCGCGCTCCAAGTGCCGGTCGTCTTCTGCCAGTCGTAAATGAATCGTCCGAACGGAAGATTGCAGGTCTTCCTGACTTTGTTTGTCATTGTGAAGGACGCTGATGCAAAGCGGCTGAAGTGCTTCCACAACTTTATGACGCAGAACGCGCAATGCTTTTGGCGTGTGCGCGGTCACCAGCACGCGCTTGCCCTGCGCGAGCAAATGACCGAGTAAATTTGCAATCGTATGGGTTTTTCCTGTGCCCGGCGGCCCTTGGACGAGCACACAATCCCTGCGTGCAAGTTGTTTTGCAATTTCGAGTTGTTCCCGATTGGCCGGCTTGCTTAATAAAACATCCGCATCTTCGTTACCAAGGCCAA
>Ga0316217_10005133_pt1 | contig 13749 bp, 13 predicted proteins | sample 1anoAmetaG_FD_203633 | JGI IMG/M metagenome (GOLD analysis project Ga0316217, IMG submission 203633) | Freshwater microbial communities from Trout Bog Lake, Wisconsin, USA - 1anoA | ecosystem: Environmental > Aquatic > Freshwater > Lake > Hypolimnion/Profundal zone | place: USA: Wisconsin...
ACTGACATTTTGGCGATAATTTTGGGCAAGAAACGGTCACAAATAACCTAACTCTTCCGCCTTCAATTGCACCGCTACTTGTTCCGGACTGATTTGCAGGGCCTGGTTCAAAAAGCCCTCTACGGTTTGGTCGATGGCGGCCAAGACCTTCTTGATAACTCTGCGGCCCAAGTCCCGGACCAGTCCTTCCAGGGCTCCCTCAATGAGGGCGCGAAACAGCTGCCACAACAAGGCGGCATAGGTGAGGGTCTGCAGTCGCCCGCTTTCCCGGTCCCGGACTTCCCCGTAGCTTAACTGGCCCGCCCGCAGCATCGCCTCGAACAGCAGCAGGTAGCGGAGCGCGGCCAAATGCACGGAGGCGTAGGCCAACTGATAGCGTCCACTCTGCTCCTTTAGGAACCCGAGGTTCTGTTTGATTTCCTTGAAGTAAACTTCGACGGACCAACGCAACGCATAGACTTCCAGGATTTTGGTCTCGCTCAGCCCGACGTTCGTGCAAAGGAAGACGACCCAAGTGTCGGCCGAGGTGGCCCGCACCGGAGCGCTGAAGACCAAACGCACCTCCACCCAACGGGCGGGCTGCTTGGGGTCGGTGTTCACATCCAGACTCACGACCAGGCTGGCGGTCTTGAAGCGGGCGCGGCGGCTGGCGGGCCGCATCCGGCGCTGGACCAACCCATACAACTGATAGACCGTGGAAGCGCGTCCGTGGTAGCGATAGGTTAAGAGGCCGCGCTTCATTTGAAAGAGGGCGGTGAGGTCAAGGTCCAGGCAGCAGGCAATGTTTTCCTTACAGCCGAACCAGGCGTCGCCCAGGACGAAGGCGGCGCGGAAGCCGGCCCGGACCGCGCGCCGGAGCATGTCGCGGAACAGCGAGTGTTTGCTGTGCTCGCCGGCGCGGCACATATCCCGGGCGGCGGCACTGCGTTGGTCACGGAAAGGTTTATCCTTGGGCTTGTCGATGCGGCCCTTTTCCCCCATGACGATCTGGGCCTCCAGCGGCAGAAAGCCCTTTTCGCCGGCCAGGCCCAGGTGCAGGACTTGGTGGCCCTTGCGCGTGCGGCCCTCGGTGTGGTCGAAATAGCAACTGGTGCCTTGGACCTTGCGCCCGGCACGGGCCTGGCTGGTGTCGTCGACGACGAAGGCGCACTGGGATCGCGTCCCCAGATCATTGCCGCGATAGACGCGGCGGGCCAGTTCGGCGGCCACCCCCCGCCAGTTGATGTCTTCGCGGCCCAGGAAATCGTAGAGCACGCTGACCTGGCCGGCCAGGAACTGGCACAGTTCGCAGCAGAAGCAATGGAGGGATCTGGCTTGGAGCAAGGGCCAGACCAGCAACGCGCAGAGCACATTGGGCAAGGGTTCGGCCTCGGGGCGGCGTTGGTGGCCGAGGGCGGCGCGCAGCAGGCCCGCCAGCGAGTGACGCTGGAGGCCTGCAGCCAGTTCGGTGTCGGCGAAGGTCAGGGGCTGGCTGAGGGCGTCGGACAGTGGGGTGTAGGAACGGGGCTGGCGTGGCGCCAGTTGGGGGCTGGTCTTGGAGGTGTGTTTGGGAGCGGGCGACATAAATGACGGTATATATACCGTCATATTGACAAAGGTGCTACACTTTTGTTCATGCAACCAACAAAGAAACCGCCGGCGTCACCCCGCCAGAACGAATATGCCCGTCTCGGTGCGCAATTGGCCGGCGCCGGCTGGGTCAGCGAGGGCTATGTCCAGGACCGGGGAGCTAGCGGGAGCAGTCCGTGCTATGCCTGGACCCGCAAAGTCAAAGGCAAGACGGTTTGCGTCGCCTTGTCCAAAGAGCAGTATGAATGGCTGAGGCAGGCCATCACCAACTGGCGCACCGTTCAAAAGACACTTCGCCAGATGCAACGTCTCAGCCGGGAGGAACTCTTTGCGGCGATACCCGGTCCGAAGCGCCGCAAGAAGCTCAGCAAGCGGGTGCTGGGACTAGTTTGAAGGCCATTCGCCCCTCAGAGGGCCCCGCCAACCAGCGGGGAAGGAGGCTCATCTGAGACAGGAGCCGCAGAAAGCTCAAACGACCTCGCGGGGCCGCGAAAAGAGCGCCGAAACTGGTTGCCGGGTCTCAGAAACCCTCTAACTTTATCGCCAAAATGTCAGTTATAAGTTTCATAGTGTTTCTTTCCGTTGTTTCGATCGTGTTGGTATTATTTTTTAACACCTGACTATCGTTACCTTTCCGTTCCCTTGTAACACTCGCAACGCTCGGTCAACTCCCGAATTCGGGCGGACACCCGAAAGCGTGAATGGATCAGTAAATGAAGATCGTCGCGGCATTCCCGAGGTCATTGTTGTTCGTGCGTTGATATTTCGACCATTCTGTAGAGGCCCAAACTCGAAGCCCAAGCTACAAGCCCATCCCCTGCCTGTTTAGCCGATTTCTAATCCATTTACCGGCCTCAGAGTAGCAGATCCGCCGGTTCGGATCTATCCCCTTTCCGGACATCTTTGGACATAAATAGGACATCAATGCCCAACCCAAGTGAGGGACCCTCCAGCCCAGCGGGCGGCGGCGCTAGTCGCCGAACCGGGTAAACAAGACGGCCGCCTGGGACCGCCGCTCGACGCCGAGCTTGCGCATCAGGTTGGTGATCTGGTTCCGGACGGTTTTTTCCGAAACCTCGAAGGCGCCGCCGATTTCCTTGTTGGTCTTACCCTGGGCGACCAGCGCCAGCACCCGGCGCTCCTGGGGGGAGAGCGACTCCAGGGCGGGCGTCCCCCGGCCGCCCGGAAGCAGGGTGCCCGGGCTCGCGGAGGGCCACACGGCGCCCCCGGCGGCGGCCGTGGTAATCGCGGCCACCAGCACATCGTCGTCGCTGGTTTTGAGCACGTAGCCGTCCACGCCCGAGCCCGCCGCCGCCAGGATGTCCTTCTCCGCGCCGAAGGAGGTCAGGATCAGCACGCGAGGCGGCTGGGGCAGCCGTTTGATTTGGCGGCACAGGCTGCAGCCATCCTGGTCGGGGAGCCGCAGATCCACCAGCGCCACCTCGGCTTGGACCGCGGGCAGTTCCCGGAGGGCGGTGGCCCCGTCCGGCGCCTCGCCCACCAGCAACACCTGCGGGTAATCCTCGAAAATGGCGCGCAGGCCGGCCCGCACTACGTGGTGGTCATCAACCACATACACGCGAATCTGTTTTCCGGCGCTGTGGTCGTTCATATCGCTGGTTGGGTCGCCGCTTCCCGGCGGGCATCGGCGGTCAGGCAACGCGCCGGCGGCAACTTCACGGTCACTCGAGCCCCGCCGCCCAGGCGCGTGTCCAGGCGAAATTCCGCCCCCATGTCGCCGGCCCGGGCCGCCATGTTTCTGAGGCCATGACCCGGAGCATCACTCGCCTCAAACCCGCGGCCGTTATCCTCGATCCGCATCACCAGCCCCTCTCCATCCGCGCTCAAGCTCAGCACGACGAAATCCGCCCCGCTATGGCGTTGGGCGTTGGCGATCGCCTCGCGCGCGATCTGCAGCAGTTGCAGGACCAGGCCCGGCTGGGGGCGCGGCTGCGGACCCGGCTTCAGATCAAAACACACCGGCACCCGGCCTTGCCGATGCATGACTTCCGCCAGATTGCCCAACGCAGTCTCCAGTTCCAGGTCCTCTGTGGCTTCGGAACCGCCTTTGCCCAGGTAGCGCCGCACCTCCGCCATGGCCAATTCCAAGGCGTCCAGGTTTTGGCGGCACCGCTCTTCCGCCAAGACCGGGTCCCGCGCGATGGTGCGGCGCGTCTTCTGCAGGCCCAGGCCCAGCGCGTAGAGCGACTGCAACACCCCATCATGGAGGTCGCGGCTGGTTTGCTCGCGCTCGCGCGACAGCGCCCGGATGAGGTCCCGAGCTTCCTGCAATTGGCGGGCATGCGACTCCAATGCCAGGCGCCGCGACAGCTCCAGCCAGACCAAGCCCGAAATGCATAACGTGATCGCGAGGCCCGCTCCGAGGGCAATCCACGCCACCCGCCGCGGCGACCGCCGCTCAAACTCGGCGGTGGGGTAAAAGACGATGGACCAACGGTTCGCGTACATCGGCCACTCCAGGGTCCGATTCCTCAAGTCCGTCCGCCTCAGTCGGTCGCTCGCGTCGGGAAGACCGACCCGGTCGTTGAGCCGCCGGCCCTGGCTCGCGTCGGTGTGATCAAAAATCTCGAACGCGGCTTCCAGGGCGCTGCCCTCGAGCAGGTCTTTCAGAAGCTCATCCACGTCAATGGCGGCGATCAAGTGGCCTTGACGGTGCGGAAGCCGCTCCTTGAGTTGCCGAGCCCAAGTCTCCGGATAAGTCTCGCCCGGCCGCCGGGGCACCTCTACCGGCAAACCGGCGTCATAAACGGTATGCACCATGTAGAATCCATGCGCGTGGAAGAGGTTGCCCGGCGCGCCGGGCGCCAGGCAGCCGGTAATATACAAGGCGTTGCGGTACTCTGCCATCGAGGCGCTATAGCCCACCGCGCCTTCCAGGAAGTTGGTTCCGAGGCTGGGTTCGGGAAAAGGCGGCTTGGCGTAAGCATAGCGCAACGGAGCAAAGGAGGCGTCGGGCGGCAAGTTCGGGGGGCGCGGAAATTCGGCGGCAGCGCGGGCGGTCCACTCAGACTCCGCTCCGGGCGAAGGCTCGGCGGGCAAAAAGAACCCATAGCCCAGCCCCATCAAGCCGCTGTAGTTGAGCGGCAGTTTTAGCCGGTCGAGCAGTTGCCGCCACTGGGCTTGCGAAGGCGCGGCGTTCTGAATGAAAAACTCCCGCGCCAGCACCACCACCTGTTCGTACTTCTCCACGCGATCGTCCAGGCGCTCCCGCAGGAAGTGCGTCAGCGTGTCGAAGCGCTTTTGATCCGACCGTTGCGCATTGCGCCAAAGGAAGCCGAACAAGGCCCCGGTGCCCGCCAACCCGAAAACGAGGGCGCAGACCACCGGCCCATATCGGCCCATGCGCCGTTGCGGCGGGAAGTCGCCTGTGCTCATTGGGCTCAAAGCATCCCCCTCCCTCTCGTCACTGTCCAGCGCATTCCGCGGCCGATCGCCCGCCGTTGGGGCCAAAAACGAGCCCGGCAAGAGCTTCTATAGGACATTTGTCCTATGGTGGCATAGGACATATGTCCTATACGCGCATAGGACATTTTACATAGAAAAATAACTACCTGTAATCCGCCCCGGGAGCTAAAATGTGAAGTAGATGCACTCCGTTTCCGTAGCGGCTATTTCTGACGGAGAGCGGGGCCAGGAAAGCCCGGCGACGAGGGCGCGGGGCGGGGTGCATCTACTCCCACCCGCCACTGCGGCAGCTTTAGAATAGCCCCACCGTGTTGCCGTCGGCGTCCACGTCCATCGCTTCGGCGGCGGGGACTTTGGGCAGGCCGGGCATGGTCATGATATCGCCGGTATAGACCACGACGAAGCCCGGCCCGGCGCTGAGCCGCGCGTTGCGCAGCGGCACGGTGAACCCCCGCGGGCGGCCCCGCCGGCTCGGGTCGGCCGAGAACGAGTATTGGGTCTTGGCCACGCAGATGGGCAACCGGCCGAAGCCGGCCCCCTCAAACGACCGCAGCTTCTCGGCCGTCTTGCCTTCAGCCACGACGTCGTCCGCGCCGTAGATCTTCCGGGCGATTAGGCGCACCTTTTCCAGGAGCGGCAAGTCGTCCGGGTAGGTAAAGTTCAAGGGGCCGTCGGGCGGACGCGCGGTGACTTCGATCGCCAGGCGCGCGAGGGCCTCGGCCCCGGCGCCGCCGCGAGCGAAATGCTCGGACAGCGCGACCGGGACGCCGACCTCGGCGCAGGCCTCGCGGATGAGTTCCCACTCCGCCGCGGTGTCGCCGCCAAAAACATTGATCGCCACGATGACCGGAAGACCGAAGGCCTGGAGGTTCTCGATGTGCTTTAGAAGATTGGCGAGGCCCGCCGTCACCGCGTCGAGATGGGGCTGATTCAAGTCCGCCACCTTCACGCCGCCATGATACTTGAGCGCCCTGACCGTGGCCACCAGCACGGCGGCATCGGGGCGCAGCCCGGCTTTGCGGCACTTGATGTTGAGAAACTTCTCCGCGCCCAGGTCGGCCCCGAAACCCGCCTCAGTTACCGTGTAATCGGCCAGGCGGAGGCCGAGCTTGGTCGCCGTAACGGAGTTGCAGCCGTGCGCGATATTCGCAAAGGGTCCGCCGTGGATGAGCGCCGGATTGCCTTCGAGGGTCTGGACCAGGTTGGGCTGGAGGCCGTAACGCATCAAGACCGTCATCGCGCCGTCGGCTTTGAGATCCCGGGCGGTGATGAGCTGGCCGGTGTGGGAGTAAGCCACCACCGTCCGGCCCAGACGGGTCTTGAGTTCGGGAAGCGATTCGGAGAAGCAGAGGGTGGCCATGATCTCCGAGGCCGGCGTGATGTCGAACCCGGACTCGCGCGGGATGGAGTTGGCGCTGCCGCCCAGGCCGATAACGACCTCGCGCAAGGCGCGTTCGTTCATGTCCAGCACGCGCCGCCAGACGATCCGGCGCGGGTCGATGCCCAGTTCGTTGCCGAAATGCAGATGGTTGTCGAGCATCGCCGCCAGCAGGTTGTGGGCGGAGGTAACCACGTGGAAATCGCCATTGAAGTGGAGGTTGATTTCCTCCATGGGAGCGACTTGGGCATAGCCGCCACCGGTGCCGCCGCCCTTGACGCCGAAGCAGGGCCCCACGGAGGGTTCGCGGAGGCAGACGACCGCCTTCTTGCCGAGCCGGCACAAGGCGTCGGTCAGGCCGATGCTAGTGGTGGTCTTGCCCTCGCCGGCGGGCGTGGGGTTGATGGCGGTGACCAGGATCAACCGCCCCGTCGGCGCCCCCTCCAGCCGCCGGCAAACCTCCAGCGGTATTTTGGCTTTGGTTTTGCCGAATAGTTCGAGTTCGTCTTCCCGCAGGCCGAGCTTGTTGGCCACCGCCTCAATGGGAAGCAGCCGGGTTCGCCGCGAGATGTCGAGCGCGCTGAGTCGCGTTGGGTTCATCGCGTAATCTTATTAAACGAGGAGCACCCTCCGCAACTGCATTTGCCCGGCGTTTGCCCGGCGTTGGTCCCGGGAGGGCCTCAACGCATTTCGGCCGCCGGGATTGCGGCGCACCGTCGGCGCTTCAGCCAGAGGCGCAGCTTGCGAAATGGGGTATTGGGCCAGACCTTCTTCCAGAGACGGAAGCGCTCCCAGGGAGTGGAGAGCGAGAAAGGGCGGTCCCGGGGGACGTACCAGTTGTTAAGCCCGGTCCGTTTGACCAGGCGATACCCGCGCTGGCGCAGATGGCGATGGACCTTGAGGTTATAGAGATGGTCCTCGAGCAGGAGCAGCGCCGGGCGATGGCGTTCGAGCGAAAAACCGCGCAACACGTCGAGTTGGGTGCCCTCCACGTCGATCGAAAGGAAATCGAGAGGTGGATTGCCGGCCTCCTCCAACACGGCATCCAGGGTGCGAATGGGGACCTGCTCGGTGGCGACGTATCGGGTGGAAGGGTCGATCAGGTTCTTGGCCAACGAGGAATGCGCCGCGCCTTCGGCGATATGGAGGGGGAGGAACTCCGCGTGCCCGGGGGCGCCGCAAGCGACCTGGAAAACACGAGAGCGGGGCCGCTCTCGCCGGAGCCGCTCGCAGAGACGGGCTTGCGGTTCAATGAGCAGGCCGCTCCAGCCTTGATCCTCCAGGAGCCAGGTTTGGGAACCGCGTTTGGGCTCATTGGCGCCGACGTCGACGAAGTACCCATCTTTGCGGCCGTTGAAGGATCGCCAGATCAGGTCCGCTTCGGTTTGGGGCGGCGTTGAGTTCATGGGGCGTTTAGGTATTGTTCGACGCCCTGCTCGCAGCGGGTTCTGCCGGTGCGCACCGTTTCCTGGAGACGAGCGCGTTTGGTCTCCAGATGGTCGCGCGGGGCTACCGGGTGGTTGAGGTGATAGACCAGCGCGCGGCCATAGACGAATTTCCGCCGCCGGCCCAGGTTATAAATCCGGGTGCCGAGGTCGGAGTCCGGGCCGATGCCGCGGCCGACGTAGGTCTCGTCAAAGCCGTTGACCGCGAGCACATCGGCGCGCCAGAACGCCATGTTGCAACCGATGATGCCGCGCTGCTTTTGGTTGCGAAAGACGATCGGAAAGGGCAAGCGCAGCCCCTTGGCGACGCCCTTGAGCCGGCCGGCCAGCCACCAGCCCAGCACGGACGCGCGGCCGGACTCGAACCGGGGGACAAACGGCTCGAGGATGAAACACCGGCGCCCCTGCACCCAAAAGCCTTCCTCGGCCAATTGCCCGTGGTCGGCAAGGAACCGGGGATGCGGCGCGCAATCGCCATCCAGAAACACCAGGTAGTCGCTTCGGGCGGCCGCGACGGCGCGGTTGAGCAGGATGATCTTGCGGAAGCCCTCGTGCGGGTGCCACACATGCCGGACGGGCGCCGAAGCCTCCCGCTGCCAGCGCTCAATCAAGGCGCGGGTTTCCGCGCCCGACCCATCGTCGGCGACGAAGATCTCCTCCGGCTGGCGGCGCTGCAACGCCAGGCCGCGAATCACCTTCGCCAAATGCGCCGGCTGGTCGAACGTGCTGACGATTAAGGAAATGGTCATGTCCCCGGGCCCTCCCGCAAACGGGCTTCGCGCAGTTTGGCGTAGCGGACGACGGTCGCAAACGCGGTATGACAGGCGATGTAATAGCCGGGCCAGCCATCGAGTAATCCCAAGCGAAGGACATAGGCCCTAAAAAACCGCCACAGCGGACGAACCGCCAGGTCGAACAGGCCGGGCTGGCCATCCTCGCGGACCCGGGCGCGTACGAATTCATCGCTGAAGGGGGCGATCTTGGCGAGGTGAGCGTTGATGGACTCGCGGCTGTAATGATGCAGGTCGCAGCGCAACTGGCCCACGGCGCCCTGGGCGACGAGCCGTTCATGAATGTCGCCGCCCCCCCACTCGCCCCGCCCGCGACGCCAAAGGCGCGTCCCGCGGTCCGGATACCAATCCCCATGGCGAATCCAGCGCCCGCAATACCAGCAGAGCCGGGGAAAACTGAACGCGTTGAACCGCGCCAGGCGGCCTGGATCGGCAAAGAGGCCGCGCAGCTCCTCGCGCAGCTCGTCCGAGACCGCTTCGTCGGCGTCCAGGTTCAGTATCCATTCCTGCCCGGCTTTCTCGGCGGCGGAGTTCTTCTGATCGCGGAACCCCTTCCACGGTTCGCGGAATACCTGGGCCCCAAATTGCCGGGCGATCCGTTCCGTGTCGTCCTGGACCTCCTGGTTCAGCACCACGATGATCTCGGAGGTCCATCCGGACACGCTCTCCAGCGCGCGACCGATGCGGCGCGCCTCGGCCCCGGAAATCACGCACACGGAGATGGGAAGTCTGTCCATAACTACCCCAACGCTACCGGAGGCGGCATCCGCTTGGCAAGCGCCCGCTTCCGCCGCTTCGAGGCCGCTTCCAGGCGGCGCTTTGAGGGCTTGCTATTTGGCTGGTTAGACGCGATTGTCTAACCAATATGAAGACGGTTTCAGTCCGCCAGTTTTACCATAACGCCGGTTTAGTGGACGGCTTGCCGGAAGGCAAGCAACTCCTGGTGACCGCCAAGGGCAAACCGAAGTTCTTGGTCACCAAGAGCGCGCGGCCTAAAATGACCCGTCAACTGGCCGAAGCGCGCTCGGTAGGCGATGCGCAGGCCCCGGAGTTTGACGGCGCGGCCTTCCTGGCGTCGCTCAAGAAATGAGGTATTACGCGGATACTTCGTGGTGGCTGGCTTGCAAATGCCTGCGCGACACGCATCACGCGGCCGCCCTTGAGTTCTTCGATCGCGAACCGGACGCCGAAGTGCTCTGGACGCCTTGGCACCGGGTGGAGGTGTTTAATGGCTTTCGCCAAGCGGAGCGCGCCGGGCTGATAAGAGCGGGGGAATCGCGCCAACTCATTCGACTCCTCGAACAAGAGGTCCGCCTCGGTTATTGGCCCCACATGGAATTCGATTGGACCGACGCCGCCCGCACGGCCTGCGAATTGGGGGCCGAACACTCCCTGAAAATGGTGGTCCGCTCGATGGACCTCTTCCACGTCGCCGTCGCCGTCGAGGTTGCCGCCGATGCGTTCCTCTCCTTCGACACGGACCAGCTCGCCTTGGCCCGGGCGGCGGGTTTGGTGGTGGTAGAGTGGCTGTAAACCTACCCGGTAGGTTGCCGTCCCGGTCCTTTGCCCGCGTTCCCGGCGCTAACCCTTAGGTAACGCGAACCCGGGCTCGAGCGCGCCGCATTTGGCGCACTCCAGGCAGCGGACGCAGCCGGTCACGTTGACCTTTTGATCGAGGTGAACCCCCATCGGGCAGCGGCTGCGGCACAGGTTGCACTCCACGCATTGCTTGGGATTGAAACGGAGGTGGAACAAACTCCAGCGATTGAAAAGCGCCAGCATCCCGCCCAGGGGACAAAACAGGCGGCACCAGGGACGATGGATGAACAGCGCCGTCCCGAGGAAGCCCAAGAGCAGCGCCGACTTAAACCAACTCATCACCCAGCCGTTTCCAGAGAGCAGGCTCTGTATCGAATAGGGCAGACCCGCCTCCAGGGCCCCCGCTGGACACAACCGGCAGATGGAGAGGACCTGGTCCTCAAAATGGACGCCCCGCCGGCCAAACAGGAAGGGAACAAGGAGCACCAGGACCAGCAGCACCACATAACGAAAGTAGCCCATCCAGTTCGGAGGAGAAAACTTGCGCGCGGGCGTCTTGGCGAGCAGGTCTTGCACAAAACCGAACGGGCAGGCCCAGCCGCAGGCCAGCGAACCGCTCAGGGCCCCGACGAATAACAACATCCCGATTAGCAAGTAGGGGAGTTCGCCGGCGACGGGGAACAGGGCGGCATAGTTGGCCAGTATGCCAATGGGGCAGCCGAACGACGAGAGCGGGCAGGAATAACAGTGAAACACGCAGCCCGGAATACCGTGCAACCACTCGCCCAACGGCGCCAGCCACACGCCCAAAAACCCGGTCTGCGCCCACGGCCGCGCCCGCGAGAGCTTCCGCCCCAGCGTCGTTGGCTGGCGCTGCTGACAATCAGGCGCCGGGCAGTTCATAATCCAGATTCAAAAGGGCGGCAAAGCGGGGCTGCGGACTGCGGGACGGCCACGCCATGCGGCCGAAATCTACTTCGCTCAGGTCGGGCAGGCGGTCTTGGCGCCCGGATCCACGCGCACCTTCCAAGTCGGCTCCGCGCGGTGGCTGTTTTGTTTCATCCAACGGTCCAGGGCCGCAAGGTCGTTCCCCTGCGGCGGCCGGGGCGGCGCTACCTGGTCGGGAAACTGCAAGCCGCTGAAGGAATAGGCCTTCATCAATTGCGTCTCCGTGGCGCTTCCGCCGCTGACCGTCTCCACCCCGGTCACATGCCGCGCGCCGCCAAAGATCAGGATACCCCCAATCACCGCGAGGATGAACCCGCCCCAGAAGTCAGTCTCCTCGCGATCACGCAGGGCGGGATTCAGCGGGGGTTGGGCCACGCGTTTCATCCGATCGCAGACCCTTTCGCGTTCGGAAAATCGCCCGCGCTGGCGCTCATAATGGCGGAGGAGGATGGGAATCGAACCCACCTGGGACTTTGTTGAGCCCCACAACGGTTTTGAAGACCGAGCCCGGCACCAGCCGAAGACCACCTCCCCATGAACCTGTTCATCGATGGAAGCGAGCAGAATCCCATAACAAGTCCGCGCCTTAGGTCAGCCGCATCGGCATGACCACGTACAGGAACGGTCCGTTGATCTTGAGAACCCCCGGGCTGAGTTCATCGATCAACTCGATAAACACTTCGTCGTTAGTCAGCGCGGTGAGGGGGTCGATCATGTATTTCGGATTGAAAGCGATCGCCATCTCGATGCCTTTGTAATTGATGGCCAGCGTTTCCTTGGCTTCGCCGACTTCCGGCGAGTTAGCCGTGATCTCCAGCTTGTTCTTGCCAAAGCTCATCTTGACCGAATTGGACTTCTCGCTGGTCATGATCTCCGCCCGCTTCAAGGCATGCAGAAACTCCTCGCGCGACAGGCTGACGCGCTCCTTGGTTTCGGCGGGAATGACCTGGCGATAATTCGGGTAGTTGCCTTCAATGAGCTTGGTCACGATCAGCACCGCGCCGCCTTTGTCGTCCTTGAGCGTGAACGAAGCCTGGTTTTCCGTGTAGCGCAATTCCAGATCGCCTTTGTCCTGCAGCAGACGGTTGAGTTCGCTCACCGTTTTGGCGGGCAGGATGAACTCGCCATGGCTCGTTTCAGCCACGTCGATTTCCTCGTCCACCAAGGCCAGCCGGCGCCCATCCGTGGCCACCATGGTCATCTTGTGGTCCTTCAAACTCAGAAAAATGCCGTTCAACACGTAACGCGATTCATCCGTGGAAATGGCGAAGGACGTTTTCTTCAACATCCCTTTGACCTTCTCCTGCGGCAGCGCGACCATTTTGTCCTCCTTGAAGACGGGCAGCGGGGGAAACTCGTCAGCGCTCAAACCATGAATCTTGTAAAAAGAGGAACCGGAGCGAATGGTGCAGACGTTCTTATCATCCACCTCGATTTCCATTTCGGGATTGCCCAATTCGCGCACAATGCCAAAGAGCTTCTTCACCGGCACGGTCGTGGCGCCGGGCTGGATGACCTTCGCCTCCACCCCCGAAGAGATAGTGACGTCTAAATCCGTCGCCGTTAACTCCAGCTTGTTTCCCTCGGCGCGCAACAGGACATTCGAGAGGATCGGCAACGTCGTACGGGTGCTGACCACATTCTGCACGGCCTGCAGCCCGTTGATGATTTGCTCCTTTGAAATGGTCAGGTTCATGCGTGCTTAATATATCTCTGTTTTAGATCTTAAACGTATCCGTATTAAAGGCTGTGAATAAGGCAAACAACTCTCGCTGTCAAGGTTCTACGGGGGTTTTTTGCCCATCGGCGCTGGGGATTTCTTTTCCCGCAATCGCCAACAACCACCCGTTAGTCCTAGTTATCGGCATTGCTCACAATTCATTCACAGAGATTCGGGGAGTTATTCGTCTCTTACGCGGCCGGCCGCCCGGATGCGGCGAAGAATCTCGGGCAAAACGCTTTCGACGTGCTCCACTTCCGCCAGCGTAGATTCGCGGCCGAGGGAGAACCGGACCAGGGAGCGGGCCAGGGCCTCCCCGACGCCCAGGGCGCGGACCACGTGGGAAGGCTCGATCGAGCCGGCGGAACAGGCCGACCCGCTGGAGGCGCAGATGCCCTCCATATCCAGCGCCGCCAGCAGGGCGATGCTGTCGGCCCCATGGACGACGAACGAGACGGTGTTGTGCAGGCGCTGAATGGGGTCGCCCGCCAACTCCACTCCGTCCAGCGCGCCGAGGAAAGCGATCAGCCGCCGGCTGAGCGGAAGGAGGTGGTCCCGCACAAAGACCGGCGTCCGAACAAAGCGTTCGAGCGCTTCCACCAGGCCGATAATCGCCATGAGATTCTCCGTGCCGGCGCGTCGCTCGTTTTCGTGGCCGCCTCCCAAAAGGATCGGCTCCGGCTGGAGCGGCGACCGAATGTATAGCGCTCCCGCCCCTTTCGGACCATGGATTTTATGGGCGCAAATCGAGACCAGGTCGGCGTTGAACTGGCCGATGTCCTGAAAGGGTTCTTTGCCCAGCCACTGGACGGCGTCGGTGTGGAATTTGACGCCTTTCTGACGGCAGAGCGCTCCCAACTCGGCCACCGGTTGAAGCGCGCCGATCTCGTTGTTGGCGGCCATAATCGAGACCAGGATGGTGTCGGGCCGGAG
>Ga0316217_10005134_pt1 | contig 13744 bp, 15 predicted proteins | sample 1anoAmetaG_FD_203633 | JGI IMG/M metagenome (GOLD analysis project Ga0316217, IMG submission 203633) | Freshwater microbial communities from Trout Bog Lake, Wisconsin, USA - 1anoA | ecosystem: Environmental > Aquatic > Freshwater > Lake > Hypolimnion/Profundal zone | place: USA: Wisconsin...
TAACGCCCGTAGGGCCATTTAATAGTGGATACAAAGCTTCGTAGCCTTCGCCCACCTGCTCTAATGCCTTACGGATAAGGGTGTTTTTAGACACGCGGTATTCGATACCGGAGTTAAAACACATGCGGCGGAATTTGTTGATCTTCTCTACTGTAAGTGTTGAAGAATCGGTGATATAAAAATATGTTGAGTTGCTGAATTTTTCTTTCAGGTCAGCTATTTCTTGATTTTTTTTACTCTTTTCCATGATTTCTTGTTTTGAAGAATTAAGAATTATTGCCCGCTTATGACAAGCCGGAAACAGATTTAGAATCTACTGCAATACCAGGGCTCATAGTAGAGGCCATGCTGATACCTTTAAAATAAACTCCTTTTGCCGAAGCCGGTTTCATTTTGGCAAGCACCTGTAACAGTGTTTCAGCATTTTCATTGATCTGCTGAGCCGAGAAAGATACGCGGCCTACAGATGTGTGAACGATACCGAACTTGTCAACTTTGAAAGCGATCTTACCTTTCTTTACTTCTTCAACGGCTTTACCTACTTCAGGTGTAACCGTGCCTGATTTAGGGTTTGGCATTAAGTTACGAGGGCCTAATATCTTACCTATCTTCGCTATTTTAGCCATTACGTTTGGCGAAGCGATAACCACGTCAAAATCGGTCCAGCCTTGTTCGATCTTCTGAACAAATTCTTCAAGACCTACAAAGTCGGCACCGGCTTTCTTTGCATCTTCTTCTTTGTCGGGAGAGGTTAATACTAATACGCGTTTGGTTTTACCGGTTCCGTGAGGAAGGGCAGCTGTGCCACGTACGGCCTGGTCAGCTTTTTTAGGGTCGATACCCAATTGGATGTGTAAATCAACAGATGCGTCGAATTTGCAGGTTGTTGTTTCCTTTACAAGTTTCGCGGCATCGGGCAGTGTGTAAAGCTTGTTAGCGTCTACTTTGCCGGCAAGGGCCTTTCTTTTTTTGGTCAGTTTCATTGATTCTGATTTTTGAGGTTTTTGGCGGGTCAATGAAACCCTTCCTCGGTTAAAAAAAATATTTACAATTACTGATTTATGATTGCTGAATTAAAATCGATTCAATTCAAAAAACAGCAATCAAAAATTCAGTATTACTTACTGTATCCTTCTACGTTAAAGCCAGCGCTTTTTGCTGAACCTGCAACCATGCTCATAGCTGATTCCAGGGTAAAGCAGTTTAAGTCAGGCATTTTTTCTTTCGCAATTCTTTCGATAATGTCTTTGCTAACGGAACCAACTTTTTTTCTGTTAGGCTCAGCTGAACCGGCAGTTTTTTTGGTGTATTCCATCAATAAAGCATGTACCGGCGGAGTTTTAACGATGAAGTCAAAGCTTTTATCGGTGTATACTGTGATAACCACAGGTAATACCTTACCGATCCTGTCTTGCGACACGGCGTTAAATCTTTTGCAGAATTCCATGATGTTAACACCTTTGGAACCCAGTGCCGGACCGATTGGAGGTGCAGGGTTTGCCTGGCCACCTTTTACCTGCAACTTGATGAACGTTTGAATTTCTTTTGCCATTTTATTCTAAGATTACGATTAAAAAATTAAAATCCAGCCCAACCAAACCTACCTAAAGGAGAGGCTTAAAGCCTTTATAAGGTTCCCCTTCAGGGGAAGACTTACAGGAGCCTAGCTTATCTTCTCTACCTGAACGAATCCCACCTCTACAGGTGTTCTTCTTCCGAATATTTTTACAATTACTTTCAGCTTCTTCTTATCGGCGTTTATTTCTTCAATAGTACCGATGAAATCGTTGAAAGGCCCGTCGATGATCTTTACATCTTCATTGATAATATAAGGCTCGGCCATTGTTTCATTGGCATCCAGCATTTCGTCGGCTTTACCCAACATTTTAAACTCTTCGGCCCTTGAAAGAAATCCTAAAAAACCTAATACACCATGCACCTGCCTAACTGTTGTCCAAACCTCCTGGGTTATTTTTTTCTCATCTACCTGCATGTAGATATAACCGGGGTAAAGGGTCTTATCTTTGATAGTTTTCTTACCATTTTTGATAGTATAGATCTTTTCAGTAGGCACCAGTATATTAGGCACGATGTGATCCCATTTTGCGCGGTTGATCTCCAGCATAATGTGGTCTCTTATCTTACGTTCCTGCCCGCTGATTACGCGAACTACACTTATCTTTTTGCTTTCTTCCATCTTATCCTCCGACGATTATTTTATAAAGCTCAGTAGTGCCTGCCTTAAATGTGATATCAATAAACAGAATTACGAAAGAGATGATTACAGCTGTGATCAATACCACCACTGCGCTATCCTGTAACTCGCCCCAGGTTGGCCAGGTCACTTTATGCATCAGCTCGTCATAAGCCTCTTCAAAGTATGTTGTAATTTTGTTCATCTTCCTGTTTTTAAACTACTTCAACTAAAATAACCTTTTGCAGGGGCAGCCAGATTCGAACTGACATCAAGGGTTTTGGAGACCCGTATGCTACCATTGCACCATGCCCCTATTCCAAAACTTGAGTATGCTTTTAGGCTTAACTTCAGCCAATAGCCCCTCACCCCTTCCGCTAAAAAGGGACGCAAATATAACCACTTACCTGTATTTTCAAAAGGTTTGGGGGAAATAATTGAGGCACTGACCCAACTTAGCCCTGGATATGCTTAAATGCCTGTTACAAAGTTAAACATATCGGGATAATGGGTCGAAATATCTGAAAACCTGGTTAAAATGGAGCTTTTGGGCTTATTTCTGCAAAAAGCGGATCAAGGCTATTTCGATAAAATGATTTCATAGGTCTTGCAATGATGCTTCCTAAAATGCGTGTGGGTGCCCGGGAGGAAGTGGGGGTGGCGATTATTGTGAAAAAAACGATGGGAGATCAGAAGCAGGATAGGATATGCGCTATATGTTCCTCGGTTAGTGGTTTTTCGAAGTAACCTTTTACAAACGGGTAATTCTTTTGTTTGCACTTTTCAATATCGAGGTCAGATGATGAGAGCATGAATATCCGGGGTTGCGATGCGGCATCTGTGCGGAGGTTATACTCATGCAGAAATTCGTGGCCATCCATAACCGGCATGTTTATATCCAGCAGAATTACGTCGGGCAGGGTTTCGGTGTTTTTTATGTAGGCCAGTGCTTCGCGGCCATTGCGGCATTCGTCCAGGGTGCAGGTAATATCGCTTCTTTTAAGCATAATGCTGTTATAGTAACGCATTGCTCTATCATCGTCAACAAGTAAGATCTTTTGGAGCGCCATAGCTGTATCGTTTACTATCATGTTGATTAATTTGGCATTTTTAAATGGGCACATAGCGCTTGCGGGTTATATGCCTGCACTCAAATTTACGCTTACATGAAGCTGGCAGACCACGCTGTTAATGATGTAAAATATAAAGGGGGTCTTGTATATAAGACCCCCTGTTTACCCCACCACGGATAATGAAAGAACAATATTCTGGTATGCCCGCAGGCATTGTTTTCTTTACAAAAGGGCCCTTAACAACGGGGCCCTTGAATGGTCCTGCCCCCGTAGGTACCATTCATAAAACCTTCAACTTTTACTCTTTCAAAATCACAAATTCAACACGCCGGTTTATAGCCTTATCTTCTTCGGTTACATTTTCAACAAAAGGCTTGTCGGGGCCAAAACCTTCATAGCTTAACCTGTTGGCGGCAATACCTTTACTTATCAGGTAATTGTAAACCATCTTAGCCCTTTGTCGAGACAGCTCCATGTTTGCTTCGTATTTTCCCACGTTATCGGTATGCCCCATAATGTGTATGGCCAAAAGCGGAAACTCGTTCAATACACTTACCAGGTCATCTAACTCTGCTCTCGACTTAGGTAAAAAATCGTAGTTACCTGAGTTGAAATAAATACGTGTAAGATTATACGTTGCACCCTTTTTCATCGGGTTCTCGAACGTTTTTTTCGACAGCTTTAAAATATCCAGTTGTTCCATTACATGCTCAAAGCTTTCGAGTTTAAGTCTTATTCTGGCTACATCTCTGTTCAGCTCGCGCAACTTTTTTTGCAAGCTGTCATTATCTACAACTGCACCGCTACTTACGGACCCACCAGCGGGTTTTATACCATCAATGCGCCGGTTGGTTATCGAATCGAGGCGGTTGTAATCTACCCTTCTTATTTCCTCGTTAAACTCCAGATCTTTCAACCGTAACTCAATTTGGGCCAAACGCCTGAAAATTGAAGACGAATCAAACTTTGCCGGTGTATTATCGGCAACCCCGTGTTTAAAGAGGATACTTTTAACGATCTCTCCTTTATAATACAACTGGCAGGTATAAGTACCCATGGGCAGTGCCGATAAATTAACTACACCGCTTTGTATCCCTCCGTTGCCGGCGATACTGATGGTTTCAACCTGATTATCTGCCTTATCTAAAATCCTTAACTCTGCTTTATCATCAGCCCCGGGCATATATACCCGTATCAAACATTTATCTGTTGCCGGATCTGGTGTTGCGGGAAATAGAATAACCCCGGCGGCACTCTGTCCAAATGCAGTAGCCGTAAACATTGTCCATAAAAAACAAATGCCTGCTACGTTCTTCATCCTGTACAATCTATCCTTCATCTGCACGGCAGTACTATTTATCCTGGTGGTAATAAGGCATTTAATGATATGCCTTAACAATGATAGCGGGTGTGTATTCATAAAGATGGGTTATTCGATGATTGTTAATGAAATTTCGATGAACCGGCCGTTTTATTCGTTGAGGTGAAGTAACGGTTATCTCAATCTTATTTTTGTGCCTGAATGGACTTTGTTTTAAAGGAGCCAAAATAGTTATTTGGCTATCGGCAATAAAGTAAAGAAATTATTATTGGCGCGATTATTGCAATTTTATAATACTCATACAAGTTTATAATACTTATTTTGTTACGGATATATTAATATGATGCGAACGCTGATAGTAGATGACAACAAGATGGCGCGCCTGGTTTTAAAGAACCTGGTTGAACAGGTGGAGTATCTGCAGTTTGCAGGCGAATGCGAAAGCGGGCTTGCGGCCGTAAATTTTTTAAGCCGTGAAAAGGTTGACCTTTTGCTGCTGGATGTTGAGATGCCTGAAATGAGTGGCATAGAACTTATTAAACAAATAAGCAATTGCCCGCTGGTGATATTGACCACTGCCAAAAAGGATTATGCTGTTGAGGCCTTTGAACAGCGGGTAATAGATTACCTGGTAAAGCCGGTAATGTTACCGCGGTTTTTAAAAGCTGTTGAACGTGCGAAGGAAGTATTTGAAGGTTCGACTATTGATTTGAAAGAGGAGGATTCGTTTTTTGTGCGCAATGATGGCAACTGGACAAGAATAGTGTTTGAGGATATATTGTTTATACAGGCGCTGGGAGATTATGTAACTATACATACCACCGGTGGCAATTATACTGTGCACATGACCATGAAGATGCTGGAGGATAAATTATCGGCAGCGCGTTTTCAGCGGGTGCACAGGTCGTTTATTGTGGCTATTTCGAAAATAACGATGGTTACCGATAAGATGGTGCATGTTAATGATAAGCCCATACCGGTGGCTGATTCGTATAAGATGCAGTTAACAGAGAAGCTGAATTTCTTTTAAGCTGACGGGCCGGCTTTAATTTGACAGGAACTTACCGAACGAACGACAGGTTTCATCGAATAAACGAAACAATTTGCGTTGGACAGAGTAACATTAGGTTATAAAAAGACTACCTTATGCCCAAACATCCGCCATCGCGCAAAAAGGATTACCGCCATGTGCTTTCAGAGCGTAGCCCGGACCACCAGATTGCGATTATGAAATTGTTTACGTTTTTTGCATTTCTGTTAATTGTGGTATTGTATCTGTTTAAACACTGACTTTACAGGGTGGGGCCCACAAGCGGTTTGTACATTTAAGATATACTTATATTTAAACCGCAAACTGCAGATTATAGCTGCTTTTAATTTTTGAGGATGTTATCGTTTTTTGAGCGCCGGATAAAACCTGCCAACATTTCTTTACTTACCGGTTTTATAGTAGTATCTGTAATTGCTATTATGGCTGTTACCTGTACTATTGCTGTACTCAGCTATAAAAGTATAAGCTCGTTAAGTACCACTAACCTGCTTAGCGTAGAAAAAAACCAGGAACTTAAAAGGCTTGATAACCTGGTAAGCCAGATGCGTGACCTGCATGGCAATGTAAGCGATTATGTTATTACGGGCGACAGCGGCTATATACGAAACACTGCCGCTGAAAAGGAACGCATTTTAACGGCAACCAGACAGTTTTCGGACCTGCTTAAAGATGGTGAAGTAAAGCCGCATATGCTTTTGCTGAGCAACCTGATAGCGCGCAACCTGGCCTATAACGAAAATATACTGAAACTGTACGGGCTGGGTGGCCGTGAGATAGCCCTTGAATTTATAGAGACCGGCAAGGCCAGTATGCTGAATGACAGTATTGATGAGATGGCCGATAACATTAAGGAGTTTGAAAATCACGAACTGGAAACATCAGTTAAAAAATACAACGCAGCGGCCCAGCGGACGGAACTTACTATTACCGTTGCAGCGGCTCTTATTATTGTGCTGGCCCTGGTGTTTATGTTTACATCGGTGCGCAACTTACAGCGCAGGGCAAGGATCATTGTTGAGCTGGAAAAAGCAAAAGTGGCATCAGAGAAAGCTGCGCTTTTAAAAAGCCAGTTTATGCAGAACATGAGCCATGAGATACGAACGCCTTTGAATTCGATCATTGGGTTTACCAATATTCTGAGTCAATCGAAAATGAATGTGCAACAAACAGATTTTGTGCAAACGATAAAAACTGCCTCAGAGAACCTGCTGGGTATAGTAAACGATGTACTTGATTTTTCGAAGATAGAAGCAGGGATGATGAAGATGGAGGAACACGAATTTGAACCGCGTGAGGTGTTGTTTAACATACAGAAGTTATTTGAGCAACGGGCTAAAGAAAATAACCTGGCCATGCGGTTTCAATGCGAGCCTTCTGTGCCGTTGAAATGTACCGGCGATTCGATCAGGCTTAACCAGATATTGGTTAACCTGGTTGGGAATGCTATTAAGTTTACTGAAAAGGGGTCGGTAACCGTTACAGTTAAGAACAAGCAAAGAAGCGGTAACAAGGTTATGCTTGAGTTCAGCATTAAGGATACCGGGGTAGGCATACCGGCTGATAAGCTGGACAGGATTTTTGACCGGTTTGAACAGATTGACAATAATGCATCGCGGCGGCATTACGGTACAGGTTTAGGATTATCGATAGTTAAATCGTTAGTTGAGTTGGGCGAGGGGAAGATAGATGTGAAGAGTGTTGTTGGCGAGGGCACTGAGTTTGTGCTTACCCTGCAATACAAATTGCTGCCGGAAAATGCTGTTTCGGCTACCGGTAACAAACGCAGTACAAAATTGCCGGGCAGGAAGCCGGTATTTAAAGGCAGGGTTTTGCTGGTAGAGGATAATCCACTCAATCAGAAACTGGCGGGCTTTATTTTAAATGCATGGAAGGTAAATTTTGAAATTGCACTGAATGGGATTGAAGCCTGCCGGAAATTGAAGGATAGCGGTTTTGCACTTGTGCTGATGGATATTCAGATGCCCGAAATGGATGGATACCAGGCAACCAAAATAATAAGAGAAGAAATGAAGTTGCAGGTGCCTATTGTTGCATTAACGGCCCATGTGTTGCAAGGCGAGGTAGATAGTTACAGCGATGCCGGTATGAATGGCTATTTGGCCAAACCATTTAAAGAAAGTGAACTATATGAAGTATTAACTAAGTTTCTGGAAACTGAAACCGCAGGGAACGGCGGCGAAGAAACAAGCAGTGGCTTTTTGCCGGTGATTGATTTCAGCGAGGTTGAAAAAATAGCAGGTGGTAACCGGTTGTTTGTTAAAGAAATGGCAGAAGCATTTGTATCGCAGATACAGGTTGAACTGGTACAACTGGATGCCGCTTACCTGAAAGAGGACATAAAGGGATTAAGGGCAACGGCGCACAGTATGAAATCTACCGTTGGGTATATGGGCCTGCTTGACCAACTGGAACCGATATTGAATAAGCTTGAACGTTGCAACGAAAGTGATCTTTTGAATAACGATATGGTGCAGGAGATTGCCTTTGTACGTTCGATATGCCTGGATGCTGTTAAGCAACTGGAAGCTGAGTTACCCGAATTTATGAGCGCTACCTGAAATTGGGGTCAGCAAATCTACGGTCGTGCAGAAATTCTTCATCGGTCAGTGTTTTCAGGAAGGTTATAATATCGGCCTGCTCCTGTGTTGTAAGGCCTACGTTTTTTTCAATGCTTTTATCGTAGCCGGTAAAGAACTTTCCGTTAGCGTAGTGGGCCAGCACCTGTTGCAGGGTGCGGAAACGGCCATCGTGCATGTAAGGATAAGTCATGGCTACATTGCGCAGACTTGGTACCTTAAATTTCATATAATCAGCAGGCAACCCGGTTATTTTAATTCTGCCTGAATCGCGCAGCGCGGTATCCGGCTTTAAACCGATATTGCGGAAGGTGTTATCGGTAAACAAAGGCTCGGCATGGCAGTTTGTACAATGGCTGCGGAATAGCTGCAGTCCATTTAACTCCTGTGCAGAAAACTCTTCCTGGCCTTTTACATATTTATCGTACCTGCTGTTGGATGATATCATCATGCCGGTAAACTGGGCCAAAGCCTTCAGCAGTTTTTCGCTGGTTATAAGAGTGTCTTTAAAGGCTGCGTTGAATCCATCTACATAATCTTTGTTGTGCTGCAGCTTAGTGAGTACATGCGCCAGCGACTCATCCATTTCTTTGCTATTGGTGATAGGTGCCAGGGGTTGCACCTCCAGGTGGTTGATGCCTCCATCCCACATAAAGCTTTGCTGCCAGATAAGATTTTGCAGCGGAGGTACATTGCGGTTGCCGATTAAACTGTTTATGCCGTGACTTAATGTATGGTCGATGTGCGCAAAGGCTGCAATGCGCTGGTGACAAAATGCGCAGCTCACCGAACTATCTTTTGAAAGTATGGGGTCGTAAAAAAGTTTGCGGCCAAGTACAAAGCCCTCGGGGCTTACCTGATTATTTTTAAAATCGTAAACCGGTGCCGGAAATCCTAAAGGATTGGTAAAGACTAAATCTTTAGCCGTGATAATAAAGTAAGGGTTGGTTTCGGTAAAGCTGCTGAAACCGAAATACAGGATGCAGGCTATGAAGAGCATGTAAACAATCCTTTTCGGATTAAGGCCGAAATGAATTGGAAGATGAAGCCTGGCATATTTCTTACTATTGAATGGCATATGGTCTGCACCATTACCTACGCCCTCCGGGTTAAGTAGGGATGAAACACCGGCTGAGGGGGACATACTTCTTTTTTTGTAGCAACACTTGAAAAAAGAAGTAGAAAACGTTTTTAGAACACTTAACGAGGCTGGTAACTTAAAATAATTTCTGAGGTGCATTATTCATCAGCATTTATGGTAAACATATCGGCGTAGTTATCGGCAATGGTGGTGGCATTATGCAGGTCGGTTACTGAAGATAGCTTTGAGAAGTCAATCGTAACAGGAGTTTTAAGGAGTTGAAGCACATCAGCGCGGATGGCCAGTTCGTTGTCTTTATTATCGTAGATGGTTAAGCCCTTTTTACCAAAGAAGAGTTCTATTTTGCGTATGCAGTTGTTCGGAGCTTTGTAGCCGCCGATATGATATTCGAAAATATGGCCCGGTGAGGTTGAAGCTTCGGCATGGCCTTCCATCTTCAAAAAAATGTAACCGGTGCTCCAGGTCCAGAACATGCCGTTAACCGGATCAAGCGCTCCGCTTTGTGCTCCGCTGCAATTATGCAGGCTGTCAACGCCTATGAGGTAAGTGATAGACTTATAGTTTCCTTCAGGTACTTGGCTCAGGGTTATGGTTTTAGAATCCTGGTCGGTCTCGTCAACTAAAAAGTAGCCTGGCAGGCTAACTTCAACCCCATCTGCTTTTTTCAGTTTTATGTTGCTGATATAATACCGGAACTTTGACACGGTGAAGGTTTGGTTCAGTTCGTTCTTATAATAGACCGTATCAAGCTGTAAAGGCACGGGGCCAGCGAAATGCTCCAGGTGAATGAACAGTTTGGCTTTTTCAACCGGTATGGTAAATGATGTTGTTATCATGAGCAAGACCAGGGCTGCCAGTATGCTGTTACGGCGAGCAATTTGGTAACCTGTATGGCCATGGCTGAACAGGGCTTTGCAATAACACATCATATTCATTTTACTCATGCAGCTAAGTTAGTTATTAAACAGGCAACTACTGCTGCGGCGGGCCATTGGGTGGGGGAGGAGGACTGTTGCGATAGCCCTGCGGCCCACCGGGCCTTCTTAACGGTGGCGGTGCCATACGCCGCATGGCTTCGCTGATGGTGGCATCAAATTTTGTTTTCTGTTCGGGGGTGCACATAGCGCGCACCTGCCTGAAATGCATGAAAGTAAAATATTCAATTTGTCCCCTTATATGGCCCATGGTATCAATAGTTGCTGCAACCTGTGCTGAGTCGGGGGCTTCGGCGTGCATCATTTCAAAAAAGCTATCGTGCACTTTTCTTTCATGTTCTTTAACCGGTTCAAGGCTATCGGCCAGGCGGCGCTGAAGGTCCAGGTATTGCTGCTCCTGCTCTTTGCTGAAGTTTAAGCGCTCTATCAAAAAACGGGTATTAGCAGGGCCTTCGTTATTGGGGCGCTGGGTGTACCACATAAATGCAACAACGCCCAGGTTTAGCGCTATTAAAATAATTACTACCGTTACTAAAAGTGATTGCTTGCCAATTGGTTTCATAAGGCTACATATTTAAAAGACCATCGTTGGTATCTGAAAGCGAATACTGCTTTGCAAAACTCTGCAGTTGTTTTTCTTTACTTATGTTTTTCTGAAACGTAACACAAGTAACTATATTCATAGCTACAATAATTAAAATGGCGGCTGCAGCCCGGTAAACTGTCTCCCTGCTTACAGTATCAGGTACTATCCTGAATTTTTCATCGCGCAGGCGTTGCATAATGCCAGCGTATATATCAGCTTGCGGCGCGGCAGGCTGAATGCCATCCAGGCTGTTCAGCGCTTTATCTATCCATTGCTGTTTTTCGCGTTCCATATATTGTTTGATGTTTTATCTGTTATAAACCTGCGTTAAAAGTTGTTTTTGTAATATGTGCCAAGTATCTCTTTTAAATTCTGTTTGGCGCGGAACATCAGCGATTCAACTGATGATACCGAGGTTTTCATTACCTCCGCTATTTCCTGATAACTAAGGCCTTCAATTTTATGCAGGGTAAAAGCCACCTTCTGGTTTTCGGGCAACTCGCCGAGGGCTTTAAACAAGTGTGTTGCTGCCTCTTTATTTTCCAACTGTACGCCCGGATGAACAAAATCTGCTGCATCATAGCGGGGAGTGTTAGTGCCTTCGTAAAACAATCGGGTAACAAAAGCGAATCTTTTTTTACGTTTCTTACTGCGCAAATTATCCAGCGATTTGGTCATAGCTATCCTGTACATCCAGGTGCTTAGTTTGGCTTCTTCCTTAAAGCCGCCTACTGAGCGGTAAACCTCTAAAAAAACTTCCTGGGTAATATCTTCAGCATCACCGGCATCGCGCAACACACCCAGGCAGGCATTATAAATCCGCACCTGGTAGTTATTTACCAGGTATTCAAAAGCCTTCCTGTCGCCCTGCTTTAAAAGGGCTGTAAGTTCTGGTTCGTTCAACGTATTGTAATGGGTTTGACGTTGTGTGAATATAAAACTTGCTGAGAACAGGCTATGCCATTTACCAGAGTAAATTAATTACTCAGAACAGCCTGTAACTTATTTGCCACCTGTAAATGATGCAAGTGTTTAAACTAATTGTGCAACACTTTTGCAGGTATAGGCCTGCACTTTGTATTACCAATTTAATAACCTGAAAAAATATTATGGAAAAGCACCAGACAAAAGATCCGGATAAAAAACAGGGCAAGAAAGAATGTTGAAAAAGATTAACCCAGCACCAAAGGGAAAATGATAAAGCTGGTTGAATAAGGTTTTGCGCCAGATAACAAGAGATAGATGATGGCAGGGCCGGATTGGGTGGAACCAGCTTGATTTAAATGGCCTAAAGCCGGGCTAATGTAAAGAGCGTCGCCAGGCCTGGAGCGCCGTCTCGGTTTTAAAATGTAACTATTTAAAATCTATATAGTGTTGATTTATAGTTATTTGAAAAACAAGGCCCCTTTTACACTTTTTGCCAGTTTAAGTCCATGTGTAAGACCTAAATGAATGATTTTAAAATAGTTATTTATTGGTTAAGGCCGAAAAGTGTAAAGGATTTAAAACCGCGCGCTTTTATGTAGTGATATAAGGCTTTACCGGCATTAGTGATGTTTCTGTTGTTGGCTAAAACCCGGGTAGGCAAAGTGTGGGCAAAAAAAAAGCGCTCCGGAAGGAGCGCTTTTTTGATTATCTGGTTCAGCGTTTAAGCTGATCTGATTACTTGATGATTTCAGTAACCTGACCTGCACCTACGGTACGACCTCCTTCGCGGATAGCGAAGCGAAGACCTTTTTCCATAGCGATAGGGTAGATCAATTTAACTGTCAATGTAACGTTATCGCCAGGCATAACCATTTCAACACCTGCTGGTAACGTGATTTCTCCTGTTACGTCAGTAGTACGGAAATAGAATTGCGGACGGTATTGGTTAAAGAATGGAGTGTGACGTCCACCTTCTTCCTTGTTCAATACGTAAGTTTCGCATTTAAACTCAGTGTGCGGAGTAACCGAACCTGGTTTGCAAACAACCATACCACGTTTGATCTGTTCTTTTTCGATACCTCTTAACAGCAAACCAACGTTATCGCCGGCTTCGCCACGGTCAAGTATCTTACGGAACATTTCAACACCAGTAACAGTAGATGTAAGGGCTTTGTCGCCTTCTTTTTGTAAACCGATGATTTCAACTGAATCGTTAGAGTTGATAACACCTCTTTCGATACGGCCTGTAGCAACAGTTCCACGACCAGTGATCGAGAACACGTCTTCTACCGGCATCAGGAATGGAAGGTCAACCATACGAGGAGGAACCGGAATCCAGTTATCAACTGCATCCATCAGTTCGTCAATTTTCTGAACCCACTTAGGTTCGCCGTTCAAAGCGCCCAGTGCAGAACCTTGAATAACAGGAATATTAGCGCCGTCGAAACCGTAGAAAGTTAAAAGGTCGCGGATTTCCATTTCGCCTAATTCAAGGAACTCAGGATCGTCAACCAAGTCAACTTTGTTCATGAAAACAACAACCTGAGGAACACCAACCTGGCGAGCCAAAAGGATGTGTTCACGAGTTTGAGGCATAGGGCCGTCGGTAGCAGCTACCACTAAGATAGCGCCGTCCATTTGTGCAGCACCGGTAACCATGTTCTTGATATAATCGGCGTGGCCGGGGCAATCAACGTGTGCATAGTGACGGTTAGCAGTTGCATATTCAACGTGAGCTGTATTGATAGTAATACCTCTTTCTTTTTCTTCAGGGGCATTGTCAATGGAAGAGTAATCTCTTACCTCTGCCAAACCTTTTTTCGACAACACCGTAGTGATCGCTGCAGTCAAAGTAGTTTTGCCGTGATCCACGTGACCGATAGTACCGATGTTAACGTGCGGCTTGTCTTTAATAAATTTCTCTTTAGCCATTGTTATTGTTTTTAATTGTTTTTTTT
>Ga0316217_10005136_pt1 | contig 13741 bp, 5 predicted proteins | sample 1anoAmetaG_FD_203633 | JGI IMG/M metagenome (GOLD analysis project Ga0316217, IMG submission 203633) | Freshwater microbial communities from Trout Bog Lake, Wisconsin, USA - 1anoA | ecosystem: Environmental > Aquatic > Freshwater > Lake > Hypolimnion/Profundal zone | place: USA: Wisconsin...
CCCTCTAGCTATATAAAACTGCTTTTTTTCATAAATAATCAAATTATCTTATCAAATCTTATCATCAATCATTAGAACTTCCATTCATTTGAACGTGCAAAAGCAAAGTACCAACCTGCTCTCCTTCCCTATTCAGCACTGGCAGTTTTAGCAAGTCTGCAGTTATCAGAAGCACCTAAAAGTCGCCAATAAATTGATCTCTGATCTAGTTTCTCTTCTTATTGTATATCTTAAATTTTAAATTTGCTGGCTATTTTTCTAGCTAGATATCATCAAAGATTTTATTCCAGAGGCACTCTCCTTAAAGACAGGGAATTGCACTTGTGATCATTTTGTTTTTCCAGCTCCCATAAGAAATAATGCAATAAACGCTCTAAAATGATCCTTAATTCTCAAACTGAAAAAGCATCAGCTTTATGACATTCATCCTGAATAGGTTGTACTTACTTAAAGGATAAAGATCGAACCTATTTTTCTGAGGAAGGTTCGCTGGCTAGCTTTCTAATGATAGCCTATCTTATTCAGCTTCTTAGATAACCGAAATGTCTTTGTTATGGGTTGACTGATATGCAGTCACCAGTGACTAGGCTGCTTCTAAACTTTCTTCTCTCTTTTTTTATTAGGAAGCCTGAGTTTCTTTTTGAGTTGATTTAGTGATAAAATACTATTCATCTTACAAGAGAGCAATGGCAGATCCATTGGTTTATTTCGCTCTACTTTTTTATAACATGAATGTTTCAACAGGGTTGAAGAAAGATGATTCTTTTTTGACTTTTTGAGTTATGCCTCCGAAAGATCCATTTATTTAGTTGTATAGAAAGTTGAACTAATCCAACTTTTAGTTCAACTCTCTAACTAGATCAAAATCTCGATTAAATTAAATCGAACACTTTAGTCTTTTGCGAGAATTCTATGAGCTTGCTTTTGTTTTAGAAAATTGATCTTAACTATGCTAAGGATCTAAATATTTTGAAACCTGCTAATGAAGTTTCTCGAGAATCGGGCTTCTAGGCGTGATAATTAATGCACCTTAAATAACTTATTTGGCGTATTAATATTTTCCCATTTTTAGGGACATCAGACTCAACAAAACACTGGCTTCAATGTTGTTACTTGCTAATAAGAGTGATTTACGAAGATCATTTATATTTTTGTTAATTCTAGCCCTGATCAGATACATCACCGATAGAGCACAACAAAGGTTTGCAAAAGCTTAGTTTTCCAAGTTATTCCGAGCTTGAATCGAAAAAAGATTAAAGTAAGCTACATAGTTGATAGGATTAAGTTCCAGAGAAAGCTACAGATTTTGTATTGCTTACCCTTCGTTTCCCAACTGAGATAAAAATAATCCTTTGTTGGCATAAAGAATAGAATTTTTAGGGTTCTAGTGCGCCAAATTTTAGATCTTACTGTAGCCTTATTGATACTAGCCTTAGTAAAACAACTTTGTTATTTCTTTGAAGCGGCTTTACAACATCTAAGATTCAGTAATCATAATAAAAAAATTAGGAACCCTATAACAAACTCATGATTAACAATCTGGCTTAAAAATCAGCATTAACTCTTTTGAGTATAGATTTGACTGTAAATTTGACTAAGTATGTTAAAAGCGAAATTTTGTCAGCCTAGAAAGGCAGAGAGAAATGAATAATCAGTTCAGGTTTGTTGGAGTGTTGCGTTTTAGTTTTTGAATATTTTAAACGTATATATTGTCGAGATTCTTCTTTGTTGAAGGAGGAGTGGAAGTTACGTGATTCTCATTACCTTCTCCATCAAGCACTTATTGATCATCTCCTTCAGTTTTCAACTGCTTCTTAGTGATGCTGGGCAAATGATATCGCTTAGCCTCGGGGTTTTCAGCTTGTGTCTATTGCAATATAGGCTCTGTTCTTGATCTTTTGTGCCCATTCAGAGGAACCCCTTGGTATGTTATTCTGTCGAACATTTTCTGGAGGTCAGCCATTCGTCGTGCTTCTTCATACTACAAATAAGCCTTTTGCCTTTCAAGATAACCCTGGTCTCTTAACTTTTCATGCTTGATTTTTTATTATCTCTCTCTGATTTGCCTCTCGTAAGTGTCTCTTAGCATCTTTTTTTCTATCTCCTTTTTCATTGATTTCCTACGGTGCTATTAAGATAGGGTTTCCAAACCTTGTGAGGTAAGTGTTTGATACGAGCTCTAGAACTAATGCTTTTAAGATTCTTTGAGAGAGCGTTTCCTATCAACTTCTTGCAAATTATATAGCAAAACACTTTTTATTTTTTTCTGTCTCAAGAGCATCATCTATCTTTACCTTTCACTCGCAAAAACCATATTCATCTCTAATAAAAAATTATGGGATTAAATCAAATTAGGAAATTAAATAATCTTAATTTTTTAAACCTTCTGACAGATTTTTTGAAGAAATCAATAACGGGTTGTGTCGCTTGCTTTCTTTCCCAGAAAAGTAGCGCGATCAAACCCGTCTGGATTGTATTCTGCTTATTTCGGTCGCACTCCGATCTGTTGTAGGATTTGCTTCAAAGACTGCTCCAAAACCATATTTTTCTCCTTTCTAAATAATAACAGGAGTACATTCTAATAAGTTTCGCTGCTAGATATTTGTCGATCTCCCCCATAGCTTCTCTCTATCGTATTTTGGCCTTTTCTATGTGGATGATGTCCGAAGCCTAATCAATTTTGACAGTCAAAAGCTTATAGATACTTGCTTAGACTATCAGGCTTAAACATTCTTATCGATTGCATTCTAGTTATGTTTCCAACTGGGTTAAAGAGATAGTTCGCTTTCCAAAGAAACAGCTAAGGATCGATAAGATTTTTAGTTTCCTAATGTATTTGCTATCCATTTTAAGGTTTTTCTCAGAAAAAGTGGAGAATGTTTCAGAGATTAAAATGTTCAGAGTGGCAACCAAAGAATCAGACTCGTCTACTCCTGCCCCCTAATTTAAGAGACTCGTACAGAAAGATCCTACTTGTAAGTTTTGAAGAGATAAGTCCCTGGCTTTTATAACTCTTGAATGACGAACTATCTGCTCATAATATCTTTGTTGTACAAGAATTATTATACTTTTTGCCAAAATAGCTTAGATAGATTACCAATAAACTGGGTAGTTCATGTCTGCCTTTCCAAAAAATTGAAACATCAAATTTAAAACTTACATTATTAAAAAGATGGAGCAGCTTGTTACTAACCGCTTGAAAGAAATGTATCCTACCTCGACTTAAGTAAACATCTAATCACTCAGAGACGCACAAATCTTTACTAACATCTTTCTTTGGTGCTTCCTCAGCTCGAACAACTCCAAAATTAAAAACTAGGACCCATTACTAATCTAGAGGCGATTTCATAATACTTTAAAAAGTACCAGTTTAGGCCATCTTATTTGCCCTCTTAACATGAAGTACTGTAAATTTTAAATAGCTTAAATGGCTTGTTCATTCAAAAATACAGTATCCATAATGGCTAAACCAACAAGAATAACTTCAAAAGCCACTGGGAATCCCAACTGACAACATTATGGTCCAACAGTTTTAGCAGCAAGCATAAAGATTGTTTTCGAAAGTGGGAGTAGGTTTCGGAAAGGAAGAATCTTATCTTATCCAATCAGCACTAAATAGAATCGTTGAGAAAAAGAAAGCAGCTATGGTTCGATTTTGGGGAAAAATTCTTACAAAAACACAAGATTATTTGATTGCTGAAGGATTTACACCTTAGAGTAATTCTGGAGAAGCCCACGGAGATATTTAGAAACTCAGATAGGGTACAAACCTGAATTGCTATTGGGTAACTCAAGATCTAAGTACATCTTTGACGATTCAGTTAACGGCTAATGGTACGAATTGCCTTTAGTCACTCCAGAACAGATTAGGACTTCAAGATTTATTAAGTATGCTTTTACAGGGCAACTCAATCAGAAAATAACCTCCAGTCCTCCCTTTAACGGTCTCTAAAAGCATTTATTGAAGGCACAAATAGTTAGGATAACTAATAATTGCCAAATAGTTCCAAAAGGAATGTTTACTCCTCTGGAAGAGAATCCTGATCAAGTCGCATTTACCTAAGACTTTAAAATGCCTGATTTCGCCGAGCTTTCGAATCTTTAAAACTGGGTGCACTTCAATCCTTACATCCTTAAGGTAAAGCTTTTACAATATAGCTTGGGAGAGCTTCTTATTATATTGATCCTAAAGTACCCGAAGAACAAAAAGAAGAAATTTTAACAAAATTGGCCGAAACAGATCCTAAAATAGAAAGACTTAAAGCTGTAAACGAGGATAAAGGTAATATTGGCGTAATTCAGGTTTAGAGAAATTTGGTTTAGAAGGCTGCTGGACAGTTCGCACTTACGGAAGCACTCAATTATTTAATAACGTCGGTAAATAATAAGGAACTACAAGCTGTTATGCAGTATTAAGCCTCCGTAATCCTCACTGGCCAGGATGGCTGACAGCTTCTTCTGCCAAATAGTTTGGCTCAATCTACATCGGCTACGGCTTGAAATCTTCTCAGCCCTCATTCTATCCATTAGGACCTGAGGATATCAGTCTCTAAGGGTAGTAAGTCTAAGAGTGCCACTAGCCAAATCCCAAAGATCCACCCGATTAACTATAACCCGATTCTGACGATTAGAATAAAAAAGTGGAGGAATGATGTTCTTCTAGATTACCAGATTATTAAATGAAGCCGTATTGTAAATATCAATCAATAAAAGACATGAGAGTTTCCCTTTTTCCTCAGACTTCCTAATATTTAGGTCTGCAACCGTGCTTTCAATTCCTGATGAATTAAAGATTTTTTTCTAAGATAGTTCACCTTAAACAAGTTTTCAATTAAGCTAAATAAGTTCTGCTCACCAAGAATGCTAAGCTAGGAACACATTTTATAAAACTTCCTTAAATTGATTCTTAAAATGCACACTTCGCCCTTAGCTTTTGCTTACAGTTTGTAAAAGATTGGAAAACTATTCTTTGATAGGCGTGAATGGTATGATTTACTGTCATCAAAAAGAGCCTATTAGCCTAAGGTTTATCCAGCTAATCCAAAACTTTTAAAATGGTGATAGTGATTATAAGTCTTTGATAGGGCGACCTTACCCATAATTATGATTGACAGGTGGGAAATAGGGTCTGCTTCCGTAAATAATAAGTCCTCAGCCTTTAAAAACTTAAATTTGCCAATGCTCAGGAGCATGCAACCTCCTAGCTCATTCACTTTTTTGAAAAAAGGATTGAATCTTTTTAAAAGCAAGTATTGTTCTTTGTAAGTCTCCAAAGTCATAGAAAGTTTTGTATTTAGCTAGTTTGTGCGTCTGTATATAGTTTATCGTAATTTTTTTATCATTTATTCCTCTTATTCGTTGGATATTTTAGAGGTTTAAGAGCTTTAATTGACTAGAGGAAGCTATCCATAGATATTGTCATTTCTCTCATGCTTCCACAATGCTAAACTTGTTAGATTTTTAGCATTTGCTTTCGGCCTTTCAATTTGTGTTTCATTTAATCTTCTTCTTTGTAGTAATTTTAGTAAAACTTTTTGCTTCAAAGAGTTGATCTAAGTTTATTGGTTTTCTGTAGATCTAGACAAAATCTCCCAAGACTAAACCTAGGCTTTTTTTAATGAAGTATGCACATTTTTGGGTTTTATTGGGGTTTTTCTTTTAAAACATGAACTCCTTGAGTTATTTTCTATAAAATTTGTGATATCCTTTTCATTTTAATGCAATCCTTATGCATTTTTTGAATCTTAATCTGTGTATCTATTTGTTGAAATCTGATACTTTTCACTGCGGTTTAGAGAGTTAAGCTTGATTCGATTTTTAGAGCTTGACCTTATTTTTAGCTAAAGAGATTTTTACAGCTTTAGCTTTTTCCTTTTAAGTAATGAGAGATCATCCGCTGCCTTTTGAGTCATCTTTTCGTTTTCTTTTTTCGAAGATTCTATTTCTTGATTTAGGTTTTATGTGAGCTATTAGTTTTTGACTAACTCCTCTTGCTAATTTACTGCAAAAATTGATTAGTTTTTTTACTCAGGCTAGCTTTTGAGACTGTATTTACTTGAATTAGCTACTTTTCGCTGGGAGTCATGAGTTAAAACCTTGACTTCTGATGAGATTATAAATGAGTTTTGCCGTTCACTAAGTGAGTACATCTTTTCAGGATTTTTTTCGTCCTTTTTAAAGGGTAACTTGTATTTATTACTAACCTAATTGATCCTCCTGGAACTATCAAGCTGAATACGAATAGGAGTCTTATATTTAGACATCATCTCATAATTTTATTTCAAAATAAATAAAGGGTGTGATTATAATTGATGTAATTTAAACCCGAAAGCGATATCATCTTCTCATACTAACCCAACAAACATCTTGCTTCTTATTTGAACATCAAAAATCTATCATCATCCTCCTACATGTTTAAAGTACTCCTCTTTCGTCTTAGTTCAAAGCATCTAATCCGGCAAAAATATCAATAAAGCCAAGTCCGCATATTCTGAAGCCCAACTAATAAGTAAAAGTGCATATAGCCGTCCATAGAGAAGTAAAAAGAACTTAATTGAGGTTGTTCCCACTCTGAACTCCTAGCAGATCCAGATTCTATACGGCGTCAAGGATTACTCTTAGACCAAAAATTTCAACCTTTTGCGTGAAAACGGCAGCAAAGAAGATATGCTCAACTTAACCGTGATGGTGCAATAAAAAGAAAGCCGAGTGGTAACTGATGAATGAAGGTAGGATAAACTGGCTTCGGAGATAAAGGAGTACCAAACATACAGTTCAAGCTCAGGTTCAGGAAAAAAAGAAAGTGCGAAGGTCACTTACCTAATTGTGGCCATTATAGGACTTTTATTAGGTTATTTTTCTCCATTAAATCTCTTCGCCCCATGATAATGAAGCTGCTTAAATCAAATTAGTGTTTTTACAATTTATGATTGCAAAATGCTGCAAATCTTTTGGTAGTATCACTAATTGAATACAGCATAACCAGTTGTTTTTAATCTCTCTTGAAGTAAATATAAAAACGAAATTGCAAATCATATTACAGCCTAGGCTACTTCTGATTTTTAAAGACTAGAAAAAGATCTTTTGCCAAATAATATCAGTTGAATATATAATTCCGTAATTCTTGCTGATGCTATTTCTGCCAAACCTCAAAGATCTCTCGATAAATAGGGGTGATTATTATTTAAAACTTATTTACAATTTTGCTTGTTAAGTTTATTTATGTAATCAATCAAAGAGGACTCATAATTGCCCAGATTTCACAAATAATTTATAGGAATCAGCCACCAACTTGAACAAAGAAGAAAGGAAAGACGCAGAGTTGAACTTTAATAACGAGCTATTGCAAATAGGGTTCTTTTTCTTTAGAAGGAAGATGTAAGAGCTCAAAAATCACTCATAAAAAAGAGGCAGGAGTACAACCGAATTATGGGAATAGCTGAGCGCCAAGCCTAGTAACAAGATTTGGTAACTAAAATTTTACTCAGAAAAATCGTTTAATACTTGAGAGATAAAGGCAATTGTAAATAGTAAGAGAAGAAAACAGGCTAAGACGCCTCATGCACAAGCAAAATCATTAGAATAGCCTAGCTTTGATTACTGAACGGAATAGTTTGGACTACAAGCTCGGCAAAAAGCAGCTTTTATTGAGCTAGTCTCGGAAGAAATAGGAGCAGAGGTAAGATATTGTGAACAGACAAGAGAGATATTTCACGTTGAATATGAGAAAGGAACAAGGTCGATCCAGAATCGATAAATTTTTTAAACATAAAAATATGGAGCATACTCGAGCTTACAAGGAAAGAATTGCGCATGAAGAAGGAAACGCCCAGCAAAAGTTAGACACAATTAAGAAGCTAAGCTAAATCGAAACTGTGTTGAGAAAAAGATTAGAGTAAAGCAGCATGCGTGTGAGCCAAATGGATCAAATTTTGGGTGACTTCTCACATGCAATAAAATAGAAATCAACCTCCAGACTGACCATGCGCCATTCCCTTTCAAATACTCGACAGCATTAGACTCCCTCTCCAGCTTTAATTACATCTGTTGAAGGCGAATTACTGGGGAAAGGAGAAATTTAAGAGCACATAGAATAAGGTGGCGAAGGAGGAGTTAGCTAAGGCGGAAAGGTGAGACGAAAGCGTCGCAATAAACATGTGAACAGATACAAAGAGTACTAATTATTCTGAATTGTTATCAAAGAGGTCCGATTGTTAGTTTTTATTTTATTTACATAAGACGGAAATAATTACCTAAATATTCTTTTATGAACAATTTAATATTCTAGAGCTTAAAGCCATATCAAAAGATTATTTTCAAAAGCTTCAATCTTTTGGAATCACCCAAGCTCCAAAAGCAAACACACCTAGGATTAGATCAAAGCTTTAAAAGAAACAATAAAGAGCTATTAAACTCTCAAGAAACCTTTTTTCACCCTGAAATTCATATTAACAATTTAAGAAATACTTCAAGGATAAAAGATTAATATGTTGATTGAAATGGAGAAAACTCCAATTAGAGTTCAACCATGACTCTAATTTTCGCTTCAAGACCTGCAAATCTGATATAAACGAATTAAAAGCTAATAGAATTTAATATGTTTAAAATATACTTTGATTGGAGTAATAATTTTTATTAATAGATGAACGATTAGCTTAAGCGCATTCGATAAAAAGACTACAGTTCAATAGATCAAAAGCTTTTCTAAAATATGACGAGAGCCGAAAATCTAAACTCTACCCTTTCTCATCTTTCATAGTTCCAGAAGTTTCTAATGGACCAAATAAGCAATCTCAATCAGCCATCGAAATTAGCAGCAAGTTCTACAATCGCTCACAATATTTCCAAGAATTTTGATACTTTAAGAGAATCTTTGGTAAAATGTTCGCGTGTTATTGGTCAGAATGATAGAAAGTCGATAGCCAATTTGAAAAAAACTTTAACGTCCTTATAGTATTTAGTTCGAGATCTTAAGAATGATATTTATCAACAAGTTAAGGTAACTTGTAAACAAGTCCAAGACTAAGCCAAAACTGCTATGGAGCGATTGATCGTTGCCTGGACAAAATAAAAAAGCTTGAAAGAAGAGTACTCAGCTAGATGCAAAGCTTTGGAAGAAGAAAAAGCTAAACTATTAACTTAAGTCTAGTAACTAAAGCAAATAAGCCAGAAAAGCATTAAAAGATAATAAATTTAACAGCAAATGAACCTTACTGAGTATTCAAAGGATGGTTTGAACTTAAAAAGTTCAGTAATTAATATGGAGAAGGTCATTACTTAGTTTAACGTTCAAGCACACTCTAGCTCTACACCTTTAAGATAATAGCCTTTAAACCAAATGACCCCTTATCCTTATGAAGATAGATCCTGGAAAATCACCAAATAAGGAGTTCATTCTGAATAAAGGAAATCATCAGTTTCACGTCAGAACTCTAACCATAGATTGTGTTCCAAATCCAACATAAACATACTGAAGTAAAATGAGCTTCTTCTAAAGAAAGGAGTCAAATAATAGCGTGGGAAATCAAGACAAAAGTTAAAGCTAGTTAGTATGATGTGATTCATATTTTATCTTAATCACGATTATCACAGCGGTTATTCAAACACAGGCAGACGAAATTAAAGCTGCTCATCTTCTAGTGAGCTTACTGCTGACTATAGTTTTATCTTTGCTAACCCTTGCATTGAAATCTTCGTAAACTCTTAGATGTCAAGATAATCCACTTTATTCAAATTTTTCGAAATTTAATTGACAAGTGCTCTAATTTTGGGGTTGTAATGGTAACGAAGGGCCTTTATTTAGGAGAGCAAAGGCAGCTAGTCGATTAGCTTCCTATGCCTATGTTAAAAATAATATACTTCTTTATTAGATTGACAACAAACGAAAGTGCCCAAAAAGTAAATTCCCCACTTTATCCAGGCAGTTGACGAATGATGATATGTGCGAGATTGCTGATAGTTTTGAAAGGGACTCTAGACGATTTTAATGAAGCCTAAAGCAACTTAAAGAACCTTCGACTATTAGGCAACTCATAAACCGATCTTGATTCTTCTCTGTAAGAAATCAGCAGCTCAAGTTTTTCGTAGAAATGTTCCAGCTAAAGACCATATTTTCCTACTAACAAAAACAAGCAAGATAAAACCTAAATTTGCAATTATGGTGCATTTCTTTGACTGAAGATATCTAAACATATGTTAGAAAGAGCCAAGGGTTGTTCCATTTTTGAGAGAATTTTAGTTCCAAGCTAATGATAAATATCTTGAAGTAGTTCTTAGGGGCAAATTTTTGAATTTAAAAGAGTCAGAAGCAGTTTTTGAAAGCCTATATTAATCAGCTTTTACTTTTTTTGAACTGTTGTTAATGGAGGGGGCTAAAATTCAACTCTGAGATTTGTGGTAAGCTGGTAATGAAATCAACAAATTTGTCCCATTTAGCATTATTATTGCTAATCTTTTTGGTCATTTCTTCACAAATCCCTGCTAAAAGCTCTCCGGACCATCCTACCCCCCAATCTAGGTCTTTTTAACATAAAAAGCTGATAATCTCTTCACAGAGTTAAGTTTTCTCTGTAGATAGACTATAGGCTTTTGAAAGGTTTAATACAACTTGTTCATCTTATTAGCCTTACATCATTGCTAAAAGTGAAAGAAAAATCACTTTTAGCTTGGCGGCGATGAAATTAGTAAGTCCAGATTGCTGTGGTAATGTGCTTATTAGCTATAAAATGCTAGAGAGAGCAGGGAGTGAAGGTGGTTCGAGTGAAAGAGCTATAGCTTGGTTCAATAAATTGATCTGCGAGGGATGCTAGGCGATTTTTTTACAAAGTTGATTAACTTTCGGGTTCATATTATACTTTAAAGAGTATTATAAATAAAAAGTATTCAAAATCATAATTTTCTTTTACTCGAGCTTATCACCACTAACTTTTCACGCTTTTTCATGTAATAGTCGCTCGGGTCATGCCGAAAATTTTGTCTATTTTTCTATTATTTGTGCTGATCAGGCGATTTCATAGTGAAATGAGTATTGGGTGATGGAGGGCTTACATTTAAAGTCTGCATGTGAATCATATTTGTTATGGGCTTCGGGGAAACAGGTGAAGAAAATGCGTAGTTATTAAGTTTTAAGCCTTTAAGCTGTTCTTGAGGTTGACCAATAAGCTAATTCTGAAAGCTGTTGATTTGGTAACTTTTTCTCATTTGTCTATTCTAAACAGTCCCTATTTTATGCATATTGTTGAGATGTGTCAAATTATCAGTTTAGTAATCGTTAACTTTTGGTTTTAAATTGGCTTTATGAGGGTTTGGAGTGGCTGACTGAGAAGCAATGTAAGATATTTTAATGTTGGGTGATGAAGAAATGGCTCTTGATTTTCTGTTTTAACATTTTTCAGGTTAGTTAGGCTGAAGTAAAATTGTTTCTTTTATCATTTGATTTGAAGAGAATGGATTGTGAGAATGAGGTCTTGCTCTTTTTTGGCACATGTTATCAAATGATACATAGTTATAGCTTGCCTTATTTGGAGAAACTCTTTGAAATTCGACCAAGTTATGTTGGCTGTGGTTAATCTTGGACTGTATCAAAGGAGTATGTTCGTATAGTTTAGGGGATGATGGATTCGTATTAACATAAAATGGTTTATGCCCTTAAGGTTGATTGTAATCACTCAAAACCATTTTATTTTTGTTGGTAGCTGTTAATTTAGTGCTTTCTCTCATATTTACTAGCTTTTCTTAATTAAAGGCATGAATGATATTTACGTTTTGCATATTATTTTGATCTTGGAAGCATCTTTGTTGGTTAGAGGCTGGAGAGCCGGGGGATACTATGTACTCATTTGATTTGAAATTTAAATGCTTTAGGGAATTGAAATGCCTTAAAGCCTAATGAGTTTTTGGAGATTCATATTCCTAGTTTTTAAAGGAGAGTTGCTAACAGGATTGTATGTTGTAAGGGGAATAATAGTTTTTGTTGTTTGTTTCATACTATCTGCTAAAATTGGAATTCAAATTATGGTTTTTCGAAGATTTTAAGCTATTCTGCAAGGATAGAGCTGGGTTTTATTGGTCCCTGTAAGTTTTAGTAGAAAGGTGCTGAAAAGCTATAAAGCGCAGAATCTTTGAAAAAGCCATTTGTCGATTTCTATTAATAATGGCGGGTAAAGTTTAAAGAACCTTATCAAATCCTAAGCCTAGAAGCTTGTTTATCCTCTTTATTTACGGCTTACAAAGAGATTGCGTCTGTAAATAAGCAGAGCATGGACCTTATATTGACTACTTTATGACTAAAAATGCTTATTTAACCTGCTTTTTTCGCATTACTTTGAATTTTTACTACCATTTCGGACCTAAAAGTCCTTTCTTTTGGAATAGAGTGCGAACCCAATCAGTTATGATTTCACTGTCACTTCTAAATGGAAGAGAAGCAGATGAATTTTTAGTTTTTGCTTCGCTGAAAATGAAGCAATTGCTATCATTTTTTAGGGAGGTATTGTTGGTATATTCATTTTGTTTGTAGGCAGGCTAATATTGGAGAGGAGAATCCCATTCTTCATCATGGTATGGAGATAAAATAATTGGCTTACGAGGAGTACTTTGAGGTTTAGGCAACTTAATGTACAATTCTGAAAGAAGCGGGGCACAGCCAAGGTTCTTTTCGCGTGGCTGTTCCGAAGTTTCTATTGTGACTTTGTACATGCGATAATACTCTCTTTAAATTTAAGCAGCCTTGTCATAATAGAGTAAAAATAGGGTCAAAATCAAACAAACATCATGTTTTGAGGACCCAGTTCTTATAATTTTATTTATGTAGTCAAAACAGATGAAAGCTAATCTAAATCAGCCATTAGCCGAACACCCAGAGGAATCTCTCAGAGTTATTAGCAATTATAGTTCTTTGGAAAGATTGCTTCGTAAATCAAAATAAGCTAAAAATTATCCCCACTTAGTCATACCCAAGAGCGATTCTTTCAATATTGCAGCTTGGTAATACTCTGCTTTAGAAGACAGATAGACCAAAGTTACTCCAAATAAATCCAAGTTCAATAGTGCTGTACTCCCTTTTAATCATTTGGCTCTAGCCTAGACTATACTTTCATAAAAAAAGGGAAGTGCAAGAAGTAGATTCTCCCCAGCTAACTAAAGGATAATACAGACGACAAACTTCAAATGCAGAAGAATCAAGCATAAGATAGAGTCAATCAAACATAGAGCGCTTTCATTGGATACTTAAAATAAATTTAAGTTTCAAGACTCTTATTTGAAGTATAAGAAAGAAATGTAAACATTTTATCAAAATTAAGTCTTGAAAAGAAAAGAAATCAGAGGAACCTAAAGACAGAATCCTTGCTTTTGTCTACCTTTGAGCTAGTATCCTGTGATGAAAGGTGTAAAAGGTCAAAAAGGGTAAAGAAGGCTACGTAAAGAATAATTTTTATAAAAACATTAAATGTGATACATTCAATGAAAATGCGATGCTGTTAACAGCCATTTGAAAGATTATTTAAATATTTATCTCATCAATCATTTAAAGGTTTGCTTTTCGCCTACCTGAACTTTCTTTCACGTTTTTCATAGTTTTGCTGCCTTTCTGCTTTGGGGTTTGATAACTATTGCTACTCTTCCTCCTTTTATGGCTTATTCTGTTATAAATATTAAGTAGCTGCCACTTTGACCTCAGGAGTAATCAATTAAGGAGCAACTAAATTAAAGAATATTTACTCTTCTAGATATATTCCAGCAG
>Ga0316217_10005138_pt1 | contig 13737 bp, 14 predicted proteins | sample 1anoAmetaG_FD_203633 | JGI IMG/M metagenome (GOLD analysis project Ga0316217, IMG submission 203633) | Freshwater microbial communities from Trout Bog Lake, Wisconsin, USA - 1anoA | ecosystem: Environmental > Aquatic > Freshwater > Lake > Hypolimnion/Profundal zone | place: USA: Wisconsin...
CAAAAAGTTCCATCACTGGTGGACCGCCATCCTGGCGGACGCCCAAGTATTCTACTGGCGCCTCGAACGCCAGCAACTCGTGCTCACCAAACCCAAATCCATCACGTTCAAAAACAAATACCTGTAACTTATGTTCGCACAACTAAAAACAATGCTCCGCAAAGGCGACACCGTCACGGTGAACATCGCCGTTGAAAACGAAACTGAACTCCGCGTCACCGTCTTCCCCAAGGTGTTCACCCTCGATGGTGAACGCGGCGAGGACCGCATGGCGCTCAACACCCCGCTGTCCGTCGTCGCGACGCCGGAGGAACTGGACGGCCCGACGTTCATTGACACGCTCACCAAGTTCACCGCCTCCAACACCGAGCTGCGCAACACGCTGGACACGGTGGAAGCCGAACACAAGCGCGCCGCTGACTTCGCCAAGGCCAAGCTGAAGAAGCCCGCCACGCCCGCGCGATCCGTCCTGCCCGCCGCCAAGCTGGCCGCCGCCAAGGCCGCGCCTGCCCCCGAACCTGAACCCGAGCCGGTCGAAGAGGAGCACAACGAATCGCTCCCGATGCCTTAACAATTTCCAGCGGCTAAACGATATTCGTTGTTTGTCGGATCAACCCCGGTAACTCATGTTTGTCAGCCAAATATCCGGTGATTGTTTCACTGGAGCGGCCGCTGGATCACTCTCCAAGATCAAAAATAATATGAAAGTTGAAAAAATCACCCGCGTATTCACCTGGAAAGGCACCAAGTTGCCCGACCCCAATCCCGCCGGCAGCATTGAGTCTGTGCGCGACACGCTCACGCACACTCACCCGGAGATCGCCAACGCCGCCATTGACGGCCCCAAGGTGGAGGGCGCCACCCACACCTATAACTTCGTCGCCAGCGTTGGCACCAAAGGCTGATTGATGACGCTCCTCGAACAAGCCATCAAGTCATCCAAAGTCAATACCGGACGAGTTCCCAAGATCACACTAGACGAAATCAACCTCGCCATAGCTTGGGCGCACGGCGATGTCACCATCATCCAATGCCAGCGGGCGATGAAGTGCAGCCGCGGGAATGTTTACCCCCGCTTCGCATTGTTCCTACGGGAAGCCATCCAAAAAGGCATCCTATCATCCACGCCATCCACGCCATGAAAACCGCATCCAACCGTCGCCCCGATCCCGGGGCGGCGGCCCTTCGCCAACTCATCAACACCATCCCTGACGCCGCCAAGTGTCCCTTGCCCGTCAGTCAACCCGACTTTATCAAATGCTCACGCGCCATCGTCCAGTTCGCCAACGCCAACGCCAGCCAGCCCCTGCCGTTCCCCTCGGTCTTGTTACCGTTCCCGCTGTGACCAGCGCGCTCGCGCTGCCGTCACTCGCCCGCGTCCCCGTCTCGTTCGCTTCCAGCGATGCTCACGGCAGCAACGAAGTCAAAGCCGTCGCCACCGCCCTGGCGGACGCCGGCATCCTGCGGCCCGAGCACATGGACCAGCTCTACCGCCACATGCTTCACCGAGGCCGGCGTGGCGCATTGCGTGGCGGACGGCCGCACCAGCCAGAAGCGCCGCGGCCAGCTCTCCGCGCAGTTCAAGCTCGGCCCCGGCCGCTCGCCCTACCAGGTCATGCTGGCTGGCGTTGAGTCCATGGCGGAAGGCCACAGCTACCCCATGTGCAACAACGTGATCCTCATGTGCTACTCATGGGCCTACGACAAGTTCGAGCAGGCCATCAACCGCGCGCACCGGATCAACTCCCTCTGGGACGTCAACGTCTATCCCATCATCTGCGACCGCTCCATTGACCGCAAGCTGGAGGCCATGATTCAGGAGAAGGGCGACGCCTCTGAACTGGTCCTCGACGGCCGCCTCATCGGCGAGCAGTCCAGCGAAGTCAACCTTGCGGAATTGCTGGAGATTGCCAAGAAGGAATTCAAGGACGGCAACATCATGACCGTGGACGAGACCGAGCTGGAGCTGGAATGGCCCGGCCTGCGCTCCGAACTCAGCGTGGCCGCCCGCGCGTGGCGCCACACGGGACTCGCCCTGATCGGACTCCCGCAGTCCGACACCGTGACGCTGGAACTTCCCCAGGTCGAAGGCGCGGAATCCGCAACGGTCGAAGTCGAACTGCCCACGCGCTTCCACATCCCCGCGTCCAGGCCCCGGCCAGTCATCGAGATCCAAGGCGACGACATCAACCTGTTCGCCGGTCTCCCGTTGTTCGAACTCGCCTAACCAACCGATGGAGGAAATGTGTGAGCATTTCCTCCATCAACAAATCTGGACGCAAAAATAAATAAATGCGTCCAAACCAAATCAACACTATGGCACACGTTAAACTAACCCCCAAAGTTCGAGCCATCCTCGAACGCTCCACCATCACCAGCTCCACCTTGACGCTCCCCCAGCAGCTACCGCCCAAGCTCTACCAGGCCGTCATGAAGGTCATCAAGAACTGCGGCGGCGAATGGCGACGCGGCCCGCAATGCCACGTCTTCGGCGGCGACCCGCGCGCGAAGCTCGGACTCACCCTCGCCACGGGCGTGGCGATGGATGACAAGAAGACGTTTCAGTTCTTCCCCACGCCGCCCGGCCTGGCCAACATCATCGCGATCCGTGCCCACGTCCGCGGCTGTTCCGTCCTCGAACCCTCCGCTGGCCACGGCGCGCTGGTCAAAGCCTGCATTGCGGAAGGCGCCAACCGCGTGGCCATGGTCGAACTCAACCCCGACAACCTCCCGTACCTGAAGTCCGTGGCCAAGGACGCCCAAGGCAAGGCGGCGTGCTGCATCCACATCGCCGACTTCCTCACCCTCACGCCCGCCAACGCCCCCATCGGCCACCGCTGCCAGTTCGAGCGCATCGTCATGAACCCGCCCTTCACCAAGGGGCAGGACCTCAAACACATCGCCCACGCCGTCACCCATTGGCTCCGGCCCGGCGGCGAGCTGGCGGCGGTCTTGCTGCCGCACACCGACGAGGAGATCAGCCAAGCCTTGGACGGCGGGAGACACGGACACGAATCACCCAACGACCAGTGCAGTTGGACCACCGAGGACATTGACGCCGGCACCTTCAAGGAGTCCGGCACCAACATCCGCACGCAACTGCTGCTGCTGGAGAAGAGCGCCCTCGCACCTGAACCCATCCTGCCACCCATCCCCATTATCAGCCCAGTTGCCGTGGAGGAATGGATGAGCGACCTGCCATTGTTCGACTACTTGACGCCTGCAACCGTAGTGACACTATTAGTCTGTGACACTATTAGTCTGTTGTTCAGCAATGCGATAAATCATATATTATCTGTTTTTATCCAAATGCGACCATGTTGAAGGCCGCTTCTGCCACCTGCTGCCACAGCGCAACCCGCCCGCCCCAGTCCGTGAGATGGCCCGCCACTGGCTGGCACGCAAAGGCATGAAAGTGGCTGGCGAAGTGCCCGACCCGGTCAAAGAATAATTTAATGAAAACAATCTATCTCGAAGATTTAGAATCAAGCATCGCCAAAGGCTGCACCTCCCCCGGCTGCAAACATGACCACGGCCCGCTGACCGAACTCTTTCTGCACGCCAACTGCCATCCCCACGCGGGCGTGGACGTGTGCTACAAGACCGGCAGCGACGAACTGTCCATCACCTGCCGCAACTGCAACCGGCCCATCATCAACGTCGGCGTCGCCACCGACCCCGCCCGCCACAACTGACTATGACACTCACGATTGGATTGGCTCAACACCGGAGGCAGTCACGGACTCAAGCACGACATCGAACTGCCCCAGTTGCGGCGAATACTTGAGAAGTTGCTCGACGAACCGACCGTGGAGTCCATCACCACCACCAAACGCCACATCACGACTTCGGATACAGCGGCAAATTCAAAAGCGTGATTTGGCGAGACGCTGGGGGCGTTTCCGTGTCTGGGGAGCGTACGCGCCTCGCGTGCGGCGGATGACGCCTCGTCAACCGCCACTTGCGCGCCACCGCACGAGGTGAATGGAGCGGTTTGCGCTTGAGCGCTGTTGTTGAACCGCATCGCAAAAGCCAAGGACGACGACGACGGCTACAACCTGTTCGGCTAGGTGGGAGCGATACCCCGCGGCGAGCGTTACACACCCTTCCAGGACAACGTCGTGAAACCATTCGCGGCAATCAACAAAGCCACGGGAATGAAATCGCTCCGGACATGACGGAAGCGAAGTTTTTCACGCAGTATTGCGGCGGGGACGTTTCCACCCGCGTGAAACAGTTGGCGGCGTTCTTCAACGCCATCGTCCTGACCGGCACGAAACCGCTCACAACATCGGGCATCCCGGAAAGTGTCCGTTGGCGGCATCACCGCCAAGAAGGACGACTCCAAGAAGACGGTCTATGCCGTCTTCACAGACTCGACGCCGGACCAAGCTCAGCGACCGCGACGCGGTTCGCGCCATCATCGGCGAAGGCGTCAACCAATGCGCCGCCGCCCTCACCGGTGTTGCCGCGCCATCCACACCGCTTCCCTGAAGCCCGGACATGACGGAAGCGAAGTTTTTCACTATTACGGCGGGGACGTTCCCGCCGGGTGGCGACGTTCTTCAACGCCATCGTCCTGACCGGCTCGAAACCGCTCATCCCCGAGGAATTCATCCGCCCACCCTACAACCCGGCCCACAAGGCCGGGTTTTTTTGTCAGTCAACATTAACCATCAACACTATGAAAAATCGAAACACAACCAGATCCAAGCGACCCATGACCACCGCCTCCATCACTACCGAAATGCTCGCCCAAGTCGCCCGCGAAATCCCCGAGCCCGACGCCGGCTTTCGCGACGAACGTGCCCACCGGAACTTCCAGCGCCGCAGGGACCAACGGTTCGCCACCCTGCAAGCCGGTATGCAGTGGTTCCTGGACACTCAATGCGAGGACGACGTCGAGCGCCAGATGACCCTCGACGAATATCGCAAGCAATCCGCCACCTTCGCCGCCCTCCACCAAGCCCGCAACTGAATCACTACCATGACCACCAAAATCCGCAAATCCCGCAAGTTCAATCAGCGCCCGCCCCGTCCGTGCTATTACCGCTTCAAGCGCTTCCGCCCCCTCATCCTCGACGGCGGCAGCCCCGACGCCAAAGCGCTCCGACGTCGCCCGCCACAGCCATTCCACTATTGAACCACCACAACAACAAACAGCCACAACCAAGGAAAAAACATGATCACTACCGACTCCATCACCCGGGAAATCAACGCCCAAATTGCCTGGGAAATCCCCTTCCCGGCCGGCGGGTTCGAGACCGATGCCGAACGCGCCGCCTTCAACCTGCGCCGGGAAGCCAGGCAATTCGAGCTTGTGTTCCAATTCCAGAAGCTTCTGGACCAGTTCTGCCAAAACGACGCTCAACGAAAAATGTTCCTGGCTGAATACCGCCGGAAAGCCCGCCAAATCAGACGCCAGATTGCTCCGCTGCCGGATCCCCGCGAGGAAGATGAGGCCGATTTGCAGGCCTTTCTCAAAGAAATTCATGATCCCCGCTTCCGGGATCCGACCGACGAGGAAATCGCGATGTTCGAGGCTGGGCGGCGGGAAGACGAAGGCTGAACGGCGAGCCCCGATGCCTGCGCCTCTTTGTTCCTCGGTGAACCCACACCCAAGGGAGCCATCAAACGATGGAGCATTTAAACGCCCGACTCCTTTTCAGCGCAGTGGACTCCGCTTCACCGCCGTGAAAACCATCGGCGCACGGCCTCCAGAAGCGGAGCACCAATTTCAGCATCAGCGCTGCGAAGACTCCCCAACAGGTGCTTGGATCGCCCCCCCCTGTCGCCCGGATGCTCAAGGCAAAAAACCGGCGGCGTTCGCGTGTAGCGTCCCAAGATAGCACGGGGTCGGGCCATCAAAGTTTATCAGTTTTTGATCGAGCTCCACGACCACTTGCCGCCTGTCCTCCGTGATGAGCAAGACAATGAAATCGTGCTTCTCTGAGTCGTGCCCGATTTCATCGCGCAAGTGCCGCCATTGCTGAGTTATCACCAACGGCCCAAACATTATGGTGGCCCAGATCATACCACCTTAAACACCTTCATCACCTCGTCGCCGAGGTGGTTGATGACTTTGACGGCGATGCGGCCGGATTTGGGTTTGGGGAACGGGCGCGAGGTGTCGCTATTCAGGGTGGCCCAGGCGTCAGCGTTGATTTCGGCTTTGAGGGTGGTTTTCAGGGCGCTGTACGGGTCGTTGGCCCCGAGGAAATAGGCGTGGCGGACGAAAAAACTCTCCTCGTTGTAATCCGTGTCCAGAAACCAGCAGGCGATGCCGTCGGCGTTGTCGCTGTGGACCTCGCCGGTATTGGGTTGGAACACGTCCACCCCGTTGACCTTCACGCGAAACTGGCCGTCCTTTTGCGGCAGCAAATCAATGTCCGGCTCGCCGAAAATGACGAACAGGTTGCCCTTGCCGGTGTTTTTCAAGTCGTCGGACATGTGCAAGTCAGCGTTCATGCGGGCTTTCAAAACCGGGATGCGCCCGAGCTTGTTGAACTCCGTGGCGTGCGCCTCATAGTTGAACGCGCAAGCAATCAGCACGTCAAAATTTGCGTCGCCGGCCTCGCGGGCGGCGGCGACCAGGTCGGCACGCTGGACGGTGCCAAACTCCGCGCCGATGAAAATGGCGGCGCGTCTCTCCTTCTCGCCTTCAAGGTAGCGACCCTCGGCGCAAACAAGTTCGCCCGGCCATGCGGTTAACGCGGTGAAGGTGATGCGGTCTTCCTTGTGCGCCTGCTGGATGCCCGACGTTTTCAGGTTTTCCAGGATCATCTGGGGAAAGGTCTGTTTTGCGCCGTATTCCGCGCCGGATTCCTTGAGCGAATCAATCAACTCATCGTTTTCATCCACCGCCAGCACGCGATGCGGCGACAGGCTTTCGACGGTGAACGGACCGGCGACGCGAACTTTCTTTTTGTCCTCATAGGGCTTGTCGTAGAGAACCTCAAATTCGGCTTTGGCGGCGATGGACTTGTCTATTTCCGTCTGCCGGGCAGTGCGGGCCTGCCACCAGTCGGCCTGCGTTTTTTTCGCGGCGTCCGGCCAATTGGCGTCAACTTCGCGGGGAATTTCCCATTCCTGCCAATTCTTTTTTAGCGCCTTGTTCAACCGCTCGCGCAACGGTTCAAGCTGCGCCTGCCATTTGTCCCAGATGACATCAATCTCTGCGTTGTTGGCAATGGATCTAAGCGCGATGTGCGGCACTCGCTCATAAACGAAACCAAGCCGGATGTTCCCATGCGTGGGCTGCGAACTCGGCAAAGTGCGCGTGACTTCTGCCTCTTTGACTTGGCCATCGCGTGAATCTGCGAGCAAATAAAAGGAATAACGTGCGCCCATGATGCGGGCTCGGGCGAGTGCCAGCGCGACGCGCGATGTGTCAATAGTTATCCAGCGGCGTCCCCACTGCTCCGCGACAAAGGCGGTAGTGCCAGAACCGCACGTCGGGTCAAGCACGAGGTCGCCGGGGTCGGTAGTCATCAGCAGGCAACGCTGAATTACTTTCTCCGTTGTCTGAACCACATAAACTTTATTCGCTGTGAAGCCTGCTACGCCTGTGTCCGCCCAGTCCGCATTGACTGGGTAAAATGGAAACTCATCGAAATATCGGAATACGCTTAACGTATTTCCTGAACCGAAAAGACGCTGAGCCTTTTCAGCGCGATCCATTCCTGACTTTGTTGTGCTCCAGCCTCGTGTTCCAGATGGCCGATAAACTTTTCCATGCAGGGTGTACGGGAAGCCCATTGCTGACTCGTCGCCTGCTGACCGACCTTGCCTTTGCGACGTGGCATCACCGAGTCGCACAACTCTACACCCCGGTTGCGAAAGAGAACCACCGCCGGATAGATACTGGTGTAATCGAACTTTTACGCCGCTTATTTCTACTAGTTGCCAGGGGCCGGAGTCGCTCGGATCAAATTTACGCTCGTGAAAGAGCTGTCGGAACTTTAGCCGCTCAGAGTTTTTTGCATACCAAAGTAGGTAATCTTTTGGATTAGATAGATAGTCCGATGTCTGTCCTGATGTGGTGTTGTATGCGATGAGGCTGATTGCGTTTTCATCACCAAACACTTCATCCAGAACGGATTTTACACGGTGAAGGTTTTCTTCGCTGATCTGCACGAAGATTGAGCCGGAATCGGCGAGCAAATCCCGGGCAACGGTAAGGCGGTCGCGGAGATAAGTCAGGTAGCTGTGGATGCCGTCGCGCCAAGTGTCGCGGAAAGCTTTGACCTGTTCCGGCTCGCGGGTGATGTGGTCCGTATTGCCGTCCTTCACATCACGGCTGGTGGTTGACCACTGGAAGTTGCTATTGAATTTGATGCCGTAGGGCGGGTCCAAATAAATGCACTGCACCTTGCCGCGCAAGCCCTCGCGCTCGGCCAGGCTCGCCATGACTTGCAGGCTGTCGCCCAAGATCATGCGGTTCGACCAGTTCTGGTCGTGCTGATAAAACTCGGTTTTGTCCGCGCCCTTGGGCATGCCGTTGAAGTCGGCGAATAAATCGGCGGTGATCTGGCCGGCGGCGTGCTCCGCCTCCTTGGACTGCCGCAACAAGTCATCAATCAGCACCTTGGGATGGACTTTTTCCTGGATGTAAAGCGGCGGGGCATGGACCACGAGCTCGCTCCAATCTTTGTCATCCTTGCCGCGCCAGACAAGCTGCGGATCGAGGTCGAGGTTGCGGCGTTTGTAGGCCGCTCGCACCGAATTCTCGTCGGCCTTTTGCAACACGGATTGAAATTCCGCCGTGGGGATGTTCCGGCGCTTGGCCTCGTCGTGCTTGAGAGCCTCGACGGATTTGGTGGTGGATGGTTTTTTGGCCATGATTATTTTTTCGCTGGCAGGCCTTCGCGCACGGCGTCGGCGAGCTGTTTGGCGGTGGGCAATTGGCCCTTGAATTCGGCCGGCAGTCTGGCTTGAAGCTGGTATTCAGCCACGCCGATGGGATTGGTTTTCGATTTGAGGGCAAACTCGACCTCGATGTCATCCTTTTCCGCGCAGAGGATGATGCCGATGGACGGCTGATCGTCCGGGGCGCGTTCCTTTTCGTTCAGCAGGTTGAGATAAAAGTCCATCTTGCCGGCGTGCTCCGGCTGGAACGCGCCAATTTTCAGGTCGAAAGCGACGAGGGCCCTTAAGAAACGGTGGTAGAACAGCAAGTCCACGAAATATTCTTTCTGACCAAGGATGATCCGGTATTGGCGGCCCACAAAACAAAAGCCGTAGCCGAGTTCCAGAATGAACTGTTGCAGGTGCGTGATGAGTCGGTTTTCCAGTTCGCGTTCTTTCACGGCTTGGGCGAGGCCGAGGAATTCCAGGTTGTAACTGCTTTTGAGCATCTCGTTGGCCTGCTCGGCGAAATGTTCCGGCAAGGCGAGCGCGAAGTTGTGGGTCTTTTTTTCCTTCACGGCGCGTTCGTAGGCGCCGGCTTTGATTTGATTCAACAGAACGTCCCGGCTCCAGCCTAATTGGGCGGTGGCGCGGAGGTAATAATAATGAGCCGCCGGGTCTTTGACCTTCGCCATCAGCTCGACATGATGCCACCAAGGAATCTGCGCCAGCAATTCTCGCGCAGGCTGCGCGAGAATATCCTTTGTGCTGCCAGCGCGAACGCTGGTTTCCAATTCTCGCGCAGCCTGCGCGAGAAATTCGGGTTGCATATGAAGCTGGTAAAATTGGCGCATTCGCCAAATGTTACCGACGGAAAAACCACGCATGTCAGGAAACTCGGCCCGCAGGTCGGCGGAGAGGCGTTCCACCACGGCGTCGCCCCAGCCGGCAGTTTGCTGTTTTTCCACGATGCCACGCCCGATGTCCCAATAGAGCAGCACCAGTTCATGGTTGACCGCGCGCGCCGCCAGAGTGCGGGCTTGGAGGATGCGCGCCTTCAAGGCGGCCAGAAAGACCGGATAGTCAGGATGAGATACAGTTTTCATGGCTTGGCGCTCACGGCCGCGATCATCTTGTTAAATTCACTTTCGACCCTGGCTTTGAAGTCGGATTCGATCTGGTAAACCTCGGTGAACTCGGCAAAGGCCCAGCGGCCATATTGCCCGGTGTGGTTCACGCCGGGAACCCAGTAGGTGTCCATCGTGGCTTTCTTTTCCTTGGCGTCCTCGCGCCGGTAGCCTTTGATCTCGGTGACCAGGTGCAACAGGTCGTCGTCGCCGTGGCCATCGTCCACCAGCACGATGAAGTCCGGCCGATACATCCGCATCTCCGAGCCGAAGCGATACGGCACATCAAAACCGAGGTTGTGATTCTTCACATAGGCCCGGACTTTCGGGTGGTTTTCGGCGACACGGCAAAATTCACCCTCCCAATCGCTGTCGAGGATCACCCAATTGATGTGGCAACGGCGGGAGTCGGTTTCCCAGCGGTCGGTTTTGGAAGTGTTGAAATTGACGTAGCGCGTGGAACCGGTGGAGTTGTACGGATCCAGCACGGCGACGATGGGGCGCGTGCCGACAAACTGGCGCACGATGCCGGCGGTGATCTTTTCGCACGCGAGGTCGGCAAGCAGCTTGTATTTCAACTGCGCGGGATAGGTGCTGCCTTTGCAGACCAGATATTTGTCGAGCCATTCGCGGGTGAGACGCTTGAGCTGGCCGAACAAATGGAGCTTGGGCTGCTCGCCGGGATCGCGCCATTTGGTCAGCACCAGATGGGAGGTCAATTCGTACACCACCTGCGAGGCTCGGACGTGGCTGGTGTGAACCAGATTCAAGTCGGCCTGTTCGCCGATGATGCCCGAATTTTTCGTTTCAGTTGCGCCAACCAGGTCGGGCGTCAATTCCATGATGGAATCCTCGTTGAACTGCGCCTTGAGCTGTTCCTCCGGCAGTTCCACGCGGTAGCCGACCACACGCGGGAAGCGGATTTCGAGCGCGTCGCGTTCGGGGCGGACAGCTTTGACCTGGATGGTTTCGCGCGGCGGCTGTGGCGGCGCGATGACCGGCTTGGCCGTGAAGTCGAACGGAATGCCAAGCACGTCCGCATACTCGACGTTGAACAGGTTGGCTTCATTCAGGTCGTAGGATTGCCGGCGCAAGGCCCGGCCGATCACCTGCTCGCACAAAAGCTGGGTGCCGAAGGCGCGGACGCCCAGAACATGGGTGACGGTGTTGGCATCCCAGCCTTCCGTGAGCATGGAGACGGACACGACACAGCGAATGGAACCGCCAAGCTGACCGTACTTGCCGACCGTGTTCATCACCTCGCGTAAGAGCGTCACGTCGTCGAGATCCTTGCCTTTTTGCAATTCATTGGCGAGCTTGCCGCCGCGCTCCATGACTTCCCGCCGGAAGCGCTCGATCTCGTCGCTGGCCATGCTGCGAAAATTATCATCCAACGCCTCGCCGGATTCGAGCTGTTCGCTGTCAATCAACAAGGTATTGGGGCGGGCCAGTGAATTTCCGTTCTCGTCGAAGTTACGGAACAACGGCAGACGCCCATTCTCAAGGGCCTTCGTGCCGTCGTCGTTCTCCCGATGGAAACCGGAAATGAAATCATAGACGAGCTTGGAAATGGCGGTGTTCTGGCAAACCACGATGAAGCACGGCGGCACGCGGATGCCGGACTTTTGCCAAAGGGCGAAGGTCTTTTCGTAGTGGCCGTACAGGGCATCCAGCGCGGTCTGCAACTGCGGCGGGAGGCTCAACGGATCGAGCACGTTGCCCTTGCCGCGTCCTTTCTTGGGCATCTTTTTGCTGATGTGCTCCCACAGATTGCGGAACATGGGCATTTCCTCGCCGGGGATGTTGTCGGCGACAGGCACGCGCGGCAGTTTGACAATGCCGCATTCGATGGCGTCCATGAGCGAAAAATCGCTCATCGTCCAGGGAAACAGCGTGCCTTCTACATAACCGGAACCGCTCAAGAAAAACGGGGTGGCGGACAAATCAATCACGCGGGCGACGCCAAGCTTACGGTTCACGGCTTCCAGCCCTGAAATCCAGAGCCGGGCGGCTTCGGTGTTTTTCTCGGCTTCCTTTTTGTCCTCGCCCTTCAACTCGGCCAATTCTTCCGCGGCGCCGGGCTTTTCGCGGTAGCAATGGTGCGCCTCGTCGTTCAGCACCAAGATGTTTTTCAGACCCATCAGGTCCGGCATCACGCGCTGGAGCATCTGGCCCTCGGTTTCCAGCGTGTTCAAGGCCTCGCCGCGGCCTTGCAGGAGCGATCGCCCGCCTTTGGACAGGTCAATGCGCTCGCGCATTTTGAAGGCGTGGAAGTTGGTGATGACAATTTTGGCTCGAAAAACGTCGTCCAGCATATCGGGTGGCACCAGTTCGCGGCTCTGGTAATAGCTGTCAGGGTCGTTGGGCTGGAGCACGCGCAAGCGGTCTTTGATGGTCAGGCCGGGTGCCACAACGAGAAAACCTCGGGTGAACTTCTGGCTTTGCGGGCGACGGACGGCGTTGATGGTCTGCCAGGCGATGATCATGGCCATGACGGTGGTTTTGCCAGCGCCGGTCGCCAACTTCAACGCCAGGCGCATGATCTCGGGGTTGGCGTCGTGGTTGGCGTTCTTCAGGTGGTCGAGGATGGCCTGGCCGGACTTGCCGGCGTGCGGGGCAACTTCGGTCAGCCAGATGGCGGTTTCCACCGCCTCGACCTGACAGAAAAAGGGCCGGATGCCGGCGAATTTATGGCTGCGCCAGTGTTGCAGGAGCCGGGCGGTTTCGGGCGTCACCTGCCAACTGCTGGGGTTGGGCAGGCTGCGCCACTGGTCCACCTGCTGCCGCAACTGGTTGATGATGGACGTGGGATCGTACTGTTGTTCCTTGGTGGAAAGCCCTTTGCCCTCGTCGAAAATGATCTGGTCCTGGTCGGGTTCGGGCGACTTGCGTTTGCGCGGCTTGGGAATAGGCGTGATGAACTCGGCGCGGCGGCGGCGCTCAAGGATTTGCTGCGTGGGCTGGCCGTGCGCGTCCAACTCCCAATGCCGTTGCGGGCACTGGTACGGGGAATTGAGAATCGGCTTTTCAAAAAAAGGATTCGACATTTCAATTCCTGAGTGCGTGGCCGGTTTTGCACGGCCGCGTTACCATTTGAAGCTGAAGGGTTCCCGATGTCATGCGGTGTGGCAGGAATCGTAAGCGGGAAAAAAATTATGGCAATCGCAAATTCAGTTCGCGCTGAAGGGAATGGCGATGGTCGGACTGCGCCCGGGTGTACCGGAGAAAACCACCTCGGGCGCGAACAGGAACAAAATTCCTGAGCGTTAGCGCGGTCCTCCGGCGTGCCGCCGACGAGTTCATAAGGCCCGTCGAAGTGCCTGACGAGGCGGGCGGTGCCGAACCCTGGCGATGGTGGTGGGTGGGAAATTGAGGGCGTGAAGCGGGATTCGGTACGTTCTTTTAATTTTCATGCCGCCAGCATGGCAGAGGGGATTGGACAAAGGCGGTCCAACCCAAAAATAAATGCGCCCAAGAAAAAGGTTTATTCCCTACGTGGCTTCAACGGGGCCGCGCTCAATTGAGCGCGGAGATCAAATTGCATGGGCCGGTTTGCCCGGCTGGTGCTGCGAGCTTCAACGGGGCCGCGCTCAATTGAGCGCGGAGATATCGTCCAAGGCTTCCAGCAGTTGGTCAAATATGCCAAGCTTCAACGGGGCCGCGCTCAATTGAGCGCGGAGATGACTCCGAGTATTGCGCCTACAATCCGGTTGTTGCGAGCTTCAACGGGGCCGCGCTCAATTGAGCGCGGAGATCCGGCGCA
>Ga0316217_10005139_pt1 | contig 13733 bp, 11 predicted proteins | sample 1anoAmetaG_FD_203633 | JGI IMG/M metagenome (GOLD analysis project Ga0316217, IMG submission 203633) | Freshwater microbial communities from Trout Bog Lake, Wisconsin, USA - 1anoA | ecosystem: Environmental > Aquatic > Freshwater > Lake > Hypolimnion/Profundal zone | place: USA: Wisconsin...
AAGTTGCTCTCCATTAGCTGAAGGAGTAAACATCCTCAAGCCTTGCAAATTGGAACATTTAGTTGCATTAGGACCATAGCATTCAGCACAAGCGGGACGAGACACAGCCGTAACGTAAGAAGTATAGAGGTAAGCAGTGTGGTTGGTATTGCCTTCTCCGTCTCCAAGCTTAAGCGTTATAGCTCGTTGGTTATCTGCCATGACAAATTTTGAAAAGATGATTGTAGAAATACCTGGCGGACCACAAATTTGACCAATGTTGCAGGCGAACGCTTTGGCGTAAGAAAAGGCTTGGCACTGCTGACCGTTCGTTTGCAAAATATAGCCGATATTTGCTGAACCCACAGTGTTGTTAGCAAAAGGATTAGTCTCCAACTAGTTGCAGCCTACAAATGGGAAAGCGAAACCATGCTGAGAAGAGCCCAAGCAGGAATTGTTCTGGACTATGACTTGGCTTGTTGCCGGATTGGGATACTAATACATGGAAATGCACGCTATTAGTTCGGATCCCTACGTTAGTGTGGGGCGTTAATAAACACCAATTATGAGATTGTTGGTAATGTTAATGTTGTTTGCTGACAGTGCCTCTATTCCCATCACCCAAGCATTGTAAAAAACGTTAGTATCGATAGTGATGTTCTTAGCATTTTGGACGTAGATACAGTGGGCTTTACAGTTCACGAAGGAAGTCGCAGTCACCAAAGACGTTGAGATGTTGTTAGGGTTGTTCAAAAACACTAGTGGGGCGTTAAGGGAGTCAAGTTGTCCTCCGTCTTGGAACTGCACACCATTCAGCTGCACACTCCCTCTTCTTAAAACACCAGTCACATTATCGCCGTCGAGGAACCCATAGACTATCACGCTGTAGCCCCAACCTGCATCAGGTCCAGGCACTATTTGAATGTTTCGATTTATATGTCCTACATTTGTCCTGGCATCAAGTGTCCCGTAGGTACTGTTGACTGTAATCGATGCTGACCCATAATGTGTGTATGCCAGTGGTGCAGCCAAAGCGATGGACCCATCGGTATTGATAGCTTGGATGGTAACTTTTTAGAACTAGCTGTAGTTGGAGAACGATGGAGACAAGACTAAAGTATCTCCTGCTGCCCAGCCAGTACTATTGGCCACATATAGAGTGGAAGAGCCTTTTAGAGAGCTTTGGGTGAGGTAAGTTGAGACAACAGATGGAGCTATACCATACAGATTGAGTTTTCCAGTTACTACTAGGTACTTACTGCCAGCCAGTATGGGATCTATGTAGAACCCAGTATCGTTTTTGTTCCCGTTGAGTTGAATAGTGAAATTATGCTGGAAAGGAGCTGTGGGCGTGCCAGCAGTGATACTTCCAGCTCTGATGTGGATCGAATTAGCTGTGATGTTCACATTTCGAGTATCGTCAACTATGATATCGCCATCAATCACGAAATAGTTGAGAGGAGCAGGGTCAACATTCAATTTGACCGTCCAGTTGCCATTGACAGTCACGTTGTCTCCAGCTTTTGGGACCGTACCGTTGGGCCACTGAGTTGCATTGCTCCACAACCTGATGAAGTTTTATTTTGTGAATGTTCCTGCAGGTGCGGGACACATCTGAAAGCAAATAACTGGATTGACGTCAGTGTATTAGAACTTGGTCCTGTTTTTGCCGCTCTGGCAAATCGAAAGCATCCTTAGTGAACTATTATCATTGTTGTGAAGGTACTGACCGTTCGCGCAAGTAGTAGGGTCGATATCACTGGCAGACTCAGCTATGTAGTCCAAAGCAGTTAGCACTTTAGGTGTTCTAAGAGGCCCAACTCTAAAAAGCTATCGGTTCAGAGAGTAATTGAACTTGAAGACGATACCATTATCTGTGTTGGGGAAGTTGGGAGTGGTGACAATAGAAAGATGAGTGAAGTCTATGCCAGTGCCCCACCAAACTTGATAGATCTGGCCTGTGATGAAAGGCAGCGAGTAAGTAAATGGTTTTTCCACCTTCGCCTACATAGTAGTGCTGGGTATGCGAGTTGTAACTGAGGAGTACAGATTTAAGCTAAGGTTAGAAGCTAGAACTGTTTGGACATTGGGTATTTCTGCCACCTTCATGCTTTGAGACCTGAAGTTGGCTACTTCCAGCAAATTTGTAAACCAGACTCTGCGGATGGTAATAGTCTGATCGCATATGACTGCATTGTCCCAGGTAGTCGGTTTTGTCGGACTTGGACAAGTATTTTGATGATAGCTGGCGATATGGTTGTAGCCGTAGGTAATAGTTGCTCTTGATCGAGAAATTGTGTCGAACTGCGGACAGAAGGAACAATCTGAATCATATATCACATCTCTTTTGAGGCCGATCATAAATAGCATATTTCCCGTCACATTGGTAAATGTGAGGTTTTTGACGTTCACCTAAGTACCCAAATTAGTATAGTGGTCTATATCGTCACAGTATCGGCAAGTCTGAAGGAAGATGCTGCCGACAGGGTAATTGTAAAAGTTGATGTTGCTGAAATTATACACACCTGTTCTGCCTGTAATCAGTGCGGACATTCCACTGGTGTAGTTGGTCGTATTGCTATTCGCGTTGCCAGTTGACTGTCCGATTACCACACTGTTAGTTACCTGAGGCGGCTATTTCGTGAAGTTTGCGACATAGAACTCAAAGCCGCTGTTGTAGTTCTCAGCCACTGTGAAATTGTTAAAAACGACGTTGCCCACTTGCTCGGCCAACACTCCATCCTCTAAGTTTTTGTAGACAGTGAAGTTAGAGAAAACAGCTTGAATGGAGGGATTATACATCCAAGGGTCATTTGGATCTGAATCGTTTCGGACAGGCTGGCAAGGATAAAGACGAGGGGCCAAGATGAAAATACGAAGGCCAAAGCGGATGTTGGAGTGAGCTACGTTGTTGGCAACATAGCCTAGAGGATTGCCCATGGGACAAACATCCATCGTTGCTGAAGGTCCATCAGGGTTAGCCTTGATTTCGTACCAAATACCATAGAAGTCGCTTCCTGCCGCACGATTACCATAGAAATCGTTGGTGGGGTTGGTCACCCAGAACGAAGCCACAGAGATATCAGTTTGTAGCATATTTGTAACCGTAAGTGAGCTAATCGCTAGGTTATTGCGTATGATGTTATGCGTTTAAATACCATCCTAAACAAAGAAGTTATGGCCTCGCACTCTGTAGCCGACATTTTGCTCAACAAGCAGGTAACTCACACCATGAATAGTAATAACCCTAGCGTAAGACTAGTGTACAGCATTGCCTCTGGCAAATGAAGTGGGGATATCACCAGCCATGTGGAAGTGGATGCAATATCTTCCCAAAATCTGAGGCTGTCCGCACTGAGTGAATTAAGTGTAGGCTACTTGGGCTTCTAGACCATTGTTACCTTGACCAGTCAACATCAAGTGTGAGCCGTACCTAGTAGTTACAGAGGAATTGTCTCCCATCATCTTGATATTTCTAGTTAGGAGTCCCACTTAAGCCTGCATTACTAGCTTATCACCTTTACCGTAAGTTTAGGTCATGGAAACATGCTGGTAGAGGAAGGGGTAGTTGACTGTTATATTTTTGCCATTCACGTTAGTGATTGTTCTCTGCTCGGCCTCACTGTGAACGAAACTTGTTGAGGCCACCACTATTTACTCTCCAACTTGCCAATCAATAGTATCAGAGACTACCAAATTCAAATCTCCTGGCTTGACGGTTGCGGCCAAAGTAGTCCAAGTGGCTAGTCTTGGTTTACCATACATATAAAACTTACAATTGATGCATCCTATGCCCTTGTTGCCGAGCATTGGTAGTTGTGCTCCAGAATAATTTCCGTACATTACGAAGGTGAGTTTGGAAATACGGGGAAAAGCTTCCGTTCCAGCAATAAAAGTACCTCCATTCATCGCAATAAAGCCTGCTTGCACCGTCAAGTCTTTCTCATCTGAAAAGACCAAGGTTCCTCCTTAAACCACGATGCCTTGCAAGACGGGAGTGTCTTGGTCCACGTATAAGGCAAGCCCCAAGGGAATATAAACCAAGTCACCATCTATGGGAGGCACATCAACCCCCCACGTCCTGTAATCACTCCAGCGAAGAATATACAAGAATTTATCTAGCAGTATCGCATTGTTAGACCCGAGGGTGACTGTAAAGTTATTAGCGATTGTTGGAGTGTTTGACCGATTTGCAACTGTACAAGTGATTGAAGTTGCAGTTTTAATTGAAACTAAGCAAGGTATTCCGTCAATCTGGATGACAGGAACTCCAGCATCCAAATTTGTACCTGTCAAGGTTATATCGTAGCCTCCGAAAACGTCTCCATAGGGTGGGTTCACATTTGTGATGATTCCAGTCTTATCCTACCTGAACTCCAAGGCACCTGCAAAGGTTTTGTTGTTGAAGCCATCAAGATAAGTGACATCTGCTAGCTGCGAAGTTGTATCTGGGACGGAAACAGTACTCAAAACCACTCCGATAAGCTGAACTTCCGCCAGATGGCAGTTTGAAGTTGAATTGTGCAGGAACCTTATGTAGCGGTAAGGGGTGCTGTCATTGCTTACAAGAGTATTCCACCCGATGTGAACTGTTTGATCGACTATGGCGAGCGTGTTCCAATTAGTTTGGTCATTAGACCCTTGGAACACTGCATAAAGTGTGTAGTTGGCCACGTTTGTCCAGTTTGGGTTACCTGCGAATCTGATTCTGGTGAGTGAAATCTGCTGAATCGGGCCTGCATCAACACCCAACCAACATTGAGCGTTAGGTGAACCGTAGATAGTAGTGATAAGGTTATCAAAGGCTGCGCTGGCATTGCTTACTGAACTATTTTGGTCGCTGATAAATGCAAACTGGGAGGTATTTATAGCAGCAGCTGCTGCCAAATTGAACTTAGCTTGCGTGTCAGCAGTAACAAAAGGCGGCAGGTTGTAAGTCACTGCTGAACTTGTATATTTAGCAATGGTACCAACGAACCCATTCACTAAGATAGAACTCGAGGGAGATAACCCTGTACCTTTTAAAGTGACTTGTCCTCCATTGAAAGATATTTGTTGCTTGGCAAATTGTGCGTCGGAAGAGATACTCACGTTGATTGTATCAGTAATGTTAATATACCCGAAGGGGACAGAAAGCACAAGTACTCGATATGACCCTGCTGACAGAGTGACGGTGAAGTTCGTGATAGCATTCGCTCCTGTTCCTGTAGTGTTCCAAAGCGCAACTGCTACTGAATTGGCGGGGTTCAAGGTTGATACTAAGCTGATGGCTGTAATGTTGGCAGTGATTGTGTTAGTTGCAGAAAAGGAGATAGTGTTGGACCCTGCGTTTACAGTGAGTGGGGAGACGATACTTGCCGTCGGGGTATAGCTAGTTGACACTGAGTATGTTTTGCTGAGTCTTCCTGCTGGTCCAGTAAAGCCGATACTCAAGCTGGCATTTGAGGGAAAAGGTGGTATTGCGAATACTATCGTATTGTTGGTACAGCAGGAGATGATGGTTACTGGGTAGATTTTACTGGCGGCAGTAATAGCTACTGAATACATAGCACCATCGATGGATTGAGGGTAACCTGTGCCATTGCTAATATTCACAATGTTTCCGAAGGTTGAGCCTCCGCTTGCCCAGCTCACAGTGCCCAGGTTCCAGCTGACCGTCAAGTTAACAGGATTGCTTTCACCGTTGGCGTTTCTGACTCTGACCTGATAAATACTAGAAGCTATGCCAGTGTTGATGGCGAAGGTAAGTGAGGTCGCAGTAGCTCCTGGAGATGGCAACAAGTATGCGGTGGTACCATTGGCGAGCGTAAGAGATACGCTTGCTGTATTGGTCGAATCTAAAAAGTTAGTGCCTGTTAGAGTTATATTGCCTCCGCTTGTGGTGTTGGGTGAGATGTCGGTGATGTTCGAGGAAGCATTCTGAGCGTTGTAGGTGAATTTGCAAGTGCCGGTGCATGTGCTCAGGATAATCAGCCTTGTGGTCACCACCACATCCACAGCTACTCCGGGGGTATAATCTGCGCTGATATTGGGAGTTCTGCACAAAATATTGGTGGCAGTTATATTCTCTATCTTGCAGTTCCAGTTGAGGGTATAGCCGATGTACACCTGAGTCGTAGTGAGGTCGGTTGCGAAGTTCACTCCAGTAATATTCAGCAATGTGCCTCCGTTGTAAGACCCTGAACTTGGACTGACGCTCGAAACTGAGAATTAGTAGACGAAATTGGTGATTCCTGATATCTGATCTGCTGGCACAAAATCGCCCAGGGTTTGATGGGTCACTTGCAGGAAATAAGTATTGGTTCCCGAGGTGCTGCCAGGCAAACCTAAGACCATTACTGTATCACTCACAGATAGAATGCTGAGCTGATATATTTTGCCTGTAAAATTTGAAAGATAAGCAGTTAGCTGAGAAGCGCTAGTGCCAAACCCGACTCCCTGTACGGTCAGCTTGCTCTTGATACCAGGGTTGGAAGTCTTGGGTGAGATTGACGCGATTACAGGAGTATTAGGACCTGTATTAGTGTAATTAAAGCTAACCTGAGTATTGGTAATGTTTCCCACAGCTATAGTAATGGGAAGAGGACTGGCCCCATTGCACTCTGGTATGATTATACTTATCTGGGTGTTGTGGGTGTACATGATGGTAGGTTTCTGGCTGCATAAGGTTATGGAGAGCAAGTTCGGGTCCAAAGGAAAACCACTGCCACTAATCACGGCTGCGTAGCCGCCATTGTTGCCTCCAGTTGCTGGAGTTATTGAGGTGGCAGTCAGCGGAATTGTGGGGGCAGTTACTCCAGAGGCGAGTGACACCACACCGAAGCCACTTATGAACACATATGGGTTCAAAGTGCCTGCCACTAAGGCTGGCTTGTTTGCCTCGTTATTTGTGAGCGTACAGCTCAAGTTACTAAGTGTGCTTCCTGTATTCACTGTACACGGTAGCCACGACACAAATATCTTTATAGAATTTACGGGGAAGTTTTTTGTGGTAGGATCGCTTAAGTTAAGCGTTAGCACTGAGCCTGTTAAAGAAATCGAAGTTATTTCTGAGTATTTGGCGAAGGTGTAGCCACAGCTGCCAAGACACACAGCTGGGACGCCATTCGTGGCAACCTGAACACCATAAGAGTTGGTGTAGGTGTTGAGAAAACGATAGTCAAGAGGATCGAATTCAAGATCGGTAGAATACTGTCTGCGAGTGAGGTTTTGAATGGTAGGTGTAGTTGCTCCTCCGGAGAGGCCCGCTCCATTTACTACAATATCAGGTACAGGGTTATTGTATTGCTTGTAGCTTATGGTCCAGTTGGCCCCATATTCACAACTGTAGTTAGTACTCAGGAAGACTTCGATGTTGCTCATTCCTGGTATGCCTAGATTTCGAATGGCAGTTTGCAGCGAAGAGGCCGATACATTGTAGGGTATGTTGGTAAGATTGTTGATTGCAACGGGGTTGCCTCCAATTGAAAGGGTGAAGGTGCCATTGATTAACGGGGAGTGACTCTGACCAGGAGAAGTCTTGAACTTACCTGTATATCCAAAGTACTTGACAGTGAACTGTTCATTCGTATAGGAAGTACTCCTCAGCCAGTAGATGGAAACGACATAGTCTATCCTTGCAGCACCTGTAATATTGGTGAGTGTATTATTATTTGCGTCATAGATATTCCTGTTTACTATGTAGTTGTAGCCATTGAAGCTGTTGAATTTAGCCAGCACATTATAGAAGTCATAGCTGGTAGCCCCGTAACTCACGTTGGCAGATACGTTGTAGGATATCGCACCTGAACTTGTGTCTACCCTGACCAAGCTCAGCTGGATTGTTCCACTGCTGCCTCCTTACATCGTGTAAGTCACCATCTCAGGAACCACAACAGCGTTAGTCATTATTTTGCTCACCCCATACTTCTGGAAGGATAAAGTATTGTTGGTGTTGGGCATGGTCACCGAAAGGTCGAAGAAGCCAGTGCCTTGCCAGTTGATGTGGTAGGCTTAGAAGTAGAAGCTCTTGCCTGCAGCCAATGTAACCGTGGCTTCAGCTGTGTAGAAATCATAGGAGTAGGGCTGGTTCATCAGTTGGTAGTTGGTGCAGTTGATGAGACTGTCATTATTTAGAGTAGTGGTGCCGTAGTTTTGGGCTAGATAAAAACGAAATTCGTCATCTGCAGTCCCTCTGAATGTGTAAGATCCATCGGATGGAGCAGTGAAGTAACCATTCCAAGTTTGAGCGTAGGATCCAGGATAATAATCGCCTTCTCTGAGGTCAGCTCTATAGCCTACTTCCTGGGGCGTTCCCAAAATTGAAACATTAGCTGTCCTCACCCCTAACACAAAATTAGTCATGCTACTAATAGAGCTTAAAGAATATCGAGCATAATTAACTCCTGCGCCGCCAAGGAAGCCATTTGCTTGATCTGTAGTCGATCCGTTAGTAGAAATAGCTTTAGGAATGGAAGTGGAATTTGTGGGGCCAAGGGAGCATGTTATAGCTTCGTTTGAGGAACTTACAACTTGACAAGGAACCCCTCCAACTGAAACCGAGTTCTTGCTAGGGTAGGCTGAAAACCCAGTGCCCGTTATGGTCAGATTTTGGCCTCCCAAATTGCCAACTGTGGGAGAAACAGAGGTTATTGTGGGCAGCACCGAATACTAATAGTACTAATTGGCGAAGGAAGTTCTCCGCATGTAAACATTATTCTGAGCGTATCCGTAAACTACCTGTTCAGTCACATTGTATTTGCCTGCCTACTGCTGACTGGAAGCAACGCACTGCAGGTATTGCAGACTGTATTGCGAGATAGAGGTCTGAGGTATGTCGAACCTGCTGCAAAGGTCTGAACCTAGTGCAAGTTTTTGGATATCTCCCATGCTTCGGAGCCCATCTCCGATATTAGTGATCAAATGGATTCCATAAAACTGGACCATTGAGTTAGCGAAACCAGCAGAGGGATAGACATCAGTGAGCTGAGGGGTGCTTCCAGAACTAAAATATACACTATTAGGGTAGCTGGTTGATACGGGTACTTTCCCACTTGTTAAAACTATAGGCGCATTGTTAATGTTGGTTAGAGACCCAGTATCGGGTGTTACACAGGTGATAAAGGTATCAGTGACTCCGTCTGAAGGAATTTGGCAGGTCAAACCTCCAATAGTCACTTTATTTTGCGTTGGGTCGGGACTAAAGCCCATGGCTTTGATGTAGATGTATCGGCCTCCTCTCAAACTGGAGTAAATGGGACGAGCGATGGAGTTGGGCGAGCCCGAAACAAAGCTGATTGCTAGTGGAACTTGTTGAGTGCCTGCTAAATGCAGCAGCGCTGCCAGCAAAAGGATTAATAACCTTACCATTTTAATATAAATAACGCAGGCCTTAACACCAATTAATAAAGCTCCCTTCAAATAGTTGTGCAAAGTTCTTGCTTAAGGAAGAGCACACCACAAACTTGAGAGGTTTCCCGAAAAAAAGATAGTGAAGATGCTCTGGAGGTTGTTTCAAAATTTGAAAAACTCTTACAAACCAGAACCCCAAAATGCTATTTTGAGGCACTGAGCAACACCCGAATCAAAAATACATCATATTCTTGCAAATTCATTATTTTTTGTTATCCTCTTGAAGTTAGTTGCAGCAAAATTTTTATCGCATTCTTTATTTGATTCATCAAAGGCTCAGCATTTTCGCACTGAGCAGTTTCAACAGCAATTTTACTATATCTCTCATGAAGAACCTAGAATTCAAATAAGCCAGCTGACTCCCAGATAATCGCAAGACACAGAGTCTAAAAAGTGCATAGGCGGATTTGTAATGAGTGGGCTATGATTTCTAGGTTCTTTGTATTTAAATAACCCTGCTTCTGGCCTAATTTTTGGTTTGTGAGCTATCAAATTCAAATATAATTCAATTAGCTAAAATACTCTTTTTGAGCACTTCGATCTTTTTCTTCAATTCCCGCAAAAATGTTCAGAGATCAGCCTATAATCATTGATCGCCTCCAACATTGCAGTATTATCTGATACGTTTCCGAATTAAAAAGACCAACATTTGAATTGCAAATTTGAAAGATCGTAATAATTCTCCAAAAGCTATCTTGATAGGCTTATGCATCTGATGGTCTCCAATAGGATCTATCAATTGAGTTGGATGTGCGTGAATGCAATCGCTGTGTGCTTTCCGGTTTGAGTATTTTAGGACCTTGAGTTTCAAATATCTGCAAAAGGTGAAGCCGCATCAAATCAACTTGAGAGCATTTAGTATGCCAATCTAGTACATTATCCTATGAAGTATGTTGCTAGATGGTTTTGGAACAAAATAGCTTGAGGATGTGCTAGCTTTGTTTGAGTAAATTAAGCACTGCGGTCGTTGGATTATCGGATTCCGCAGGTGAGATTTAGAAAGATATTCATAGCATCAACTGCCCAATACAAGATATCTAGATATTAATATGTTAGATTCTCATCTTCAGTGATTTCCCAATCTTAATTTTTATGGTGATTCATTCTACTATTGCCTAGCAGATAAAGCATTAGTATTATTTCCGACATACAAAATGAGGTAAAGTCAAATATCTTTGACTAATATTCTTCTTATGCTTTTGAATGGCATTACAACATTATACCTATCTTAAAAGGCAAGCAAATATTAAGTCTATCTTTTTACAAAACTGAGCCTGTGGTATTAAGTATAAAATAAGATTTGTACTCCGTTAACTAAACCCGATTAACCCAGCTCCTACCTTTATCGGGTCTGGTGATTATTTGAAGTAGGAAAGATTCAGCTTCTAAATATCTTCTTTCAATTCATATTGATAAACAAATCAAGAGCAACCTAGAGCCCAGCAAATGAATCGCTAAAGAATCAAACTAAGTTGACCTCATAGAGATAAGTTTTTAACAGCTTTTGTCCATAAATTCGAATAAAGATGTCCCAGTACCCCAAGCAATTCTTGAAAGATTAATTGCTGTAGATTTCCAGGTGGTGGGCATAGTTGTTGAACAAGTCCTCCAGAAAGTTGAAATACTGGAACGATTTGTAGATGGTACCCAGCACAAACTCAATCCAATTCGAATGATTTTCATACTGGTAGTACTCATCCAGTAATCCCTCCAGCAGCAACTACCTCTGATCTTAGTCCACCGGCTTGGCACAGCCCTCGCTATCATATTCCACATTTTCATGCCTCTCTCTGATGTAAAGGGTAAACAGCACCATCTTATAAAGAAAGTACTTCTTGGGAGACTGCAGCAAGTGGATCAACAGAGTTTTCCTGAAAAGCTAATACGTAAAGGCGTGGTCTCTCAGCTTGAATGAACTCACCACGCTAGAAATTTATTTGCTGATACTGATACCTTTCTTCAATTAGTTGACGCGGATGGAGGACTATAAACCATTCATCAACATTGACAAATACGAGGAATAGTTCCCTGTGCCTAACTTTTAGGTGTTCTCAGGATTATTAATTTTGTTCATTTGTTAAAGGCAGTAAGCCAAACAGGATTAAAAGCGATTATCGTTAAACATTTCTTGACATAGAATCTAACAAGCGTTCAAATTACCCACCCTTAGAGCTTTTACTCGATACTCATTATATCCCTGATGGTAGTAATCAGAGTAGAGTTCAGTAGTTTTTACGTGGAACTCTCCCAAACTCTTGACTGCCAGCAGCAAAGCTGTCTTTTTCAAAAGGTCACTCTCAAATTATTTCGAGTACTAATAATAGAAGCTGATAAATAAGGGATGGGCTTCGGGCAGGGAGAAAGTTAGGATTTATAGAGCTTTTTTGAAATTGAACTAGGACCTGTTTGTAAAGTAGTAAGGGAGTAGAATTGGGTGGTAAGGGGTTTAGAGCTAGACTTTAGCCATGTATTCATTGAAGTTACTGAGTTTAGCGATAGCAGCTTGTGCCAGAAAGTTAAACCGTAAAGTACTCTGAAACAGATACTCAAATTTGATGAGTTTGGAGCTACTTTATTTGAAAACCTCCATGGTCACTATATCTTGGATTGACGGTGCTCCTCGAAAAAGTTTTTGTATCTAAAATGAAGGAAAGTCTAAAGTTTTCACCCTTACAACATAGTCAATATTTTCAACATCAGTGAAGGGCGACTAAGTCTCAAAGAGCTTTAAGTCCAACTAAAAGCTGGCCTTGAGTCCACAATGCCAAAGCACGGCATGGAATAGCATCCCTGCCTTAACTTTTGGTGGATATTAGCTGTGAAGCTTATAATAAATATTGCAGTTTTTGATAATGATATTCCAAAATTCCTAAGACTCCTTGCCCCTGCCGAACACTAGGTTGAGATAATCTACTGCAATGCTTCGATACTTACTTAGATATTCTATTTTGCGTTCAGCCAGCAAAACATTCCTGTTTTTAGTCTTCATCTTACGGTACTATTCTGCACGGTAAAACTCTTCCTATTCCAGCTATTTCAGAGCTGACCTGAACTACTTCTTGATTGTCCTAGCCAGAGCCTCTACCAAAATATGCTCCCTCAAGTAAGGAAGAGTAACTGTTTCGTATAAATTCTTGAGATATCTCATATTAATACCCATATCTTACATAATCGATTTGATTGAATAGCTATCCACAAATAAGAGTTCCAGTTTGTTCAACTTTTAGGCCAACTCTTTTATTTTATAAATTTAGACCACTTTACTCGCATCAATCACCTTCTAATCCTAGTGCTTTTTCACTTCTTAAGGAATGGTTGAAGTCATAAAAGCTTGAGACATCAATTGCGGATCACTGCCTTTATAGTAGTCCCTGTAAAATGCAACGATGTTGGGACGCAGGCGTGCGTAGGGTTGCAAAGCTGTTTTTTGTGCTGTAAAATCAAGAGGAAAGACGATACCAGGATTGATTAGATAATAAAAGTTAGGGAGAGTCGCTTGATCTTGACTTTTATCCTTCTTGAAGTTGTACTCGAAAATCTTCAGACTTATTCCCAGCGGAGCCATCACTTTTTTCCTGGGCTCAATCTAAATCGGCTCACTCTTCACATTTAATACATCTTCTATTATATCTAGACCTTCTTTTAACTTAGACATCATTTGCAGGTCGAATCCCTCGTCTAACAAATTATAGACCTCGCTTTTCTCCAGCTCAGTAAAAGGCATGTCGCACATGACAAGCACTTTGTAGCCTTTATATTTGATGAAGGACATAAGGGGAATCCTAAACTTCAGTTCCTTGACTTCTCTGAATGTGTAAAGTATGTCATTGAGGAAATAGTTGACCAGAAACTCTTGATTTATCTCCTTTCCTCCAACTTTCAGCCATAAACCCTGGTAGTATTGAAATTTGTTGAATTCACGGGTCACACCGTTCCATCCGATACATCTTTAGTCGATGTAATTTTGAACAGTTTTAACTGCAACAGTGTTGAAATACTATATAGTTCTTAGTAGATTTATCTAACTCTACAGTGTCTGGATAAGTGAAGCTTTTTCTTTTTGACCCCTCATCAACACCTCGTAAAACCGATAGTATTCTCTCCAAAAATTGGAAATGCTAAACGTTTCCTAAACATTTTGATTTTTAGTGCTTAGCATTTAAGCCATTTCTTTCTCCTTCTGCTTCTTCTTTCTCAAAGCCTACTCTTCGGCCATTTCAGCCTTCGACCTCAAATGGCTCTTTGTCTTTTGAATTGCTTGAACGTACTATTAAATGTTTTTTTCGTGGTGCTGGTCACTAGACTTCCTAGTAGGAGAGGCTGGCGGAGTGTTTTTAGTATCGAATAGCCGCATTTATTTAGGA
>Ga0316217_10005141_pt1 | contig 13728 bp, 12 predicted proteins | sample 1anoAmetaG_FD_203633 | JGI IMG/M metagenome (GOLD analysis project Ga0316217, IMG submission 203633) | Freshwater microbial communities from Trout Bog Lake, Wisconsin, USA - 1anoA | ecosystem: Environmental > Aquatic > Freshwater > Lake > Hypolimnion/Profundal zone | place: USA: Wisconsin...
GAGCGCGGACACGCTCGGGTGGTTTGGCCCCCGACATGCGGGGACGGGAGGATGGCCGGCGCCGAAGCTTTCGCCGTCAGCGGCGGGCGCTCGTCGGGTCCGGCCGGCCACAGGCGCCGACGGCGACCCGTCCGGCGAACGGCGCGAACTCATGGCGCGGTTTTCGCCGCCGCCGCAGCGGCGGGCTTCTCCTCCGAGACGACATAGATCGCCAGCGCCACGAGCAGCAGCACGCCGAAGGTCAGATGCAGCCGGCCATAGGCTTGCGCCGGCGGCAGCGCGCCCATCGCCTTCATGTAGGCGCCGGAGATCGGCTGCAGGATTCCGGCGCCGCCGATGAAGAGGATGTTCATGGTCGTGATGCCGCGGCCGAGCAGCCGGTCTTCGAACAGCGCGCGGCCGTGCGCCATCAGCACGCCATAGGTGAGACCGAAGAAACCGAGCGCGGCGAGCAGCGCGACCGCGCCGGCGAGCGAGACGTCGAACAGGCCGAGCGCCAGGAAGCAGGCGGCGGTCAGCGCGCTGCCTCCGACCACGATCCATTTGCGCGTGCCCAGGATCCGGTCTAGCGGGCCGTAGCCGAGGGCGCCCAGCGACATCGCCGCCGCCATCGCGAGCAGGGCGTTGCCGCGCGCCGCGGGACCGAGGCCATAGACATCCGCGAAGAACGGCCCCGCCCAGAGGCCGCGCTCGGCGAGAATGACGGAATAGCTGACGGCGGTGATCGGCAGCAGCAGCCATAGCGGACGCAAGGACAGCACCGCGAAGAGGCCGCTCAGCAGGCCGGCCGTCGCGCGCCCCGCCGCCGGCGGCGGATCCTCGATGGACATATAGACGCCGACCGCCGAGACCGCCGTGGCGAGGGCGATGACGCCCATCGCCGCGCGCCAGCCGATGGAACTGGCGGCCATGCTCATCGGCGAGGCCGCGAGCAGATTGCCCGCCGAACCCAGGCCAAGCAGAAAGGAGCTGAAGAAGGCGAAACGCTCGCGCGGATAGACGCGGCCGAAATAATAAATGGCGCCCATGTAGATCGAGCTGCAGCCGACGCCGATCAGCGCCATCGCGACGTCCAGCTCCGCCGCGGAGGTCGCGCGCGCGAACAGGCCCGCGCCGATGACGGCCAGCGCCATCAGCGCGGAAATCGAACGCCGAGGCCCGAGCGTGTCGAGCGCCCAGCCGACCGGAAATTGCATCAGCACGAAGCCGCCGATCCAGCAAGCCTGCAACGCGCCCAGCGATTGCGGATCGAGATGCAGCTCGTGCGAGAATTCCGGCGCGATGACGGCGAGGAAGGAGCGATAGAACTGGCTGAGAACATAGGCGGCGAGAAACGAAAAAAAGGCCTTCAAGGCGAACAGGCTCCTTCAGCGCATGGCCGGCGTCGGCGTCGGCGCATGATGGCGATCGCTCGCGAAATAGGCAATTGCCTAGATTTGCATTTGGCGCCTAAGATGAGTGCGAAAAACAAGAGGCCCGCCAGGCGGGCGCGGGGGGAGGCTGGCCCGGCGTAAGTGGCACAATCATTGCTCATATTTGTCGTGCTTCGCGGCAGCGCCAGTCCGGGTGGCGGCGATGCTCGCCGAAGGTCGCGCAAGCCACGAATGTCCGGGGCGTCCGCCTTTCCAACGACGACGGCAAGGATTGTCTGAACGCCATGCGTGAGGGTTTCGTCCGGTTCGAAAAAGTTCAGAAGACCTACGATGGCGCGACGCTTGTCGTTAAGTCGCTCGATCTTTCCATCGCGCAGGGCGAGTTTCTGACCCTGCTTGGGCCGTCGGGCTCCGGCAAGACGACGACGCTGATGATGCTGGCCGGCTTCGAGACCGCGACCAGCGGCGAAATCTATCTCGATGGCGAGCGCATCAACGACATTCCGCCGAACAAGCGCGGGCTCGGCATGGTGTTCCAGAACTATGCGCTGTTTCCGCACATGAGCGTCGCGGACAATGTGGCGTTCCCGCTTTCGGTCCGGAAAATCTCGAAGGCGGATGCGGCGCAGCGAGTGCAGAAAGCGCTCGCCATGGTGCAGATGACCGGCTTCGAAGCGCGCAAGCCGGCGCAACTGTCGGGCGGACAGCAGCAGCGCATCGCGCTCGCCCGCGCGCTCGTGTTCGAGCCCAAGCTGCTGCTGATGGACGAGCCGCTGGGCGCGCTCGACAAGCAGCTGCGCGAGCACATGCAGTACGAGATCAAGCGCCTGCACGAGACGCTCGGCATCACGGTCGTCTATGTTACGCACGATCAGGCGGAAGCCCTGACCATGTCGGACCGCATCGCGGTCTTTCACGAGGGACGGGTTCAGCAACTGGCCACCCCGGCCGAGCTCTACGAGAGCCCCGACAACAGCTTCGTGGCGCAATTCATCGGCGAGAACAACCGCCTCCGGGGCATGGTGAAGTCGATCCGCGACGGGCGTGCGCGGGTCGAATGCGAGAATGGCGAAATCATCGACGCGGCCGCCGTCAATGCGCAGATCGGGCGACCGACGCTGGTGTCGATCCGCCCCGAGCGCGTCGAGATCGACGCGGCGCCTTGCGAGGTCGAGGCGGCGGGCGTGGTCGAGGAGATCATCTATCTGGGCGACCACATCCGTCTGCGCATGAAGGTGCTGGGCAATTCGAATTTCATCGTGAAGGTCCGCAACGATGGGGGTCGACGGGCGTTCGCCGTCGGCGAAAGCGCGCGGCTTGGCTGGTCCCTCCGGGACTGCCGCGCGCTGGACGGCTAGCGGACAGGGCGCGCCTGGAGGCGCGCCTTTGGGGCAGGTTTTTTGAGAACGTCAGGCGGAATGGTCCGCGCAGGATTTCGGGAGACAGAAAATGAAAATGACGACGACGAAGGCGCTGTTGTTGGGCGCCGTTGGCACGCTGGCGCTGTCGGCTTCGGCCGCGAGGGCGGATAGCCTCACCGTGATCTCGTGGGGCGGCCAATACACCAAGTCGCAGACCGAGGCCTATCAGAAGCCCTGGATGGCCAAGACCGGCAACACCATCGTCTCCGCCGATTACAACGGCGGTCTGGCCGAAGTGAAGGCGCAGGTCGAGAGCGGCAACGTCACCTGGGATCTGATCGACGTCGAGCCGTCGGAGGCGACCTCGGGCTGCAATGACGGCCTGTTCGAGAAGCTCGATCCGGCCAAGCTGCCCAAGGGCGACAACGGCGCCGACGCCAAGGACGACTTCCTGCCGGGCGCGGTTCTCGATTGCGCCGTCGGCACGATCGCCTACGCCAATATCTTCGGCTACGACTCGACCAAGTTCCCCGGCGCCAAGCCAACCAAGGTCGCCGACTTCTTCGACCTCAAGACCTTCCCCGGCAAGCGCGGCATGAAGAAGGAAGCCAAGGTCAATCTCGAAATGGCGCTTATGGCCGACGGCGTCGCGGCGGCGGACGTCTACAAGGTTCTGGCCACCAAGGACGGCGTCGACCGCGCGTTCAAGAAGCTCGACACCCTCAAGGGCAACCTCGTGTTCTGGGAAGCGGGCGCGCAGCCCGCGCAGCTTCTGGCCTCGGGCGAAGTCGTGATGACGACGGCCTACAACGGGCGCCTGTTCGCGCCCGCCGTCGCCGAAGGCAAGCCCTTCGTCATCGTCTGGGACGGCCAGCAGCAGGTGTTCGACATGTGGGCGATCCCGAAGGGCTCGAAGAAGAAGGACCTCGCGATGGACTTCATCGCCTTCTCCACTTCGACCAAACCGCTGGCGGATCAGGCCAAGTACATTTCCTACGGCCCGCTGCGCAAATCTTCCGCGCCGCTGGTGGGCAAGTTCGAGGACGGCAAGACCGACATGGCGCCCAACATGCCGACCAACCCGGCCAATATGGGCAATTACATCGTTCAGGACGTGAAGTTCTGGGCCGACCATTACGACGAGCTCAACGAGCGCTTCGTCGCCTGGACCGGCAAGTAAACCGGGCGAAGGCGCGGTCTTCGGACCGCGCCGTTGCAGGCCGATGCGCATGTCCGCCGAACCCAGCGTCCGCGATCTCAAACGCCGGTTGGCGGCCGCCGAGCGGCGGGCGAAGCTGCGCGCGTTCTTGCTCGTGGCGCCGCTGCTGCTGTTCGTGCTGCTGAGCTTTGCTTTTCCCATCCTGTCGCTGGTCTGGCGGGGCGTCTACAACGATACGTTTTCCGCGGCTTTGCCGAAGACGGCGCAATTGCTGCGCGATTGGGACGCCGTGTCGCCGGTGTCGGAGGACCTCTGCCGCGATTTCGTCGAGGAGATGCGCGAGGCGCGCAAGATCAACGCGGCGACGCCCACCCGCGTCGCGACGGTGGTCAATCGCGAGGGATCGGGCAGCCTGTCGAAGATCAAGCAGATGCTGAGCGCAAAGTCGCTAGGCGCGCCCTATTGCGATGGTCTGGCGGGACTCGACGCCGAATGGGCAAAGCCGGAGATCTGGCGGGCGATGAAGATCGTCGCGCCGCCGTTCACGCCCCGTTTCTTCCTGCAGGCTCTCGATCTGCGCGAGAACGCCGACGGCTCGATCCGGCATGAGGACGAAAACCAGTCGATCCACAGGATGCTGTTCGCGCGTACGCTGACGGTGGCGGGCGCGGTCACGTTCTTCTGCTTCCTGCTGGGGTTCCCGGTTTCCTATCTGCTCGCGCATGTGGAAACCCGGACCTCCAACCTGCTGCTGATGGTCGTGCTGCTGCCGTTCTGGACTTCGTTGCTGGTGCGCACCACGGCCTGGATCGCGCTGCTGCAGCAGAACGGCGTCGTCAACGATGTGCTGGTGCGGCTCGGCGTGATCACGGACGAGCATCGCCTCGTCATGATGTACAACATGTTCGCGACGCTGGTGGCGATGACGCATGTGCTGCTGCCCTTCATGATCCTGCCGCTGTTCTCGGTGATGAAAGGCATCAAGCCGAGCTATGTCCGCGCCGCGCTTTCGCTGGGCGCGAGCGAATGGACGGCGTTCTGGCGCGTCTATTTTCCCCAGACCGTTCCCGGCGTCGGCGCCGGCTGCCTGCTCGTGTTCATTCTGGCGATGGGCTATTACATCACGCCGGCCCTGGTCGGCGGCCAGAGCGGCCAGCTGATTTCCAACATCATCGCCTTCCACATGCAGACGACGCTGAACTGGTCGCTCGCCTCCGCCATCTCGACGCTGTTGCTCGCGGGCGTGCTGCTGCTCTATTGGCTGTACACGCGCCTCGTCGGCATTGAGAAGATGAAGTTGGGCTGACATGGCTTTCCTGCGTCCCCAACTCCCTTCCTATGCCGGGCCGCTGGCGATAGCCTGGCACTATGCGTTCCGTGGTCTGTGCTTTGCGATTTTCGTGTTTCTGCTCGCGCCGCTGCTGGTGATCGTGCCGTTGTCGTTCAACGCGGAGTCCTTTTTCAGTTTCACCGACGGGATGCTGGCGCTGAAGGCCTCGGCCTTTTCGCTCAAATGGTATCGCGATATCTTCACCAACGGCATGCTGGCGCCCGACGCGCCCTTCGGCCTGTCCTGGCTTTACGACAGCTGGCAGCGCGGACAATGGATGCTCGCGCTGCGCAACAGCGTCTTCGTCGGCGTCAGCGCAACGTGTCTCGCCACGGCGCTGGGCACGCTCGCCTCGGTGGGATTGTCGCGGCCGGAGATGCCGTTTCGCGGTTTCATCACCGGCATCCTGATCTCGCCGATGATCGTCCCCATCGTCATCACGGCGACGGGCATGTTCTTCTTCTTCAGCCAGATCGGACTCGCCCAGACCTTTCTCGGTCTGGTGATGGCGCATGCGCTGCTCGGCACGCCCTTCGTCGTCATCACGGTGACGGCGACCCTGACCTCGTTCGATCGCTCGCTGCTGCGCGCCGCCGCGAATCTCGGCGCCGATCCTTGGACGGTTTTTTATCGCGTGCAATTGCCGCTGATCCTGCCCGGGGTGATTTCCGGCGCGCTGTTCGCCTTCGTCACCAGCTTCGACGAAGTCGTGGTGGTGCTGTTTCTCGCGGCGGCGGATCAGCGCACCGTGCCGCGACAGATGTGGTCGGGGCTGCGCGAACAGGTAAGCCCAACGATCCTGGCGGTCGCCACAGTCCTCATCCTGATTTCGACGGCGCTGCTGTTTTCGCTGGAATTCTTGCGCCGGCGGGCCGAGCGGCTCAAGCTCGCATCCTACATTCCATAAAGGCGCCGGACGCCCAAGGGGGGATACAGACGATGGATATGCCGCAACTGATCGAGATCAAGAACGGCGAGATCGCCCGGCCGACGTTTTCCGAGCGGGAAATGTCGTCGCGCCTGGCCAGGCTGCGCGCCGAGATGGCGCGGCTCAACATCGACGCCGTCGTGTTCACTTCCTATCACAACATCTGTTATTACGCCGACTTCCTCTACTGCCGTTTCGGCCGCCCCTATGCGCTCGTCGTGGACATGCAGGACATGACGACGCTCACCGCCAATATCGACGGCGGCCAGCCATGGCGGCGGACCTTCGGCCACAAGAATCTCGTCTACACCGATTGGCGGCGGGACAATTACATCGCCGGGATCCAGCGGCTCGTGAAGTGCAAGCGCGTCGGCCTCGAGGAAGACCACATGGACATCGTCATGCGCCGCAAATTCGGCGATGCGCTGCCGGGTGCGGAATTCGTCGACATCGCCATGCCCGCCATGAAGCTGCGCATGATCAAGTCGCAGGAGGAGATCGCCCACATCACCAAGATGACGGCCATTGCCGACATCGGCGGCGCGGCGGTCTACGAGGCAGTGCATCCGGGCGTCGGCGAGCACGAGGTTGCGCTGCATTCGACGCAGGCGATGGTGCGCGAGATCGCCAAGGTGTGGCCGCATGCGGAACTCATGGACACCTGGACCTGGTTCCAGAGCGGCATCAACACCGACGGCGCGCATAATCCGGTGACCAGCCGCAAGGTGCAGTCGGGCGATATTCTCTCGCTCAACTGCTTCCCGATGGTTTGCGGCTATTACGTCGCGCTCGAGCGCACCATGTTTTGTCAGACCGTCTCCGACGCGCATCTCAAATATTGGGAAATCAACTGCCGCGTCCACGAGGAAGGCAAGGCGCTCATCAAGCCGGGCGTGCGTTGCATGGACGTCGCGCTGGAGCTCAACAAGATCTATCTGGAACACGGCATTCTGGATCGCCGCACCTTCGGTTACGGCCATTCCTTCGGCGTGCTCTGCCACTACTACGGCCGCGAGGCCGGCCTCGAATTCCGCGAGGATATCGACACCGTGCTGCAGCCCGGCATGGTCGTCTCGATGGAGCCGATGATCATGATCGAGGAAGGCCAGCCCGGCGCCGGCGGCTATCGCGAGCACGACATTCATGTCGTCACCGAGGATGGCAGCTACAGCATCACCAACTTCGGCTACGGGCCGAAGCACAACATCGTCCCGTGAGGCTCGCCATGACCCACGATCACAGCGCGCATGTTCACACGGTCCCCGCCCGCAAGGGCCGGGCCGTGCGGTTGCGCAAGGGCGAATCGATCAAGATCGTCAACACGCACGGGCATCAGGTCTGCGACACCTGGGCCTTCAGTTCGGACGATCCGACGGAATTCCTGTCGATGGAGCATACGCGCCCGACAATCGGCTGCATCTTCCCCACCCGTGGACATTACCTCCACAGCAACCGGCGCCGGCCGATCCTGTATTTCGCCGAGGACACCTCGCCCGGCATTCACGACACGATTATCGCCGCCTGCGACGACTATCGTTACGGCCTGCTCGGCTGCCGCGAGTATCACGACAATTGCACGGACAATCTGCGAGCGGCCATGCGCGCCATCCATGCGCCGCTGCCCGAAGTGCCCAGCCCGCTCAATCTGTGGATGAACATTCCGGTCGACGCCAAGGGCGCCATCGGCTGGTGCGAGCCGGTCTCGAAGCCCGGCGATTATGTCGTGCTGCGCGCGGAAATGGATGTGGTCGTGGCGATGTCCGCCTGTCCGCAGGACATCCTGCCCATCAACTCGGGCAAGCCGGTCGATGTGCATTACGAGATCCTCGCCGCCCTTTAGGGCGCGATAAAAATTCAGCCGAGGCGGCAGATCATGGTTCACAAGCGCATTCGCCCCTTCAACACGAAGCAGACCTATCCCGAACAGAAGCTCAACAACGATCTGTCGCAGGCGGTGGTGGCGCGCGGCGCGATGGTCTTCGTGCGCGGCCAGGTCTCGCAGGACCTCGACACGCGCGAAAACCGGCATGTCGGCGACCCCGCAGGGCAGGCGCGGCTGGCGATGCAGAACGTCGACACCCTGCTGCGGGAAGCCGGCAGCGAGCTCGCGCATATCTGCCGCATCGTGATCTATCTCACCGACATCCGGCATCGGGAGGCGGTCTATGTCGAGATCGGCGCGTGGCTCGCGGGCGTGTTTCCCTGCTCCACCGGGCTCGTGGTCTCGGCGCTGGCGCGGCCGGAGTGGCTGGTCGAGATCGAAGTGACGGCGGTCATTCCGGACGCCTGACGGGCGGTCGCATCGGGGAGATGGGCCATGACCTTTTCCATCGCCGCGCGCTGCGCCCGCACGGGCATGTTCGGCGTTGCGGTATCCTCCTCCAGCCCGGCGGTGGCGGCGCGCTGCGCGCATGTGCGCGCTCACGTCGGAATCGTGTCGACGCAAAACATCACCGATCCCGCGCTGGGTCCGCGCGGCCTCGACCTGATGGCCTCGGGCCTGTCGGCAGAGGCGGCGCTGGCGCGGTTGCGCGACAGCGCTCCGCACATCGAATATCGCCAGCTCGCGCTGGTCGATCGCAACGGCGGCGCCGCGACGTTTTCCGGCGCGCATAGTCTGGGCATCTATGGCGCCATCGCCGCGCCCGACGTCGCCGTCGCCGGCAACCTGCTGGCGGATGCGCGCGTGCTCGCGCAGATGCTGGAGAGCTTTCAAGCCAGCGAGGGCGGCGATCTCGGCGACAGGCTCGTCGCTGCGATGCTCGCGGGCCGGCGCGCCGGGGGCGAGGCGGGGCCGGTGCACTCGGCGGGCCTGCTGCTGGCGCGCGATGTCGCCTGGCCGGTCGCCGACCTTCGCGTCGACTGGCGCGACGACGATCCGCTGGGCGAACTTGAGAGCCTCTGGCGCTTCTGGAAGCCGCAGATGGACGCCTATGTCCGCAGGGCGCTCGATCCTCGCGCCGCGCCCTCCTATGGCGTGCCGGGCGATGTCTGAGCCGCTCAGGCGGCAAGCAGCTCCGCGCTGAGGCGATCGAGAAACGCCAGGCAGGCGGCGAGCTGCGCTTCCTCGATGAATTCGTCCGGCTTGTGCGCCTGATCGATGTTTCCCGGTCCGCAGACGACGACGGGAATGCCGAGGCCTTCATGGAACAGGCCGCCTTCCGTGCCGAAGGCGATCTTGTCGGTGGCAGCCTGCGCGGCCCAGTCCTGCACCCGCCGCACGGCGGGGGAGGCGGCGGGGGTCAACAAGCCGGGATAGCGGTTGACGATGTCGATCTTCACGCCTGCGTCGCCAAAACGGAGCCGCGCTTCGGCCGTCAGGGCCGCCGCGCGGTCGAACAGCGGCGCGAGCAGATCGTCGGCGCTCTGCGTGGGAATGTTGCGGATTTCGAAGTCGAAGGCGCACTCGCGCGGCACGATGTTCAGCGCCGCGCCGCCTCCGATCACGCCGACATGCAGCGTCGACCAGGGTTCGGGAAAGCCGTCGTCGCACAGGGCGCCGGCATAGACGCGCGCCTGCTCGGCGCGCAGCGCGTCGATCATGTCGGCGGCGAGATAGATGGCGTTGAGCCCCTGGCGCGCCTGCGCCGAATGGCATTCGCGACCGGTGCAGGTCACGCGCGCGGCGATCTTGCCCTTGTGCGCTATGGCCGGACGCATCGAGGTGGGTTCGCCGATCACACAGAGCTGCGGCGGCCGCGACAGAGCCGAGAAATTCCCGATCAGCGAACGCACGCCGACGCAGCCGATCTCTTCGTCGTGGCTGAAGGCCATCTGATAGGGGCGATGCAGCCGGCGTCCGGCGAGCGCCTCCGCCTGGGCGAGCGCGCAGGCGATGAAGCCCTTCATATCCGCGGTTCCCCGGCCATAGAGCCGCCCGTCGGCGGCGGCGAGGCGGAAGGGGTCGCGGGTCCAGGGTTGCCCCGCCGCAGGCACGACGTCGGTGTGTCCCGAGACGAGAATGCCCGGCTCGGCGCCGGGCCCCAGCGACGCAAACAGATTGGCCTTGGTTCGCGTCGCGTTGAAGACGAGCGTGGGGGCGGCGCCGGCGCGCCGCAGCAAAGCCTCGACATAGGCGATGAGCGCGAGATTCGAGTCGGCGCTCACGGTGGGAAAGGCGATGAGATCGGCGAGGATCTCCCGCGCGCGCGCCAGCCTCATGCGCCGAAACGGCGCGCGAAGCCGCCGGTCATCTCGGCCAGATATTGCGCGAAATCGAAGTTCGGGCGCTCGAGATGGCTGAGATGGCCGGCCGCCGCCGCCTTGGCGCCGAGGCCCTTGTAGACCTTCTCGGTGCAGCCGCGATCCTCGACATTAACCTTGTCGAGCAGGGTCTTCAGCTGCGCGAAATGCGCCTGCGCATCGGGCGAATGGGCGAAATCGGGCGACATGCCGCCGCCGAACACGATGCTGACCTGGCCCGTTCCCCTGGGATGCAGCGACAGATACCAGAAATAACCGGGCGTCAGCGTCACCAGTAGGCTGGGATAGATGGCGAGCAGGAACGTCGTGCGGCGGCGTTCGCCCTTCATGCGCGTGTTGTCGGGATGCGCCAGCGCGATCTTGAGCGTGTCGTCCTTCAGGATCGTGTGATAGTTGAAGGCGCGCCGTCCGGGGGGGCAGACCATGTCCTCGAGCCTGGAGAGGCCGCCAATTGTGCCGGAATGGCAAACGGGCAGGTGGTAGCTCTCCATGAAGTTCTCCGCGAGCACCTTCCAGTTGGTGTCCCAGACATGGTTCTCGCGGAAGCTCTCGACATAGCCCTCCATGCCGTAATCCTCGATCAGGTCGCTCACTTCCGCGAGCTTCTGCGCCACCGGCGCGGCGTCGGGATTGAGCGTGATCATGATCCAGCCGAGCCATTCCTCGCAGCGGATCTGCGGCAGCCGGTACTCGGCCTTCGCGAAGTCCTGATTGCGGTCCATGGCCGGCGCGCCGCGCAGCGCGCCGTCGAGATTGTAGGTCCAGCCGTGATAGGGGCACACCAGCGCACGACAGGAGCCGGCGCCTTCCATGATCGTCGACATGCGGTGCCGGCATACGTTCGAGAGGGCGCGCAACTCGCCGGATGCGTCGCGCAGCACAATCACGGGCTGGCCGGCGACTTCGTAGGTGAGGTAATCGCCGGTCGCCCTGAGCGCGCTGGCGCGGCCGACGCAGACCCATTCGCGCGCGAAGACGTCTTCGATCTCGCTGAGCAGAAATTCCGGGCTGGTGTAGACGCTGGGCGGCATGGCGCGGGCGCGCTCGAACGGAGCGCTGACAGTCTCGATGAGTTCGCGCGCGGGCGTGCTGATCGTCATGGCGTCTCTCGCTGAAAGGCGTCTCTCGCGCTGAACGGCGTCTCTCTTCGCCAGGCGGGCCTGCCTGACGCATGCTTCGGCTCGCGCGCCGCTACGGCTTCGCTTGCGTCGGGGACGACGCGGCTTGTCGCTCCAACTTCCGACTGCCTCGACGCCCTGTCAAGCCGAAGCCGGGCTGGCGAAGCCTGAGCGCGTGGCATAGTGTTGAATCCCGGCGGATCCTCCGAGGAAACGAGCCATGCAGATTGCGAGCCTCCCCGAAGACCGGCCCGCCAGCGACTTCGCCGCCGGCGCCGCCTATGTTCGCGGCCGCTTCACGCCGCTGTCCGAGGCGAGCGTTCCGCTGTCGGACTGGGGCTACCGACGCTCCGACGTCACCTATGACGTCGTCAGCGTATGGGACGGCGCATTCTTCCGGCTCGAGGATCACCTCGAGCGTTTCCAGGCCTCGATGCGCGCGCTGCGCCTGCAGCCGCGCGAGAGCCTCGACGAGATACGCCGCGTTCTCGCGCGCTGCGTGCAGCTGCTCGGGAGCGACGCCGCCTATGTCGCGATGGATTGCCTGCGCGGGACGCCGCGGCCGGGCGCGCCGCGCCATCCCGCCTTCTGCGAGAATCATTTCGCCGCTTTCGCCGTCCCCTGGGTCTGGGTGATTCCGCCGGACGTACAGCAGCGCGGCGCGCATCTCATCGTGGCGAAAACGCCGCGCATCGGCGACGCCTCGATCGATCCCAGGATCAAGAATTTCCATTGGGGCGATCTCACGCAGGCCTTGTTCGAAGCGCAGGACCGCGGCGCCGATAACGCCGTTCTTCTCGACGCCGGCGGGCATCTGACCGAAGGCCCGGGCTTCAACGTGTTTGTCGTCAAGGACGGCCAGGTGCTCTCGCCCGATCGCGGCGCGCTCGACGGCGTGACGCGCAAGTCGGTGTTCGAACTCTGCGCCGAAATGGCGATTCCCTTCGTTGTCCGGCCCATCGCCGGCGCCGAGGTTCTCGAGGCCGACGAGATCTTTCTGACGACGACGGCGGGCGGCATCATGCCGGCGTCGCGGATCGAGGGGCGCATTCTCGGCAACGATCGGCCCGGCGTCATTTCCGAGCGGCTGCGCGAAGCCTTCTGGCGCCGTCGCGCCGAGGGCTGGCATGCGACGCCCGTCGCCTCCCTGGCCTCGTCGCGCGGCGGCTGAGCTCCGCCGGCCCTTGCCGTTTCCTCTCGCCTGACATCAAGCTTCATTCGCAGGCGAGGCGACTTCGCGTCGCGTGAATTTCGCAGCGGAGATCGGGGGAATGGTGATTTCGGACTTCGATCTGTGGGTTGGCGCGATCGCGCCCTGGCGCGGCTGGGCCGTGGCCGGCCTGCATGTCGTCGTCGCCAGTCTCGTGAGCGTGCATATTCTCCTGCGCAAGCAGGACGTCGGCTACGCCACGGCCTGGATCGGTCTGGCCTGGCTTTCGCCCTTTTTCGGCGGCGCGCTCTATTTTCTCTTCGGCATCAATCGCGTGCAGCGACGCGCGCGCGGCCTGCGCGCCGGAGCCGCGACTCGGCCCGCCAGTCTCGCAGAGCCGCAGCGCGCGGTCGGCGCCTTGCTCGCGCCGCTCGACCGCGTGGCGCAGTCGATCTCCGGTCGCCCCGCCACGGCGGGCAATCGCATCCTCAAGCTGCAAAATGGCGACGAAGCCTATCCTCGTATGCTGGCGGCGATTGAGTCGGCGCGCGTCAGCGTCACCCTGTCGACCTACATCTTCCGCGACGATGCGGCCGGGCAGCCGTTCATCGAGGCGCTGGTTCGCGCTCAGGCGCGCGGCGTCGACGTGCGCGTGCTGATCGACGGCGTCGGCGGCGGCTATTTCACTTCGCGCGCCTATCGGCGCCTGCGCGCGCGCCATGTGACGACGGCGCGATTCATGCATTCGCTCTGGCCGTGGCGCATGCCGTTTCTCAATCTGCGCCTGCACAAGAAGTCGTTGATCGTGGACGGCGCGACCGCCTTCGTGGGCGGGCTGAACATCGGCGCCGAGAACCTGCGCGCCGTCGGCGCCGCGAAGCAGGTGCTCGATCATCATTTTCTGGTCGAGGGACCTGTGGCGTCGGAACTGGCCGAAGCCTTCGCCCTCGATTGGGCGCTCGCCACCGGCCAGACGATCGAGACGCCGGAGGCGCCGCCGCCGGGCCCGGCGACGGGCGATCATACGATGCGCGTGCTCACCGCCGGGCCGGACGCGGACGTGGAGAAGATCGAAGCCGTGGTCCTGATGGCGATTTCCTGCGCCC
>Ga0316217_10005142_pt1 | contig 13727 bp, 11 predicted proteins | sample 1anoAmetaG_FD_203633 | JGI IMG/M metagenome (GOLD analysis project Ga0316217, IMG submission 203633) | Freshwater microbial communities from Trout Bog Lake, Wisconsin, USA - 1anoA | ecosystem: Environmental > Aquatic > Freshwater > Lake > Hypolimnion/Profundal zone | place: USA: Wisconsin...
CGGGGCGTACGAGCACCATATCCCGGCGGCCGTGTGGGCGATCACGACGCGCGGCGAGATCTACACCGCCTACACGCCGTACCAGGCCGAGGCGAGCCAGGGCACGCTGCAGACGATCTACGAATACCAGACGATGATCGCGAGCCTGACCGGGATGGAGGTCTCCAACGCTTCGCTGTACGACGGGGCGTCGGGTCTTGCCGAGGCCTGCCTGATGGCGGTCCGCGCGAACCGACGCTCGAAGTCGTCGCGCATCCTGATGCCACGGGCGGTGAACCCCACCTATCGAAGTTGCGTCGACGCGATCGCCGGCAACCAGGGCCTGCGGTTCGAGGAGGTCGCGTTCGATCCCGCGTCGGGGCAGACGCCGGTCGACGCGCTCGCGCGCTACGAGGGCGAGGACGTCACGGCGATCGTGATCCAACAGCCGAACTTCTTCGGCGTGCTCGAGGACGTCGACCGGCTCACCGACTGGGGCCATGCGCGCGGTGCGCTGGTCATCGCCGTGGTGAATCCGACGTCGCTGGCGCTGCTCAAGCCACCCGGCGAGTGGGGGGAGAAGGGCGTGGACATCGCCGTCGGCGAGGGCCAGCCGCTGGGCGTGCCGCTGTCGTCGGGCGGGCCCTATTTCGGCTTCATGGCGACGCGGATGGAGCACGTCCGGCAGATGCCGGGGCGGATCGTCGGCCGGACCGCGGACCTGGACGGCCGGCCCGGATTCACGCTCACGCTGCAGGCGCGCGAGCAGCACATCCGGCGCGGCAAGGCGACCTCCAACATCTGTACCAACCAGGGCCTGCTGATGACGGCCGCGACGATCTATCTGTCGATCGTCGGTCCGGAGGGCCTGGAACGGGTCGCCTCCGCGTCGATGGCGCGCACCGCGGAACTCGCGGACGCACTGACCGGCATCCCGGGCGTCCGGCGGGTCTTCAGCGCGCCGTACTTCCACGAGGTGCTGCTGCACCTCGACCGTCCGGTGGGCCCGGTACTCGAGCGGCTCGCGGCGCAGGGCATCGCGGGCGGCTACGACGTCGCACGCGACTACCCGGACCTGGCGCCGGCGCTGCTCGTCTGCGCGACCGAGACCAAGACCGGCGACGACATCGCCCAGTACGCGAACGCACTCGCCGCCGCGCTCGGCGCGTCGCGCGCGGCCTGATCCAGGAGTCCCTCATGACATCGACCCCCTCCAATGCCGGCATCGCGCCGCGCGAGCCGACGATCTTCGACCTGTCCAGGCCCGGGCGGCGTGCCGAGGCGCAGCTGCCGCAGGCCACCGCGGCGGCCGTCCCGCCTGCGCTCAAGCGCAGGCGCCGGCCGCTGCTGCCCGAAGTGTCGGAGTTGCAGGCCGTGCGCCACTACACGCGCCTTTCGCAACTGAACTTCTCCATCGACACGCACTTCTATCCGCTTGGTTCCTGCACGATGAAGTACAACCCGCGCGGTTGTAACCAGTACGCGATGCTGCCGGAATTCCTGGGTCGCCATCCCCTGGCGCCGGCCGCACAGGGCCAGGGATTTCTGGCCTGCATGTACGAGCTGCAGGAGATGCTCAAGGAAGTCACCGGCATGCAGGGCGTGTCGCTGACGCCGATGGCGGGTGCGCAGGGCGAGTTCGCCGGCGTGGCCATGATCCGCGCCTACCACCACGCGCGCGGCGACCTGCAGCGCACCGAGATCATCGTGCCGGAAGCGGCGCATGGCACGAACCCGGCCACGGCGACGATGTGCGGGATGAAGGTGATAGAGATCCCCTGCAATGCTGACGGCGACTGCGACATCGAGGCGCTGCGCAACGTGGTCGGTCCCAGGACCGCCGGGATCATGCTCACCAATCCGTCGACGCTCGGCGTGTTCGAGCGCCACATCGCCGAACTGCGCGCGCTGGTACATGACGCCGGTGGCCTGCTGTACTACGACGGCGCCAACCTGAACGCGATCCTCGGCAAGGTCCGTCCCGGCGACATGGGCTTCGACGTCATCCACATGAACCTGCACAAGACCTTTTCGACGCCGCACGGCGGTGGCGGGCCGGGTGCCGGGGCCGTCGGCGTGGGGGAGCGGCTGCTGCCGTTCCTGCCGATCCCGCTGGTCGGGCGCGAAGGGGATTCCTACCGGTACCTCGACGAGCGCGACCTGCCGCAGTCGATCGGCCGGCTGTCTGGCTTCATGGGCAACTCGGGCGTCCTGCTGCGTGCCTACATCTACATGCGCATGGTCGGGCGGGAAGGCATGCAGCGCATCGGCGAGTACGCGACGCTGAACGCCAACTACCTGCTCGCCCGCTTCCGCCAGGAGGGGTTCGAGCCGGCCTATCCGTCGCGGCGCGCGACGCACGAGTTCATCCTCACGATGAAGCACTCCGCGCGCGAACTCGGTGTCACGGCGATGGACTACGCCAAACGCCTGCTCGACTTTGGGTATCATGCCCCGACGACCTACTTTCCGTTGCTGGTCCCCGAGTGCCTGCTGATCGAGCCGACCGAGACGGAGGCCAAGGAGGCCCTGGACGGGTTCGTCGCGGCGATGGTAGCCGTCAAGAAGGAGGCCGCCGGGGACGCCGCGCTGCTCAAGGGCGCGCCCCACACGCTGCCGGTGCGTCGTCTCGACGACGTGCGGGCGGCCAAGCAACTCGACCTGACCTGGAAACCCGCTGCATGACGCTGGACACCGTCCGCCCCCAAGTCCGACCCGGCGACAAGCCAACCGGCATGTCGCGCCTCGCCAAGGCGTTCGGCAACACCTGGAATGGGCTGGCCGGTTGCTGGCGCGAGGAGGAGGCATTCCGCCAGGAGTGCCTGCTCGCGCTGGCGATCATGCCGGCCGGTGTCTGGGCGGGACGGACCGGCGTGGAGCGGGCGCTGCTGATCGCGCCGATGCTGCTGGTGCTGATCGTGGAACTGCTCAACAGTGCGGTCGAGGCGGCGATCGATCGCATAGGCACCGAGCGCCACGCTCTGTCGGGACTGGCGAAGGACCTCGGTTCCGCGGCCGTGTTCATCTCCTTCCTGCTGCTGGCGGTCACCTGGGTGCTGGTGCTCCTCGATCGCTGACACGCCCCGGTCGCGCCCGTCCCGCAGGCCGCCGTGGTGGCGGACGCCGGTCGTCGCCGGTATCGTGCCCTCTTTTGCGCGGAGAACCCCGATGACCGTGATGATCTGCGGGTCGATCGCCTACGACACCGTGATGGTGTTCGACGGCCGCTTCAAGGAACACATCCTGCCGGAAAGCATCCACATGCTGTCCGTCTCGTTCCTCGTCCCGCAGATGCGCCGCAACTTCGGCGGCGTCGCCGGCAACATCGGCTACAACCTGTCGCTGCTCGGCTTGCACCCGGAGGTCCTGGCCACGGTGGGCGAGGATTTCGATGCCTATGAAACCTGGATGCGCCGCCATGGCCTGAGCCTGCAGCACATACGCCGGATCCCGGACACGTACACCGCCCAGGCCTTCATCACGACCGATCTCGACGACAACCAGATCACCGCCTTCCATCCGGGGGCGATGCAGCACGCCGGTGAGTTCGGCGTGCCCGCGGACGCCGGCATCACCCTCGGCCTGGTCGCCCCCGACAGCCGCGACGCGATGATCAACCACGCCCGCCAGTTCGCGGAGGCCGGCATCCCGTTCATCTTCGACGTGGGCCAGGGGCTGCCGATGTTCGACGGCGAGAGCCTCGCCACCTTCATCGAGCAGGCGAGCTGGGTCATCGTCAACGACTACGAGGGCCAGCTGATCCAGGAGCGCACCGCGCTCACGCCGGAGCAGATCGCGGCGCGGTGCCGCGCCTACGTCGTGACGCGCGGCGCGCAGGGCTCGCGCGTCTACGCCGAGGGCAAGGTCATCGACATCCCGCCGGTCGCCCCCGACAAGGTCGTCGACCCGACCGGCTGTGGCGACGCCTATCGTGCGGGCATCGTCTACGGGCTGGTGCACGGCTTCGACTGGGCCACCACCGGGCGGCTCGCGTCCCTGATCGGGTCGATCAAGGTCGCTCACCACGGCACCCAGTCCCACCGCTTCACGCTCGAGGATATCCAGACGCGCTTCCATGCCGCGTTCGGCTATCGATTCTAGGTCCTTGTTTCGGAGCCATGCACGATGCGGACCTGCCCCAGTGCGCTGATCGCGGCCCTGCTTCTGCTGTGCGCGGATGGCGTCGTCCTCGCCAAGGAGTCGGCGTCGGTCGCGGATGCGGCGGTGGCGCGCCGTGCCGCGCCCGCCGCGTCCGCTGCGACCCCGGCGCCGGTTGCCGACGCCAGCGTCGAGGAGCGGCCGGAGTGGGCGCGTACGCTGGAACGGATCGCCGCCGGCGTCGTGGCGATACAGGTCGACCAGACACGCGCCTTCGACACCGAGTGGAGCGCGACGGCCCAGGCGACCGGATTCGTGGTCGACGCAAAGCGTGGCCTGATCCTCACCAACCGGCACGTCGTCACCCCCGGGCCGGTGACGGCGCAGGCCGTGTTCGTGAACCGGGAGGAGGTGCAGCTGTATCCCGTGTACCGCGATCCGGTGCATGACTTCGGTATCTATCGATACGATCCGGCGAAGCTCAAGTTCATCCAGCCGCACCAGATCCCGCTTGCGCCGGAAGGCGCGCGGGTGGGCACCGAGATCCGCGTGGTGGGCAATGACGCGGGGGAGCAGCTGTCGATCCTGGCGGGCACGCTGGCGCGCCTGGATCGCGACGCACCCGCCTACGGCGTCGGGAAGTACAACGACTTCAACACGTTCTACTACCAGGCGGCATCCGGGACCTCGGGCGGCTCGTCCGGGTCGCCGGTCATCGACGTCCGCGGCAGGGCGGTCGCCCTGAACGCGGGCGGATCCTCGCAGGCGGCCTCCAGCTTCTACCTGCCGCTGGATCGCGTGGTGCGTGCGCTGCGCCTGATCCAGGAAGGCAGGCCCGTGGCGCGCGGGACCCTCGAGACGGTCTTCGAATACACGCCCTACGACGAGCTGCGCCGCCTGGGCCTGCGGCCCGATACCGAGGCCGACGTGCGGCGCGCGTTCCCTCGCCAGGTCGGGATGCTGGTGGTCAAGGAAGTGCAGCCGGGCTCGCCGAGCGATGGCGTCCTCGAGCCCGGCGACGTGCTGGTGCGCATCGACGGGCACTACGTCACCGAATTCCTGGCGCTCGAATCGCTGCTCGACGACGCCGTCGGCCGGACGCTGAAGGTGGAGCTGGAGCGAGGCGGGGAGCTGATCAGCCGCGAACTGCCGGTCGTGGACCTGCATTCGATCACGCCCGACGAGTACATCGAGTTCGGCGACGCGGTCCTGCACAACCTGTCCTACCAGATGGCGCGCCACTTCAACGTGCCGCTGCGCGGGGTCTACGTCTCCAACCCCGGCTACGTGCTCGGCGCGGCGGGCGTCCCGCGCGGCGCCGTGGCGACCTCGTTCAACGGCAGGCCGCTCGCCTCGCTGGACGACTTCGAGAAGGCGCTGGCGGATCTCGCGCAGGGCGACCGCGCAACGCTGCGGTACTTCACGCTCGATGATCCCCGCGTGCCGCAGCTGCGGGTGATTCGCGTGGACCGGCGATGGTTCCCGAGCCGGCGCTGCCACCGCGACGACGTCGCCGGCTGGTGGCCGTGCCGCGACCTGCCGCCGGGGCCGGCGCCGACCCCAGAGCAGGCCGCCAGCACGACCTTCGCGCAGACCGGGGACGCACGCGCGGACCGTATCGCGCCGTCGCTGGTGGTCGTCAACTTCGACATGCCGTACTCCGTCTCCGGCGTGACCGAACGCGGCTACCGCGGTACCGGCATCGTCGTCGACGCGAAGCGCGGCCTGGTGGTGGTCGACCGCAATACGGTCCCCGTGGCGCTCGGCGACGTACGCCTGACCTTCGCCGGCACGATCGAGGTGCCCGGCAAGGTCGAGTACGTCCACCCGCTCCACAACCTCGCCATCGTCTCCTACGATCCCCGGCTGGTCGGAACCACGCCGGTGCGCGCCGCGCACCTCGCCACCCGCGAGCTCGGTTCTGGCGACGACGTCTGGGTCGTCGGCCTGCGGGCCGACCAGCGGATCGCTTCCCTGCAGAGCAAGGTGGCATCCGTGGAGCCGGCGCAGTTCCCGCTGTCGCGCACGGTCGCGTTCCGGGACTCGAACCTCGACCTGGTCACGCTGGTCAACGGCCCGGGAGACTTCGACGGCGTCATCACCGACGCCTCCGGCGACGTGCGCGCCCTCTGGTCCAGCTTCGCGTTCGACAATGGCCACGAGCTGCAGCAGCAGAACTTCGGCATTCCCGCCGGGGTCGTGGCCGACATGGTCGACCTCGTCGAGAGCGGCCGCGCGCTGCATTCGCTCGAGGCCGAGCTGCAGCCGGTACCGCTGTCGGTCGCACGCAAGCTCGGCCTGGGCGAGGACTGGGTCCGGCGCATCGAGGCGCACAGTCCCGCGCGCCGCCAGGTGCTCGGCGTCGGCAGGCTGGTCGCGGGTTCCCCCGCGGCCGACGCGTTGCAGTCGGGCGACCTGCTGCTGGCGATCGACGGCCGGGTGGTCACGCGATTCGGCGAGGTCGATGCCGCCTGCCAGCGCGAGCGGGTGCACCTGACGGTGCTGCGCAACGGCGCCGAGCTGTCCCTCGACGTCGCCACCGCCGTGCTGCGCGGCGCCGACATCGAGCGGGTCGTGGTCTGGGCCGGAGCCGTGCTGCAGGCCCCGCACCGGGCCATCGCCGTGCAGCGCGGCGTGGCGCCGGACGGCGTGCTGGTCGCGCTGTTCATGTACGGTTCGCCCGCCACCCGCTACGGGCTGTGGAGCGGTCGTCGCATCGTCGAGGTGGACGGCAAGCCGACGCCCGACCTGGACGCGTTCCTGGCCGCGGTCTCCGGCCGCGCGGACCGCAGTTCGGTGCGTCTGAAGACGCTGACCTGGAACGACTCGGTCGAGGTCATCACGCTGAAGCTCGACAAGCACTACTGGCCGGCCTACGAGCTGCGCCGGGAGGCCTCCGGGTGGGAGCGGCGCGAGCTGGACTGAGCGGCCGGCGCCGTCCGGACGCTGGCGATGTGAACCGCGTTGTTGCCCGGTCGGCCGGCATTCTTTAACTTGCAGGCTCCAGCGGCCCGGCCAGTCCCAGTGCTCTCCGACCTCGCAACCCAGTTCGAGCTCTTCTCCACCGGTGGCTCCGACGCCGACCTGATCGGCGTCGCGCCGCTTTCGGCTGACTTCGAACAGTTGCCGGCGCTGATGCCGGAAGGCCTGCGGCTGGGGACCTCGAGCTGGGCGTTCCCGGGCTGGGCCGGCCTCGTCTACGCCCACCGCGCCGGCGAGCAGATGCTCTCGCGCGAGGGGCTCGGCGCGTATTCCCGCCATCCCCTGCTGCGCGCCGTCGGCGTCGACCGGACCTTCTACGCGCCACTCTCCGCCGACGAGTTCAGGCACTACGCGCGGCTCGTGCCGCCGGACTTCCGCTTCGTGGTCAAGGCGCATGCCGCCCTGACGACGCCGATCGACCGCCAGGCGCGCAATATCGCCGTGCAGCCGGACGTCGACCGTTTCCTGGACCTGCGCTACGCGATCGACCGCATCGTGACGCCCGTGGCCGAGGGTCTGGACGAGCGACTTGGCGCGCTGCTGTTCCAGTTCCCGCTGCTCGGGTTGCCGTACGCGCGCGAGCCGCAGCTGTTCGTCGACGCGCTGGGCACGTTCCTCGACCAGCTGCCGCGGGGGCCGCAGTACGCCGTCGAGGTCCGCAACCGCGAGTTCCTCGGCCCGGAGTACGCCGATGCGCTGGCCCGCAACGGCGTCACCCACTGCTTCAACGTCCATCCGCGCATGCCCGGCGTGCTCGACCAGGCGGACCTGCTCGGCGACCACAGCTGGCTGTCCGGTACGGTGGTGATCCGCTGGATGTTGCACCCCACGCAGGACTACGAGGCCGCGCGCGAGCGCTACTTCCCGTTCGACCGCATCGTCGATCCCGATGCGACCAACCGGGCCGCGGTCGCGACGCTGCTGGAGCGCATCCTCGGCCGCGGCAACGAGGCGATCGTCGTGGCCAACAACAAGGCCGAAGGCTGCGCGCCGCTGACGTTGTTCGGCCTCGCCCGCGAGATCGGCCGCCGCGCGCAGCCGCCCGTGCCGGCGCCGTGAGGGTGGAAGACCCGATCGCCCGCGCCTGCGCGCTGCTGCGCGCCGGGGAACTGGTCGTCATGCCCACCGAGACCGTCTACGGCCTCGGTGCGAACGCGCGCGACCCCGCGGCGGTCGCCAAGATCTACGCCCTGAAGGGGCGCCCCCCCGGGCACCCGCTGATCGTGCACCTTGCCGATGTCGCGCAGCTCGATGCGTGGGCGACGGACGTCCCGGCGTCGGCCCGGCGGCTGGCCGAACGGTTCTGGCCGGGGCCGCTGACGCTGATCCTGCCGCGAGCGGCCGGCGTCAGCGACGCGGTGACCGGCGGCCAGGGCACCGTCGGCCTGCGGGTCCCGTCCCATCCGGTGGCGCATCGCCTGCTGGCGGCGTTCGGGGACGGCGTCGCCGCCCCGTCGGCCAATCGCTATGGGCGGGTGAGCCCGACGACCGCCGCGCACGTCCGTGCGGAGTTCGGCGCGCAGACCCCGTTCCTGCTGGAGGGGGGCGACTGCGAAGTCGGGCTCGAATCCACGATCGTCAGCCTCGCGGGCGAGCCGCTGCTGGTACGGCCGGGCGGGATCCCCCAGGCCGCGCTGGAGGCGATCACCGGCCCGCTGCGGCGCCCGGCGGCCGGGGAGGGGCCGCGGGCTCCTGGCACGACGGTCGCACACTACGCGCCGGCCACGGCGCTGCGGCTCGTACCGGCCGCGGACCTCGCCGGTGCGTGGCCTGCGGACGTCGCGGTCCTGGCGCGCCGGCCCGCGCCGCCGGACTTCGCGGGACGCCTGTGGCTCGACGCGGGCACGGACCCGGCCCGCTACGCGCACGACCTGTATGCGAACCTCAGGCGCCTGGACCAGGCGGGTGCCGGCAGCATCCTGGTCGAGGTCGTGCCGGACGATCCCGACTGGGATGCGATCCGCGACCGACTGGGGCGTGCGGCCGCGGCTTGCGCGGCAGAGGAATTGGCCTAGAATCCGCGCCCCCCCAGGAGTCCGCCCAGTGCCCAAGCCCGCTCTCTCGTTCCGCCAGCGCGATGCCGCCCAGTCGCCACGCCTCGCGGCCCCGTATGCGCGTGCCGACCTCGAGGCGCTGGTCGCCCGGCACGGGTCGCCGCTGCTGCTGGTCGACTGCGAGGTGATCCGCGCACAGTACCGGCGCCTCGCCGCGGCGCTGCCGGGCGTGGACCTGCACTACGCGCTCAAGCCGCTGCCCGAGCCGGCGGTCGTGAACGCGATCAAGCAGCTCGGCGGCTATTTCGACCTCGCCAGCGGCGGCGAGGTCGAGCTGGTGCGCAGCGCCGGTGTCGACCCCGAGCGCTGCATCCACACGCATCCGATCAAGCGCGACGCCGATATCCGCGACGCGTTGCGCTTCGGCGTACGGACCTTCGTCGCCGACAACGTGGACGAGCTGGGCAAGTTCGTGCGCTATCGCAAGCGCGTGCGCGTCCTGCTGCGCGTCGCGTTCCGGGCCACCGATGCGGTCTGCGACCTGTCGCGCAAGTTCGGCTGCGAGCCGGACGCGGTGCCGGAGCTGCTGGCGCTCGCCCGCAAGCTCGGCGTCGTGGTCGCCGGCCTGTCCTTTCACGTCGGTTCGCAGACGCCGACGCCGGCGATGCACGTGCGGGCCGTGGAAGCCTGCGGCGCGCTGATCGCGGCGGCGCGTGCCAGCGGACACGACCTGTCGATCCTGGACATCGGTGGCGGCTTCCCGGTGGACTATCGCGAGGCGGTGATGCCGATCGAGGAGTTCTGTGCCCCGATCCGCGCCGCGCTGGCGGCACTGCCGGCCGGCTTGAGGCTGCTGGCCGAGCCCGGCCGCTACATCAGCGCGCCGGCGGGCACCTGTGTCGCGACCGTGGTCGGACGCGCGCTGCGCGACGGGCGCTGGTGGTTCTACCTGGACGACGGCCTGTACGGCTCGTTCAGCGGACAGGTCTACGACCACGCCCGGTACCCGGTGCGGGCGCTGCGCGAGGACGGCGAGCGGGTGCCGGCCGTGCTCGCCGGGCCCACCTGCGACAGCATCGACGTGATCGACGACGCGCTGGACCTGCCGCTGCTCGAAGCGGGGGACCTGATCGTCGGCAGCCAGATGGGCGCCTACACCTCGGCCTGCGCCGGCGACTTCAACTTCATCCCGCCCGCCCGGGTGCTGGCGGTCAATGCCCTCGAGCCCGTCGCGGCGCCTGGCACGACTTGAGTTTGGCCGGTTCGTACGCAACTATGAGGGTGATGCCCCCGCATGACGCCCCCGTCGCCCGCCTGACCCGTCGTACCGTGCTCGCCTGGGGCGGCGCGGCCGCGCTCGCCTGCATGGCGCTGCCGCCTGCCGCACGCGCCATCACGGGTGGATCGCGCAGGATTGTCCTGCACAATACCCATACACAGGAAACCCTCGCCACCGAGTACTGCCGCGACGGGGGGTACTGCCGGCCCGCCCTCGACGAGGTCGCCCGCGTGCTGCGTGACCACCGCAACGGCGCCGTGCACGCGATCGACCCGGCCCTGCTGGACCTGCTGGTGACGGCCGCCGAGCGCTGCGGGCGCGATGCCGAGTTCGAGGTGATCTCCGGCTACCGTTCGCCCGAAAGCAACGCGGCCATGCATGCCCGCTCGCCGGGCGTCGCCGCACACAGCCTGCACATGGAGGGCCGCGCGATCGACGTGCGGCTGGTCGGCTGCGATCTGGCCCGGCTGCGCGACACCGGGCGGGCCCTGGCGCGTGGCGGCGTCGGCTTCTACCGCGATCTGCAGTTCGTTCACCTCGACACCGGCCGCGTTCGCGTCTGGAACGGCTGACCCGCGCGTGACCTGCGCCGCTTCGATTACCGCGCCGCGGGCGGCGAGACTCCTGCCGGTGCTGGCGGCCGCGTTCATTGCCGCCTGTGGCCCGGCCCGTCCCGCCGCCGACGCCAGCCCCGGTGAGCGCTTGTACGCGATGAACTGCCGCAGTTGCCATGGTGCCGCCGGGGAGGGCGTGCGCGGCATGCAGCCGCCGCTCGCCGGCACGCCCGTGCCGAACGGCGCTCCCGACGTGCTGCTGGCGTGGGTCATGTACGGGCGCCGCCCGGCAGTGCTGCCGCGCGGCGTCTACGCCGGCGTGATGCCGCAGTTCGCCTACCTCACCGATACCGATCTGGCGGCCCTGCTCACCTGGGTGCGTGGCAGCTTCGGCAACCACGCCGCGCCGATCACGCCGCAGATGGTCGCGTCGGCACGCCTTGCCCATCCCGGCGGCTGAGCCCGGCGCCCCGCGCCGATCCCGCCGATGTCGCCGCTGCTCCAGACGGTCCTGCTGCTGTCGCTGTCGAACGTCTTCATGACCTTCGCCTGGTACGGCCATCTCAGGACGATGAACCACCGCGCGTGGTGGCTCGCTGCGCTCGTCTCCTGGGGGATCGCGCTGTTCGAGTATCTGTTGCAGGTGCCGGCCAACCGCATCGGCGTCGGCGTACTGTCCGTGCCGCAGCTGAAGATCCTGCAGGAGCTGATCACGCTGACGGTGTTCGTGCCGTTCGCGGTGCTCTACCTGAGGCAGGGACTGAAGCTCGACTACCTGTGGGCGTCGCTGTGCATGGTAGGGGCCGTCTACTTCATGTTCCGGGGGCACTGATGGAAGAGTCCAGGCCGACGGCGATCCACCAGCGGGTCGCCCAGCTGAGGGCCGGCAACGACCCCACGCTGGTTGCGCGCCTGCCGGTCGGCTGGGCCGTGCTCGGCGAGCGGCAGGTGCTCGACGGTTACTGCCTGCTGCTGCCGGATCCGGTGGTGCCGCACCTGAACGCCCTCGCCGGGCCGGAACGCACCGCCTTTCTCGCCACGATGGCGGCGTTCGGCGACGTGCTCCAGGCCGAATGCGGGGCCATCCGCATCAATTATGCGATCTTCGGCAACGTCGAGCCGGCGCTGCATGCGCACCTGTTCCCGCGCCGTGGCGACGAGCCCGCAGAGCGGGCGACGGCGCAGCCCTGGGCGTGGGACTGGACGGCGGCGCCGGCGTTCAGCGAGTCCCGGCACGGTGCGCTCCGCGACCGGCTGCGCCGCGCGGTGCTGCGTGCCTTGCCCGGCGCGCTCGCCTAGCCGGCGATGCCGTCGCGCAGGCGGCGCACGAGCGCCGCGAGCGAATCGACCGGCGCCTCGCAGGTGGAACCGGTGCAGACGTACGCGATGCCGTCCGGCGCGGGGCGCTTCGCAGCGAGCGCTGCGGGCAGGCCTTCGGCATCGTCGCCGATGGCCAGCAGGACCCGGCGCGGCGCATACAGCCGGCTGAGCTGGCGCCGCCAGTCCTCGATCACCGCTGCAGGACCGCGCAGTACGACGATCTCGGTCGGCGCGAGGTGCTCCTCCAGCGCGTCGAGCAGCGCCGCGTGCGCCTGCGGGTAGCGACCGAGTGCGCTCCATGCCGCCTGCAGCGTGCGTTCGGACGAGGCCAGGTAACGTGGTTCGCCCAGCAGGTAGCCGAGCCGCGCGAGCACGCGCGCCGCGACGCCGTTGCCGGATGGCAGTGCTTCGTCCGCGAATGCCTTGGTGCGATGGATGAGCGGCTCGGCGTCGTCCGCGGTGAACCAGAAGCCACCGTCGGCGCGATCCTCGAAATGCGCCAGCGTCGCCTCGGTCAGCGCCACGGCAAGCTCCAGGTCCGCTGCGCGCCACCGTACCTGCAGCAGTTCCAGCAGGGCGTCGGCGAGAAAGACGTAGTCGTCGAGGTATGCGGCGACGTGCGAGCGTCCGTCCTTGTGGGTCGCGTAAAGCCGGCCGTCGCGCCACATCTGCCGCTGCAGGAAATCGACGGCGCGGGTCGCGGCCGTCTCGAGGTCCGTCCGCTCCAGGGCACGGGCGGCGATCGCCAGTCCCCGCACGGCCAGCGCGTTCCAGGAAGTCAGGATCTTGTCGTCGCGGCCCGGCGCCACGCGCTTTGCGCGGGCTGCGCGCAGCCGGAGCAGCCCCTGGCCGATGCGTGCCTGCGTGCGGTTGTCGCAGGCCCCCGTCGCGGTGGCGACCTCGTCGACCGGTACGAACGCATGCAGGTGCCAGCGGCGCCCCTCGAAGTTCGGCGGCCGGTCAAGACCGAAGCGCAGGGCCAGCGGTGCGTATTCGTCAGCCGGCAGCAGGGCGGCCACCTCGGCGGCGTCCCACACGTAGAAGCGTCCTTCCTCGCCTTCGGAGTCGGCGTCGACGCTGGAGTAGAAGCCGCCCTGCGGGGCCTGCATGTCCCGCAGCAGCCAGTCCGCCGTGTCGTTCGCCGCGTCGCGGTAGAGCTTGTCGCCCGTCGCGATCGCGGCTTGCGCGTACAGCGCCAGCAGCGACCCGTTGTCGTACAGCATCTTCTCGAAGTGCGGGATCATCCAGAATTCATCGACCGAGTAGCGCGCGAATCCGCCGCCGACATGGTCGCGGAGCCCGCCTTCGGCCATCCGCGTCAGCGACAGCGACGCCATGAACAGCGCCTGCAGGTCGGGGGCGTCGTGGTGCTGGCTCGCCGCCCACTGCCGCAGCAGCCGCTCGATGCTGCCGGTGCTGGGGAACTTCGGCGCGGAGCCAAAACCGCCGAATTCCCGGTCGAAGCTGCGCTCGAGCGCAGCCCGTGCCGCGACCAGCGGGCTGCCGTCGAGCGTCGTGCCC
>Ga0316217_10005143_pt1 | contig 13726 bp, 7 predicted proteins | sample 1anoAmetaG_FD_203633 | JGI IMG/M metagenome (GOLD analysis project Ga0316217, IMG submission 203633) | Freshwater microbial communities from Trout Bog Lake, Wisconsin, USA - 1anoA | ecosystem: Environmental > Aquatic > Freshwater > Lake > Hypolimnion/Profundal zone | place: USA: Wisconsin...
CGGTTAGCGGGGTTAATTCGAAACATACCTATGGCAGCACGGTGTACCAAAAGGGGGGCGATGTTATTAATACGCTGCGTTATTACCTGGGCGATTCGGTATTTTTTAGTTGCATGAAGGCGTACTTAAACGACTTTGCTTTTAAAACTGCCAACACCCTGCAACTGCGCGATTATTTGAGCCGGTGCAGCGGCCGCGACCTGAGTGATTTTTTTAATGACTGGGTGCTGGCGCCGGGGTTTACACAGTTTAGCATAAGCGATAAGCAGATGCACCGCGTGGATGGAAAGTGGCAGATGAATGTGAATATACACCAGCGGTTAAGCCATGCACCACAGCTTTACAAAAATGTGCCGGTAACAATTTCGTATTTCGATGGGGCCATGAAACGGCATGATGAAGTGGTTTATGTGAGCGGAGAAAATACCCTTTACTCAACCCTGCTTGATTTTAAACCTGATTATGTGGCGCTTGATTTTGATGAGCGACTGGCGCAGGCCGTAACCCATGGCTGCAAGATGGTGCGCGATACGGGTGCTTACTATTTTGGAAGCGCTATGATGAGCGTAGAGATTCAGGGCCTGAAAGATTCGTCGCTGATACGATGCTCGCAAAACTGGTTGCCGGCCGAAGCGAATGGTGCTGAGAAACATGGCCTGCACCTGGATAATGCCCGGTACTGGACCGTAGATGGTGTGTTTGACCCCGGTATGAAAGCCGCGGGCATTTTTGAATACAGCGCCATGGAAGAGTATCCGCTCGATTCGGGGTTTATTACCAATGAAGATAGTTTGGTGATGATGTACCGCCCCAAAGGAGCGGCCGCATGGCAAATAGCTAATTCGTTTGTGATAGATAAGGGAACCAGCGATACCGACATGACCGGTAACCTGGTGGTTTATCCTTTAAAGAAAGGCGATTATGCGCTCGGTATTTTTGATTCGAACAGAAAAGTTGGGGTGCCTATAAAAAGCAACCCCGGCTCATTAAAAAATACTCCCGATTTTAAAATGCTGCGTGATGCGACCGGTGAGGGCGAAATAATTGAGTTTAGAAAAAATATTTTTGAGCGGGTTGAATTGTATGATGCCATTGGGCGGGTTGTAGTGGCACAAAAGATAACAGATAAGCAAACGAAGGCCGTACTCAACCCCGGCCATACCAGCAATGCCCCTTATGTTGTAACATTGACGACCAAAACAGGCCTTAGAATCAGTAAAAAATTGAACAAACTATAAAGCATGAAAAAAATATCAGTAATAGGAGCGGGCACCATGGGTAATGGCATTGCCCATGTATTTGCCATGAAAGGTTTTACCGTTAACCTGGTAGATGTATCGGAAGAGGCTTTGAAAAAAGCAATTTCAACCATTACCAAAAACCTTGACCGCATGGTGGCGAAGGGGAGTATTACGGAAGAAGTAAAAACATCAACGCTGGCAAATCTCATTACGCAAACATCGCTCAGCGCCTGCGCAGACAGCGATTTAGTGGTGGAAGCTGCTACCGAGAACGTGGATATAAAACTGAAAATTTTTAAGCAGTTAGATGAGTTGTGTAAACCGGAAACGATACTATCGAGCAATACTTCGTCTATATCCATTACAAAAATTGGCGCTGCCACTAAACGCGCCGATAAAGTAATAGGCATGCACTTTATGAATCCTGTGCCGGTAATGAAACTGGTGGAGGTAATTAAAGGCTACGCCACCAGCGATGTGGTGCTGCAACAGATTATGGAGTTATCGAAACAACTGGGCAAGGCACCGGTGGAGGTAAACGATTATCCGGGCTTTGTGGCCAACCGCATTTTAATGCCCATGATTAACGAGGCCATTTATACTTTGTATGAAGGCGTGGCCGGTGTGGAAGAAATTGATACGGTGATGAAACTGGGTATGAGTCACCCGATGGGCCCTTTGCAACTGGCCGATTTTATCGGGCTGGATGTTTGCCTCGCTATTTTAAAAGTGCTGCACGATGGTTTCGGAAATCCGAAATATGCGCCTTGTCCGTTGCTTGTAAATATGGTTACTGCGGGTTACCTGGGTGCAAAATCGGGTGAGGGGTTTTATAAATATGTGGCCGGGTCGAAAGAGTTGGTGGTGAGTGGGAGATTTGTGTAGGTGTGAGTTAATACAGCAGAGAAATTTACCACTAAGGTACTAAGCGCACTAAGGTGCACTAAGTTTTGTAAAGCATTTATGTATTCTTAGTGTATTTAAGTGTTCTGAGTGTCTTAGTATTTAGCCCTTCTGAAATTACATCTGTTCGGGCACATCAATGCCTAGCAACTTCATCGCTTTTTTGATGGTGGTGTTGGTTTGAAGTGAAAGGGCAACGCGGACTTGTTTTTCGAGTTCGGTGGAGGCGTGAAGGATTTTGAGTTCGTGGTAGAACTTGTTGTATAAACGGGCCACATTATAAACGTAGTTGGCTACTTCGGAAGGGTCGTATTTTTCTGCTGCAACCTTCACTACGTTTTGGTACTCGCTGAGCAGGATTATCAGCTCGCGTTCGATGGGTTCCAGCTTATAACCGGTGAGGTTAACTGCTGATTTGGTTTGCTCGTCTACCTTGCGCTTAATAGCCGAGGTGCGGGCGTAGGTATATTGAATAAACGGTCCGGTGTGGCCGTGTAAATCGATAGATTCTTCAGGATTGAAGATGATTTTTTTGTAAGGGTTAACGCGCAAAACAAAATATTTGAGGGCGCCGAGACCAATGGTTTTGAAAAGTTCTTTGGCTTGTTGTGGGGTAAGGTCCTCAATCTTACCCAGTTCTTTGGTTTCCTGTTCGGCGATGCGCATTACTTCAGCAATCAAATCATCGGCATCGGCAGTAGTGCCTTCGCGTGCTTTGAAACGACCGGTGGGCGATTCAACCAGGGCGTAGCTGAGGTGATAGATGCCATCGGCCCATTTGTAACCCAGTTTTTGCAGGGCGAGCTTGAGCACCTTAAAATGGTAATCCTGCTCGTTGGCCACCACGTAAATCATTTTATCCATGTTAAACTCTTCATGGCGCAGTTTGGCAGTGGCTAAATCCTGGGTGATGTAAATGGAAGTTCCGTCGGCACGAAGCAGCACTTTTTCATCGAGACCATCAGGCGTTAAATCAACGGCAACGGCGCCGTCTTTGCGCTTGTAGAAAATGTTTTTTTCGAGGCCTTCGTTAACGAGGTCGCGGCCCAGTTTGTAGGTTTCGCTTTCGTAATAGTCTTTTTGAAAATCGACACCAATCAGATTGAAAGTCTCGCGAAAGCCTTCGTACACCCAGTCGTTCATTGTTTTCCAGAGTGCTACGGTTTCGGGGTCGCCGGCTTCCCATTTCAGCAGCATTTCCTGGGCTTCTTTAAAAATGGGAGTCAGCTTTTGGGCCTCGTCTTTGTCTTGTGGAGGATTAGGAAGGGCTTTAATTTCTTCCTTCACCAGCTCGTTGAACTTTACGTACCAGTCGCCTACAAAATGGTCGCCTTTAATACCGGTAGACTTTGGTGTTGAACCGTTGCCCAGGTGTTTATAAGCCACCATGCTTTTACAGATGGCAATACCGCGGTCGTTGTAAATATTAACCTTGATGACTTCGTAACCTACGGCTTTCAAAATTTCGCTCATCGAGAAGCCCAAAAGCATGTTACGAACGTGGCCGATGTGCAGCGGTTTGTTGGTGTTGGGGCCGCAGTATTCCAAAACAACCTTTTTGTTATTGGCAGGCAGGGTGCCAAAAGCAGTGTTGGCGGAGATATCGAGCAGTCGCTGTAACCAGTGGTCGTCTGTTAAAGTAAGATTTAAAAAGCCTTTAATGACATTGAACTTTGCAATAACGTCGGTCTTTTCTTTCAGTTGGGTGCCCAGTAGCTCGGCTGTTTGTTCAGGCGATTTTTTGGAGAATTTTACCAGTGGAAAAGCAACGATGGTTAAATCTCCTTCGTGGTCTTTATTGGTGAGGCCAACGGTGATAATATCGGGTGAAATGGCGGCGTTAAACTGCTGTTGGAAAATTTCAACGGTGGCTTGTTTTAATGTTTGTTCGAGTGTCATTGTCAGGTTATGCTCCGGTATTTTAAATAAAAATGAATATAGCCACAAAGGCACTAAGAACACTAAGCTTATTAAAACAACTTTTTAAAAACAGTTTAATTTTATATACTTTGCCTGTATTACTTTGCATTTAACTTTGTGCCTTAGTGGCTAAAATGTTTTGATGTTCCCGGGATTAAAAAAATCAAATTACTAGCGCCTAAAAATATAACTTCGCGGTCAATTTTTCCGACAATGATTAAGAATCCCAAATATCGTGAGCTAATAGAGCAAACATTCGACTTCCCGCAAAAGGATTTCAAAACCGAAAAGTCTTTCCTGCACTGGAATGGCTTGCCGCTGATGGAGATTATTGAAAAGTACGGAAGCCCTTTGCGCATAACGTATTTGCCGAAGATTAGCCAGCAGATACAAAAGGCGCGGAGATTGTTTAACTCGTCAATAGCCAATAACGACTATAAAGGCGATTATAATTATTGTTACTGTTCAAAAAGCTCGCACTTTGCTTTTGTGCTGGAAGAGGCGCTGAAGAATAAAGTGCACCTGGAGACTTCATCGGCCTTCGATTTTGATTTGATAAAAAAACTGGAAGAGAAGAAGAAAATCAAGAAGGACAATTTTATTATCTGCAACGGTTTTAAGCCTCAGAAATACATCGATAACATCATTGAAGCCTATAAAAGCGGTTACAAAAATATCATACCAATACTTGACAACCTGGATGAACTTGAAAAATACGGCAAGCTAAATGAGCCCATGAACATAGGCATGCGTATTGCGGCTGAAGAAGAGCCTAAGTACGAGTTTTATACTTCGAGGTTGGGGATTCGGTATAATGATATTGTTCCGTTTTACCAGCAAAAAATACAAAACAACCCGAATTACAAACTTAAAATGCTTCACTTCTTTATTGATACGGGCATCAAAGATGTGAACTATTACTGGACGGAATTTCACAAAGCGCTTGAAGTTTATTGCGACCTGAAAAAGATATGCCCTGATTTAACGGCTATTAACTTGGGTGGAGGGATGCCTATTAAACACTCCCTGGCCGCTGATTTTGATTATGAGTACATGATAAATGAAATTGTGACCCAGATTAAAACCACCTGCAATAATGAAGGTGTGGATGAGCCCGATATTTTTACAGAGTTCGGAAGTTATACGGTGGGTGAAAGCGGTTGCGTGATTTTTAGTGTGCTTGGCGTAAAGCGCCAAAACGACCGCGAAACCTGGTACATGCTGGATGGCTCGTTGATGAATAATTTGCCGGATATATGGGGCTTGTCGCAGCGCTTTATCATGTTGCCGGTTAATAAATGGGATGATGAATACAAGCATGTAAACCTGGGCGGCATAACCTGCGATGTGGGCGATTATTACAATAGCGATGCACACATCAACCAGGTTTATTTACCAAATATTAAACAGGGCGAAAAGCTGTATATCGGATTTTTTAATACCGGTGCTTACCAGGACACGTTGAGCGGATATGGAGGTATTAAACACTGTTTGCTTCCATCACCACCGCATATTTTGGTGGATGAAAAGAAGAAAGGTGAGTTTGTTTACAAGGTGTTTGCTGAAGAGCAAACTGCCGAGAGTATGCTGAAGATATTGGGTTATTAACTTTTGCGTATAACGGCACCCAGTTCACTTTCGTACTTGCTCATTAACCGGTTCATCAGTTTTTCGATTTCCTGGTCGGTGAGGGTTTTATCGGGGTGTTGGAAGGTGAAACTAACAGCATAGCTCTTTTTGCCTTTTTCAATTTTGTCACCTTTGTAAACATCGAACAGGGATACTTCCTGCAGTAGTTTTTTTGATTCGGCAGTGGCAATTTTCTGAATGGATTCAAATTGAACGTCTTCATTCAAAACCATTGCCAGATCTCTTTTTACAGAAGGGAATTTAGGCAGCTCAGCGAACTGAATTTTGTTGAAAGGAGATTTTTCGAGCAGGTAGTCCCAGTTGAGTTCGGCATAAAAAACATCGTTCTTTATATCAAAGCGGCCAAGCGTTTGTTTAGAAATACTGCCAAGCTTCGCTACTTCAACGCCTTCGTTTTTAAGTGAAAGGCTAAAAGAAAACGGAGCGTTTTCGGAAACTGAAATTTCAAAAGTTTTGTGACCCAGTTTTTGGAGCACATTCAGCACAAAACTTTTCAAACTGTAAAAGCTGAATGGGGCGCCTTTTTCGAGCCAGTTATCCTCAGCGCTTCTGCCTGAAAGGAAAATGGTAAGATGACGGCGCTGGGCAAATTTGTTTTCGTGTCGCGAGTATGTGCTGCCAAATTCATACAAGCGCAAATTGGTTGCCTTACGGTTGTTGTTGTAGGCAATTACCTCTAACCCTGAGTAGAGCATGGAGGTGCGAAGTGAGTCCAGCTCTGCGGTTTGGCTATTGAGAAGTAGAACTTGTTGCTGTTTCAACAATTCATCCTCCTCAAATTTGGATTGGGTTACAGAGTTTGTCCATATCTCATTAAAGCCTGCGCCAGTGAGCATTTCAGCAATTTGGTTCTCGGTTTTTTGAGCATTGATTGCCGGACTATAAGTAAGGCTTGATTTTACGGAAGTAGGAATAGTAAAACTATTATAACCATAAATGCGTATAACTTCTTCAACAATATCCGCTTCACGGGTAACATCTGTTTTGAAGGCAGGCACCAGCAAATGGAGCGTGTCGCCATCTTCCTTTTCTATCTTAATCCCGAGTCGCTGCAGGATTTCCTTCACCACTTCTTTCGGAATAGAAAAGCCGGCGAGTCGCATCATTCTTTCATACGAAACAGGGAACCTCCAACCCTCAATCGGGTTAGGATACAAGTCAATTATATCAGAAGAAACCTTGCCTCCGCTAATTTCACAAATTAAAAGAGCCGCTCTTTTTAGTGCTTCAACCGTAATATTCGGGTCGCAACCTTTTTCATAATGCGTCGCAGCATCCGTACGCAATCCATGCCGGGTAGCTGTTTTCCGGATACCGGTAGGAGAGAAGTAGGCGCTTTCTAAAAATATGTTTGTGGTGGCCTCTGTAATCCCACTGTAAGCTCCTCCAAAAACTCCTGCTACGCACATACCGCCTTCTGCATCACATATCATCAGGTCCTCAGCACTTAGTTTAATTTCTTTATCATCCAATGTTTTGAAAGCGGTTCCTTCGGCAAGCTTTTTAACTATAACTTTGTTGCCGCGTATTTTATCGGCGTCAAAAGCATGCAGCGGTTGGCCGTATTCATTCAAAACATAATTCGTCGCGTCAACGATATTGTTGATGGGTCTTGCACCAATTGCTTTAAGTTTATTCTTCAACCAATCGGGCGATTCTTTTACGATAACTCCGGATATACTGATACCTGAATAACGGGGGCAAGCCGCCGTATCCAATACCTCCACCGAAATGTTGTTTTCAGACTTTGCAGGAATTTCAAAATTGGAGGTATCTGGTTTTACAAAATTGACCCTGGCTTTGTAAGCCACATTTAAAGCAGTAACCAGGTCTCTTGCCACCCCGATGTGTGAGTTGGCATCAGCACGATTTGGTGTAAGACCAATCTCAATTGTATAATCCTTTTCAATTTTAAAATATTCAGATGCCTTCAGTCCTACGGGAGCCGAGGATTCCAAAATTAATATTCCGGCGTGGCTTTCGCCCAGGCCCAGTTCATCTTCGGCACAAATCATGCCGTGGCTTTCCACCCCACGTATTTTGGCTTTCTTGATTTGCAGTTTATCCCCGGTGGTTGGGTATAAAGTTGAACCAACGGTAGCTACCAGTACTTTTTGCCCTGCAGCAACATTGGGTGCGCCGCACACAATTTGCAAAAACTCACCAGTACCAATATCTACCCTGGTTACTGAAAGCTTATCTGCATCAGGGTGTTTGCTGCACTCCTTCACTTCACCAATTACTACACCCTCCAGGGCACCTGGTATGGTTTCGAAGGGAATAATATCTTCCACCTCCAGACCGACGCCGGTGAGTATATCGCCCAGATCTTTAGGTGAAAGATTAAAATCAACATATTGCTTAAGCCAGTTATAGGAAATCTTCATAGTAAGCGCAAATCTAAAAAATGTGAGAAGTTAGTTGACGAGACTTATTTTTCTCGACTGGTACACAATTTGTGAGTTAGCATGTTCGTGGACAAAAGCGACCACACTCATATGCTGTGGGTTCCATTGCGAGCTAATTGTATCCTGATAAACTAATTGAATAACCCGGCCTTCAACGAGGGTTACGTTGGCGTTGTAGGCAACATTATCGCCAGTAGTACTGGTAAGTATAGAACGCAATACATTATTGTGCACATAAAAAGTATCGATAACAGAGCCATCTAGCTGGGCTGTAACCACGCTGTCTTCTGTAAGCTCAATGGTAATATTGTTTGGTTGCGAAACATTTTGGGTGTAGTGTATTTGAGCAACTACAGTAACAACACCGTTGCTTGCATTATACATATCGCTTAGTGCGAGGTTTACCTGTGTGGGGCTAGTCATTTCCTGGGTAACAAAACTGCTCCAGTAGTCGCGCAGGGAAGGAATATACGATTGCCCGGCAAACAAAACCCTGTCGATAGCGGCGCAGGGCTCAGCACCCGGGTTGCCTAATATGGACAACAGCGTTCCGGCATAGGGGTCTTCCAGATTTTGCAAACTGAAGGGAAATTTTGTGCCTAATGAATTAATTGGGTGTAAGGCAACTCCCACTACTTTTCCGGGGGCATAAGAGGACTCAATGCTGGCTTCCAAAGCATGTCCAGCGGGACAGTTTGGGCAATTAACACCTGTAAACTCTTCAATCAATACATTTCTGCTTTCCGGCGCTGCCACCGGCGATTCAATATAAGTTGTATCCGATACTGAGTTGGCGTTGCCATGCAGGTTGATATTGGGTCCTACTTCCTTACAGGAAGAGATAGCGGTTAGCAATCCAGCTATAATAGCACTAAATAGGAGCAGTTTCATACTGTAAATTTAAAAAGTTGCGGTTATACCAACTTTAACACCACTAAAAGCAGGCTCTATGCGACAAACACCACCTGTACAGACTATGCCTTCAACTTGTTTTACATAGGCAAGTGTAAAAGCGAGCGAGCCCTGTGTATATCCTACAAAAAAAGAGTAGTAGTGATTGGCATTGGGATTAACTTCAGGATTCGGTTTAAAATTCCACATATCAGAGGCTGCAAAGGAAAGGTGTGGTGCAATGTTAAACTCTATCAGGCCGTAGAGCCATTGACCATAGTCTAACAGCACCCTTTGATACTGCAATTCCATACGAACTGACATCTTTTTATTGAACTTATACTGCCATTCTGCAAATGGGGTATATGCATCCACATTAGGAGCACCGTCCTGCTGGTAAACAAACTTGTTGTAGCGAACGTATTGAAAGCCCAGCTGCAATTCAAAACTGCGAATGGGCTTGTAGGTAGCTTGTATAAAACCTTCGCCAAAAAAGGGAGCGGAAATTGGGTCAAACTGCTTAAGAATCAAATCGCGGATGAACGAACCACTTAACTCAAAAGTAAGTTTTTTGCTGGGGGTGTAACTGGCATCTTCCGAAAATGCTAATTCGTGGTTTTCGAGGGATGGAGCGAAATATCTTGAAGGTAGGCGCAGTGAGTTTTCACGCGATACCGGGGGAATAAAGGTCATCGAGCCATCGAACGTTGACTCGGTTGGATTGGGCGATATATGCATGTAAAAATCCTGTGTGCGCTTAAACTGCAGAGTGATTCCAAAACCTTTGTGCGCATAGTTTACTGAAGTAAATACACAATTACCCGCAGCATTAATCAGGGAATCATTCACCTCATGAAGCTCATTGTCGCGAATGGCTTCTTTGGTTTTGTACGCACCCTCTACATACCAGCTAAAATCACCCAACGTAAGGGTGTTATATAAAGTAAAAGCGTAGGTATTGTATTTAGGAACAAACCTTCCCAGGGTATCATATGACTCCAGCGTTGCTACAATCTGGTTCATGGTATTTTGATCTTCACTGGGGTCAATAATACCTGCGCCGGGTACAATTCTCACCTTTTCTCCAATCGAAAAATTGCCTTCGGCTGCTGCGCCCAAAATAATAGGGGATTGGTATGAAAACTTCAGCTTTTGCACTCCACCGAATGCTTTCAACCGCAACAAACCTTTGTAGTTATACTCAGCACGAACACCTAAAAGTGCATTATCTATAGCCAGTGTTCTTTCTTCATAAGCACGATAAAGTATGCCACTACCAATCTGGTCATAAAGGTACCCGCCTGTAAAGGTGAAATCCTTGATGCGCTTCCTGATAAAGAAATTACCTAACCCCGCCCCCGTATAGGGTGCTGTAGGAACTCTCAGGATAGAGTTGTAGAAAAAATCAATTCGCACCCCGGCTTCCAGGCCATATTGTTCGTTGGCGTAATTAAGGTTCAGCCAGGCATCAGTACCTATTTTAAAGTTGTCGTACTGGGGCATATTATATGCACCAATTTTAGGATCACGGATAAAAAAGTTGGTATTGGTTTGCAGTGAACCGGAAAATGAACCCCACTGGGCATCGCCGCTAATTTGGATTAACAAAAGCAAACCTGTTAAAAATGCGTATAGTTTTTGCATTGGCAAGTATATAAAGGGTGCAAATTTATTCTAAGGTAGCTTTATTCAAAATATCGTTTAGATTTGAAAAGCTAATTGTATAAAAGCAACTCAGCCACTCGTTATTAGTCATCAAAAATTGAACAATATGAAAAGAATTTTTTTAATGGTAGCTGTATTAGGTGTTGTATTTTTTGCTAAAGCGCAGGATGCTAAGAAAGGAATTGAAAAGGTTTTAGGAGAGCAAAGGTTGCCAGATGTAACAATTTCGGACGTGGACGGTAAGAAAATTAACATTCCTGATTTGGGAAAAACGGGCAAAGTGACGGTGTTAAGTTTTTGGGCAACGTGGTGTATACCATGCAAAAAAGAACTTACAAATATTTCCGATTTGTACGAAGAATGGCAGAAAAAATATAATGTTCAGTTAGTAGCTGTGTCTATTGACGATTCGAGAAGTGCAGGTAAAGTTAAGCCATATATTGAAAGCCAAAAGTGGACTTATCAGGTGCTTTTGGATGTTAACCAGGATTTAAAACGCGGGCTGAATATTCAAAGTGTTCCCTTTACTGTTTTGGTCGATGCCAATGGTAAAGTGGTGTCAACCCACTCGGGGTATGTAGAGGGCGATGAGTTTGAGTTGGAAAAGGAGCTCCAAAAACTCGTTAAGTAATTAATGCCAAATCACCACTGGTTATTCCCTAAGCACATAAAACCCCGCTGTATTAATTCCTGATTAAAGTCAATTTTCAGCTTGATTGCGATCAGGCGTTTTCGGCTCCTGTGCGACGTACTTTTGCGTATAATTTTATCATTAAACACAAAAGTATGAAATCAAACCTTAGCGAATTTGATGGATTTTTCAGATCCTTGCTTTTTATCGTAGCTCTCATTTGGGCAGTAATGACTGGGCAGTGGGGGTGGGTAATTCCTACCGGTATTCTCTTTGCAACTGCTGTTTTAACATGGTGCCCGGTCTATGCGACATTTGGTATAAACACTAACAATACAAGTGCGAAGCACTAAAAATATCCTCTTCAGCCTGGCCTTCTTCGTATCAGTTAATCGCTGAATCTGAACAACCCTATATCTCACCAAAAATGAAAAGGACACAAGAAGAGGAACTTATGACTTGCTACCATTGTGGTGAAAACTGCAATGGTAGCATCGTTTTTGACCAGAAGAAGTTTTGCTGCGAAGGATGTAAAACGGTGTATGAAATTTTAAACGAGAATAACCTTTGCGATTACTATTCACTGAACACAAAACCCGGAATGTCTTTAAAGGATGCCGTGTTCACCAAGCGGTTTGCTTACCTTGATGATGAACAGGTGCAGAGCAAACTGGTTAACTTTAGCGATGGTGATATTTCGACAGCCACATTTAATATTCCCAAAATTCATTGTAGTTCGTGCATATACCTGCTCGAAAATATTTACAAGCTGAACGAAGGAATAAAGCGTTCCACAGTGCACTTTACCAGTCACACGGTAAAAGTAACATACAACCATAAGCTTATTAGTTTAAGGCAGGTTGTTGAGTTACTAAGTTCAATTGGCTACGAGCCGGAAATTAATTTGAACGATCTTGAAAATCGCGAAAGAAAGAATTACTTACGGTCATATTACATCAAAATAGGGATAGCCTTTTGCGCGTTTGGTAACATAATGCTATTCACTTTTCCTGAATACCTGGGTATTGGTTTAAATTCCGAATCACCGCTGAGGTCGCTATTTAATTATCTCAATTTCATACTGTCGCTACCGTTAATATTTTATTGTGCCCAGGAATTTTTTATCTCGGCATGGAATGCTCTTAAACGTGGCACGCTTAACATGGATACCCCCATTGCACTGGGCATGGTAACCATGTTTGTTCGCAGTAGCTATGAGGTATTTTCGCATACGGGATCTGGTTATTTTGATACATTGGCTGGCTTGATATTGTTGATGTTGATAGGAAGGTTTTTTCAGAATAAGACCTACGACACTCTTTCCTTTGAACGCGATTACAAGTCTTATTTTCCGGTTGCTGTTACTGTGGTAAAAGATGCTACTGAGGTTTCCACTCCACTATCTAAACTAAAAGTGGGTGCTCGTATTTTGGTTCGTAATCAGGAGTTAATTCCTGCGGACGCAATTATGATCAGCTGGTCTTCAAACGTCGATTATAGTTTTGTTACCGGTGAATCGACTCCGGTGACAAAAAAATCGGGCGATCTGGTTTATGCCGGAGGAAAAAATGTGGGAAGCACTGTGGAGCTTGAGACGGTAAAAGACGTCTCACAATCTTATCTTACCAGCCTATGGAATGACGCGGTATTTGATAAGAATCAAATCAGGAATATCAGTACGCTTGCAACGAACATGAGTAAATGGTTTACGCCGGCAGTAATTATCATTGCCTTAACGTCCTCAGCTTACTGGTGGAATCTTGATTTTCATAAAGCGATGAATGCTTTTACTTCGGTGCTAATTATTACCTGTCCCTGTGCACTAGCGCTTTCATCACCATTCACTTTCGGTAATATGATACGCATTCTGGCCAGATACAGAATTTATTTAAAAAACACATCGGTTATCGAGAGGCTCGCTAAAATAAACACTGTAGTATTTGATAAAACAGGCACTTTAACGAATACTCAAAAATCGGTCATTGAATTTATCGGTTCGCCTTTAGGAAGATACCAACTGCAGTTAATTAAATCCATTGTTTATCATTCATCGCATCCTCTAAGCAAAAAAATATGTGATTCACTGAAGGGTCTTGAGATTATTCCAACGGTTGATTTTAAAGAAACGGAAGGAATGGGAATAGAGGGCTGGGTAGATGAGAATTGCGTGAGGGTGGGTTCTGAAAAATTTCTGCATGGGGAGAATCAAGGGCAAAAGCATGACTATGGATTTAGAAACGCATCACGGGTATACATTGGCATCAACCGAAAAGTAAAAGGTGTATTTGTGATCAGGAATGAATATCGTTCAGGATTGAGCGAGCTTATTTCTTCCCTGAAAGAGAAGATAAAGATATATGTAGTGAGTGGTGACAATGATACTGAGCGTGATTTTTTGAAACAGTACGTGGACGAAA
>Ga0316217_10005144_pt1 | contig 13724 bp, 15 predicted proteins | sample 1anoAmetaG_FD_203633 | JGI IMG/M metagenome (GOLD analysis project Ga0316217, IMG submission 203633) | Freshwater microbial communities from Trout Bog Lake, Wisconsin, USA - 1anoA | ecosystem: Environmental > Aquatic > Freshwater > Lake > Hypolimnion/Profundal zone | place: USA: Wisconsin...
AGGACGTTATTGAAACCATTGATCAATTCGGTGCGGATGAGGTTACGGGCGCCGGGTTTTTCGAGATCGGCCAGCGTTTTGCTGGCCAGGGTGCCCATGGCCATGTCCCGGAGCTGGGCGTCGTTTTCGGTTATTTTGGCCTTGAAGGCCTCGCCGCCGGTGCCCACCACGGTGACGCTGACCAGCAGGTACCGGGAGCCCATGGTGCCGGCGATGTTGCACAGCAGCTTGGTGAACGGCACGGACACTTTTTTGGCCTCCGTCCCAGACTTACCCTTGCCGGCGGCCCCGCCCTCCGCGGTGGGCTTGAGGCCCAGGCTGCTCTGCAATTCGGGCACGAGGACAAATTTGGTCATGCCCAAGGCCAGCAGGGGCATGAGCACCACCGCCAGAATGAGCGGCAGCCAGCTTTTGATGCCGCCGCCCGAGGAAGCGGGCGGGCTTTCGGCGGGCGTTTCGGCCCCGGCGGGTTTGCGGTCTTCGGCCATAAAATGCGGTTATCCTTGAACCATGTTGATTACCGTTTGCAGGATCGTATCGCTCGTGGCGATGACCTTGCTGTTGGCGGAATAGGCTTGTTGAGCGGTGATCAAATTCGTGAGCTGGCTGGCCAGATCCACGTTGGACATTTCCAGATAGCCAGACATGACTGTGCCCAGGCCGCTCGTGCCCGGATCAGCGGCGGCGGACAGCGGACCCGCGGCCGCCGTGGCGGAGTAAAGATTATCGCCCGTTTTCACTAATTCCTGTGGATTGGAAAAGTTCTGCAGCGCGAGCTGCGCCGTGGCGGTGGAGCCATCGGAAAAAGTGGCGGTGATAAGGCCGCCGGTACTGATGGAGAAGCCCGACAGCGTCGCCGAAGTATTGGTGGAGGCAAGCGTGATGGCGCCGGAGGCGCCTTGGAGCAGATCGCCGTTGCTGGTCTCCAAGTTGCCCGCGGCATTCAACGAGAAATGGCCATCCTGGGTATAGAAACTATTGCCGGCGCTGTCATTGACGACAAAGAAACCATTGCCCGAAATGGCCAGATCGGTTGGGACGCCGGTGTTGTTGTAGGAACCGGCGGAGAAGTCATTAGTGATGCTGGAGGTGGCCACCCCGGTGCCGACTTGGTTGGTGCCGGCGGCGGAGGAGCCGATCGTGTCGCTCAAGGTATCCTCGAAATTAATATCCGCCTCCTTGTAACCGTTGGTGTTGACGTTGGCGATATTGTTGGCGATGACGTTAATTTCCTGCTGGAAGTTTTCCAGGCCACTGCTGGCAGAATCTATGGAGAGGAGCATGGTTTTGTCTTGGTGTTATTGTGTGGTTTGGGTGCTGGAATCGGTGGTGCCACTGCTGGCAGAGCCGCTGCCAGTGTTGCCGGAATTGGCAGCGGCGGGGGTCACGGAGGTAACCTGGCTAAGCGCGTAGAGAGTACCGTTGATGCTGATTTGCGGCGCGCCGTTGCTCATAACCACGCCCGTAACCACGCCCGAAGCCACGCCGGCGGCGGCATTATTGGGATCCACCTGCACGGTCACGGTGCTGCCGATCAGACCGTTGGCTTGCATCATGGCCAGCGAGGACGAGGACTGCGTGGCCTGCTGCAGCGACGTGAACTGCGCCAGTTGCGCGGCCATCTCCGTGTCGGACTGCGGATTCATCGGGTCCTGATATTGGATTTGGGCGACCAGCAATTTGAGGAAATCCGCCTGGTTGAGCGTGCTGCCCGGGTTGGTCAAGGTGGCGGTGGACGAAGCAGCGGAACCTGAAGCCGCAGCACCGGACGCGGCGGCCAAGGCGGTGCTGGCCTGGCTGCTGCTGGTTATGGAGGAAACACTCATAAAAGTAAAAAATGGTTCAAGCCCACGATTCCCAGCCGTCGTGAATGGCGGCCAACCGCGCCGAGGCGCCGCCGGCGGCGGCACTGCCCAGCGCGGCAAATTCAGCGAATGCAGACGCCCGTTGCGCCGCTTCTTCCTCGGAACTCTGTGATTGTTGGAACTGGCGCTGGTCGCCGGCGGTGAAACTGGCGTCGTCGCCCAAGGGCGCGAGCTTGATGCCGCGTTGCTCTAGGCGCTGCTGCAAATCCGGCCAGTGCTGGCTCAGAAATTGATGGTCGCCCCGCGTCAGCGTCGCGTGGGCTTCCACGACTCCGGAATGCTGGCTCAATTCAAGCGATAATTCCACCCCGACCGCCGGTTTAATGACCACCGACAAAGAGTTGGAAGTTGATTCCACCAAGCGCGTGGCGTGCAGCGCCATCATATCTTGGGTGCGCTCCAGCGCGCGCATTCTCGCATCGGTGAGGGAAGGCAAATCCACTAATGTGGCAGCCGCGACATTGTCCGCCGCCATGGGTTGGCTACTGCCGTTGGCGAAAGAGAAATTCAAGTCCGAGCCGCGGTTTTCCGCCGGGCGCACTGGCGTCACGAGATTTACCGGAGGCAAATTATTCCCCTGATTGTCCGCACCGTCGTCAACCGGCAAAACTTTCACGTTAGACTCGGCAACATTGGTCGCTTTTGGCTGATTTTTCATTTTCAAAACCATGGTTGCAACTCCCGTGCCAGCCGCGGTCGCCGCCGGCGATGACAGGGAAGTGTCGCCCGTGCTCGGTTGGAGAGATGGAGGCGTGGAAACCGAGTCGGCGTTCGCGGCGGAGGGATCGGGCGAGGACGAGGCTGTGGGGGCGGCAACCGGTTCGAACGCCGTGGCACCCGGCATTCTTGCCGTTTCGATTTTTTGGGTTTCGGCCGGGAGGGCAACCGGCGCCGCCAGAGATGGGGCTTCGCTGACTGGGTCAGTCTTGATGGCGACCGGTGCCGAAGGCCAAACCATTCTGGGGCGGCTGAGTGAAATGGGTGCCGCGACCGGTGCCGGCGGATTCGCTGGGTCCGGTTTGGAAGCCGGCGTTGCGCTGCGATCGTCTGAGGATGAAATCGTGGTGGCCGGAGTGCCCAGGACCGCCGGCGTGGAAACCGTGGTGACCGCCGGCTCCGGAATTTCGGTCAGAGTCGCGGCTGCAGCAAGCTCTGTCGGCTCAAGCCACGCGCCAAATGATGCCGTCGGCAAGGTCAGGGAGGGCGGGGTGGATTCCACCGAGTCAACGGCCACCGGCTGCGGGTTCGAATCAGAAGCCGGGCAATCGTTCGCGGTGGTCAGGGGGGTGTTTGAATCCTCCGTGCTTTCGGCGCTGGTTTTATGGCTGGATTGGCTGGTACTGACCCCTGCGGTTGCGGCACCGGCGGTTCTCGGCGCGGAACTGCGGACGGATGGATTGCTTCGGGAAACATTGCGGGTAGCTGAACCGCTGGATTTGGCAGGAGTCTGGCGGGTTAACTTGGCCTGCATAAAGCGGTCAAAGTCATCCCTCCCGGCAGAAGCACCCACACGGCCTTGGGCGGCATCGTCCAAAACCTCGTTGCGGGCGGCGGCCGTCGGCGTGAGACGTATTTCAACGGCCGGCATTGGCGGTGAGATTGTTGGTGCCGGGCACGGGGAGAATGTCCTTGATGCGCTCGGTCAGAATGCCAGCCCGCTTGGCCGACGTCCCACCGAGTTTGGACATGGCGTCGAGAATCGCGCCGGCGGTATCCGGTTTGAGGGTGAACAGAATTCGCGCCGCCTCGTCGTCCACCATTTCATTGAGCATGGCGGCCGCGCCGTCCGGACTCATGTCCGCAATGAGCTTGATTTGCTTCTTGACGTTGTCCTTCTGTTGGTCCGAAAAGAGCAGCACCCGCTTGTCGAATTCGGCCTGGGTGCGGGTGACGGCCTCGGTGACGGTGGAGATTTCACGATTTTCGGCGGCCAACCGGGCTTCCCACTCCTTGAGTTCCTGTTCCCGCTCCGCCAGCGCATCGCGCTCTTGCTTGATTTGGGAGACCCACTGGTCAATATCCGGATTGTGAAATTTCCAGGACGGGTCGTCCTCGGCCGCGAGCAGCGGCTTGCTGACGGGCGCGACCTGGCCGAGCGGCAGCGCGCGCAACAGGAGGAAGAGGGTGCCGAAGAACATCACAAAGGCGACGGCCATCACGACAGCGGAGTTTTGGAGAAGGCGGGACATATTAATTCAACAGACCGGATTTCTCGAGCGCGGGCCCCTGGCGTTGCACCGCCAATTCGTCGAAGGTTTTTTGTTCCTCGGCTTGAAAGGCGCGCAGCCACAGGCGCTGGGATTTATCATGGAACCGGTCGAGGGCCTCGCGGTCACGGGCGGCGGCGGTCATCAGGCGGAAGGCTTCGCCGGCCTGGTGGCGGGCTTCGGCCAGGGCGGCGGCGCATTCATTGCGGCGGATTTCCAAAACCGTGCACCAGGTGCGCAAGTTAATAATGCGGCCCGCCGTGGCGCCCGTCTTGAGTTCATGCGTGAACAGCGCATGGCCCGCGTTTAATTCCCCCTCCGCCAGTTGCAGGACTCGCGTGGCGCCCTCGCAGACCACGAGCGCGCGGGCGTAGCGTTGTTGCGCGGCGTGTTCACGTTGTTTGCGCAGAGTGCGAAGCGATTCCAGCGGGAAGTTGAAGGCTTTCATGAGGCCAGGCGGGGTTGCGGTTGCGGTTTGAGGGTCTGGCCGAGCAAGAGCCAACTCTGCGCGGCGGCAAATCCTTCGGTGACGTTTTGACGGAGAAAGCGATTCAAGGGCCCATGCAGGGCGATGGCTTGGTCTATGGCCGGGTTGCTGCCGGCGGGATAGGCGCCGATATTAATCAAATCCTGATTCCGGCGGTAGACCGCCATGTGTTCCCGCGCGTCGGCGGTCAATTTGATCCGGTCCGGCGGCAGCAAGTCGCGGTTCAGGCGGCTGACGCTGTCCAGCACGTCAATGGCCGGGTAATGGTTCTGCGTGGCCAGTTCGCGGGTCAGCACAATGTGGCCGTCCAGAATGGACCGGACGGAGTCGGCGATGGGGTCGTTCATGTCGTCCCCCTCGACCAGCACGGTGAAGAGGCCGGTGATGGCGCCCTGCTCGCCGGCGCCGGCGCGTTCGAGCAACTGCGGCAGGAGTGAAAAAACAGACGGCGTGTAACCGCGCGTGGTGGGCGGTTCGCCCACGGCCAGGCCGATTTCGCGCTGGGCCATGGCGAAACGCGTGACCGAATCCATCATCATCAGCACGTTCTGGCCGGTGTCCCGAAAATGTTCGGCAATGGCCATGGCCAGAAACGCGCCTTTGACGCGGTTCAAGGCCGGCTCGTTCGAGGTGGCGACGATGACCACGGACTTTTTGCGGCCCCGGTCATCCAGGTCGCGTTCAATGAACTCACGCACCTCGCGGCCGCGCTCGCCGATGAGCGCAATGATGTTGACGTCGGCCTCCGCCTGCGAGGCCATCATGCCCAGCAGGGTGGATTTGCCCACGCCGCTGCCGGCGAAAATCCCCAGCCGCTGGCCGCGGCCCAGCGGGGTGAACGTGTCCACGGATTTAATGCCGGTTTGGAAGACCTGATTAATGCGCTGGCGCTTGAGCGGATGCGGCGGGCGGAGGTTCAAACCCACCATGTGGTCGGCGCCAATCGGGCCCAGGCCGTCCAGGGGATTGCCCAAACCGTCAATCACGCGGCCCTTGAGCGCGCTGCCCACGGCCACGCGCAGGGGCGCGCCGGTGGCGATGACTTCGCTGCCGGGATGGATGCCGTGCAGTTCCCCCAGCGGCATCAATAGCAAATGATGGTTCCGAAACCCGACCACTTCGGCGAGCATGCCGCCCTGTCCGCGCGCCGACTGGATGCGACAGACTTCCCCGAGGGCGGCCAGCGGACCTTCGGATTCCACCACCAAGCCGATCAGTTGGACGACCCGGCCGCAGGTTTCGGTGACGCGCGTCTCGCGCACGCGGTGCAACGTGCGTTGCAACCGGTGGCTGGGACATGGCAGGGTGGGGCTCATACGTTCAGAGATTGGCGCAACTGTTCAATTTTGGTTTCGCGCCGGGCGTCAATGAGGCCAAAGCGGGTCTGGATGACACAGCCACCGCGGCTGATCTCCGGCGACTGGGCAAAGCGGAGGGGGCCGGATTCGGGCGCGCCGGTGAGGACGTCGGATTGGTGCTGCCGCAACAGCGCCAAGTCGTCGGGATGGAGTTGAATGGCGATTTCGGCGGTGTCTTCGGCCTGGCGCAACGCCTCGCGGACCGTATGTTCCACCATGGCCACATCCACGGGCATCGCGGCGACGATTTTTTTGGCGGCCTCGAAGGCGAGATCAATCAGCGCTGACTCGGCTTCGTGGGCGACTTTGGGCAGGGCGGTTTGGAGCGAAGCCAGCACGCCGCGCTGCAGTTCGATGGTGTCATTGCGCTGCCGGAGCAGTTGTTCATTCAGGGCCGTTTCCCCGGCCCGCTGCCCCTGCTCGAAGGCCGCTTGCTCGCGCTCGCGCAGAAACTGTTGCCAATCCTGCGCCGGCGCGCCGGTCAGCAGGCGCAGGTCGCGCAGCGGCTGGTCAAAGTGGATGGAATCAGCCCATTTCATTTTCGGTAACGCGGCTGTCGTCGAGCTCGATTTCCCCTTCGGCCTCGAGTTTGCGCACCGCGTCAATGATGCGGAACTGCGCGGCCTCGACGTCGCGCGCCTTGACGGCGCCCAGGAAGGCGATTTCCTCCTGGACGGATTCGGCGGCGCGGCGGGAGATGTTGCCCAACAGGAGGTTTTTGAGCGGGGCGCTGGCTTTCTTGAGGGCCACCGTCAGATCGCGCATGTCAATTTCGCGCATAATGCGCTGAATGGAGCTGCCACTGAGCAGGAGCATATCCTCGAAGGTGAACATCTTCTTGCGGATGGACATGGTCAGTTCCGGATTGCGATTCTCGAGGTTGGTCAGGAGATCGCGGCTGACCGTCTTGTCCATCGCGTTCAAGACATCGGCCACGATGGTGACACCGCCGGTCTGGGACATGGCGCGGGTTTGCTTGACGCCGAGCTTGGTGTTGAGGACTTCCACGACTTTTTCAGCGACCTCGACCGGGGTGGCAGCGAGGGAAGCCAGCCGCTCGATGGCAATTTCCCGTTTTTCCGGGGAAAGCAGGTTCAAGACTTGGGCGGCTTTTTCCGGGGTCAGGTGGCTGACGACAAAGGTGATGGCTTGCACCTGCTCATCGCGAATGAGATTGAAAATCTGGCGCGGGTCCATCTCGGCGATGACCTGCATGGAGCCCAGCGGGGAGCGGCTGGTGGTGACCTTACCCATCACGTCACTGGCCTTGAACGAACCCAAGGCACGTTCGAGCAGGAGGCGGGTGACTTCGGTACCGGCAGACACCGAGGTGCTGGCGGCCAGGGCCACGTGGGAAAACTCCTCCAGAATCTGTTGTTGCTGCTCGCGGGTGATGAGGGAGAAACGCGCCATCTCCCGGGAAATGGACTCGATTTCACGCGGCTGGAACTGGCGCAGGATGACCGCCGCGCTGTCCGAGCCGAGCATGACCAGGAGGGCGGCGAGCATTTGCACCTTGGTCAGGCTGGTGCTTTCCGCAGCCTCGTCCGGAGTGGTGTCGGTGGTGGCCATCGTCAGGGTTCCGGAGTGGTGTGACCGCGATTCATCCAATCCCGGATGGCGTTGGTCATGTTGTTGGGGTTTTCCTTGATCAGCCGGTTGAGCACGTCCACGGTGACAACGCCGGGCTGTGGCTCAAAGGAATAATCGCCAAAGCGCGAGTGGCCATTGCCGTTGCCATTCCCATTGCCATTCCCATTTTTCGAGGTGATCCGCCCCACGGGAATCCCCAGTGGAATATCCGCCACGGGGGTCTGCTTAAACGTGCGCAGCAAGAGGAGAAAGGCGGCCAGACCCAGCACCGGGTAAATGGATTTGCGCGCCAAGTCCCACCAGAAATCCCGTTTAACTTGCTGGTCGAGCTGTTGGTTCATGTCGTTGGCAAACTGGTCGTTGAAAGGCAGCTCGGCCAGTTCGACGGTGTCGCCGCGGGTGGTGTCCAAGCCCAGCGCGTTGGAAACAATCAGCTTGAGCTTGTCGAGATCCTCGGGCGAACGTGCGGCCGGCTTGCGATCCTCCCCGGTGCCCTGCATTTGTTGCGCGATGGAGACGGCGGCGGTGAGGCGCTTGATATTGCCGGCGGCTTGGGTCACGGAGCTGGTGGTCTTGCCGATCTCGTATTCGATCGTGGAGGTGGTTTTATGATTCTTACTGGTATTGACCGGCGCGGTGGCGGCCAGGCTGCCATTGGTTTCGTTAACGGTGTTGGCCGCGATGCCGGTGGGGGTGGTGTTCTGCGACGTGGCGGTGTCGTTTTCATCGTCATCCTTGGTCTGGGTGCGCACCACCTGGCCATCCGGGTCGTATTTTTCCTCGGTCGTGGTGGTGGTGTTGTAATTGACCTCCGCCGACACACGGACTAGGGCCTGGCCGGGACCCAGGACGGTTTCAAGCATGTCCTGGGCTTTCTTGGCCAGATATTGTTCCAAACTGCGGCGGGCGGCGAGCTGCGAGGAGGAGATGCCGGCCAGGGAGTCATTGTCGGAGATTTCCTCGGTGTTGCCGAGGTTGTCCACCACCGCCACATGGTTGGGCTTGAGGCCTTCAACGGAGTTGGCCACGAGGAAGCGGATGGAGTTGATCGTCTGCGGGGAGAGCTGGGAATTGCCGCGCACCCGCACGAACACCGAAGCGGTGGGGAACTTGTCTTTGTCGAGCAAGAGGCGGTTTTCCGGCAGCACGATCATCACCCGCGCGGCGCTCACTTCGTCCAATTGGCTGATGGTGCGGGACAGTTCGCCTTGGATGGCGCGGAGATAGTTGGCGCGCTGCACAAAATCGCTGATGCCGAAGTTGGGTTTGTCAAAAATCTCGAAACCCACGCCTTCGCCCTGGGGAATGCCCTTGCTGGCGAGCTGCATGCGCATGGCATAAACCTTGTCCGCCGGCACCATGATGGCGCCGCCGCTGCCGGTCTTGTAGGCCACCTTGGCTTCATCCAAGGCCGCGACGACTTTGGCCGATTCCGTGTCGGAGAGTCCGCCGTAAAGCAAGGCGTAATCGGCGTGGGTGGACCACACGGCGGTGGCCACCAAGCCGGCCGCCAGGACGAACGTGGCGGCCAGGACACTGACGCGCTGGCTGGCGCCGAGCTGGCCCCAAATGTCCGCGAGTTGTTTGAGCAGCTTGGACAGGGTTTGGTTCATTTAGATTGGGGGATGCGGGCGGTGTGGCCAGAAGCGACTCACATCTGCATGCGCATGATTTCTTGATAGGATTCCAGAAGCCGGTTGCGCACCTCGACCATCAATTGGAACGAGATGTTGGCTTCTTCCATGGAAATGACCGCCTGATGCAAAGGCACGTTGGCGCCGCTCTGCAGGGCACTGACGGATTGCGCCGCCGTTTGTTGCTGGGCGTTGACCTCGGACACCATTTGGCCCAACAGAGAGGAGAACGAATTGCCCTCGGCCGGGGCGGCGGCGGGCAGGACGGACGGGGTGGCGGTGGTGTCGGCCGTTCCCGGCAACCGGTCGAGCTGCGGGAGCAGACCGGATGAATAAGCGGGGATGGACGACAAGGGCGACATGGCAGGGTGGATTTGAGATGGGGGTTATCAATGTCTGCCGATGGACAACGTTTGCATGGCCATGGCGCGGGCGTTTTTGACCACGGCCAGGTTCGCTTCAAACGTGCGCGAGGCCGAAATGAGGTCGGCCATTTCCTCGTGGATGTTCACATTGGGCATGGAAATCATGCCGTGCGCGTCGGCGTCGGGGTTGCCGGGATCATAAACCTGCAAAGGCGGGCGGGTGTCGGGCACGATCTTGGCCACCTGGATGGCCGGCAGATTGGCGCCGGTGCTGTCGCCGCTGAGCGCATTTTGCAACGCGGTTTCAAACACCACCACCTTGCGCTGGTACGGCTTGCCATCCACGTCATGCGTGGTATGGGCGTTGGCGATGTTTTGCGAGATGACATCCAGCCGCGTATGTTCCGCGTCCAGCGCGGCGGCGGTGTTTTGGATGCCAGTGAGGATCTGAATCATAACCCTGAATCATTTGCCGGTGATGGCGGTGCGCATGCGGGCCAGCATATTGCTGACCATCTGGGTCTCGAGCGTGTTGGTCATGGCGTTCTGGTTCATTTTCATGAGCTCCTGTTCGAGATGGACGGTATTGCCGTCCTTGCTGGCGGCGGTGGCCTTGGGGTCCACAGCCAAGGTGGGGACCAGGCCGGAAAGCTGCTGGGGATCGTTGGCGGCGGAGGCTTTTTCGAGTTGTTGCTCGAAATTGGGCGCCAGATCCACGCGCTTGTAGCCGGGCGTTTCCAGGTTGGCCAGGTTGTTATTGATCGCTTCCTGGCGGAGGGCCACGGCATCCAGCGTCTTCTTGGCCACCAGGTAATTGGGCTGGTTGAACAGGGCTTCGATCATACTTTTTCAAGTATGCAAAGCAACGTTGATGCCAGCGGTAAAAAAGTGCGGAAAACCTAAGGAATTCACCGGTTCACCCCGGGATGGGGGAAAATGTTACCGGGTGGAATGCGGCGCGTAGGCAAGACCGGTCAGTCCTCGGCCTCGGCTTTGTCTTCCTCGGCCTTGCCGCCGGTGCCGTTATATTCGTGCAGCTTGTTGCGGAGGGTGCGGATGCTGACATCGAGAATTTTGGCCGCATGGGTGCGGTTGCCCTTGCAACGGTCGAGAGCCGTGAAAATATGGCGCTTTTCCAACTCGGCCAAAGTGGGGAATTCCACCGCGCCGGCGGGGGCGATGGGGGCGATCTCCGGCCCGCTGGCCGCGGCGCTGAGGGTGATCCCCAGATGTTCCGGCTCCAACATGCCGTTATCGCCGCACAGAATGACGGCGCGTTCCACGACGTTTTGCAGTTCGCGGACGTTGCCGGGCCAGGCATGCTCGTTGAGCACGCGCAGCGAGGCGTCGGTGAAGCCCTTGACGTGGACGCCATGTTTGCGGCTCAGCCGGCGCATGAATTCAGTCGCCAGCAAGGCAATGTCCTCGCGCCGTTCGCGCAGGGGCGGCACAAAGACGGGCACCACATTGAGGCGGAAAAACAGATCCTGGCGGAATTCCTTTTTTTCGACGCTTTGTTCGAGGTTGCGGTTGGTGGTGGCAATGACGCGGACATCCACCTTGATGGTGCGGCTGCCGCCCACGCGTTCCAGTTCGCGTTCCTGTAACACGCGCAGCAGCTTGGCTTGCACGGCCGGGGAGATTTCGCTGATTTCGTCCAGCAGGATGGTGCCGCCATGGGCCAGCTCGAAGCGACCTTCCCGCTTGTTCAGGGCACCAGTGAAGGCACCGCGCTCATGGCCAAAGAATTCGCTCTCAATGAGGTTTTCCGGCACGGCGGCGCAATTGACGCGGATAAACGGGGCGCTGGCCCGCGGACTTTCGCGGTAAAACGCGCGGGCCACCAGTTCCTTGCCGGTGCCACTCTCGCCCTGGATCAGCACGGTGGCCTGGGTGCGGGCCACCTTGCGGATGAGGGAGCGCAGATTATCCATGGCGGGGCTGCGGCCCAACAAATCCTGCTCGCCCAAGTCGGATTCCTGGCTCAGGTAGGTGTTGACCTTGAGGAGTTGGTTGAATTCCTGCGCCTTGCGGATGGTGAACTCAATCTGGTCGGTCGAAAACGGCTTGATGAGGTAATCAAAGGCGCCGTTTTTCATGCATTCCACGGCCGATTCCACGGAACCGAAGCCGGTCATCACCACGGCCAGCGGCCGTTGCGGACGGGTCTGGAGATGCTTCAGCAGCTCGATGCCTTCGCCGTCGGGCAGCCGCATGTCCATGAAAATAAGGTCGAAGTTATCCCGATTGAGATAATCGTGGGCGGCCGCCAGCGTGGGGGCTGAGGCCACATCAAAGCGCTGACGCCGGAGAAAATTCTCCAGATTGTTGCGCACAATCGCGTCGTCTTCGAGGACGATGATCTTTTCGATGGACATGTTCTAGGCCGCAGTGTGACGCCGGTACAAGTTGGCGACGAAATGGGGTTGCTGGCTGGCAACCGGGGGCAGATGCGCGGCGGGAACCAACCCGCGCCGCAGCATTTGCTGCTGGTTTTCACGGTCGAGCAACAACAGCCGCGGGAGCAGATTCTGGATGTCCCGAAACAAAGTCATGATCTCGCCGCAAGCTTCGCGCTGACCGGCCGGCATCCGTTCCCACCATGGGCGTAAGCTGCGTAATTCAATTAATCCCGATTCCAATCGCGGTAGCAAGCGCTTTCTTTCCGCGTTGAAGAGGTTGGCGGACCAAGGCTGGGGCTGCCGGAGGGTCTGGTTCTCCTCGGTAAACACGGTGAGGAACTCGCGGCAGAGGCCCAAGTAATCCTGCAAAGCGCGGCCGAGGTTGGCCACCCGGCTGCCAGCGGCGGCGTCCAGTGGGCCGGCCGTTTCAGGGCCGGGGGCAAATGGGGTTGGGGTCAAGCTCATGGCAGGCTGGGGTTGAGATTGGTGTTGAGGGTGGCAACGGTGGGATGAACAAACGGCGCGGCGCGCGCGTTCCATTCGAGAAAACTCAGGCGCCACGTGGCCATGTCCACCACGGATTTGAGGCTGGGGGTCAGATTGGTGCTCAATTTGGACACGCCATTGGTAAGCAGGTTGCGGTAGGCCTCCATGGCCAGTTGCGGTTGCAACAGTTTCTCGTAGGTCAGACCCACCTGATAGCGGACCGGCAACTGCCACGCCGGCGTCTGGTCCAGTTGCGTCAGCGCCATGTAAACTTGCAGGGCCTTAAGGTAATCGCCCTGCTGATAAAGCTGGTTGCCGATTTCGTTGCCAACGCGCTGCTGCCAATAGCTCCAGACCGCCGGATTGTTGGTGGTTTTGTCGCGTTCTTCCTGCAGAAACAACTTCACTTCCTGGAGCGCCTCGGTGTCGCGATTCTGGGCCTTGTAGGCCTCCGCCAGATGGTAATGCACCTCCGGTTCCTCCAGCGAACTGGCATAATGCGACAGAAAATCCTGCGCCTCGTGCACCACCTCGTCCGAATGCTTGATGGCTTCGAGTGAACGAATCAGCCGGAATTGGATCTGTTCCCGGTCCAATTCCGGCTCATTCTGGTTGATCAACCGCGAGTAATAATCCACCGCGTCTTTGAATTTGCCGGTCAAATAATAGGTCTCGGCAATTTCCACCTGCGCTTGCAACACCAGTCGTTTGTAATAATCCCACTGGTTATTGGTTAACGATAGCGCCGTGGTCATCACCCCGTAAAACTTGGCCAGCGCCATGTTGGGCAGGTCCATCTCGCGAAACACCTGGCCTTGATGCAGATAGACGTCCGGCGTGCGCACGTCCCCCGGCCAGCGCTGGAGGTATTGGGTATAGATGGCCTGCGCGCGCGGCAGGTCGTTTTCCGCCCGCGCGACGTTGGCCAGTTCGAACAGGGCGGTCCGTTGCAAGGAATCGGGCACGCCCTCACCCAGCAGGCTGACATAAAGCTTCTCGGCATTGGCATACTCGCGGGTGTTCTGACAGTATCGCGCCATGGCCAGATTACTGTCATAACGCTCGTTTGGGGAGGGCGTTGCGGAATTGGTGGCCGCATTGGACTCCGCCGTCGGCACCGCCGAGGTGGTCACGCCCGAAAGGTTGTTGGAGTCGAGCGCCGGCGCATTGGGCGTGTTCAAAGGCTGCGCGGCCAGCCGGAGCGATGACAGTCCCAGCAGCACGAGCAGGGTCAGCGTGCGGCCGGTGCTTCGCAAAACTGGGAGGCCCCCGGTCATTTGACGTTGTATTCGGCGTGACTGGATTTGTCCGGTGGCAGCGGGGGCAT
>Ga0316217_10005146_pt1 | contig 13719 bp, 8 predicted proteins | sample 1anoAmetaG_FD_203633 | JGI IMG/M metagenome (GOLD analysis project Ga0316217, IMG submission 203633) | Freshwater microbial communities from Trout Bog Lake, Wisconsin, USA - 1anoA | ecosystem: Environmental > Aquatic > Freshwater > Lake > Hypolimnion/Profundal zone | place: USA: Wisconsin...
GCCAGAGCCCGGCCGCGCCGGCGGGGGAGCGCGCCACGGGGTCGAAGCCGCTCTCGACCATGGCGAGCCAGCAGAGGTCCTCGGGGAGGGCCTTCTTGCGGAGCGAGCGGCGAATCGCCTCGCGGTAACGGCCCGAGCGGCGGATCCAGAAGGAGAGGAGCTGCCGTCCGCGCGGGTCGTCCCGGTAGAACTCGAGGTAGCGCACGAGGCGCGCGTCCCAGCGGACGGGGAGGTCAGGGAGCTGGAGGTGGGCCAGCCAGGCGACGTCGTGCCCGCCCTCGGCGACCTTCGGCGTGAGGGGGGGCGGCGAGGGGGGGAGGCCGGAGGTGTGGACGTGCGGGAGGGTGTCCGCGGCGCTGAGCGGCGAGGCGAGCTCGTTGGGCCAGGGGGTGCCGAGGGGCGGGATGGCCGGGGGGAAGAGCTCGAGCTCGGCCTGGTGAAGGGCGCGAAGCTCGGGCGACTCGGCGCCGAGCGCGACGTCGTCGGCCGTCGGGCCCCCGGCGACCCCTCGACGCGCGGTCGCGTCGGCGCCGCGGACCCCGGGGGTCGGCTTGCCACCGGGGCGGATGGGGGGCTTGCTCGAGCGAGCGACGACCGGCGGGGGCTTCTTCGGGGCGGGAGCGGCGGACGGCACGGCCGAGGGCCGGGGAGCGGGCGCCGCGGCGAGCGGGTGCGCGGACGGGTGCGCGGACGCCAGCGCCGGGAGGGCCGGCTTCGGAGCGGCGGAGGGAGCCACCGAAGGGGCCTTCGCGGAGGCCGATGGCGCGGGGGGAGCGTCGGCGCGCGCAGCGACGGCCACGAGCACGCCCGCGAGGCAGGTCGTGAGGAGCGCGGGGCGGGACCACGACGGCATCGCCTCCGGGCATCGCACTTCGGGGCGGGCCGGTCAAATTCCGTTGCGCGCGGCGGGATGCGACCCCGGGCCACCGACGGGGGGCAGGATCGCGCGCCGCCGGGGGGCCCCTGACGATCGCGGACCACCGAATACGGCTATGGTCGCGCCCCGATGCGCGTCGCCGTGGTCACGACCAGCTACCCCTCCTCGCCGGGCGACCCGAGCGGCCACTTCGTCGCGACCGAGGCGCGCCGGCTCGCGGAGGGGGCAGGCGTCACCGTCATCACGGCGGGCCCGACCGGCTCCCCTCGCGCCCCCTCCACCGAGGCGGGCGGCGTCGCGGTCTGGCGCCTCGACGGCGGAGGAGCGTTCGGCTGGCCCGGCGTCGCGGCGCGGGTCGGAGAGCGGCCCTGGAGGCTCGTCGCCGCGTCGCGGTGGGCACGAGACGCGCGGGGCCTCCTTCGATGGCTCCCGCCGTTCGACCGGATCATCGCGCACTGGGCGCTCCCCTCCGCCTTCCCCATCGCCCGCTCGCTCGGCGTGCCGCTCGAGGTCGTGTCGCACGGCGGCGACGTCCGGGCGTTGCTCCGCCTCCCCTCCCCGGCTCGCCGCGCCGTGGTCGGCCGGCTCCTGGACGACGTCGACCGCTGGCGGTTCGTCTCCCGCTCGCTGCACGAGAGCCTGGCCAGGGCGCTCGACCCGGGTCAGCGCGAGCGGCTGCACGCCGTCGCCCACATCGCCCCGGCCGCGATCGACCTCCCCGACACCAGCGCGCGGGCGTCGGAGCTCAGGCGCGCCATCGACGCGGAGCGGCTCGTCGTGTGCGTCGGGCGGCTCGTCGCGAGCAAGCGCTTCGATCGGGCGCTCGACCATGTCGCGCGGGGGGGGGCCGCCGGCACGCGCGTCGTCGTGGTGGGGGACGGGCCAGAGCGCGCGCGGCTCGAGGGGCACGCCCGGGCGCTCGGCGTCGACACGCGGTTCGTCGGCCGGACGTCGCGCGAGGACGCGCTCGCCTGGATCGGGGCCGCGGACGGGCTCCTGCATGCGTCGGAGGCCGAGGGGCTCTCGACGGTGGTGCGCGAGGCCGAGGCGCTCGGAGTCCCGGTCGAGATCGTCGCCTGACGCCGGGCGCGCGCCGTCGCTTCCGCTTGGCGGGCGAGGGAGATCGGGTATTGCTCGAAGGATGCGCACGGCCGCCCTCGCCCTCCTCCTCCTCGTCGCGGGGTGCTCCAAGCCCGCCCCCCCGACGCTGACCCCCGAGCAGGTTCGCATCACGGGCATCACGTCCTCCCAGATCGACCTCGACGTCACGATCGGCGCCGCCAACCCGAACGGCATCGACCTCGTCGCGCGCTCGCTCACAGCCCACGTGGTCATCGCCGGCCTGTTCGACGTCGGGACGGTCGACATCCCGGTGACGACCGTCCTCACGGCCAGGCAGACCACGAAGCTCGACGTGCCGCTGTCGGTGAAGATCGCCGACGCCGCCCCGCTCGCCACCCTGGCCGCCACGAGGGCCACACTCCCCTACACGGTAGACGGGACGGTCGGCCTCGGCGGCGACCTCCTCCACATCGAGCTCCCCTACCACCTGGCCGACTCGGTCCCCCGCGAGCAGATCCTCCGGGCGACGCTCGGGTCGATTCCGGGGCTGGGTGGGCTCCGCTGACCCCGGGCGGCTGACGCGCTCGGTCGCGACGGCCAGGACGAAATCGACGCCGCGCAATGCAGCGGAACGCGCCCCATCTCTGCTAGCATGTCCCCTGTGGGTCCTGCCCTGCCCCCCCCCTCCGCCCGCGCCGCCCAGCGAGTGGGCCAGGTCCTCAAGGGGAAGTGGCGGCTCGACGCGCTGATCGGCGTCGGCGGCATGTCGTCGGTCTACTCGGCCACGCACCGCAACGGCAGCCGCGTCGCCATCAAGATCCTGAACCCGGAGTACGCCGCGCAGCCCGAGTTCGTCGAGCGGTTCATGCGCGAGGGCTACGTCGCCAACAAGATCAACCACCCGGCCTCGGTCCTCGTGCTCGACGACGACATCGACGAGGGGTGCGCGTTCCTCGTGATGGAGCTCCTGTCGGGTCACTCGCTCGAGCGCTTCGCCCGGCGCGGCAGCCGGCGCATGCCGCTCGATCAGATCTTCCACGTCGCCGACCAGGTGCTCGACCTCCTCACCGCGGCGCACAGCCACGGCATCCTGCACCGGGACATCAAGCCCGCGAACATCCACCTCACCGCCACGGGCGCCGTGAAGGTGCTCGACTTCGGCATCGCGCGGCTCGCGGAGCGCGTCGGCGACGCGGCGGCCACGCAGACCGGGGCCGCGCTCGGGACGCCCTCCTACATGCCGCCTGAGCAGGCGCGCGGGCGCTGGAACATGGTCGACCCGCGCACCGACCTCTGGGCGCTCGGCGCCACGATGCACGCGCTCATCATCGGCGAGCGGCCTCGGCGCGCGGAGACGGTCCAGGAGGAGACGCTGCTGGCGATGACGACGCCGCTGACGTCGCTCCGCGAGCTCGCCCCGACCACGCCGCCCGCGGTCGTCGCCTTCATGGACTGCGCGACAGGGTTCGAGATGGACCAGCGCTTCCCGGACGCGATGACGATGCAGCGCGCCCTCCGCCAGCTCGCGAGCGACGTGGCGCTCGTCGCGGTGCCGCCGCCGCCGGCCTCGATGCCGGGCGGCGCTCCGCACACCGGCCCCGAGCCCGGGAGCTACTCCGGCCCGCGCTTCGACACGGCGCGCATGGTCGTGCCCGTCATCGCGCGCCACGACGCCAGCCAGTCGACGTTTCAGGCCACGGAGAACACGGCGAGCCCCGCGCCCCGGCCGTCCCGTACGCGGGCGCTCGCGGCGGGCGCCGCCGTCGCGGTGACGCTGGCCGTCGGCGCCGTCGTGGCGGTGCGCGCCACGCGACAGCCGGCGCCGGTCGAGGCCGAGACGGTCTTCGCAGCCCCGGCGGAGGCCCCGGCGGCGCCGCCGACGTCCGCTCTCCCCGCGCCGCTGGCTCCCGCTCCGATCCCCTCGGCGTCGGCGGCCCCGACCCCGCCGCAGCCTGCGGTGCTCGAGTTCGCCGACGATCGGCCCCCCGCCCCTCCCGCCGCCGGGTCCGCTCCGCCGTCGGCGGCGCCCGCCCCGCAGCCGGCCACGACTCCTCCCCCCCAGACTCCCCAGCGCCGCGGAAAACCGGGCGCGAGCCGCATCCCCAACACGTCCGCGCCCATCTTCGACGAACGCTTCTGACCCCCATGCAAACCCGCATCACCGCCCTGACCACCACCCTCGTCCTCGGGCTCTCGCTCGTCGGCGCCAGCGCCTCGGCCGCCCCGACCTCGGGCGCCGCCAAGGACCCGACCGCGGCCGCCCGAGCCGGCGAGCTCTTTCGCGCCGGCCGCGCAGCAGCCGCCGCCGGCGACCACAAGACCGCGTGCGAGAAGTTCGGGGAGAGCGAGAAGCTCCAGCCAGCTCCGGGGACGCAGCTGAACCTCGGCGCGTGCGAGGCCAAGCAGGGGCACCTGCTCGCCGCGCGGGAGCACTTCCGCAAGGCCTCCTCGGCGTACAAACCCGACGACGAGCGCCGCGCGGTCGCCGCCAACAGCGCCAACGACGTGACCGATCGGCTCCCGACGCTCACGATCCACATCGCCGAGGGGGCGCCGCCGGATACGCAGGTCACCCTTGAAGGCGCGGCGCTCGATCCGAAGGTGCTCGAGCACGGCATCGAGCTCGACCCGGGCAAGACGACGCTCGTCGTCAACGCGAGCGGCCGGCAGCCTCGCAGCTACGACGTCGACCTCGCCGAGGCGGAGAAGCGCGATCTCACGGTCGACGCGGGCGAGCCCCCGCCGCCCCCCGCCGCTGCCGATGCAACCGGCCCGGCGCTCACGCCCGCGACGGGGGTCACGAGCGACGACGCCCGCGCGACGAGCCAGAAGCTCCACCGGACCCTTGGCTACGTCGGCATCGGCGTGGGTGCGGCGGGAATCGTCACCGGCAGCATCTTCGGAATCCTCGCGCTCCAGGAGGCGAGCGTGGTCAAGTCGAACTGCAACGCGAGCTATGCCTGCAAGCCAGCCGGCGTCAGCGCGGCGTCGAGCGGCAGCACGGACGGCATCCTGAGCACGACGACCTTCATCGCCGGCGCTGCGTTCGCAGCGGCGGGGGCCTACCTCGTCATCACCACCGCGAGAGACGACCACGGTCCGGCGGCGCCGCCCGCCGCCGGGTCTCTCACCATTTCCCCGCTCGCGCTGCGCTCGGGAGGAGGGGCAACAGGCACATGGACGTTCTGAGCTCGAAGCGCCGGAGAACCCACCGACTGCGGGCGATGCTCGCCCCCTCCTGCGTCGGGCTCCTCGGCCTGGCCCCCGCCTGCAACGCGCTCGTCGGCGTCGACTTCGGCGCCGCGCACCTCGAGGAGGGCGGCACGGAGGTCGACGCTGGCTCCCCGGTGGACGGCGCCGGCCACGACGCTGCCCGCGACGCGAGGAAGGCCACCGATGCCCATGACGGCGCGGCCGACGGGACACACCCGCACGACGGGACCACGGACGCCCACGACGCGGGGGCCGAGGCGACCACGCACGACGGCGGTGTCGACGGCGCCGCGGAGTCGGGCACAAAGGACGCAGCCGCGGACGCGATGGGCGACAGCGGATCGTGCAACGGCGCGGCGGCACCGAGCGCCGAGCCGTGCGTCATCGCCGAGGCCTACGGCGTGTTCGTCGCGCCCGCGGCTCACGGCGGGAGCGACGCGAGCGGCGACGGCTCCCGCGCGCACCCGTACGCGACCATCGGTCACGGCATCGCCAGCGCGAAGGGGAAGCGCGTCTACGCGTGCGCCGCGACCTACGCCGAGCAGCTCACGGTCAGCACGAACGTCGACGGAATCGGCATCTACGGCGGCCTGGCTTGCCCCGCGACCGCGGACGCCGGGGCCACGGGGGACGCTCATGCGGCGGCAACTCCCTGGACATACACGGGAATCCACGCGGCGGTGGCGCCAGCCACGGTCGGCTATGCCCTCCAGGTCACCCAGCTCGCCGCGGGGGCGCACTTCGAGGACATGTCGTTCGTCGCGCTCCCGGCGAACGCTTCGGGCGGCACGGCGTCGAGCATCGGCGTGATGATCTCCGCCTCGACCGGCGTCTCCTTCACGCGCGTGGCGGCAGGCGCAGGAGCAGGCCTCGCCGGGACGAACGGCGCCGTCCCGGCCTCGAACGCCTGCAAGACGACCCTCGCAGGCGGGAGCAACACCCTGACGACCCCTGGCACGGGCGGCACCTGCACGTGCCCGATATCCGGAAGCTCGGCGGGCGGGGTCGGCGTGAAGAACGGCACCGTCGCCACCGCAACCAGCGACGGGACGGCCACGCCCGTCCCGACCGACGTCGTCGCGGGGCGGGACGGTCTCCCGGGCGCCAACGGGATCAACGTCGCCAGCACCTGCCACGCGGGCGATCCGGGAGCCGCCGGCAACGCCGGGGCGGCGGGGACGGCCGCCACCGCTGGAGCGCTCGGGGCCACCGGCTGGACGGTCACGACCGGCGGGCAAGGCGGAACGGGGGGACCAGGGCAGGGGGGAGGAGGAGGAGGCTCCGACGGCGCGGCCTTCTACTCCGGGGCCGGTGGGGGCGCCGGCGGGTGCGGCGGGGATGGCGCCGCGGGTGGCACCGGCGGAGGCGCCAGCATCGCGGTGGCGATCGTGAACAGCACAGTGACCTTCACCGCCGTCGCGCTCGCGGCGGGGGGTGGCGGGGCCGGAGGCGCCGGCCAGGCGGGCGAGGCCGCGCAGGCAGGAGGCGCCGGCGGAGCGGCGCAGTTCCCCGCCGATAGTTGCGCCGGCGGGGCCGGAGGGCCAGGTGGCGGCGGCGGCGGCGGTGGTGGTGGCGCCGGCGGACCGTCGGCAGGGATCGCCTGGACGGGGACGACAGCCCCGGTCGTCGACGGCCACAGCACGGCCACGGCCCCGACGCTCCCCGCTCCGAGCACCTGCGCGCACGGCGTCGCGGGGGCCGGAGGTGCCGGAGGGACGGGCGGCGCCGCCGTGACAACAGGCCTGGCGGGCCTGGCGGGCGGCGCCGGCGCCGCGGGACCCGTGGGGACCGCCGGAGCCGTCGTGCAGTTCTAGAGCGGCCGCCCCCACGCGACGGCGTGGGGCTGGCGACTCGGCCACGGACGACAAAAAGACGCAGGGCGCCGAGGAGACCCTCGACGCCCTCGGTGGCTGCTGCGGCGGGACGCTTACTGACGCTTGCGCTGGAAGGCCGGGATGTCCCAGTCGTGATCGAGCGCCGAGGGGAACGGCTCGCGCTCGACCCGGATCGGGAGCTTGGCCTGCCCCTGCGCCTGCTGCCCCTGCGCCTGCGTCCGGACCTCGTGCGCGTGCTGGACGCGACGGGTCGAGATCGACGGGATCTCGTGCTGCGACGGGCGCTCGCGCGAGGCCGGCGGGAAGGAGCTGCTGCGCGGCGAGCCCGACAGCATGGACAGGCTCTGCGGCGGCGCGGAGGGGCGCGCGGACGCGGCCGCGGCCTCCATCATCTCCTCCTGCTGGGCGACGTCGAACCCCGTCGCGATGACGGTGACCTTCACGCTCTCGCCGAGCGACTCGTCGATGCTCGCGCCGAAGATGATGTTCGCGTCCTCGTGCGCCTGCTCGGAGATGAAGGAGGCCGCCTCCTGGATCTCCTTCATCTTCAGGTCCGACCCACCGACGACGTTGATCAGCACGCCCGTGGCACCGTCGACGGAGATGTCGTCGAGGAGCGGAGAGGCGACGGCCATCTCGGCCGCGACACGCGCGCGGTTCTGCCCCTTGGCGATACCCGTCCCCATCAGCGCCCGGCCCATCTTGCTCATGACCGTCTTCACGTCGGCGAAGTCGACGTTGACGATGCCGTTCTGGGTGATCAGGTCACTGATACCCTTCACGGCCTGGTAGAGGACCTCGTCGGCCTTCCGGCAGGCGTCGATGAACGTGAGGTCGTCGTCGCCGAGGAGCAGGAGCTTCTGGTTCGGGATCGTGATGAGCGTGTCGACCTGCTCCGCGAGCGCCGCGAGGCCCGCCTCGGCCCGCTTGGACCGCTGACGACCTTCGAAGAGGAACGGCTTCGTCACGACGCCAACCGTGAGCGCCCCTTCCTCCCGCGCGAGCTGCGCGATGATCGGCGCCGCGCCCGTCCCTGTACCGCCGCCCATTCCGGCCGTCACGAAGACCATGTCCGCGCCGGAGATGAGCTCCTTGATCCGCTGGACATCCTCGAGCGCCGCCTTCCGGCCGCGCTCCGGGTCGGCGCCGGCGCCGAGACCCTTGGTCACGTTCGCACCGATGTTGAGCTTCGTCGGCGCGGCGTTGGAGTTGAGCGCCTGAGCGTCGGTATTGACGACGATGAACTCGACCCCTTCCAGGCCGAAGTTGATCATCGTGTTGACGGCGTTCCCTCCGGAACCGCCGCAGCCGATGACCTTGATGCGGGCCTGGTACTCCTGGGTCTCGTCGGCAAACTCGATCGAAAAGCTCATGGTGGTCCTCATCTCCCGGGGCGGGCCCTCGCGGCCCTCGTTCGTGATGGCCGCAGCGCGTGGGGCGCCTATTCCCCTCACGCTGCAGCGGGTGTCAGGCGCCGACCTCGGCGCCCATCGCTAGAATGCTGCCTTGATCCACTCCCAAAACTTCGACTTGTCGGGGGCCGCCACGGCAGGGACGACCCCCGAGATCCGCTGCGTCCGCGGCGCCACGTGCACGTGGGGCACGTCGCGCAGCGCAGCGTCGGCCATCGCCGCCGCACCGAACTTGAGCAGCCCGACGCCGGTGGCGAACTGCGGGCCGTGAACCAGCTGCGTGATCCCCTTCACGCCGGTCGGGTAGCCCACGCGCACCGGCATCCCGAGGATCTCCTCGGCGAAGTCGCTCATCCCCTCGAGGAGCACCGCGCCGCCCGTGAGGACGACGCCGGCCGAGAGCTGCTCGAGAAGCCCGGTGTCCTCGATCCGCTTGCGGATCACCGCGAAGATCTCCTCCGCGCGCGGCTCGATGATGTCGGACAGGACGCGGCGCGGAGCCCGTCGCGGCGGGTGGCCACCGACGCCTGGCACCTCGATCTCCTCCTCGTCGCCGACGATACGACCGAGCGCGCAGCCAAACAGACGCTTGAGCCGGTCCGCCTCGGCCATCGGCGTCCGGAGGCCCGCCGCGATGTCGCTCGTGATGTTATTGCCGCCGACAGGGATGACGCTCGTGTGGGCGATTCCGCCGTCGATGTAGAGGAGGATGTCGGTCGTACCGCCGCCGATATCGATCACGGCGGCGCCGATCTCCTTCTCGTCGTCGGAGAGGACGGCCTCCGCGCTGGCGTAGGCCTCGAGCACGACATCGGCGACCGTCAGCCCGCAACGCTCGGCGCACCGCACCACGTTCTGCACACACGTGGTGGCAGCCGTGACGAGGTTGACCTTGGTTCCGAGCCTTACGCCGCTCATCCCGATCGGGTCGCGAATCCCGTCCTGGGCGTCCACGACGTACTCGCGCGGGAGCACGTGGAGGATCTGTCGGTCGGCGTCGACGGGAATGGCCCGGGCGCCCTCGAGGACGCGCTCGACGTCGGCGCGAGTCACCTCGCCCCCCGCGATGGCGGCGACGCCGTCGGACGCCTGTGACCGGATGTGGCTCCCGGCGACCCCGGCGTACACGGTCCGGATCTCCACGCCGGCCATCGTCTGCGCGCTCTCGATCGCTTCCTTGATCGAGCGAACGGTCCAGTCGATGTTCGAGACGATGCCCTTCCGCAGGCCGCGGCAGGGGACCGTGCCGACGCCGAGGATGGTCATCCCGTCCTCGCTTACATCACCCACCACGGCGCACACCTTGGTGGTACCGATATCCAGCCCGACGACGATTTCGCCGTGTGAAGAACCCGTGCTCATCGTCACTCCCAGTCGCATAACCGGGAGGGGGCGGCCAAATTTGTGGCGAGCCGATTCTCTGGCGCGCCCGACCTGACCCGGGCGGCGCTACGCGCTCACTTCGGGCCGCCGCTGCCGCAAACCCCCGGGGTCCCGCCGCCGCCGCAGGTCTGGGAGGAGGGACAGGAGCCGCATGCGAGCTGGTTGCCGCAACCGTCGCCCGCGGGACCGCAGTTGAACCCGAGCTGCGTGCAACTCGTCGGGACGCACGTCGAACCACAGACGCCGGGCTTCCCTCCGCCGCCGCACGTCTGACCGCTCGGACACGCCCCGCAGGCGAGCGAGCCCCCGCACCCGTCACCCGCCGGGCCGCAGGAGATGTTCTGCTGAGTACAGGTCTTGGCAGTGCACGTGCCGCTCCCGCAGACCCCCGGCGTCCCGCCGCCGCCGCACGTCTGACCGGTCGGGCACGTCCCGCAGCTGAGCGAGCCGCCGCACCCGTCGCCCGCCGGACCACACTGGACACCCTGCGCCCCGCAGGTCCTCGGCGTGCAGCTGGCCCCGCATACGCCGGGCGTGCCTCCTCCGCCGCAGGTCTGACCTGTCGGGCACGTCCCGCACTGGAGGAGGTTGCCGCAGCCATCGCCTGCAGGGCCGCAGCTGAAGCCCTGCTGAGCGCAGCTCTCGGACACGCAGGTCGCCTGGTAGGGCGTCACGCAGGCCGTCGCGTCGAAGAGCATGAACTCCAGGATGGTCTCCTGGCCAGTCATCGTCGTCGACGTGCCTGACTGGGTGCACTCGTGGGGAAAGGTGTAGCCCTGGCTGATGAGCCCGTTCTGGGCGTGCCAGTCGCTGAAGGTGACCCTGCCGCACTGGCTCGCCGCGGGCGCACCGACGGGGGTGTTGAAGGTGAAGTGGATGGGGATCGGGTCGGGGACGTTCGGTCCGCCGCACGAGTGGTTGTACTCCGAGTTGCTCGTGTAGAGCCACTCCTGGGTCGGCGCGATGACGCTGGTCACGTTGGGGTACGCGGGGGTGATCGCGACCGTCCCCGAGCCCGCGGCCGAGACGCCGGTGAGCTGCAGCCAGTTCTGGAACACGGTCGCCGTCGGGTTCGTGGCGACGGGATCGATCGTGCCCGTCACCCCGAACCCACACCCAGAGTGGTTGCCGCCCCAGTTGGCCGAGCCCTGGAGCGCGGGGTTCTGGAAGAGCCAGTCGTACGCGAAGTCGCTGGCGAACAGACGGCCACCGGCCCCGAGGTAGGTGGCGAGGGCCGTCTGCTGCGCGCTCGGCTCGGTCTCCTGGTAGCCCTCGCACTCGTTGATGACGAGGTCGTACTGGTCGATGTTCGGCTTCCCCGTAGCGGCGTCGGTCCCGAAGAGCTGCGTCTGCGCCGGAGTGCTGGAGCTGATCACGGCGCCGGTGCCGGAGTAGTACGGATAGCCCGTCCAGCCGTTGGCGACGGCCGTGGGCTGCGCTGCCTGATAGAATTGGATATGATTGCCCTGCCCCCAGGCCCCCGGGTTGACAAACTCGGAGTCGGCGATGCCGATCTTCCGGAGCTCGCACTCCACCATGTCGAGCGAGCCCGAGAGGATGGCGATGCGCGGGATATCGCCAAACGTGGACGAGGTCGGCATCGTCAGGTGGCCGCTGGCCGCGAGGGCTGGCGTCGTCGTGGCGAGCCACTTCACGGGCGTCGTCGTCGTCGTCGAGACCGCGTTGGCTCCGCACGAAGTGGCGACGTTCACCGTGAACTGGCGGCGCCATCGGCCCATCTGGATGACCAGCGGGACGGTCGCGCCGACAGGGATGTTGGAGAGCGTGAACGTCCCGTCGTACGCCGTGTTGGTGGTCACCAGCGGGTTGCCGGCGGCGGACGCGCCGCCGCACTGGTCGCACGTGACGCCCGCCGGAAAGGGCGACGTGAGCGCCGGGTCGCTCGGGTTGTTGGGGACGTAGACGAGGACGTTGTAGAGCGGGTGCACGTCGGCGGGGTCGTAGACCTTGCCAGTGAGGGTCGTCGTCTGGCCCGTGGCGCAGGTCGGGAGCGAAGCGCAGCTGCCGGTGCAACCGCACACGCCAGGCTGCCCGCCGCCCCCGCAGGCCCGCGGCGCCGCGCACGAGCCGCACTGCAGCTCGTTGCCGCACCCATCGCTCGCCGGTCCGCAGGTGTACCCGAGCCCCGCGCACGTCTTCGCGGTGCACGGCGGCGTCCCGCACTGGCTCGCCGTGACGGCGCCGCACACCTCCGGGGACGCGCACGTGCCGCAGTCGAGCGAGCCGCCACAGCCGTCGCCGGCGGGCCCGCACGTGAACCCCAGCGTCGCGCACGTCGTCGGCGTGCAGGCCGACGCAGACCCGCACTGGCTCGGCGTCCCGCCGCCGCCGCAGGTCTCGGCGTCGGAGCACCCCCCGCAGTCCAGCGTCCCCCCGCAGCCGTCTCCGGCCGGTCCGCAGGTGAACCCGAGCTTCGCGCAGGTCGTCTGGACGCACGAGGTGCCGCAGATGCCCCCCTTGCCGCCACCGCCGCACGTCTTGCCCGTCGGGCAGCCCCCGCACTGGACGACTCCACCGCACCCGTTGTTCAGCGGTCCGCATTCGACGCCCGCAGACGCGCAAGTGACAGCATGCGCGCACGCGGCGTCCGTCGCGCCCGCATCACTCCCTCCGAGAGAGCCGACCCCCGCGTCCCTGCGCGCCGAGCCGTCCGGTCGCGCCAGGCTCCCCCCCTCGGCTCCGAGGCTCGCGTCCTGACCCGACTGGAAGCCGGAGCTCGCCGCGACGCCCGACCCGCACGAGGAAGTGACGAGTACGCAACCAGCCATCCCAACGATCCAGACGGAGCGCATCTATTCAGGCTAACTGGAAAGGGCAGAGAATCAAGGCACGGCAAGGGCGCACGGCTCGGTGCGTCACACCGAGACCCGGCGGCGACGGACGGGAGCCTGCCTGGCGCGGTGCGCTTCATTGCGGCCCCGAGCCAGCAGGCGTAGCATTCAAACGTTGGATCAGGATTCTTCAGAGGAGAATCGCCTGCGGGAGGGGGCGGTCATCGCGGGGAAGTATGCCCTGCTGCACGTCCTCGGCCGAGGCGGCATGGGCTTGGTCGTGGCCGCGATGCACGTCCAGCTCGAGCGGAAGGTGGCCATCAAGTTCCTCCTCCCCGAGCACCTCGAGAAGGCCGACGTGGTCAGCCGCTTCACGCGAGAGGCGCGCGCGGCTGCCAAGATCCAGAACGATCACGTCGCCCACGTCCTCGACGTGGGCGTCGACGACGGCACCCCCTACATGGTCATGGAGTACCTGGAGGGTGAGGACCTGAAGCAGGTGCTCAGCAGGCGGGGACCGCTCGGGGTCGACGAGGCCGTCCGCTACGTCGTGCAGGCGTGCGAGGCCCTCGCCGAAGCCCACGCGCTCGGCATCGTGCACCGCGACCTTAAGCCAGCGAACCTCTTTCTCGCCAGCCGCCCCAACGGCCGGAGCATCCTCAAGGTGCTCGACTTCGGCATCTCGAAGATCATGAACCCAGCGACGGAGACGGAGCTGACGTTGACGACGCGCGCGGTCGGTTCACCGTCGTACATGTCCCCCGAGCAGCTGACCGCGTCACGCTCGCTCGACGCGCGAGCGGACGTCTGGGCGCTCGGCGTTGTGCTCTACGAGCTCGTGGCTCGACGGCGACCGTTCACTGGCGACTCGATGCCAAACATCGTCGCGCAGATCCTGAAGGGGAACTTCGAGCGGCTCGACACAATCCGCCCGGATCTGCCGCCGGGCGTGGTCGCGGCGGTGCACAGGTGTCTCGAGTCGGAGCCCGACCGTCGCTTCCCGAGCGTCACGGAGCTGGCCGTCGCCCTGTCGCCGTTCGCGCCGACGGAGAGCATCTCCTCGATCGAGGGCATCTCGAGGCCGTCGTTGAGCGCGGGGCCGGTCGTCCCCGGCGGCGAGGACTCCATCTCCGGGTATGGCCAGA